>Ga0105054_10006880_pt1 | contig 15703 bp, 16 predicted proteins | sample BON02_FD_78091 | JGI IMG/M metagenome (GOLD analysis project Ga0105054, IMG submission 78091) | Freshwater microbial communities from Lake Bonney liftoff mats and glacier meltwater in Antarctica - BON-02 (megahit assembly) | ecosystem: Environmental > Aquatic > Freshwater > Ice > Glacier...
CTCCTACCCAAGCCTGTGTAACTTCCACCTCCCAAAAATCATTTCCACGAGAAATCGTGAATCCAGAAGCATAGCTCAAGGCTATTTTTTCAAGCGCTTGTGACTCCTCACTTTTCTTTTCACTACATCCTGAAAAAGAACTGATTAAAATCAGAAATACTGAAGTAAAGTGGAGACTGAATCGAATATTTTTCACAGATTTTAGTTGAGACATGGAAATCCAAAATAAGCTCGGGATTTCGCCACTTCCAAAACTTGTACGTAAACAGATTTTTTTTCTAAGCTTTCCCGATCTACTTTTGCAGCCGAAATAGGTTCCCAATCTCGCTTCGAGGTCTTGGGATTAAAAGGGAATTTGGTGTAAAACCAAAGCTGTCCCCGCAACTGTAAGCCAAGCGGATTTTTCCGTAAACGATTTGTCAAAAATGCCATTGTTCCGAAACGAATTCGGGATGAGAAGGCGGCAAATTCAGGTGAGCCAGGAGACCTACCTATTTCTGTTGATTCTGCGCTTTCGGAGGAAAGGCTATGAAGAATGTACCCGAATCGATTGCTATCGATTTCGATCCTTCTTCTCAATTCTCTTCAGGCCCGAATCGAATTTAACAATAATTCGATCAGGGATGTTTTTGCTTTTATTTGTATTTTCTTTTGTGGCAAGCAGCCCAATCCAAGACACCGTCAAATTGGCTGAGGTTGAAGTGTATGCACCAGCTCTAGATCGATTTGCGCAGGGGCAAAAAGTGATGAGCTGGACAAAACAGGACTTGAACAACTACCAAGGCCGCTCTCTAGCAGATATCCTTCAGGAGCAATCCCCAGTTTTCGTCAGGCAGTACGGTGCTGGAATGATCGCTTCACCTTCTTTTCGCGGTACTTCCGCCGGACACACGGCAGTTTTTTGGAATGGACTTCCCATCAATAGCCCTTCACTCGGGCAAAGTGATTTGTCCATTTTACCGATTTCCGCTGTCGATCAAGTGAGTTTACAGTTTGGAAATGCAGGCGCTCTTTTTGGAAATGAGGCAATCGGAGGAAGCATTCACTTGGAGTCAGGATCCAGTTTTGGAAAAGGGCTTGAAGTAGGACTTATGCAACAAGTCGGAAGCTTCGGTTTACTAAACACGCATCTTACTGGAGGTTTTTCCACCCAGAACTTCAGTAGTAAAACTCGGATTTACCGAGATTTTTCCAAGAATAATTTTAGCTACCAAGATCTTGGACGAATTAGGACACCTGAGCGCAAGGAAGATCATGCACAGTTTGACCAATCAGGATTGGTTCAGGATTTGAGTTGGAATCTGAATGAAAGCAATCAGCTGAAAGCTGCTTTTTGGTGGAATAAAACCACCCGAGAAGTGCAGCCAGTAATGGGTTCCAATACGCAGGATGAGCAGGAAGATCAAAGTATACGCGCAGCATTAGACTACTTTCATTTTGGTAAAAAGTCTATTTTGAACCTGAAAACAGGATATGTCCAGGACAAAATGCTTTTCAACGAAAGCCTAAATCAAACTACCCAATACTTTATAAGTGGTGATTGGGATCAGACTTTTACGGAAAAATGGACTGCCAAAACGGGAATTCGATATACCCTCGCAGTAGGAGAACTAAGCACCTACACAAAAGATGACTCTAGAATTGAGCTGTACCAAAGCACCAAATTCAAAGTGAGTGAAGGAATAGCTTTTTCACTTAATCTGCGTCAGTTGATCTATTCTGGCACTTTCGCCCCGTTCACTCCAAACTTTGGAATGGATTGGAGTTTTTGGAACAACGGTTCACAATCTTTGCAACTCAAAACTTCTGTCGGTAAAGGCTTCAAAGTACCTACGCTCAACGATAGATTCTGGAATCCCGGAGGAAATCCAGATCTGAAACCTGAAGAAAGTCTGAATGGTGAGATCGGATTGAATTGGAGTGGAACTGGGAAAATCACTTGGAAACAAGGACTGACGTATTACAAAATGTCCGTGGATAACTGGATAATTTGGCTCCCAAAAGGAAACGTCTGGACTCCTGAAAATATCAAGAAAGTCAATAATCAAGGAATTGAATATCAAGGCAATCTAGCTGGGGATATCGGAACATGGAATTGGGAACTTACTACATCCTATACCTTTTCCAAAGCTGTTACGACCCAAGGAACGGATGAAAATGATCAGTCAGTAGGCAAACAACTACCCTACACTCCGCAGCATCAAGCCAATGCAAAAGTACGTGTAGAGAAAGCTGGGTTTTCCAGCTCATTAGGAACCTACTTCGTGGGTGAGCGAGCTGTCACATCAGATAATCCCCGCATGATGCGTTCGTTTCAACTCTTCAATTTTGGCATAGGCTACGACCGACTAGCGATAGGCAAGCTTCATTTTCCGCTAAGTTTCCAAGTCAACAATATATTAAACACCGACTATCAAGTCCTCTATTTGAGAGCTATGCCGGGAAGATCTTACCAATTAAATTTATCCATACTATTATGAAATCGAGCATATCACTGGCGACACACACTGGTGATTATCAACCATGCGAGATTCCATATGGCCTTTAAAAAACAAATTATAATCATATGAAATTAAAACAACTACTCTGGGCTTCTGCCTTGATATCTGTGTCTTTTGCCTGCTCGGACAATAACGACGAAACACCTTTAGGCAAATATGACAACGGGATTTTGATCATGAACGAAGGTAATTTTGGGACAAATGATGGCGAAGTTTATCACTTAAACCCGAATACTGAGGAGTTACTTCCGAACATTTTCGAAGCAGAAAATCTTCGCCCTTTTGCTGGCTTGCTTGAGGATATTGTGCTTGAGGCTGACAGAATGTATCTGGTTGCTAATACAGGAAAAGTAGAAATTGTAAATCCAGCTGATTTCAAAAGTTTGGGTGCGGTGTCAGCAGAATTGGATCAACCAAGATCTTTGGCAGTGAATGGAAGCAAACTTTTCATCAGTGATTATGGCCCATATGACGCAAGCTATGCGACGCCAGATTCTTATGTAGCCGTGGTAAACGGCCTTGACGGTGGAGTTGTAACAAAGAAAATCGCTGTTTCAAGCAAGCCTGAAGATCTTTACTCTTATGGAAATTTCATCATTGTCGCTGGCTCTGAGCAAGACATAATCGAAATCATTGACGCAACTCAAGAAGCTGTAACTAAAACCATTGCGCTGGAAGCGTCTCCAATGCAATTTTATGCTGAAGACGGAGTGCTTTGGGTTTATGCAGTAGCATCAGATGAAGTGATTATTTATACAATAAATCTTAGCAGCCTGACCCTAGGAAACACCTATACGGTTCCTGTGGCTAATGCTACCAATAGAATTGCTTTCGATGGCAATGACGAAATGTATATTTTGACCAGCTCTGGATATCCTGATTACAATGATGCTGTAGTCACGATTGATATCGAAGGAAATACTGCTACAGCTACTGAATTGATGACTGGATCGGGTTTTTACGGAATCGGTTATGATGATGATCTTAATCAAATCTATTTAGCAAACGCAAATGGATTCCAAGGAAATGGGACGATAACTGTCCTTTCTGAAACTGGCACAGTTATCCGAACCTTCGACGTAGGAAGAGGACCTTCTGGATTCTGGGTTTACTAAGATTGGAAAATTGATCCCTCTTAATTCTGGAGAACATTCCATTTATCAATAAGCAAAAGCCGCTGAGATTGAATTCTCAGCGGCTTTTTGCTATCATAATTTTGGCTTTCTTGTTATTACTCCACAAAAAGTCAGCCTTTTGTAGAATGTAATCCATAAAAAGACGGCTTTTTGTGGAGTATATTCCATAAAAGTCTATATTTAGGTATGAAGTTTAACAGAATACATTTCCATAATCTTTCTGATCAGCTAGAAAATAAGAAAGTAATCTTGCTGATTGGTCCAAGACAAGTTGGGAAAACTACTCTTATCTATGATTTACTGGCTACAAAGGATTTCTTGTTTTTAGATGGAGACGACCCTACGACCAGACGATTGCTAAATACGCCAAATACCATGCAGATCAAATCAATACTTGGCGATTATAACTATGTATTTATTGATGAAGCACAGCGAATCGAAAACATAGGGCTTACTGCAAAAATAATTCACGATCAAATTCCAAGGGTGCGACTAATCCTTAGTGGCTTCTCTTCATTCGAGCTATCTGGCTTAACTCAGGAACCACTTACTGGAAGAAAAATCACTTTCCACCTCTATCCTATCAGCTGGAAGGAATACGAGCAAACGGTTGGATACATTGCCGCAGAGCAAGATCTGCCAAATCGGCTTGTTTATGGTTTTTACCCAGAGATAATTACAAATGTAAGTGATCAAGAAACGCTATTATATGAACTAACAGAAAGCTATCTCTTTAAAGACGTGTTGGCTTTGGGCATCATCAAAAAGCAAGATGTGATCTTCCGCCTTCTGCAACTTTTGGCTTTTCAGATGGGCAATGAAGTGTCCTATAACGAACTTTCCAGAGCTCTTCAAGTCGATGTGAAAACTGTCATTAGCTACATTGATTTGCTTGAACAAGCTTTTGTTATTTATCGAATGGGAACCTTCAGCAGAAACCTGCGGAAAGAGATAAAGATGAATAAAAAAATCTATTTCTATGACAATGGAGTTCGAAATGCACTGATCAAAAATCTACAGCCAATCGCCTTAAGGAACGATATCGGAGCACTTTGGGAAAACTTCCTGATGTCCGAAAGATTGAAGTTTTTACAATATGCGGGAATTAGAGTCAACAGCTATTTTTGGCGTACCAAGAACAAGCAAAAATTGGATTACCTCGAAGAAAAAGACGGGAATTTAAATGCGTATGAATTCAAATGGAACCCGGATGCAAAATTCTCAATTCCATCATCATTTAAAGAAACTTACAGCGCAGAGTATAAATTAGTCCACCGAGAAAACTTCAGAGAATTCATCCTATAAATCCTAAATCATTTCAACCTCACAATCCCGTCCAAATCCTTTAGCTCAAACTCCAGTTCTGAATATCCCATCACGTATGGGCCTATCTCATAAGGAATGTAAGTGAGAACAAATTTATCGCCCTCGTACCCTATCGCATTTGGGAGAAAGAAGCCTACTTCAGGTAGGAAAAATCGCCCATCATCTCCCAGAGTAACGCCATCTTCAACATCGTGATATTTTCGGAACGCTGTTTCTGCTAACTTCCTCATTTTGTCCTCATCCAAAATCACGCGATCTAAGCTCAGGTACTGTCCAGTCTGCTTGTCAAAAATCATGTAATAAACGCTGGAATTGGGATGTGCTCCACCGGAGAAATTGAAGTCAGAAAACTTGATGCTGAGTGTACTATCAGATTCATAACTCCTTTCCACTTTAAGCTCAACCGACCATCCCCCAGGAGCTTCGGGAAAATCAGTCAGGAACTCCTCGTATGAATCCAGATAATCATTCGCAGCTGAATCAAGGTTATCAAAATCCTTCTCATTGTTAAAATAAAGCAGCATTTGCGCCTGTATACTTTCATTGATTTGGATAGCGGCTGGCGTATTTTCTGCAACAGGATAGCTCACCTCCACTTTTCCGCAATTGTCATCAATGCACCTTTTAGAAGAAAAAGTCTTTGTGGTGAAGCTCAGTTGTGTTTCAGTTTGGGATGTTTTTCCACCGCAGGCAAAGAAAACTAAGGTAGTTACAATGACTAGGTATTTCATTTATAGTTTTTCTTTTAATTAAAAAATGCATCAATCAAATCTCGTGCAAGAGACAAAGGACTGAGCTCTCCACTTTCAACTCGCTTACGATTTTGGCGGAGCATTTCTTGTACTTGCTGATGTTCCAAGAAAAATTTCCCCAGTAAAAACTGAAGATTTTCATCCAGCCATGTCAGTCGTTGTGCGGCACGATTTGACTCAAAAAAACCTGATTTCTGCATTTGGAGATCGTATTTCTGGATCATTTCCCAAATATCACTTAGCCCTTCATTGGTCATGGAAGATGCAGTCAATACGGGAGTTGACCAATTATTTTGTCCTAGCGGAAAAAGATGGAGCGCATTTTTGTACGCCGATTTTGCTTTTTTGGCATTTGCCTGATTTTCTCTGTCAGCCTTATGAATCACTACGCCATCGGCCATCTCCATAATGCCTTTTTTGATTCCCTGAAGTTCATCTCCAGCTCCTGCAAGCATCAGCAAAAGAAAGAAATCAACCATGCCTTTGACTGCAGTTTCGGATTGCCCTACACCTACAGTCTCTATCAAGATCACATCAAAACCTGCTGCTTCGCAAAGCAACATGGCTTCTCTAGTCTTGGAACTCACACCTCCTAAAGTAGAACCTGTTGGACTGGGACGAATAAAAGCCCGCTTATCGCCAGACAACTTTTCCATTCGGGTTTTATCACCGAGAATGCTGCCCTTACTTTTTTGACTGGAAGGATCCACAGCCAAAACAGCAATGGATTTCCCTTGCTCCACCAATAGTTGGCCGAAAGCTTCTATAAAGGTACTTTTCCCAACTCCAGGGATGCCGGTAATTCCAATTCGGATAGACTTGCCTGTAAATGGCAAAACCTCCTGCACCAAATCTGACGCCAATGAGAAGTCACTTTCTAAGGCGCTTTCTGCAAGTGTGATAGCCTGACTGAGCTTCGTTCTATCGCCAGAAAGAACGCCTTCTTTGTATTCCTGTAGCGTGAAGCGTTTCCTCATTTTGGATAGCCATCAGTAAAACTCACATCTCCCATTGGACTTTTTTGGTAGGTCGCAAGCACATACTGTTGCATTTGTTCATTGAAATAGGGATCGGTCGGAGACAAGTTGATTTCTTGATCTATTTCCTTAGAGAAAAAGAAAACTACCGTCCTACCGTATTTGGTATGTGGCTGTGCGTCTCCGTACGCTCGCATCCATTCGGTAGAACTATCCAGCGCTTTTATCGCATATACTCGCACGACTGGGCCGGTGTTGTTTTCATTTCTATAGTTTGACAATTCCTTGTATTTCCCCTCGAATCGCTCAATCCCGGGCTGAGAAAGAGAATCCATGGAGATGTAAACTACAAGTCCTGCCACAATAAAGGCGATAATCCAGAAAATGATTTTAGAGCTTTTCAAAAACTAGTGGGGTTATAAATATAAGGCCTTAATTTAGCCCAAAATCCCGAGAATGACCTTCGAGTACCTCAAAGCACTTCACATCATTTTTGTAATCACCTGGTTTGCAGGGCTATTTTATATCGTCCGATTATTCATCTATCAGACGGAGGCAATGGAACGCCCTGAGGCTGAGCGAAAAATCCTCAAACCCCAGCTGGATTTGATGACATCCCGCTTGTGGTACATCATCACTTGGCCATCTGCGATCCTTACATTGATCTTCGGCACGCTTGTTTTGAGTCTTCGCGTGGATTATTTGAAATTGGAATTTATGCAACTCAAATTAGTATTTGTCTTGTTGCTCTACTGCTACCATATCTGGTGCCACAAACTATTCAAAGAACTCCAATCGGGACGAACTAGATGGACATCTACACAGTTGAGGATATGGAATGAGGCTTCGACCCTATTACTCTTTGCCATTGTCTTTTTGATCGTATTGAAAAGCACCTTGAGTATGGTTTGGGGCTTGGCCGGGCTGATCACACTTGGCGTCACTCTGATGCTTTCTATCAGACTTTACAAAAAATTTAGAAAAAAATAATAATTACCATGAAAACGAAGTTTTCTATCCTTTGCCTTCTTCTAATTTCTTTCTTATTCACTCATTGCAAACCTGCAGCAGAAAAAAACGAGTCTCTTCCAAAACTTGGAAATTGGTATGTAGATGAAAAAACTGTGGACGGGGAAGTAATTCAGGATACAGTTTACCATAAAATCGCAGATTTCTCCTTCACTAACCAAGACGGTGAAACAGTAACCAATGCATCAGTGGATGGAAAAGTTTATGTGGCGGATTTCTTTTTCACGACTTGTCCCACGATATGCCCTATCATGAAAAAGGAAATGCTTCGAGTTTATGAGCAATTTGGAGACAATCCCAACTTCAAAATCCTAAGTCACACTATTGACCCAACGCATGACACGCAGGAATTATTAAAGGATTATTCTCAAAAATTGGGAATTGAGGATGCTAAAACCTGGAGTTTTCTGACTGGAGACGCTGAGAAAATTTACGAAATAGGCCAAACAAGCTACATCACCACAGCCCAGGCTGATCAAAATGAGCCCGGTGGATTTTTGCATTCAGGAGCTTTTGTGCTGGTAGATCAGAATGGTCATATCAGAGGCGTATATGATGGAACTAAGACTGATCAGGTAGACAAACTGATGGCTGACATCCCAAAGCTTTTGGAGAAATGAAAAAATTTATAATAATCCTACTTTTTGCGGCAGCATGTAGCCCAAAAAGCACTAACGAGGAAAACACCCTCGCTCAAATACAGGATCCAGAGGTGATGAAATATGCCGTGGAAGGCAAAACCATCTATGAAAATCACTGTGGAAACTGTCACCAAAATGATGGTTTAGGGCTTGGAAACCTGATTCCTCCTTTACGGGATGCTGATTACTTCCAAGCTAGCGTTCACCGAACAGTTTGGATAATGAAACACGGTCAGGAGGGAGAAGTAACAGTAAATGGACAAGTATATAATCAACCTATGCCTGCTAGCCCAAAACTCACACCACTTGAAATCTCTCAGGTCAGCACCTATCTATACAACATCTGGGGAATGAATGAAGGGAAGATTACCTCAAAGCAGGTAGAAAAATATCTGCAAGAAAAGCCGAAATTCTGATTATTTCAACAGATCCTCAGCCTTTGCGAGTGCTTTCTTCATTTCCACATTGACCTCAGATACAAGTACCATTTGATTATCCAAGTATTCCTTGAGTTCCTCTTCCGACTGATCCCCATCAACAGGCTCATATTGATGCATCCAATCGAACATTGAATCATGCGCATGACTAAGATCGTAAGCAAGTGCCTTAAACTCTTCTACTCTTACTGAATCTACAGGATCTTCGGTTTCTAATTCATTTACCTTTTCGAGAGCCTTCCGTTCTAGTGATTTGAGCTTGCCCATTTTCGGCATCACTTCATCATGAACTGCAATTACCTCTTCACGAAGTATTTCATTCTCAGTTGGGCTTTTTGGTCCACAACCATTAACTACTAAAAATGAGGTTAAAATTAAAAATAGAATTGTTCGCTTCATGATTAATCAAATTATTTGCCTTAAAGTTACTATTTTATCTAGAGATAGTATTAAAAAGTAAGATCAGAAACGAAGGTGATTTATTCAACCATAGCTATTATTTTTAGAAGCTCTTAACTACTGCACACTATGAAACCATTTTGTTTTGCCGACGGGCAAATAATATCTACCGAAAAAGCCAGTATTCACCCGATGGACTTAAGTTTTATCCGTGGATACGGAATTTTCGATTTCTTCCGAACCGTCAACTTTAAAGCTCTTTTCTTGGACAACTACTTAGATAGATTTTTTGCGTCAGCAGAAAAAACCTTTCTACCTCTGGACTATTCCCGTGCAGAACTAAAAGCTGTGATTCAAGACTTGATCGAAAAAAACAATCTCAAAGAAGGCGGAATTAGAATGTTGCTTAGTGGCGGCATTTCTCCAAATCACTTCTCCCCCGCCAAAGGTAAACTTTACATCTTTGCGGAGTCACTAATTTTCCCCGCTCAGGAGAAGTATGATATAGGCATCAAATTGCTCTCGCTAGAATATGTGAGACCAATTGCAGAGATCAAAACAACTAATTATGCGCTGCCGGTTTGGGACAGTATGCGCTGGAAAGATGCTGGCGCCGAAGATGTGTTGTATCATATGAACGGCAATGTAAGCGAGAGTTCCAGAAGTAACTTTTTCATTGTGAAAGATGGTATCATCAGTACTCCTGATGCTCATGTGCTCATGGGAATCACGCGTAAACATGTAATAGAATTGGTTGGAGAAGTGCAAATCAGACCGATCAGCATGCAAGAAGTCTTGAATGCTGATGAGACATTTATTACCAGTACCACGAAGGTTCTGCTTCCCGTAATTCAAATCGATGAGCATGAAATCGGGACTGGAAAACCAGGGCCAGTCTCACTTGATCTTTTAGCGAAATTCCGTGAGTTGGAGAAAGAGCTTTGTTATTGAAAAAATGGCTATCCGCAATGACTTCATAGAGCTTCATTTCCTTGTTTTAAAGGTTGGAATACCCCTGCCCGAAAGACAGACGGGGAAGACGTGCCGATAGCTATAGAGAGACCGAAGTAGCCTAACTTTTAAAGTTGAACAATTCCTATGATGCTTTTCACTCCTAATTCTCAGAAAATCACATGAAACATTAAACACTTTCTCACTGAGTCCTCCGCGAATTCCTCTGTGCGTTTTGAGGTTAAAATAACCTCTTAATCAACCAAAGTCCCATTAGTCAAGATATACATCAGCTTCTCAGGATCTTTGCTATTCAGAGTAAGCGTGCCACGAACCCGCACTCTATTGGAAGTATAGTTGATTGGCGAAGCCATATCTACCTCCATCACAGTTTCTGGTCCACCAGAACCGCAAAAAAAACATTCTGCCAAAGGCAAACTAGAAAGAATAATATGCTCCGGCTTGAACATCCCTTCGAAAGGAATAATGTAGCCATCAGCCTCCACTACTTTGCCTTCCATCTTGGTGATATTTTCTGAAAAAACAGGAACGTATAGCTCACCGTATTCATCTTCCGAGATTTTATAGGTGACCTCAGTGAGGCTTTTCCAGACATTAGTGCTTTGTGCCAAAAGAGAGGCTTGACCCACAAGCGTCACTAGAACTGTCAAAACGGCTATTTTTAACTTTTTCATCTGTTTATAATTTGATTTTTAAAGGTCATATGGAATCTTGCAAGCTATAATCATCCGATTATGTGACTTTTGAGCCATGCTCGATTTCATAGATTCGGGTTTTAAATCAGTCGCTAGTTAAGCCTTTGTCAATTGCTTTGCAATACTAGTTTGATAAGCTGCAAAAGCTGGGATAACAGAAGCCAAAACTCCCACTACCAACGCATATACTACTATCCAAAGTTCTTGCTTGAGGAAGATCCACGGCTGAAGGCTGCCTATTACACCTTGTTCATTCTGCGAAATGATCACCGAAAGGAATGTATGTCCAAGTAAGATCCCGAGAATTGCGCCAAGAAAAGTCAACATAAGACCTTCGAGAAAAATCAACAGTAAAAGCTGCCCTCTAGATGCTCCAATAGCTCGTAAAATTGCCAGATCGTACTTTCTTTCCTTGAGAGAATTATAAAGTGCGATAAAAATCCCTAGTCCTGAAATCCCGATAATCACAACAGCAAGACCTTGCAGCAAAGTAATTCCTACTCCCAGTAATTCAAAAAGCCTGGACATCTCAAAAGAAGGCGAAGCAGCTTGCATCGAAGTGCCCGAATTAATCAATCGGGGAAGTTGAATGGCTGCCATTGGATTTCTGTATTGGATCAAAAGCGTAGTCAAATCCCTGGGTACTGTAGTAATTGGAAAGCCTTTGATAGCAACTCTTTCTACGTGTTGTTCTTCCTGATTCGCTGTAGAATCGGCAGCTTCAAGTTCTGCTACTTCATCATGTGTATACCAGATAGATTCCACGCTGGTCAGTATCAGACGGTCAAGCACATTCCCTTTCCGCTCCAATACTCCGACCACTTTAAATTTATTGCCATCATGCTCATGGCTTCCTACACTTATCCCATGACTTCCCAGGAACTCATCTCCTACTTTATAGCGAGATTTCACTGCAACTTCAGCTCCCAAGACGACTTCAAATGGGGTTGTCCAAAGCTCACCACTCTGCAATTTCGCTTCGTAAAGTGTTGGATAATCATGGTTTGTACCTACAATTCTAAATCCTTGGTAATTGTCTCCCAAAGCCATCGGAATAATATTCTTCACTAAGCGATTTCTAGAGAGCTTTTGTGCTTCATCCATCGGGATATTTCCTGTAGGAAAATCAATGTGATACACCCCTGAAAGAATCAATTGTAGTGGACTTCCTTTGGCGCCTACAACCAAATCAATGCCTGCAGCGTCCTGATTCATCTTCTTCTCGAACTGATCCTGAATAAGTAACAGAACGGTGATAATCGCCAACCCAAGTGCAAGCAAAAACACATTCAAACCTGTGGAAAGTGGTCTGAATGTCAAATATTTCCAACTTAGTTTAAATAAATTCATGCCGCTTTTACTTCTACAAAGTTGGGGACATGTGCCCTAACGCGCCGGTCGTGCGTGACGATGATCAATGCTGCTCCGATTTTGGCCGCCTGAGTTTTCAGAAGTTCTAGAACCTTCTCTGTATTTTCATCATCCAAGCTGGAAGTAGGCTCATCTGCAAGAATTAATTTAGGGTTATTAGCTAATGCCCTTGCAATGGATACGCGCTGCGCTTCGCCTTCACTCAAGGTCAAAACAGATGATTTTGCTTTGCTTCCCAATCCCAATTCTGTCAATAACTGTTCAATTTCTTTACCTTTTTTCTTTCCAAAAAAATGAGCCATCTGTAGGTTCTCTTTAACATTCAGAGCTGCAAGAAGATGTGGACTCTGAAAGACTATCCCTATTTCTTTTCCTCGAAATAAGTCTAATTCCTGTCCTTTCATGGATGCTAAATTTTGTCCATCTAACTTTACTTCACCCGCATCTGGTTTGAGCAGTCCCGCTAGCAAATTCAGCATCGTGGTTTTTCCTGAACCTGATTTCCCCAGCACAAGCATGCTTTCTCCTGGTTGGAGGGTGATATCGGGAAAAGCTAATGTTTGTTGACCGGGATGACTGTATTTTAGACCTCTTGATTCAAATAGCATAACTAATAGGAATTTCCACTCTAAACGTTGTCCCCTTGCCCGCGCTACTTTCAAAGCTGATGGTTCCTTTCAATACATCCACACATTTTTTTACAATAGAAAGCCCCAAACCCGATCCTTCCACTATTCCTACATTCTTTGCTCTGAAAAAACGCTCGAAAAGCTGATCTTGCTCAGCTTTAGGGATACCTATACCATGATCTTCGACCGTGCCGACCAATTTATTATCTATGAATTCCATTTTCAAAATCACTTCCTGTCCATCCTTGGAATATTTCACCCCATTGGATATTAGATTTTCGAAAATCTGGTTTAATAATTCACTATCTGAGGTTATAACCTTTGGAAGATTGATTAATTCAGACTTGATTTTTACCTCATTTTCCTTCCCTGCGTTCACTGTATCCAGCACTTCTTTTATAAAAGCTCCCAAAAACATCTTTTTAGGTTTGAACTCGATCTTGTCCGCATCCGATTTTCCAAAAAACAGCACGCTAGTCAGCAAATTATTCAATGCTCTAACAGCGTTTTCGATTTTGACGGTATGCTTAGAGATCTTCGCTTTATACGGATGATCCTTATCCGCATAGATTTGAAGTAATTGAGCAGAACTCAAAATGGAAGTCAGTGGAGTTTTAAACCCGTGGGAGACATTTAAAACAATTCTCGATTTCAGCTCATTGATTTCCCGCTCCTTTTCCAACGCTTTGGTAAGCTCTCTATTGGCGTTGTAAAGCTCGATTGTACGCTGCTTTACTTTTTCTTCCAGTTCATTATTGAGCTTATGAAGTTCTTTTTCCTTCCGGTCTTTGTAGGTAGCCAGTTCAATCACCATGTTTAGCTCACGGATATTAAATGGCTTTATCACATAAGCACTCGGATTGGTACCCACTACTTTATTAAGTGTCTCAGCATCAGAGCTTGCACTTAGATAAACTACCGGGATACCATATGTCTCGTTGATGATTTCGGTAGTCTTTATCCCATCAAGTTCACCAGCCAAATTGATATCCATCATCACCATATCGGCATGATTTTCGGCTAAAATATCCAATGCTTTTTCACCTGAATCGGCTATTCCCAGGATTTCGTGTCTGTTTTTCTCTAGCGCACGCTGAAGCAAAAGAGCTGAAACAGGATCATCTTCAACGATGAGGATTTTAAGGCTAAACATAGATCATGAAGAATGTGAAAAATCTAATTTTAGTCGAAAATAAAAAAAATATGCTTCTTGCAAGTAGAAATAGGATAATTGCTTCACAAAAGCAGTTTCACTTGAAGCTTGATTTCATTTTCGATTTGTCAAAAGTAACATAAGAAGTTGAGCAATTCCAACCGACCATCCATCACCGGTATGCTAGCTTTCTCAAAGAATCACCGAATTCCCTGCATATTGTTATCCTTTTCTTTTGTGGGCGGTCGGTTTATTATATTTTTGTGCCAAACTATAGAAATCGCATCATGAGTGTACTAGTAAATAAAAATTCCAAGGTGATTGTACAAGGTTTCACCGGGTCTGAAGGTTCTTTTCACGCACAGCAAATGATCGAATACGGTACTAACGTAGTCGGCGGCGTAACTCCAGGTAAAGGAGGCTCGACTCATTTGGAAAAACCTGTTTTTAACTCTGTAGAAGAAGCTGTTCAAAATACTGGTGCAGACACTTCCATCATCTTTGTGCCGCCAGCTTTTGCTGCGGATGCTATTATGGAAGCTGCAGATGCAGGTATCAAAGTAATTATTACCATCACCGAAGGTATTCCTGTGGCAGATATGATGAAGGTGAAGCCTTACATCATCGAAAGAGGAGCTACGCTTATCGGCCCAAATTGTCCAGGAGTAATCACTCCGGGAGAAGCAAAGGTAGGTATCATGCCAGGCTTTGTTTTCAAAAAAGGAAGAATCGGTATAGTTTCTAAATCAGGAACTTTGACCTATGAAGCTGCTGATCAAGTAGCAAAAGCTGGTCTTGGCGTTTCTACAGCTATCGGTATCGGTGGAGATCCTATCATCGGAACATCTACCAAGCGAGCGGTACAGATGCTAATGGAAGATCCTGAGACTGATGCGATCGTGATGATCGGTGAGATCGGTGGAAACTACGAAGCTGAAGCTGCGATGTGGATCAAAGAAACTGGTAACAAGAAGCCTGTAGTAGGATTCATCGCTGGACAAACTGCTCCTCCTGGACGTAGAATGGGTCACGCTGGTGCGATCATCGGTGGAGCAGATGATACTGCCGCTGCCAAAATGAGAATCATGAGAGAAAATGGAATTCACGTAGTAGATTCTCCAGCGGAGATCGGAGCTACCATGGCCCAGGTTTTGGGTGTGAATGCGTAAATATATTGTTGGATGCCTGATGCCCGATGCTAGATCTCGGGTGTTTAAGAACCGCTTCGATTGACTTCGGAGCGGTTTTTTTGTGTCTGTTAAAGCAGGTAATTATTGCGCACAGATGCTAGATCTAACTACCAATAAACAGCCTTTTAAAAGTCATAAACTCTTCTAATAAATATCGAGGTACTAAGATTTATTTAGGATAGAGTTTAGAATCCAAGGTGACTTCCCGATGAATTGCATGTGCATGCGGGAATTTATGGATGAGATTTAAAGTGGTTTGATTCCTGTTTTTTTACTCTAAGTAAAAAAACTGAGAGATATCTACGCATTTTAAAATTTTTAACCTTCGTACGTCCATAAGCTGTAAAGATACCTTTGTATGTTATCCGTCTCTTTAACCCAACTTGCAGCTTTTAGGCGTTAAATAAAAAATTTCAATTTATTTTCAGTTGCAAGGCCATCAAACTGCTGTACTCCCCTAGGGAAATTTTATTTCTTGGTCTCCATAAGGCCTTC
>Ga0105054_10006883_pt1 | contig 15696 bp, 10 predicted proteins | sample BON02_FD_78091 | JGI IMG/M metagenome (GOLD analysis project Ga0105054, IMG submission 78091) | Freshwater microbial communities from Lake Bonney liftoff mats and glacier meltwater in Antarctica - BON-02 (megahit assembly) | ecosystem: Environmental > Aquatic > Freshwater > Ice > Glacier...
GAAAGGCGCTATGCTTGCCCACAAAGCTGAAGAAGAAGGTGTATTTGTAGCAGAGACTATTTTGGGACAAAAGCCACATATCAATTATAACCTAATCCCAGGTGTAGTTTATACCTGGCCAGAAGTTGCTGCTGTTGGATATACCGAAGAGCAATTGAAGGAAAAAGGAGTGAAATATAAGACTGGTAAATTCCCGTTCATGGCTTCCGGTCGTGCGAGAGCTTCCATGGATACAGATGGATTGGTGAAAGTATTGGCAGATGCTGAGACGGACGAAATCCTCGGTGTACACATGATCGGCCCAAGAACGGCTGATATGATTGCGGAAGCCGTAGTTGCGATGGAGTACAGAGCGTCTGCTGAAGATATTGCAAGAATGTCTCATGCACACCCTACTTATACAGAAGTTTTTAAAGAAGCTTGTTTGGCAGCCACAGACAATAGAGCATTGCACATTTAAGTCATAATTATATTTTGAGAATGAACCATTTGGAGAGATTTGAATGGTTTTTTCTTTTTGGGGAAAAATAGTTTACTTCCATTATGAAGTTTAAAATTGCCATTCTTGGTGCGGGGAATGTAGCTTGGCACTTGGCTCCAGCTTTGGAAGATGCTGGGCATAGCATTACTGAAGTATATGCTAGAACACTGAGAAGCGCAGGAAGTATCACTGATCGGGTTTATGCTGGAGAGCCAAAAGATGACTTGGACTTCTCGGCAAGTGAGGCTGAGATTTTTATTTTGGCAGTCAAAGATTCTGCAATACCAGAAGTATCAGATGAAGTAATTTTACCTGAGAATAGTATTCTGGTGCATACATCAGGTTCTGTCCCATTGGATATTTTGAATTATAGTTCCGCTTCCTATACAGGAATATTTTATCCGCTACAGTCTTTTACGAAGGGGAGGAAAATCGAATTTGATGAAGTGCCTTTTTTGCTCGAATCTGATGATGAGAAGACTTTACTCAAGCTTAAAAAGCTTGCGAAAAGCTTGTCTCCGCTGACTTATACCGTGAAGTCCATGGATAGAAAAGCCATGCATATTGCAGCGGTTTTTGCTAGTAACTTCTCTAACCACATGATTCGAATAGCTGAAGAAATAATGAGAAGGCAAGGATTGGATTTCGAAATGCTAAAGCCGCTGATCATTGAGACTATTTCAAAAAGTTTGCAGTTGGGCGCAAAGGCAGCTCAAACTGGGCCAGCTATTCGAGAAGACTATGAAACGTTGGAAGATCATCATCGGTTTTTAAATTACAATGAAGAAATCGCTGAAATCTACCGACTGATCTCACAGGATATTATAGACACCTGATTCGAGTGCTCAAGTCCCGAATTCTGCAGCTTGACCGTCATCAACAGCTTTGCGAATCCGCTCATGAATGTTCCTTTCAAATATACTTTGTGCTACCTTATGGTGATTAAATAGGTTTGAGTTAGCGTCAAGAATCAGTATTGAATCCTCATATGGCTAGGGTTTATTTTTGAATATCTTTTAGTCTAAGCTCAAATAAATCAGTTCGTCTATCTTTCCGATTTCGCACACTGCCAAATTGATTCAACTCCCGTAATAACGATAGGTCAACATCTGCGATAAGAGTCATTTCATTATTTGGAGTAGCTTCGGCTTTGATGCCATTGCTAGGGAAAGCGAAATCGCATGGAGTAATTACCATGGATTGTGCGTATTGCATATCCATATTGTGAACCTTAGGTAGATTGCCTACACTTCCTGCAATAGCTACATAACATTCATTTTCAATAGCTCTTGCCATAGCGCAGTTCCTTACACGGGAATAACCATTTTGAGTATCCGTCAAAAATGGGATAAATAGAATATCCATTCCTTGATCAGCTAATAGCCTACTCAATTCCGGAAATTCGACATCATAGCAGATAAGAATCCCAATTTTTCCGCAGTCCGTATCAAATGCGTTGAGCATGCTTCCGCCTTGCATTCCCCAGACTTTGGCTTCCAGCGGCGAAATATGTAGCTTCTCGTACGATTCAATAGAGCCATCTCTCTTACAGAGGTAGCCAACATTGTACAGCTTGTCATTTTTGACCTTTGGCATGGAGCCGGTGATGATGTTAATGTTGTAAGAAACAGAGAGCTGTCCAAAACGCTTGACAATCTCATCCGTATATTTTGCCAATCCACGAACAGCTTGTGCTTCACTAAGATGGTTGAATTCAGCCATCAGAGGGGCGTTGAATAGCTCTGGGAAAAGCGCAAAATCTGACCGATAACCAGAAACTGCATCGATGAAATACTCCGCTTGTTGCATCAGCTCATCCAAATTATCATACAAGCGCATTTGCCATTGAATCAAACCTAGACGTACAATGGTCTTATTGGAGGATGCTTTTTTATTTGGCTTTTCATAGAAAATATTATTCCATTCCAGCAATACTGCAAATTCACTTGAGGCAGCATCACCTTCCAGATAGTTCTTCATTATCCGAGCTGGGTGGAAATCATTTGCCAACTGAAAATTTAATACGGGGTCGTAAATTTCCTTGAGTTTCACCTTTTCTAAGTACTCCTTTGGACCCATCTTATCTGCATACTTGTGGTAATTTGGGATTCGCCCACCAAATACAATTCCTTTCAGGTTCAGCTTTTCACAAAGCTCTTTTCGGTAATCGTACAATCTCCTGCCTAACCTCAATCCACGAAATTCTGGCTTGATAAATACATCGATGCCGTAAAGCATATCGCCAGCATTGTTGTGATTGTCAAACGTGAAGTTGGACGTAATATCTTTGTACGTATGCTCTCCTTCCAGTTCAGCATCATTTACTATGATCGAAAGTGCGCAGCCTGCGAGTTGTTCATTTATTCGAATAACTACCTGCCCTTCCGCAAATTTTGTTATCAAACTATCAATTTGACTTTCCTTCCAATAGGATCCAGGCATGCTTCTGTATGCTTCTATCATTGCTGACTTGAGATCCTTATAATCGGAAATCTTCAGATAGGATAAGGAAATGTTCTCAACTTGGGTATTGTCCATCGGGTGGGTACTTATTTGACTGAGTTTTTTAAGAGTGAAATTGCTATAAAAAATTGGTGTTTCGTTCTCTGGTTTTTTGCAATGAGGTCATTATTCATATTTTCTTGCTTCACATTTATAGGCAATGGAATTGGACTTTATTCTTTACTGAAGCTTGTTCTATGATGCTTCAAAAGCGTCAATTGCATATTTGCAGATATATATTACTTTAATTCTTTGTCCAGTAGAAGAATTGTTTGAAGCAAAACATTTGCGCCATTGGCAATATCCTCAGTGCTGGAAAATTCTTGCGGTGCATGACTTATTCTATTTTTGCTGGGGATAAAAATCATTCCTATAGGAGCTATCCTTGCCATCTCTTGAGAGTCATGACCAGCACCACTAGGTAGATACATAGTAGAGAATCCGAGTTCAGAAGCTGATTGCTCAATTGCTTTTTGCATGATTGGATCTGCTAGCGCTGGTTCACTGGCAACTTCTTGATGGACAATACTTAGTTTCGTGTTACTTGCCGCTGCAAATGTCTTTGCTTTAGCTTCAAGATCAGCATAAATTTTCCAAATCTTTTCTGATGACAGGTCACGCAATTCGAGATTTAACGTCACTTCCCCAGGAATAACATTTCCAGCTCCAGGAAATGCCTCTATTTTCCCAACAGTGCCTACTTGAGCCCCCTCATAAGAAAGCACCGTTTCGTTTACTGCCAGAATAAATTTGGCCGCAGGCAACATGGGATCTTTCCTTGAGTTCATGGGCGTCGTCCCCGCATGATTGGCGAAACCTTTAAATGTAAACTGCCACCATTCTATCGCCACTATTCCTTCTACTACGCCTATTTGCCTTTGCTCACGCTCAAGATTTCCACCCTGCTCAATATGAAGTTCAAGAAATGCAGCATAATCTCCTTTTACTTTTTTCACTTCTAATATTTTATCGGGATCACCGCCAACCGCTTTTATGCCTTCGGCCTGAGTCAAACCACTACTACTTTTAGTCTCTAGCGCTGCTGCAGAAAGCTGACCGGCCATAGCTCTACTTCCAATAACTCCGCCTTCTTCGTTCGTGAAAATTATGAGTTCTAACGGGTGCTGTGTGGAGGTCTCGCTTTCCATGAGTGTGTGCATGATCTCTATTGCACTCATAGAACCGACAGGTCCATCGTAGTCGCCTCCGTTAGGCACTTCATCTATGTGGGAGCCAAAGGCGATTGGTTTGAGACTAGGATTTGACCCTGCTCTTTTCCCAATTATATTTCCTGCAAAATCTACAGAAACGTCTAAACCTATTGCTTTCATTTTTTCAATTAAAAATTTTCGGGCAGCTATATCATGCGAACTGTACGCAACTCGGTCTGATCCTCCATCCTTATTTTTGCCGTAGGTGGACAACTCCGCTATAAGTGTCGCTAATCTTTCTTGATCTACTTGGGTAGTTTGTGCTGATGCCTGAAATGTACCAATCAATAAAAAGAGATATAAATAGGTGAATTTGGCGATATAAGTATTTTTCATAGGGTACAATTTCTTCGAAATGTTAATTCTAGGGTCTATAACCAAAAAATCCTTTCTAGTTAGGAAAGGATTTTTTGGTTATAGATTTTGCGTTATTTAAGCCAAGCGAGTTTTACCTCTTCAGGAGCTTTTATTCTATCTGCCAATCTCATATATCTATCAGAAAGCTTCGCAAGATAATCCTGAGCTTTAGATGCTGCGTCATTAAGACCAGTGAGGCTTTCTATTTTCCATAGATCGACTAAATGCTCAATAATTCTAGCATAATCCCAGCCAGTGTATATGCCTACTTTCTGCGTAATTGCTGAGAACTCAGTAAATAATGAAGGGTTTGAACCACCTTCACCCATCAGTACTGCCGGCATTACGATTTGCTTTCTCATTAATTTTTCAAAAGCTAGAATTGCTCCATTTGGATCAATTTCGAATATAGCTGACATAAAACTTTTATAAGCCTTTTCGTGTCTAGCTTCGTCTCCGGCAATTTGCTTACAAATTCTTCCTAAAACAGGGTCTCCGGCTAAATCTGCTAATTTACCAGTGTTTACGTGAGAAACTTTGGTAGCTCTTTCTTGAAAAGATGTATAAACAATCGCTTGATATGGATCACCACCAGTATTTGGATCAAATCCATTTGTGAGCAATCTGTGAATCGTTTGCTCCACGGCTTTCATATCTACTCTACCTGTCATATAGAGGTATTTATTGAGAAGATCACCATGTCGGTTTTCTTCGGCAGTCCAAGATTTTGACCATCTAACCCAGCCCGAAGGTGATAGAAGGCTCCTATCTGGATTTATTCCTTCCAAAAGATTAAAATATGTCTGATAACTTGGAAGAGCTTCTTCCGTGATCATATTCCCAACTAAGGAAGTTAAAACCGTGTCAGGAATGCCCTCTGATCGTTGCTGAAGAAGTTTTACTTGGTCATGAATATCTGGATCTCCAAAATCGGGAAGGAAATCAGATGGTTGCCAGCACTTGTCCGGATCAACTAGGATATTATCTACGGCTTCGCCAACAAGACCATCCAGTTGTGAGATGACTTCTAAGTTTTTTTCTAGTTCGTAATTTATTTCTCCTGCTTTCATCATGGATAAATTTAGGCCCGAATTGTAAAAAAACTCGGTCGGGTTTTGAATTAGGACAAATTTACTCACAAATAGACAAATTAATGACAGAATGTACCTATCAATGATTCGAGATTCTATAAGTGACCAATATACAGTGGGTTAGCTGGGCAAAACATGGGGGTATTGAGTGAGATTTTCATGTTTTACTCCCTATTGCCTTAAAGAGGGGAATAATTAATTAAGACACCTGATCATTATTATAAGGAAAATTATGTCCTCTCAGTTCAATAAATTTAAAAAAGCCTCTGAAGAAAGGCTTTTTTAAATTGAAAATTTTATGGATTAATATTCCAGCTTGTATGCTACGACTTTATTTTTGAAAAAAGTTGGAACTAACAGAATATTTTCGCCTGGGATAAAACCTATATCCGCAGTTTTCGACTCAGCATCCTTCGTGTCCAAAAGCAATGTTTCACCTTCGTTATTCACGAAATAAATCTCTCCAGCCCATCTAGAAGCAACATAATTACCGTCTCCCAAAATCACTAGCCCATCACCACCGGTGACTGTTTTGTTTATAATCATTGAGGTTCCGTCTGAATTGAGGGTTTTTAATCCAGACTTATCCAAGCCATAAAGGGTACCATCTTCAGCGATTGCGATACCATTAATCGATTCATGCCCTTCCGTGACAGTGGAGATTTTACCCTCATCAAGCAAGTGAACTTTTCCTGTGTTCATATCAGTGAAATATACTTTTCCATTATACGTAGCTAGGTCATTTAAAAAACCTGCTCCGTCCACTGGATATTTGTGGTTTATTTTTCCTGACGCTAGGTTTACTTCCACTAGTTGATCTATATCAGTTACGTATAAATTGCCGTTGGCAATCCCCATTCCTTTTGGAGCATTTAGACCTTTAACCCACTCCTGCGTCACGATATTACCTTCTTTGTCAATGATCGAAATGGATCCTTTCCCATCTTTTCCTCTAGGGTCTCCCTCGATGTTAGAAACATATATTTTACCCGAAGATGCATCATACAATACAGATTCGTTTGTAGTTAAAGTGGTATCTGTTTCCCAGATTTTGGTTAATGTTGGAGTTTTTACTTCTTCAATGATTACTTCTTCGGTGGTTTCTTCTGTTTTGGGAGAAGAGCAGCTATCGAAGAAGAATACGCTTGAAAGCCCAAGAAGGCCAAACTTAAGTGTTGATGAGTTCATATTAGTTTTTGGTTAGTGTCCAATTGTATTGATTAAATGCAGCTGGCGCTGTTTTCTTTAGCCTAGCTCCAATTTCTTCCAGATAAAGTGTGTTGTATCTAAGTCTGGAAATATAGTTGGGAAGTGTGGGGTCGCCATTCCAGCAATGTTCTGCTCGATCGCCGTATGCTACGGCCCCATCGTAATAAGGGTTTTCAGTTTCTTCCAAAAACTCTTCAGTCAAGTAAACAGCGTTATTTAAGTAGTAGTTATCCATGTCGCCACAGAAGATGTTGATTTTTCCTTCCAATTTTGATCCTAACGTTTTCCAGTCTCGCTCCATAATATAACGAAGGTCGTAATTCTCTTTCCAATATGAAGCAACTTCTGGATCGATTTCTCCAGAATATTTATCCCAAATTGGTTTTGGATAACCATCAGAACCAGTAGGTGAATATACTGCCTGCCAAATATCAAATTGATCGCCCGACCTGCTTTTGCTACCCCCTATTGCTAATTCTCGGTGATTCATATCTTTTAAAGTAGCTGAAATATGACCTAGATAATCTCTATGGCCAGGGCGGAGGGTTTTTCGAAATTCTCCCTCTTGGTAATAAGCATTTTGATCTTCATAGAGATTGACGGAAGTAAAGGCTCTAAAATCTATCGGATCGGGACAGGCCGCAAAGCAACCATTGTATTCATCTGGATAAAACACCTGGACAGCCAAAGCTTCCCAGCCTCCAGTAGAACCTCCGTAAAGAAAGCGAGACCAGCCTTCACCTATACCACGGAATTTCTCTTCAATATGTGGGATCAGTTCGTAAGTAATTGCATCACCGTATGGGCCGAGATTCGCAGAATTTACAGCGTAGCTATCATCGTAATAAGGGTTTGCGTGTTGAATCTCGATAATGATAAATCGCTGAAAGTCCGGTGAAGTCCACTTCTGGTAAAAGGCATACGCTTCCTGCTGTTGGGTTTTTTCATATCCATAGATCCCAAATCTTGCACTGTAAACGTCATCAGATAAATCAGGGTCTGGCGGGATGGTTCTGAATCCGGAAAAATCAGAAGGGAAGTGACCATGGAATATCATCAATGGATAATACTGATTTGGATTTTCATCAAAGCCCTCTGGAAGTAAAATATTGGCTCCGAGGTACATGTCTCTACCCCAGAATTTTGAAAGCATATCCGATTTGAATTTTATATGTTTGATATAGTTCGTGTCTTCAGGCAGCTTGATTTCTGGGATACTTTTTTCTATAGTTAGGCTGAAATCTTGTCCTTTCTTCCAATTTATTAGAATCGGTTTGCTGTATATATTCTTTGGCGCTTGAGCCCATTGGCGGCCTTCGCCTTGATCCATTGGGAGCTTCACCGTATGTCCATCAGCTCTAGTAAATGTGTCGTGTTTTTGGATAAATGCTTGGATATAATACTCGCCTTCTTCCATTTCAGAGAGGTTTTCGACTGGATATCCAAAACTTTCGGTATCGAAAACAATGGGTTTACCTGTCTGGTAATTTTCAAAATCCATTCCAAAAACTTGGTTTGTGCTTACCTTGTCGTTGATGCCAAATCGTGGTTCTGAAGTACTATCTCGGGAAAATACTAGTAGCACTCGACCATCTTTAACTTCTGCCTCTAACAATTGGTCGATTAGAATTTCAAATTTAGAATCACTGGAAGTGGTGCATGCCCAGCTACCTAATAGGAGTAGGATTGAATAGAAGATTTGTTTCATGTTGGGTGGTTTTGTATTGAAATTTACATATTATCCAATGATTGTGAGGCAGTATGGTTTGTAAATACTTTGTATGTGCTAGATGTTTTGTAGAAAATGCTTTTGGTGGATTAATGGAAGTTCAAATAGAAAAACCACTTATCTTAGGAATTAATATAACCCACCAACTTATGAGAAAATATTTTAGCGCTATAATGCTGGCCACTTTTGCCTTCGCATGCTCGCCCAAAGAACAAGAAGTAATTGTTGATTATACTGTGCTCTCTGATGCAGAGAGATTGGAAGTTGCGAAAGAAATTGCTCATGAGACCATCATGGTAGATGGTCACGTGGACTTACCTTATCGTATGAAAATAGGCGGTTTTACACTTCAGCGCGATATATTAGATGTTTCTGTTCGTACTCCGGATGGTAATTTTGATTTCCCCCGAGCCAAAGAAGGCGGACTTGATGCGCCATTTATGTCCATATATATACCAGCAGGACTGCAGCAGACACCAGGATCTTCAAAGGCTTTAGCTGATTCACTAATACTGATGACAGAGCGTTTGGCTACGGCTTTTCCAGATAAATTTGCCATGGCTTACAGCCCAACGGATGTAGAAGCCAATTTTGCCGCAGGCAAAATCTCCTTGCCTATGGGAATGGAAAATGGGTCGGCGCTTGAAGACGATATCGCAAATGTTGCCTATTTCCATGAACAAGGTATTCGTTATATCACACTTACGCACGGCAAAGCCAACCTTATTGGTGATAGTAGTTATGATACGGTAAGGTTGTACAATGGATTAAGTGAATACGGAGAGCAAGTGGTAGCAGAAATGAATCGTGTGGGAATTATGGTAGACTTGTCACACGTCTCTGATGATACATTCAAAGCTGCATTGGCTATTACCAAAGTACCAGTGATTGCATCTCACTCTTCTGTTAGAGCATTCACTCCAGATTTTGAGAGAAATATGAGTGACGAGCTTATTCAAGCTATGGCAAAGAATGGCGGAGTGATGATGATCAATTTTGGTGGGTCTTTTATTGATTCTGCATATGCTTCAGGATCTGTTGAAGTTCGTGAGCATTTGATCAATTATATGGCAGAAAATAATATGAGTCGTGGAGATTCACTTTTCACGATTTATGCTTCTGAATACATGACTGCCAATAATCCTTTCCCTACTGTACAGCGAGTAGCAGATCACATTGATTATGTGAAGAACTTGGTCGGCATCGATTATATAGGTTTAGGTTCTGATTTTGATGGAGTAGGCGATTCCCTGCCAACGGGGTTAAAAGATGTTTCCATGTATCCAAATTTGATTGCAGAACTTTTGAAGCGCGGTTACTCTAGAGAAGACATCGAGAAGATATGTTATAAAAATGTATTTAGAGTGTGGCACGCTGTGGAGGACTATTCGGCCAAGGCGGAGTGAAGTTGAATAGACTTAAGATTTTCAAATCCTGCTTTAGCGATAAAGCAGGATTTTAGTTTTTAAATCCAATCTTCTTTTGTTCTCCTAGACTTGGTTTTAGAACCTCTTCATTAACCTGATAAACTTTGCGATTTGATGATTTTGGTCAGATCCGCTCTCAGGAGTTTGGCGGCCTCCCCATCTTCAGATCGAACATTGCGCTTTCAAGTTTCCCCATTCTTCATCGTCTAGTTGAAACATAAAATCTTCTAAAAAAAGAGCGAGATTCCTTATTAAGATGCGAAGGTGCGAATCCATACTTTTCAGGTAGAACAGAATCTCGCATGACTTCTTGGGTGCGGATTTTTTTCTGTTCAAGAAGTGAATTTAAATCTGTAAAACGGTGACCTTAAACTGGAATTCTAAAAAAGGTTAGTTAATAACTAATATCTAATATCACAGAATTTGAAGTGCTCATAACGTCGTTAATTGCTCATATTCCGAATAAAATTCTGCCAAATTTTCCGCGTACATCTTTAAAACTCATGCTTTTCGGTCATTGTGACCGAAAAAAGTAATTGGTGATACATTTGATATTAATGTGTGAGACTTGGACGACAGAATAATTCTCTAAGCCTGAAATTTGTACATTTAGATACCACTAATAACTAACTATAACTATGGATTTTAAACAATTCACTATAAAATCTCAGGAGGCGATTCAAAAAGCTATGGAGTTGGCATCTTCGGCGGGACAGCCGAATATTGAGCCGGCACATTTGCTTAAGGGGATCATTTCTGAGGATGAAAATGTGATTGAGTTTTTGTTCAAAAAACTCGGTTCAAATAAGCAGCTTATTTCTCAAAAGCTGGATGAACAGTTAGGACGATTACCTAAGGTAAGTGGAGGTCAGCAGCCACAGTTGTCGAATTACTCTAACCAAGTATTGAACAAAGCGAAAGATTATCTCAAGACTTTTGGAGATGAATACATAGCGATTGAGCATTTACTGTTATCGATTTTGGCGGTGGGAGATGCCACTTCTCATATACTGAAAGATCAGGGGATTTCTGAAAAGCCTTTGATCGAAGCAATAAAGGAACTTAGAAAAGGAAATAAAGTGACCGATCCGAACGCAGAAAGTAAATATCAGGCATTGGAAAAATACTCCAAAAACCTGAACGAAATGGCTAAGAAGGGTAAGATTGATCCTGTGATTGGCCGTGACGAAGAGATTAGACGAGTACTTCAGATTTTGGCTCGAAGAACCAAAAACAACCCGATTTTAATTGGAGAGCCAGGCGTTGGTAAAACTGCAATCGTCGAAGGTCTCGCACAAAGAATTGTGTCTGGCGATGTGCCTGAAAATCTTAAATCTAAGACGTTAATTTCGTTGGATATGGGTTTGCTTGTCGCTGGAGCAAAGTATAAAGGTGAGTTTGAAGAGCGATTGAAAGCGGTCATCAAAGAGGTGACAGATGCAGAAGGTGAGATTATTCTTTTCATAGATGAAATTCATACACTCATCGGAGCAGGTGGAGGCGGAGAAGGTGCGATGGACGCTGCCAATTTGCTTAAACCAGCTTTGGCAAGAGGAGAACTTCATGCTATCGGTGCGACTACACTTAAGGAGTATCAAAAATACATTGAGAAAGATAAGGCGCTGGAACGTAGATTCCAGACTGTAATCGTAGACGAGCCCGATGCGTCAGATGCGATATCTATTCTTCGTGGGATTAAGGATAAATACGAACTGCACCATGGGGTGCGAATCAAAGATGATGCGGTGATAGCAGCGGTTGAGCTTTCACAGCGATACATTTCTGATAGATTCTTACCAGATAAGGCGATTGATTTGATGGATGAAGCTGCAGCCAAATTGAGAATGGAGATTGATTCTTTACCTCAGGAGCTGGACGAGTTGAATCGTCGTATTATGCAATTGGAGATCGAGCGAGAAGCTATTCGAAGAGAGAAGAACAAGGATAAAGAAACAGTCTTAAGCAAGGAGATTGCAGAGCTTGCAGAAAAGCGGGACAGCGTAAAAGCGAAGTGGGAAAGTGAGAAAGCTGTCATCACTGGGATCCAACGAGAAAAGGAACGAATTGATACTTACAAACTTGAAGCTGAGCAGGCTGAAAGAGCCGGTGATTTTGGGAAAGTAGCGGAGATTCGATATGGAAAAATCTTAGAAGCTGAGAAGAAGTTAGAATCCTTTAAGTCTCAGTTGGCAGACATGCAAGCTGGATCACCTTTGTTGAAAGAGGAAGTGGATCAAGAAGATATTGCCACTGTGGTGTCCAAATGGACTGGTATTCCGATGAACAAAATGATTCAATCCGAGCGTGAAAAGTTATTACACTTGGAGTTGGAACTAGGTCATCGAGTAGCTGGGCAGAAGGAGGCAATCACCGCCTTGTCAGATGCAGTGCGAAGAAGTCGCGCTGGATTGCAAGACCCTAAGCGTCCGATTGGTAGTTTTATCTTTATGGGTACCACCGGAGTAGGTAAGACTGAGCTGGCAAAAGCTTTGGCAGAATACCTCTTCAATGATGAAAATGCCATGGTTAGAATTGATATGTCTGAATATCAGGAAAGACATGCGGTCAGCCGACTAGTTGGAGCGCCTCCAGGTTATGTAGGATATGAGGAAGGGGGTCAATTAACTGAGGCGGTTCGTAGAAAGCCGTACTCTGTAATCTTGCTGGATGAGATCGAAAAAGCTCATCCTGATGTATTTAACATACTCTTGCAAGTCCTTGACGATGGTCGATTGACAGATAATAAGGGCCGTGTTGCTAACTTTAAGAATACGATTATCATCTTGACTACCAATATAGGATCGCATTTGATTCAGGAGCGATTCGCTGAGATGGAAGAGTGGAACAAGGATGAAATCTTAGAAAAGACCAAAACGGAAGTTTATGAACTTTTGAAAAAAGCTGTTCGCCCTGAATTCTTAAACAGAATTGATGAAACCATCATGTTTGAACCGCTAAGCAAACAGGTCATTCGCAAGATAGTAGATATTCAATGGAAGGAAATTCAGAATAGATTGTCTGAGTCGGGAATAGAAATAGAAGCAACTAAAGAAGTGCTGGATTATCTAGGTGAAGTTGGTTTTGATGCAAATTTCGGTGCTAGACCACTGAAGAGAACCATGCAGCGATTGGTATTGAATGAGCTGTCGAAGCAAATATTATCCGGATATATCAAAAATGATTCTGCAGTCATGGTGGATTTGGATGCAGATAATCAGGTTTATTTTAAGAATGTGGGTGAAGAAGTAGAAATATAAAAATATGCTTTTCGCTTGCCTACCGAGAGATAGGAAATATTGAAACCCTCGAGATCGTTAGAACTCGAGGGTTTTGTTCAGTTGAGGAGGTGTTTTACCCTCCAATCCAATCCAGATAATTTCCAGAATGGATCACTTCATAGCTTGCTTCTGGATAGGCTTTTGCCCAGGCAGCCGGAGCTTTAGGCTTTTTTGAAAGCTGATATTTAAATTCAAAAGCTCTGAGCTGATCGCCTTCTTCTTCCACCCAGTCAATTTCTTGTTGATCGTAGGTTCTCCAGAAATAGTTGGTACAGTGCATTTGGCTGTAATTCTGAAATTTCATCCGCTCTACAGCGAGGTAGTTTTCCCAAAGCTCTCCTACATCAGCACGAAGATCCAGTCGATTGAAGTTCTGGATAATTGCATTCCTCACGCCGTTGTCATAGAAATACCATCGACTGTTTTTTACAATTTCCTTTCGGAGGTTCCTGCTAAACCCACCGATTTTGAACACCACAAACACTTTAGAAAGTAAATCGAGATATCGCTCTACGGTGTTTTTTGACATCCCAAGTTGCTTTCCAAGCTCTTCGAGCGAGACTTCCTTACCAACTTGAAAGGCGATCAATCGGAGTAGAGAATAGAGCTTGTCGGAATTCTTCACTCCATCTACCATCAGAATATCCTTTAAGAGGTAATCATTCATGATTTGATAGAGATAATCTTCCTTGTCTATCCAGTCATCGTATTTGATCAGCTCTGGATATCCACCAAAAATTAATCGTTCGTTCCGTTTCTCAACGGTGGTCTTATAATCTTCGATTTTCGCAAATTCCATTTGAGCCAATGGATATAGGAAAAGCGTGTTTTTTCTTCCCACTAATGGTTCTCCCACCTGCTGGTGCATATCAAAAGAAGAAGACCCGGTGGCAATCACTCGTATTCCATCAATGCTGTCCACTATTAGTTTCAAAATCATCCCTATATCTGGAATGTGCTGTGCCTCATCTATTACCAGTAGATTTTTGCCTGCAAACAATCGAGTGTAATTAGCAACTGATCTTTCCTGTAATAATGCTGCGTCCAGCACATCTTCACCATTTAGAATTAGTGCTTGAGAGATATCGATTGTTTCAAGGAAATTTCGAACAAACGCAGTTTTCCCCGATCTTCTAGGGCCGAGAAGCATTAACACTTTATTAGGTTTGAGCTTTCGCTGAAATTCAGTGAGTAAGGCTCTGGGAATATTTTGCATAGTTATCTCCTTGATAAACAGTGCAAAATAGATAAATATTATTTAACAAATCAATATTACTGACGGAATTAATGTAAATACCGTCAGTTTAATGACTCAATTAACGTAAATACCGTCAGTTAACTGACGCAATTAATAGTAATTCCGTCAGTGGAGAAGTTGAATTTCTATTCTTACCTTTCAAAAATGCTAGAACATTTCTTTCAATGTCCGTATTGTCTTGCAGAAATATCTATGCTGCTAGACCCTTCTATTCGCTCGCAGGAATACATAGAAGACTGTGAAGTTTGCTGTAATCCGATTGAGATCAAACCCGGATTTGAAGATGGAGAGCTTATTAGCTTTGGTGCTCAGTCAATCGAACAATGATGTTATACACTGAAAAAGAATCTTTTGAAACGATTTTAGAAAAGGTAGCATTTGAATTGTCCGATGGAGCAAAGGAACACTCTCATCCTTTTCATTTCGCAAATTTTGCTACATTAGGATTAGAATACCCAGAAGTCAGAACTTTAGTCATTAGGAGATTTGACGCAAATCTTTCCTTTTACTTTTTCACAGATTTTAGATCACAAAAGATTGCAGAGCTCCAAAAGAATCCTGCCTCTAGGTTGCACTTTTATCCCCCTTCAGAAAGAATGCAAATCAGAATTACAGGCAAAGCTGATATACCCCATCAAAATGATGTGTCAAATGAATTTTGGAAGGGCATTGATGGAAATGCGAAAAAAGCCTACATATCCAAAATAAGTCCAGGAGACCAAATAGATATACCCGATGAAGCATTCGATTGGGTCGAGAGATTAGCCGACAAGTATTTTGCCGTTGTTCAACTAGTTGCCTCTGAACTGGACGAGTTACAATTGAATGGAGCGGAACATCTACGAGTCAGCTTCAGCAAGTCAAACGGAAACTGGGAGGGAAAATGGTTGGTTCCCTGAGTTAAATTGCTAAGCTAAAAATGTCCTTTCAGAAAGATCAGAAAGGACATTTTTAGCTTAATTGACTGGAGTGTGCGTCATCAGATAATTTGTCAGCAAAGTGTACAAATGAAGTGAAGTGCCGGCTCCTTCGGAGATCCCATGGGAGCGATTTGGGTAGGGCATCATCTGGAATTGTTTGTTGTGTTTGATCAGTTCGTTCAGTAGCATTTCTGCGCCTTGGTAGTGTACATTGTCGTCACCAGTTCCATGCA
>Ga0105054_10006884_pt1 | contig 15696 bp, 12 predicted proteins | sample BON02_FD_78091 | JGI IMG/M metagenome (GOLD analysis project Ga0105054, IMG submission 78091) | Freshwater microbial communities from Lake Bonney liftoff mats and glacier meltwater in Antarctica - BON-02 (megahit assembly) | ecosystem: Environmental > Aquatic > Freshwater > Ice > Glacier...
GCTCAGTATCTTCCTGTCCTGGGACATTCATACCAATGTATGGGTTCTGTATGCGGTGATGTTTCTCATAGGTCAAGCTGCGGTTTTAACGGATCTTGCTGTGATTCCTACTGTGTCAAATCATTTCCGTGATAATTCTGGCATGGCACTGGGGCTGTGCAAAAGCTTGGTAGGTTTGTCAGGATCTCTCAATGAACAGATCTACTCGGCGTTCTTTAAGCCAGACACGGTTTCTTATATTGGTTTTTTAAGTTTTTATTTCCCATTTATTTGCCTTCTATGCAGCTTTGCTTTGAAAATACCAGATACTGGAGTCAGGTTTTCTAAAATGAGAGAATTAACTGCGCGGGGTGTTATTCGAAAAGGTATTTTGATATTAGGTGTGCTTCTTCTTCTTTTAATTGTTGCAATTCCGTTTCGAAATTCAAGTCGTGGGATTCGAATTGGCCTTACCGTAGCAATCTTTTCTGTGTTTGCGTCCCTAATATGGTTTATAGCCTCGCAATCGGATGAACAAGCTGATGACGACGAGAGACTTTTGGATGACGAGGAAGTTGAAGTTAGTGAAACATCTGTGATTCAAGATATGATGGGTCCTTCTTTTTTACTACAAAGTATGACCTGTTTGATAGCCTGGGGATCAGGATTCATGTTGATCAACAATTTGGGACAGATCGCGACGATTGTTCGATTGTCCAATGACAACAAAGAGGTTTATGTGAGTATTGTTTCTGTGAGCAATTGCATTGGTCGAATCTTGGCTGGGGTGGTATCTGATGAGCTGAAGAAACGAGGGTATCGTCGAAGTAGTGTCTTCGGAGTGGCTGTTTTACTGATGAGTTTCTCAATGCTCACGCTTAGTGTATCTACACCAAGCACTTTCTTCATTGCGGCGATTTCTTGTGGAATGGTTTTTGGAGGTTTGAACGCTTTGAATCCAGCGGTACTTGGTGAATTATTTCATCTTGACAAACTGCCCACATTGTACGCAAGCACCGGTATATCAATATGTTTCGGCTCGTACATATTTGCAACGAAACTGTTTTCTGAAGTGTATGAAGCCCATGCTGAGATTGTGGCAGGTGAAGAGTCATGTACAGGACCTATTTGTCTGAGGTTATCAGCTCTGATTTGTGCTGCCGCAAACGCGATTGTTGGAACGATATATCTATACTATCACAGAAGACACGTTACTGTAGTTCCACAGGAACTCGATTGAAAATAATAATTGTTATTCCCGAGATGATTTACTTTAAACCACTCCTTTCAAAAAGAAAGGAATCCACCTGAATTGGTTTGAATACAACTGAATAGGCCAAGGGTTTGAGATCATGGATGTGATGTAGCTCACTGCTATGTGATACGAATATCAGTTGATCGTGGGAACCTATCGTGAACACCCTGCTTAAATTCGATCAAATCCAAATAAATAGTAACTCCGGAAATCATCATTTATTGGTTTATTCAAACTATCAATGCCACATTAATTAATATCACTTGGGGAACTCAAGCAACTCAAGCTTCTCAGCGCGTTTTCTAATTCCAATTCAGCTGCCTTTCGTTCTTCATTCAGTTGATACAAAATTCCATCCCCGTCATTGGAATCGGTTTTCAGTAATTGAAGCAACTTATCTTTAAAATCCACCACACACGTTGAAAACCCATCTATATGATTGTCAAACGAGAGAAAACTTTTTAAAGGCGTGCTGTATTTGTGAATAGGAGCAACCACAATGCTTTGCAACAGAAACTCCAATCGATCAGCACTGGAGAAATCAGCATTTGTCAACACCGATTGGATCCGCAAAGCTACATCGGGTGTGGGCTCCTGAATTACCGGAACTGGGTCTAACACAACCCCACAGTTATTGAAACCAATTCTATATTTACTCTGGCTGAACGTTTTCATTCTGCGTAGCCGATTGCTCGCCACTATTGCAAAACACACACTTCTCAGACTATATCGATTAGAAGTAACAACCACATCCTCCACATGTTTGTGGTTCATTGTCACCGCATGAAGGATCGAACGCAAGTATCCGCGACACCAACGAAAGTTTTGTTGGCATTTTCGCTCCAATTGAAAGCATCTGCAGCAGTACCGTAAGAGCGCTTCTTTCTCCTGCAATAAGTTTACTATGGTAGCTTTTAAAGTCATGAGAACCTGGGCTAAGAAAACTGTCGATGTATACCAAATTTCGTGAGGAGTGGCTCTACTTTTTAGCATATCATGTAATGATGAATTCTCAGCACATAATCTGCTCATATTCTCTTTATTTCGTTGAATTTCTGCGAGTGCTTGATATTTGGATTTTTCAGACGAGCTCAAATCGGCTTTCGACTTTATTAATTTTGAGGATATTTGCTTATGGACTCGAGAAAGTGAATTTAAAGATCCCATGATTGGCAGGAAATCATCGGGGAACTCAAAATCCATTTGAGTGACATTTTCTTTAGCGCAAATCGCGGCGATCTCATGGTGCAGGAATTGCAATGAACGACGCCAATTTACCACCTCTTGGTTAGACTTCACTAGAGCTAATTCTAAATTTGAAATCCTATCCTTCATCAGTTCCTCTGTTCGATTTTTCTCCGTCAATTGCTTTTGTATTTTGTTTTGAGCAGTAGATTTAGATTCCTGGTACAAAACGACCTCACGCTGATGCTGGCGATGATACTCTTCTAGTTTCCTATTTCGTTGCTGAAGTTCATCTATCAGTCTATTCTGGGCTTGATAACGTTTTTTTTCCAGGTCTAGTTTGGAGTCGATATCGGCTTGCGCGATGCTCAATGCGTGGTATTTGGCTTTAACATCACGATTACAATGACTCAGTTTTTTGTTAGCATCTCTCAAGTGAGTTATTTCTTCAGCAGATGCGCCGATTACACCTACATGCTCCTGTTCCATCAATTTCAAATCTTCCAATTCTTGACGCATTGACTTGCATTGAACAATTGAAAGACGGAGCTTCCTTTCATTTTCAGAATCTTGGCGAGCAAGCTCAGAGTGAAGTCTTTCAATCGTTTCCTCGCAAGTGCTATTGGTCACTTTGAGGGACTCCATCTCGTGCTTCAGTCTTGAAACGGATTCTAATTTTACTTTCTCCAAGTTCTTTCTGGATTTTCCGAGTATCGATACTTCTTCACTAGCGACCAATTTCGAATGCTCAGCCTCACGAATTTTAATTCGAGCCTGGTTCAGCATCGTCCTCAGATGATCCATCTCTTCAAAATTTAATTCTTGCATATTCAACTTGGCATCCACATCATCTTGCAACAGCATAATCGTATTCCGGGCTTCAATAAGTTCAAATTCTTTTTCCTGGCATAAATTTCGCAGGTTTCGAATCTGTGTCACCTGCTCTTTCACCACATCAAAGGATTCTTCTCGCATCGCGTGCGTCACCTTCGACTCCAACGACCTTCTCATTTTTATGTAAAAAATCAATTTTATGTACTCGTAGATCCGTTAGAGCATCTTTCATCTATTTACAGTGGGTTGAAGAATGTCAACCAGATCACAAACATACCAATCAGGGACAGAAAAATCATCGAAGCCAGTGATGTTAAAGCTAAATACCTCCAAGTCTCGAAAAATATCAGTAGCTGAAAAGGGATCGAGTAGTCGACGAGCACTAGATGACAAGTTGGAAAAAGGTTCGAGTAAGAAATTAAAAAACAAATCAGTCAGTGAAAAAACAATAAAGAAACGCTCCAGCAAGAAGGAGATCGAAAAAGCTTCCAGCCAGAAATCATTAAAAAAACCTCCGAGTAAATCTTTGAGCAAACGATTGACACCAAGCGAGTCTGGTACAAAGGTAGTGTCGATATCCAGTATCAACGAATCTGATACAGTGAATTTCAATCAATGTTATGATGTGCCACTGTAAGTATTTTATTCCATTGTGCGACTAGTTCCATTTACACATATCTAGGAAAAACCGACCTTCGTTCATTCAACGGTTTGTTTCAGTTGCCAGGATCAAGGCGCAAGTGCGCGGTCCTGCCGAGTCGGCTATTGAGCTGTTAAAAAGTAAGTTGAAGAGAACTGATGATGGAAAATACTTATCGTGAATTGTCAAGTTACTCAGAAGGATTTGGATTCATTGAAAGTGCGTTTTGACTTGTATGATGACGACGGGAGTGGCTCTCTTGAAATTCTAGAATTTCTTAAGGTTTTGGACGTGGAAAAAACCAATTATACAGATGCAGTTTTTGCATTGGTAGATAGCGATGGCAGTGGAGAAATCGATTTCAACGAATTCGTCCAAGTGCTCACAACGTACTGCATTTATAGTCAAGTTGACATACTGCAATTTGCATTTAGTTTCTTCGATAAAGATGGATCCGGTACCTTGGATGAGAGAGAAGTCATTGATATGTGTGTAGCAATCACTCCAAAACCCATATTCCCCGGAAACATTCAAAACTTGTTTGAAACATTTGATGTCAATGATGATGGCTTGATCGATTTCGATGAATTTCAAATGATTCACAAAAGATATCCGATGCTTTTCTTTCCTGCATTTCATCTACAAGACATGCTGCAAAAGAAAACTCTTGGAGCCAAAAGGTGGACAACGATACTCAGAAATAAAGCGAGAAGAGAATTTGTGGAAGATTATAAGCTCACACATGATGGCGCATTGCCTCCAGCGGAGAAACATGGATGCTTCAAATTTCTCAAGTCTTGAACACGTGGCGAGATCAGGAATTGAATGATACTGTTCACTCCATATTTGGCATCTCGGCCTGATTCTTGGGGCATTGAATTTGAATTTGAATCGATAGAACTTTCTTGGACGGCGGAACGCTCCATTCCTAATGAATGACTTTTTGATGTTAAAACTCGCAAAAATTAGGTTATGGTATGGCTTGACCCCAATGTGAGGGAGAGGAGGAATACGCTGGCGGCGTATGCGGAGAATACAACCCCGTAGATTGCTCCCCGAAGCCATGATATTTGAATTTGTCAGGTAACAAAGGGGCGAGTACTCCATATATTCAATAGAAAGCTACTTTCAATATGCGATGCACGAGCATCGAAAGTCTGGATATTTCGCAGTCAACCAGGATATGGTTTGCAAATTGGAGCCATAACGGCATGTGATAATTGATTAGTGGCTCTGGTCTTCTGATTCACAGAACTTTGTTGAGAATTCCGCGTTTAAATTGATGTGCAAAGATTTGAAAATCGGAGTTCGTTGCTCTGATTCTCTCGTACTATTAGTATCAGCAATCAGCTGGCACATGCAGCTATGTAGATAACCGATCTAAAAATGCAATCAGCAACTAAAATATTTAGTACTATTTCTGTCATCACTCTTATAAGCGCGATATTAAGATACATGTACCACATAACCCTGGACAATTTAGATGCATCTCGGAATAGATGGATCCTAACATTTTCCTGTATCACAACTGATGGTTCAGGGCTCTGGCCAATAAAAAACGATAAACGCTGTTGAAAACATTCTAAATCTTCCAAAATATATGATTAAGTTGAAATTGAAATGATCAGGAGATGCCCTTTAAAACGGAGTAAATGGCGAATGTGAATTAATAGCATTTTCCCGTTCGAGTTCCTTGCCGTTTTGAGCCTGCTTTCTTTGTCGCGTTGACCCCCGGCTCTCCTTCTCTTTCTGGCTCTGTGTCTATCTTTTGCCACCGACGAAAAAGCATTCTAACTATGTCCTTAGCTTTCTCAAGAACGCGCGTGTCGAATGGGAGCATATCATTTTCATGACGAGCTATATAATGTTGCCATAATGCCCATGTAATCGAAGGAATGCCAACCACAATGATGGCTATGCAAAGTACGTAGTACACAACCCAAACCAAAACTGACCAAACCATCGAGAATACCCACGCTAGAAATCGTTGCAAACTTGTTTTTTTGCTTTGTTGCTCTTCAAAAGCTGCCTGATTTCTTTCAAGCCAATGTTCAATGACTGTTTCCAGTGTTTCAGAATCACCCGGAAATATTTTCACAAGATTGACCTTCACAATCATGCGAGGTCGGGAATATATGTAACCAGAAGTCCATGTGTTTAACAAATTTCGAAAGCGGAAGGCTAAATCGTCAACTTCATGGACTACCTGGGCGTACGCTCGTTTCAATACCTTACTTGCATGCTTCTCATGAAGTTTCACGTTCTCATTCCTATATCCACGCTGCAAGACACGTAACGCACCTTCGAAATCAGTTTCATGTTTTTTGTAAATGGGTTCTTCATTATCCACAGAAGCCACAAGAATTGTCCATTGTTTTCTCGAAATTGCTGCTGCTGAATTAAGAAGACCAGTTATTTGCTTTGCAGTCATTTTATTCGTCTCTCCTTTCCGTTCAGATTCAAATTTCTTGCAAAAACTTTGAGTAGATTGTTCAGTTGCACTTTGCATCATACGGTCCATGATATCGTTGTTCTCTTTTTGCTTCTCTTCTACTTTACCTGCAGGGCATTTTCCAAAAAACCCTCTGCTCCTTCTAAACTTTCCTTGTTATAATCCTGTCTGTATACTCGATAATTCTCCTCGAGTTCCTTCTTTTTCTCGTTCATTCGTTCTCGGAGATCTCGAGATTTCATAGGCAGGGATAAAGACGATATAAAAACTTCCATTACTCTGACTGTTTTGTCCTTCTTTTCATTAAAGAAAGTCTGTAGTTTCTTTTCGTGAGTGCTTGAAAGCTGCGTTTTTGAGTCCTTCAAACCATTGTCGAGTTTCGCTAGGGTATTCGTAATTGCATCGTTATTCATGTAAAACAGCGAAGCTCGGAATTGATGCAAGCAATCCAATGTTATTTGTTCCAACTTCATTTCAAAATCTGTATGAGGCACGGGTTCGTCCTGAGATAACACTTGCTCCATCTGCGACGTGAAAGTCCCCAATGCAAGACCTAGAGACTGCTCCATTTGTTGCTTGAGATATAAGTTCCAGCGAGATGGCATTTTGTCCAGATGATTTCCATTCGCTGCTTCCACTAGCATCCTGAGATATTTTTCTATTTCTCGTCCTTTACGCGGGTGTCTTCCCTCAACGCTCTCCGCAGCAAGTATCTTTTGGCTGGTTGCCTCGGCTTCATCGAGATACTGTCTATTGACAAGGTCTTCGGCTCCCAACTCATTACCCAAATGTTCTATAAGATTCGCTATGTCATCATTGAACTCGCTTGTCAACGCTTTTTGATCCAATTGATCAAGATTCTGCAATTCCTCTTTCGTAGATGCAGGTAAGAATAGCGTCCGACAGAATCTGCGTTGAAATATGTCCTTCAATCCACTCACTTCAACATCTCCGTCTTCTGTCGTTTCAACTTGCTGGACCAGCATCCGTTCAAGCCATTGATTGGGAGTCTCATTCTCTAGGTTTTGAAAAAAATTCTGCACTACCCACGTCAACGAAGGAAACTGGAAAAGATTCATTGTGGTTGGCCCATCAGCGGCTTTACTATGAGAAGCGCTGACCTGAAACAATCTTGCTCTTCTTGCGAGCAATTCCAAGTACTCCATTGAAGACTCGTCGATTACGCGCACTGAGTTATAAACCAGATGATTGCTTATTAGTGATGCCACCGCAAAGATCTTTGCATCATAATCAGGACCGTTGCCAGAAGCTGACAATCCCTCCGTGTCTAGCAAGATCGTTGATTTTCTGGACGAACCAATTTCTACTGGAGATTCCCACATCCATATACCTTTAGTGGTGGGATCAACACCCGATCCAGTGGCAAATCCGCTTGTCTTTTGCATCAGTTGGTTCATCAAGAAACTCTTGCCGGAATGGAAAGTCCCTACTGAGGATAGTACGTAGTGGTCCTTGTCGTTCCATTCTTTTAACTTTTTCATTGCCTCTTCCACTATCTCAAGCCTGCCATTTTTACCCTTGCGAATCAGCTGCACGGCACGAACACGAGCATCATTTGTTGAGAGATCGCTTTTTCCATCAATTCCAGTTGAAAAAATGGCAACCAATGTGAATGTCAAAGCGAGTCTGTGCATGTTCATTATGCAGTTTGAGTTTTGAAACAGATCATTTCTGATCCCAAAAAGTACTACTCTGTTCCATAATACCAAATTTTGAAAGTCATAACCAATAACGGAACTATTTACTGACTAGAACTAGAATCTCGATATGAATAGATCCGTTATTATACTCAATTTACGCCCAATCCCGTGCTATAGTAATGGGTAGGCCATCGTAGCATATTTTGTTGTCGGACAGCGTTAGGCTATGTCGTCATTTTTCATTCATTCCTTTTTGACGTAAACTAGCTAATTGACTGTGGAGTAAAATTTAGGAACAGCGTCATAAAATATTTCAAAACATGAAAGCAGAAAACCCACAGCAATAAATTAGAGAGGGCTCGTTGAAAAAAGAATATCGGCATCCCTAAACTGAGGGACCAGACGGACCAGTGTCCCCATTGTGCGGGTGATGGAGTCAAGTGAAGCGAATATTTATAGAACAAATATTTATTCCTTTTATTAATTTATTGAAACATTACTAATCACTCAAATACATCCTTCAGCCGTTCAAAGTGAACTGAATGATTTATTCAGAATGAAACATCAGATCCTTATGAGATACTACTAGTGACTATTTGGCTACTGCTAGACCGTCGGGTTAAGTGAATAGAAAGTCAACTACTGCCTATAATTGGGTACATTAGAAGTTGAACTGTTGGACTACCATTGTATCCGAGCTGTTTTTTAATTCGATCAAAAGTTCTGCCTTAATTCACATCTAGAAACTTGATGAACACAGCGAAAAACATAGTCAACATCAAAAAAATTCCATATCTTGTCATGTATTTCAGTTCTTGGCGAGAGGAGCTCGTGGAATGCTCGACAGAATCCGTTTCATGCCCTGCTTCGTGATGATCTGTCAAAAGGTTTGTTTCGTGGTCAACTTCTTCAAATTCAACGACCTGAACTGCAGTTTCTTCGGAAGCTATTTCAAGCACATTTGAGGTCGGTAGGTAGTGTTCAGCATTAAATGCCAAATAAGCTTCCCGTGCTTCATCTACGGTTGGCCTAGTTGGATTATTTGCAGGATCAGGAGAGTTTTCCAAACTATTATAAAATTCCCATTCATTTTCTCGGCCTTCTGGTGCATCGCTTGGGAGAGAAGCCGAATCAGAGTCTTCATATGTTTCTGTTGCATCAGAATCACTAGAAAATCCGGCATGTCGAAATTCGGTAAGATCAGATCCAGCTCGCGGTTCTTCTTCGGCTTCCTCGGCAATAGCTTCCGCTCTGTCCGCATGATCTCGCAACGCTAGTAAATAAAGCTGCCTGGCTTTCAAGCATCTCAACTTCGCTTGCAACTGAACTATATTATTTATGGTGCGGATAAATGCAAGACGATAAATTACCATTCTGATGAAGGATTGGAGTTTTTCCACAGAACTGGATCTCGATGGCGTCTCTTGGTGTCCCTCTCTACTTTGATTTTCAGAGTCGTCATCGAAATCTTCGCTGCTGCTTTCGCTTTCATTAGAATCCGATTCGGTGTCATTTTCACTGACTGATTCAGAGACTGATTCAGACTGTGATTCATGTTCATCTGATTCCAACTCATTTTCCAAATCTGAATTTTCAGTATCTAGTGACTCTGATTCAATGCCTTCGTCATATATCTGATATTCACTAGATTCGGAATCCATTTCCGACAGGTCGGCCATGAGATATGAATTCTTGTTTATTGAATTTGTATTCACACTCCAAATCCTTCTCAATGATGGTCTTTTTGCCAAAATCCACTTTTCAGGTCATTTTCCACAACTGCTATTGAAAAGCGTAGCCGCTAGTAGGACCATTTTCGAAACGACCTGTTGGAAAATTGAATGAAAATCAGCAACATAGCTGCTAGTAGGACCATTTTCGAAAAAGCCTGTTGGAAAATTGAATGAAAATCAGCAATGGTCAAAGTCAATACAAAACAACAACAAAATTCGTGGTCTGTGGTCACAGTATGCACACCAATATGCGGTAAATAAAGTTGTGCATTTAGTGATTCATTCATACTTGTCGAGAATCAAAAAAATCATAAACACGGATTGGCGATTAAAATTAGTCGATTATTATGAACACCAGTCGTGAACAAAATACCCCTAATGGCCAGGAATCGGTTGAATCGAGAGATATCAATGATGAGCTTAATGCTGATGTAGACCCCTCTGCCAACGATTCATTCAGTTCAAGTTCCACGCTTGAAGACACGATGTTCGATTCCGAGACCAGAATTTTGCAAGAATATTGTGGAGAACCTAGGTCCGCAAGGGTGGCAGAAGAGTACTGGGACGACCCAGGGAACTGCACCGAGTACTCGCCTGGCCTTCCAGACGATCAAATTTCCGAAACTGACTCAACAGGGAATAGCCGAAAATCCTCTGAACTAAAACAAGATGGAACCATCACAGAAGATCATGCAAGTGTTTTCAGCATAGAAAGTGAACTGTATTGCGACACTGAAACGGGGGGAAACGCCGGAAATACTTCTGGACTAGATGAAGACGGGACCGTGACAGAAGAGCCTGAACCGGCACGACGCATATGCGCTCGTAAGGTGTGTACTCAATATTGCACTGGTAGTAGCAAGTGGTGTGTCAAGGATACATGCGCTGCTGATTTATGTATCAGCAAGGTTCAAGGCGCACGGCACTGTGTCAAACACATGAAATTATTTGGACTTAAATGTGAAGTAAAAGGTTGCTGCAATGTGAAGGCTCCTGGAAGCGAGCGGTGCAAAAGTAAAAAAAAACATGATGAGGAGGAAAATGAAGAAATCCTAAAACTGCTTTCTCCTTTTCCGTTTGATGAATACTTAGTAAAAGATTTAGACCAGAATAATCCTTTATCGGATGGCGGTGATTCAGGGTTATCAGATTTGAACTTGGATCTGAAAACCGTTGATCCTTCTCCAATTGGTCCTAATGAGATGGATTCCAATTGTTCTTCCGCCGTTTCAGAATCCTACTCAAGTGGCACTCAATCCGATACAAATTACGATTCTAACAACGGGCTATCTCATTCAGAATCAGAAGTTCTGGGCGATGAAATATTTCGGTCAACTGGAGAAGAAACAATTGTTAGCGACGATGATTCAGTTCTACTCGAAAATAATAACCAGCAGACAGCTAACCCATTGTTGAAAAGTGTATGGATTCTGGTAATTGCAGTATTTATTTCTTTACTGTCATATAGTCAGAACTAATTAGGTCAAAACAACTGTTTAATAGTGGATTCATTTCGAGTTCACAATATTTCTAAGTGGACTATGCTTTGGTTTGAAGATTAAAAAATCCCAGCATTGTACCGTCAGAACCTGTGGCGGAGCATTCATTGAGAAAAACTGGTTGATGTGCCGGTAATTATTCTCGAATCATTTTTTTGTTCCACTGAAGATGGTTAAACAACGGCTTTTGCCCTTAATCCATTCTGAATGTCTCCATTGGCTGCCTATGTTACATGTCCAGGCTGACAACATATATTCAGTTCTTGGTATCCTTGTACTTCTGTATAATATGTAATCATTCGATGTGACAGTTCACTTGTTATTTCATTACGAGCGACCACTGAAGGGTCTTCAATTCTATTTTGCTTAAAATGAAACATTTGAGAGAACTTAATGCGACAGATTGCGGGGATTCCAAGGCCCAAGTCACCCAACTCCTAGCAGAATCATTTTGCGGTCCGAATTCAGAAAATTTTGCCTATTCGCTGTAGAAGGAATATGCGTAAAAGCAATTTGTGAACCACGAAGACGAGAGACTTCATAATTGTAAATTTATAGTTCTAAAGTTCTTTCGTTAAATGTAGAAGTTCATTTGAATTCTCCTTTTCCTTCAATGATGATCTTATTTAACTTATTTTTTATATGCATATAATATGCTTTCGGACTGGCATCAATTGATCATTTGAATGTTGGGGGAGTGGCAGCTAAAGCGTTATGGTTTTGTATGGGACGGAAACCATTTTGAGAATTAGAAAAAACGGGAAAATGGGGGTGTATTAAGAGTTAGTACACTTCAATAAAAACAATTGAGCCGTTGAATTGAGGGTCCTGCGCGCGTGGTTCTGTTTTCTTCCTTTTAATGTATCATTAGTTGATTTGTCTATTAATTATCAGCTTCTTTTTCTTCCAGGTCGTCTATATCATCAAATACGTTGCCAAAACCAGCGACAAACTGGCAATCACTATCTTCCGTTTCATTCGTTTCAACATTGGATATTTCAGGATCGATCTCCATAACAATTGCTGCATGGTGATTTGAATCTTCGAATAGCTGCTTCGTTAGGTTGTTCACATTGGATGCTCTGCTTAAATGACAATTTCCACAATAGTCATTATTACAAGTATTGCAATGAAAGAGTTTTTCGTCGATTCCACCTTCGTGTTTACATCCTAGAGCATCGCAGGCATATCCCTCTTTAAATATATCAAACTCGTGGCTTGAACTACATAGTCTCTGGGTATAGAGTGTCTTCGGAGTTGTCTCCATGACTTCATGGGTGAAGCAACTTCGATGAACACAAGATCGTTTTGAGTCGCATTCTAAACACAGCGATATATAATGAGTGGCACAAAATGCAAACGTGTTTGTGGACAGCTCATTTGAATCATCTGCAATAACTCGGTGGCACTCGTCGCAAATGGCCCCAGATGTATATTCATGAATTCTAAATTTGGTGAATTCTCTGGTTCCTTCTTCGTATTCGAGTTTCAACTCTGTGCAAGTGGTATTGAACATAGTATGGGTTCTTTTTCAAGACGAAATATGCATACATTTCTCCACCATTTCCCGCGTTTCGTGCCATTCAGTATTACGAGATTCAATTCGGTCTATTTCTTCGATTTGAAAGTGTATCGAGCTCCAAGCATCGTCAAAAACTCTCAAAACAGGTTTTTCAAAATCGCATATAACCGCTGACCACGTATTTGTTACGGAAGTTACTACAGTGAAACTTACATCGTCAAGAATAATATCTGTGAGACCGTAACTTCGTGGTAAAATTGAAAGCGGCCGGATTCTTCTTATTAAGAGGGTATCTATGGCTTGTTTTTATCAGATGTCTTGAATAGAAACTTAATATTCATGAGAGCATATCCCATCGCATTAGTTGCTTATCATGTCGTGAAACTTTGAAATGGCTCCAGTTCAAGAGATAACTGTGCGGAAGGTCTAACTCCTGTTCGTGACCAGGATAGTACTGGAAAATTACAACTGTATTTTTTTACATTGCGAAAGCGGGAGGTGGCTGACAGTATCTTTTACTCAAACTTGATGATGGCTCCTTTTCGATGGGAGAGGAGCAAAATCAAAAGCGGGTATATTGGTTGAGATTGTTGCAGAAAAAATATATCCAAGTGAAATACATACTTCGAAATGAAAATTTCCACAACAATGAGATGAATGAAAAAATCTCAGAGCGAGGCGATGAAAACGGGTGTCTCGGAACGAAATGGTGGTTGACCAAAAAGAAAAATGAAGCCTGTGCAGGTCTACTTAGAGGAAAAAACATAAGAAGAAAAGAAAAAGAGGACTACTAGAATATAGAAAAAGGCGAGTCACGCATATCCGTGAGTGGATTGTTCCAACCAAAGCCATTGTCAAGGAGTCGCAAAACTCTCTTATTTAAAATCAGACACTCTTGAAAATCTATCAGTAGCAATTGTTCCTGAGATAGAAGCTACTGAAGATTAATTTGCTTCTAGCCTGATCAAAGCAGTGAGTACAGAAAGTTAGACCAAGATCGTGAAGTATTTTCGGGATTATAGAGAGGATGCTCTCAGAAACGCGTGCAAATCTTGCAATTAATTAGGATGATACCAACAATGTAGAATTCTTCTCTTAAGACGACGATGGCCCGATTTATGAAAACGTTGATATCGGATTCGACCTCCAATTTCTCAAAAGTACACACCTATGAATGAATCTTCAGAAAGTACACACCTACAGGTGCTCGCGGCAGCATCTGAATTTAAGTATTGGCCTATATTCACTTCTAAGAACCAAATTCAGGGCTTGGTTGAAATCACAAGACATGAATCTTTGATAAAGCAGTAACAACCGAATTACCGGGGGTCTTACCGCTTCTTTTTCTCCACTCATTTCATATTAGAAACAAACAAAGACGAACGATGACTTTACTGGAAAACAATGGAGGTGTAATGGCTCTGTCGGCGGGCGGTCAGTCTTCAGGCGGTACTTTAGGCGCTCGTATGCTAGGATCTGGAATGGCAGGATTTTGTGAGCTTGGTCTCTTTCACCCAGTTGATACCATCGCAAAGCGACTCATGTCCAACCAAGGCAAAGCAAACATGTCCAACATGAACGAAGTTATATTCAAGGATGCTGCTAATAAATCTGTGGTAGGAAAAGTGAAATCTCTTTTTCCCGGTGTTGGCTTTGCAGCTGGATATAAAGTTCTGCAACGGACTTACAAATTCGGTGGACAACCATACGTGAAGGACTGGATGAACACCCGCTATGGATCCACCATGAAAGCTAACTTTGGAGAAAGCACTGGAAAGACTTTAACCTCTGCATTTGCAGGGTCCCTTCTCGGTATTGGAGAAATTGCACTTTTGCCATTAGATGTCCTGAAGATCAAGGCACAAACGAATCCAGAAGTACTAAAGGGTAGAGGCGTAGTGGAAATATTCACCACTGAAGGTCGTGGGTTGTACCGAGGCGCAGGATGGACAGCAGCGCGAAACGCCCCTGGCTCATTTGCTCTTTTTGGAGGATCCGCACTCGTCCATCATGGAGTGTTCGGTTTAAAAAGCACTAACGATGCAACATTTGTCCAGAATTTCTTCGCTTCAGTATCAGGAGCTATTGCTTCTATCACTGTAGCAGCACCGTTGGATGTTGTGAAGACACGCATTCAGAATAAACCGTTTGATGCTCCAGAAAGCGGCGTGCAGATCATTAAGAATATGATCAAGAACGAAGGGTTTGGATCCTTTTTCAAAGGTCTAGCTCCTAAAATCATCGTTGTTGGACCTAAATTGGTGTTTAGCTTCACTATTGCCCAAACGCTCATGAACTTCTTTCAAACTCTTTAACTTTGAGTAGTTTTAATAATTTTTTGTTGGCATTCAATTTTGTGCTTTTAATATATAAACCTGTTTAATCTAGTAGTTTTTAAGAAAGGAGGCCCGGGAACAAAGAATGATTGGTCTAATTGCGTCAACATAGAGTTAATCTCCACTGTTCCTTTTCAAAGTCTCTACCGGTTGTTCTGCTATTCGTTTCTCTTCACGCACTGGGGCTAGCACATCTCTATCCTGTTTATACAACCACCTACAATAAATATGTATAAGTCCAACGAAACCATCGATCGATGTTAGAAAAATCTACCTACATGGCCCAGCATACAAGAGGCGGAGCTCCAAGAATGGCTATATCACCACGAGCCATTCGTTTCATGTGATATATAACGTGAACTGTTCAATCGAGTGGTAGTCGCCTAAACACTTTTTACAGTCGGTGAAATACAGAAATAGAGAGAAAAAAATGACGTTCGAAGTGGTTGATCAACTGATCCATGAACATGAGTTTGCACTGGCGAAAGAAGAGCTAGACAAAATGATATCAACTGCACGAGAATCTAATGGTGAGTTGTAACTTCTTCATATTTAAAAGCATTCTAATACGTATCATCAGACTTGAATGAAATTGCTTTA
>Ga0105054_10006886_pt1 | contig 15694 bp, 11 predicted proteins | sample BON02_FD_78091 | JGI IMG/M metagenome (GOLD analysis project Ga0105054, IMG submission 78091) | Freshwater microbial communities from Lake Bonney liftoff mats and glacier meltwater in Antarctica - BON-02 (megahit assembly) | ecosystem: Environmental > Aquatic > Freshwater > Ice > Glacier...
CCCGCCGGCGCCCGGCGCCAGCGACGTGCCCGTGCTCGGCCAGGCGCGCGGCGGCCGCGACGGCCTTTTCATCGACAACGGCCTGGTCGAATCCTACGTGCCGCGCCCGCACGTCCTGATGCGCGTGCCCCACGCCTATGCGGTCTACATGAACTCCGACAGCCAGGAGCCGGTGCTGCGCCACGGTGACCTGCTCTACGTCAATCCCTCGATGCCGCCGCGCAGCGGCGACGACGTGCTGATCGAGCTGGAGGGCGGGGAGGCCTATATCAAGCGCCTGCTGCGCCGCTCACCGCGCGAGATCACCGTGCAGCAGTACAATCCCGCCTGCGAGCTGGTCTTCGATGCCGGCGAGGTCCGCAACATCCATCTGGTCGTGGCGGTCATCAAGGTCCGCGTCTGAACCTTCCCCGTCCGCCGCGTTAACCCGTAAGGTTGCGAGATGACGACGCCCCTTCCCGTTTCCAACCGCGATGCCCGCCGTCTCGTACTCGCCCTGCAGGGTCTTGCCGAACCGCGTCATCGCCGGCTCGACCGCCAGGGGCTTTACGACCTCATCTGGCGCCTGGGTTACGTCCAGCTCGACAGCATCGCCACGGTCGAGCGTGCCCATCACCTCATCCTGTTTTCGCGCTACCGCACCTACCGGCCGCGTGACCTCGAACGCCTGCTCAGCAAGGACCGGCTGATTTTCGAACACTGGACCCATGACGCCTGCATCATCCCGACCTGCTGGTTTCGCTACTGGCACCCGCGGTTCGCGCGCAGCAGCGTCTCGCTGAAGAAGAACAGGTGGTTCAGCGAGCGCATCGGCGAAGACGCCGAGACCGTCATCGCCCGCGTGCGCGACCACATTGCGGAAAACGGCCTGACCCGCTCGCGTGAACTCTCGGCAGGTGAGGAAGACAGCCGCAGCGGTCCGTGGTGGGGCTGGGGCCCGGCCAAGACGGCGCTCGAATACCTCTGGCACACCGGCGAGATTTCCGTCTCCAGTCGCGAGAATTTCCAGAAGATCTACGACATCACGGACCGCATCATCCCGCAGGAACACCACGGCCCTGCCGCCGACGAGGTCGAGGAGCGCGAATGGGCCTGCTCGGCCGCCCTCGACCGTCTCGGCTTTGCCAGCCAGGGCGAACTCGCCCGTTACTTCGATGCCTTTTCCCCCTCTGTCGCCAAGGCCTGGATTGCCGACAACCGGCACCGCCTGATCGAGGTCGAGGTCGCAGGCGCTCCGGGCCGCCCGCCGCGCAGCGCGGTCGCCTGGGCCGATTTCGAGGAACGGCTTGCCGGCGCACCGCGGCCCCTGCCCGGCCTGCGCGTGCTCGCGCCCTTCGATCCCATCGTGCGCGACCGCAAGCGTGCCGAGCAGCTCTTCGGTTTCGACTACCGCTTCGAGGCCTTCGTGCCAGCGCCCAAGCGCCAGTACGGCTACTACGTCCTGCCCATCCTCGAGGGCGATCGCCTGACCGGCCGCGCCGATCTCAAGACCGACCGCCAAGGCTCGACCCTCACCCTGCAGGACCTCTGGTGGGAAACGGGCGTCAAATCCGGATCGGGCCGGCGCGCCGCACTCGCTGCCGAACTCACCCGGCTTGCCCGCTTCGTCGGCGTCGATACCCTCGTCGATCGCTGCGCCGGACTCGAGGGCTGACTCCCGGACCCCGTTGTTTCCTGCCTGCGACCCGTTAGGCTCGGTTCCATGAACGAACTGCACCCCATCGTCCCCGACGATTTCGATGTCCCCGCCGTGCTGGAGCACCCGCGCTTCCGCCTGCGCATGCTCACCATCCACGACCTCATCAAGGACTACGATGCGGTGATGTCCTCGGTGGCCCATCTTCAGGGCACCTACAGCGCGTTATGGGGCGCCGACTGGCCCGCCGGCCTGACGCTGGAGGAGGACCTCATCGATCTGGGCTGGCACCAGCGCGAGTTCACCCTGGGCACCTCGTTTGCCTACACCATGATGGCGCCCGATGAATCCCGCTGTCTGGGCTGCCTCTACATCAACCCGACGCGCAAGGGCGGCCACGACGCCGCCGTCACCCTGTGGGTGCGCGCCGACGAGCTGGAATCGGGTCTGGACGAGGTTCTGTACGAGGCCGCGCGTGAATGGATCGCGCAGGCCTGGCCGTTCACCAGCCCCGCCTTCCCAGGCCGCGCCATAACGGCAGCAGATTGGCGCAGCCTGCGGGAGCGGCCGTGAACCTTCCCGATATGCTCGATCTTTCCGGGCGCACCGCGCTGGTGACAGGCTCCAGCCGCGGCCTGGGCCTCTCCACCGCGCTTTGTCTGGCCCGGCTGGGCGCCACGGTGGCGATCAACGGGCGCGATCCCGCAACGGTGGAAGCCGCCTGTGCCCAGGTGAGCGAAAGCGGCGGCAAGGCCATCGCTGCCTGTTTCGATGTCGCCGACGAGGCCGCCATGGCGAGCCAGATCGAACACATCGAGGCGACCACGGGCAGCCTCGATATCGTGGTCGCCAACGCCGCAAGCTGGCTGGTGCGCCCGCTCGAGGACACCAGCCGCGACGACCTGCTGGGAAGTTTCGAAACCAAGGTGGGATCGGCCTTCTCGGCTGCCCGGCTTGTTGCGCCCGGCATGAAGGCCCGCCGCTGGGGCCGCCTGATCCTGATCTCGGGCATCTCGGTCGCCGCCACCTCGGGCGCATCGCCCGCCGACACCGCCGCCCAGGGCGCCATGGTCGCGCTCACCAAGGCGCTCTCGGCCAAGCTCGCCGGCCATGGCATCACCTGCAACGCCGTCGCCCCCGGCTACTTCCGCACCGACATGAGCCAGGCCCTGCAGGACAGCGAAAGCTTCAACACCTGGCTTTCCGACCGGGCACCCGCCCGCCGCTGGGGCCGGCCCGAGGAACTCGGCTGGACCGTTGCCTTCCTGGCTTCCCATGCTGCCGGTTACATCACCGGCCAGACCCTCGTCATCGACGGCGGTCTGTCGACCTCCCTTTAGGAAAAGCAACCCAACGATTCTCAATCCTATCGATCCTTGAGCAAGATATTTCACGACCGCATTTGACACTGATCCGTTATTGTAATTTGATATTCGAAATGGATTTAGTTGAATTAATCCGAAAAGAGATCGATGCCCTCCCGACTGGAGATCACCTCATAGGTCTCCAATCGGTTCTGCAGCATATTGAGGTAGCATTTCGACACTTAGGTCGCGGCCACGATTCAAAAGATGAAACAGCATTTACTGATGCTATTTATCGCACAAACCAGGCGTTTGAAGGTGGAATAAAAGAGGCGTATAGAGTTTTAGCTGAAAAAGATCCTTATAAAGAGACTCCATATAATATTGAAAAGTACCTAGAGAAAAATTCTGTTTTCAAAGATCGTGTTTTATCCCAATTCCGCACATACCGGACCGACTGGAGAAACCCCTCCGCACATGATTACAATTTACGATTCGATGAAAATGAGGCATTTCTGGCGATTGTTTCAGTGGCGGCATTTGCAAAATTAGTAATAGATCAGATTTCGAGCCGACTAGCTTCTGACGAAGTAAAATCCAACGTAAAGCTAGTAGAATCTGCGAAAAACACATCTATATCTCAGGATTCTGACTTAACTGAGAATGTATCCAAAATTCTTAGTACTTTCTTTCAGCAGTGGTCTGCAAATTCAGGCGAAAATCTTGAACAAAGCGAATACCAGCTAATTGGATCAATTGTAGGTTTTCTTTCATTATATGGGAGTGATTTAGAAGTTAAAAGTGAATATCAGATACATGAAGGATCTCGACGTCGTTCTGATATAGCGGTATCACGAAAAGGTGAGAGAACAATAGTTGAAATAACGAGAGCGAAAATTCCATTGCAGCATATCAGCCTTGCAATCCGACAACTCATAAAAGATGTTCATCTTTCAGATTCGCAGGGCGCAATTTTGTGCCTCGTATCCGATTCCCCATCTCGTTATGTTCAGTATAAAATGAACATTGATTATCAAAATATTTATATCGTAATACCCGATTCTCTTTCCAAGCCATATCAGAAGTTGTTCGAATCCCAATTCCGCAGAATTTAGCGAACTAGACGCCCACCACCGGGTCGCCGCCGTTGGGGCACAGGAGCTGACCGGTGTAGTAGCTGCCGGCCGGACCCACCAAGAAGGCAACCGTCGCCGCGATCTCTTCCGGCTCGGCCCAGCGCTTGACCAGGTTGAGCTCGGCCTCCTCGCGCACCGCTTCGATGCCGCGTCGCTCTGTCATCGGCGTCCTCACCACGCCGGGTGCGACCGCGTTGACCAGGATGCCGAAGGGCGCCAGTTCCTTGGCCCAGCTCTTGGCCGCCGCGATCAGCGCACCCTTGGCCGCCGCATAGTGGCTGCCGTCGGTGTGGCCGACCTGGCCGCGGTTGGAGGCGATGTTGACGATGCGACCCCAGCGCCGCGCCTTCATGCCCGGCACCACTGCGCGCGTGGCGACAAAGGCGCCCATCACGTGCACCCCGAACATGCGGTCGAGATCGGCATCCTCGATGGCGTCGATCTCGGGCGGACCGGCAAGGCCCACCCCTGCGTTGTTGACCAGGATGTCGATGCCGCCGAACTGAGCCTCGGCCTCCGCGATCGCAGCGGCCAGGCCGTCACGCTCGCGGATGTCGCGCGGGATGGTATGCACCCGCCGGCCCTTGCCGATCGCCTCGCAGGCGGTCTCGGCCAGTTCGGCTTCCTTGAGGTCGAGCGCGACCAGATCGGCGCCCATGTCGGCCAGCATCAGGGCGGTCGCCCGCCCGATGCCGCCTGCCGCGCCGGTGACCAGCGCGACACGGCCGGACAGCGCTCCGATCATGCCGCGTCGCCCTTGAGCATGTTCCGCATCAGGGCCAGCGTTTCCTCGCGCCCGTAGAGCGCAACGAAACTGCCGAAGCGCGGCCCGGTTTCCTGGCCCAGCAGCACTTCATAAAGCGCCTGGAACCAGGCCCGCAGGGGCTCGAAGCCATGTTCCTTGCCCACCGCATAGACCTCGTCCTGGATCGCCTTGTCGTCGGCATCTCCGGGCAGGGCATCGATCCTGGCGGCCAGGTCGTCGATTGCCGCGCGCTCCTGCGCCGTGGGCGCCCGGTACTTCTTCGCCGGCTTCACGAAGTCCTGGTAGTAGGTCACGGCGTAACCGGCCAGCCGGTCGAGCAGCGGCGCATTCTCCGGCGTCTCACCGGGCAGGTAGCGGCTGATGAAACCCCACAGCACGCTCTTGTCCTCGGCGTTGCACACACTCGCCAGGTTCAGAAGCATGCCGTAGGTCAGCGCCTGGGTCTCCACCGGCGGCTTGCCCGCATGGATATGCCAGAGCGGATTGTCGACACGGTTGTCGTCCTGGCCGTTGTACTTCTCCAGATAGGTCCCGTAGTCGTCGACATGGCGCGGGATGACGTCGAAGAACAGCCGCTTGGCCCGCCTCGGGTTCTGGTACATGAACAACGACAGGCTCTCGGGCGTGCCATAGCGCAGCCACTCGTCGATCGTCAGGCCGTTGCCGCGCGACTTGGAGATCTTCTCGCCCTTGTCGTCCAGGAACAGCTCGTAGTTGAAACCGTCGGGCGGCAGCGCGCCCAGCGCCTGGCAGATCTTGCTCGAAACCTTGATCGAATCGATCAGGTCCTTGCCCGCCATTTCGTAGTCGACGCCCAGGGCATACCAGCGCATCGCCCAGTCGGGCTTCCAGTTGAGCTTGCACGCCCCGCCGGTCACCGCGACCTCGATCTTCGATCCATCCTCGTCCTCAACGACGATCGTGCCCTTCTCGACATTGCGCTCCAGCGTCGGCACCTGCAGCACCCGGCCGGTGGTCGGCGAGATCGGCAGAAACGGCGAGTAACTCTTGCGCCGTTCGTCGCGCAGGGTCGGCATCATGATCTCCATGACCGCGTCGAACCGCTCCAGCACATGGAGCAGCGCCGCATCGAACCGGCCCGAGTGGTACCAGTCCGTCGAGCTCTGGAACTCGTACTCGAAGTGAAACTGGTCGAGGAAGGCGCAGAGCATCGCGTTGTTGTGTTCGCCGAAGCTCTTGTGCTCGGTCGGAAACGGGTTGGGCACCTTGGTCAGGGGTTCCTGCAGATGCGCCGTCATCATCTCCTTGTTGGGGACGTTGTCGGGCACCTTGCGCAGCCCGTCCATGTCGTCGGAGAAGGCAAACAGGCGCGTCGGCACGTCGCACAGGGTCTCGAACGCATGGCGCACCATGGTCGTGCGCGCCACCTCGCCGAACGTGCCGATATGCGGCAGGCCCGAGGGGCCGTAACCCGTCTCGAACAGCACGTAGCCCTTCGCCGGATCGCGGCCGCCCAGCCGTTTGACCAGCTTGCGTGCTTCCTCGAAAGGCCACGCGTTGCTGTTCTCGGCAAGCTCCCTGAGCGACATGATCCGTTGGACTCCAAAGAAGGGGTTGATTGAGGGCGCGGAACCTAGTCGCGCACCCCACCATAAGCAAGCTGCCAGGCCGAGGCCATCCTGCCCACAACCTTCGACATCTCGCCCCCTTGCCCCCGCGCAACAGCCGTTATAGTGCGCCCCCATGACGCTTTCCCTCGACGCTGCGACCGGCTGGTTCGAGGCGCCCGTGCTTGTCGCCGGCGCCGCTGGTGCCGTGTGGCTGGATGCCACCGGCGAGATCGAGGAGCTCGAGCGCGACGGCGGCCGCGCCCGCTGGGAGCGCGGGCCCGCGCCGCTCATCTGCCATGCCCCCTCGCTGCGCCGGCGCACCGGCGCGCGTGGCGCTCCAGCCTTCGACATTCTGGAACTCTGGGCCTTCGTGCGCCCCGCCGAGTTCTGCGTGCCCACCCCGCGCGGCCTCGCCCAGGCGCTTGACCTTGAGGATCCCCACGATCTCGCCGACCAGGCCATCGCCCTGCGCCGCATTGCCGAAACCCTGCTGATCGACCTTGCCGCCTTTGCCGGCCCGGCCCGTGTCGCGGCTTCGCGCGTCGCCGCCGCCATGATCACCGGCGGCTGGATGTGGGGCCCCGATGTCGCCGCCGCGCTCGGCATCGAATCGGGCCGCGGCGCCTCGCTCGACATATGGACGCCGCTGGAGGAATGGCAGGAGACAGCACAACGCCCCGCCGCCGGCCATCTGCCGGTCAGCGGCGAGGAAGCCCGCACCCGCCTTGCCGAACTGCTCGACGAGGATTCAGAACCCCGCCCTCAGCAGGCCGATTACGCCGCCGCGCTGACCTTCGCCTTCGCCCCGCGCCAGGCGGTTGATGAACCCGAGACGGTGATCGCCGAAGCCGGCACCGGCGTCGGCAAGACCCTGGGTTACATCGCGCCGGCCAGCGTCTGGGCCCAGAAGAACGATGGCGCGGTCTGGATTTCGACCTACACGCGCAACCTGCAGCGTCAGGTCGATCAGGAACTCGATCACCTCTTCCCCGATGCCGCCGACAAGGCCAAGCGGGTCGTCGTGCGCAAGGGGCGGGAGAACTATCTCTGCCTGCTCAATCTGGCCGAGGCGACCCAGGTCGTGGCCGCCCGCGCCAACGAGGCGATCCCGCTCGGCCTGGTCGCCCGCTGGGCATCGGCCACGCGCGACGGCGACATGGCCGGCGGCGATTTCCCGGGATGGCTGGTCGAATTGCTGGGCCAGCGCCGCACCCTGGGCCTGGCCGACCAGCGCGGCGAGTGCATCTATGCCGCCTGCCCGCACTACAAGAAGTGTTTCATCGAACGCTCGATCCGGCGCGCCCGCAGCGCCGACCTTGTCGTTGCCAACCATGCGCTGGTCCTGATCCAGGCCGCCATGGCCGGTGATCTGGAAGAATCGGCCCTGCCCCTGCGTTACGTCTTCGACGAGGGCCATCACCTGTTCGATGCCGCCGACAGCGTCTTTTCCGCCGAGATCACCGGGCGCGAGGGCGCCGACCTGCGCCGCTGGCTGCTCGGCGCCGAAGGCCGCCGCAGCCGCGCCCGCGGCCTTTCCCGCCGTGTCGGCGACCTGATCGGCGACGGCGGCGAGGAGCATCTCGACGCCAGCCTCAAGGGCGCCCGCTGCCTGCCTTCGGAGGGCTGGGCCAAACGCCTGGCCGACGGCACCCCGCGCGGCCCCGCCGAGCGTTTCCTCTCCCTGGTGCGCGCCCAGCTTCTGGCCCGCGCCGACAATCCCGAATCCGGCTACGGCCTGGAATGCCCCACCGATCCGCTGATCGACGGCCTGATCGAAGCCGCCTCCCTGCTCGAGGATGCCCTGGGCGACCTGCAGCGCCCGCTCGCCGCACTCGCCAAACATCTGGCCCAGCAACGCGACGACCATGCCGACACCTGGGACAGCGGCACCCGCATGCGCGTCGAGGCCATGGTACGGAGTCTGGAAAAACGCGGCGTCTCGGTCGTGAAGGCATGGCGCGCCATGCTGGGCGAACTCGCGCACGAAACGCCCGAGGAATTTGTCGACTGGTTCGCCCTGGAGCGTTTCGAGGGCCGCGAGATCGACATCGGCATGCACCGCCACTGGAAGGACCCGGGCATCCCCTTTGCCCGCGAAGTCGCCGGGCGCGCCCACGGCCTTGCCATCACCTCGGCGACCCTGCGCGATGCCTCGTCCGACGATGACGGCTGGGCCATGGCCCGCCTGCGCACCGGCCTGCGCCATCTGCCCAACGCCCCGGCCGAGATCGCCGTCGCTTCGCCCTTCGACTACCCGAAACTCACCCGTGTCCTGGTCGTCAACGACGTGAAGAAAAATGACGGCGCCCAGGTTGCATCGGCGTTTCGCGAGCTGTTCCTGGCTTCGGGCGGCGGCGCGCTCGGCCTGTTCACCGCCATCTCGCGCCTGCGCGACGTCCACCGCCGCACCGCCGAGGCGCTGGAACACGCCGGCCTTGCCCTCTACGCCCAGCATGTCGACGCCATGGACACCGGCACCCTGGTCGACATCTTCCGCGCCGAGGAGGATGCCTGCCTGCTGGGCACCGACGCCGTGCGCGACGGTGTCGACGTGCCGGGCCGTTCCCTGCGCCTGATCGTTTTCGACCGTGTGCCCTGGCCGCGCCCGGACATCCTGCACAAGGCGCGCCGCCAGATTTTCGACGGCAACCGCTGGGACGACATGCTCGCCCGCCTGCGCCTGCGGCAGGCGTTCGGCCGCCTGGTGCGCCGCGGCGACGACCACGGCGTCTTTGTCATGCTCGATTCAGCCCTGCCCACCCGATTGACCACCGCCTTCCCGCCCGGCGTCGAAATCGAGCGAATCGGCCTCGCCGAGGCGGTTGCAGCGGTGCGCCAGCACCTGAATCGGCCTCAGGACTGACGCCTCGGCCCCGTCGGCATCTCGACAAAGCCCCATCGCGTACCTACATTCCGCCCGACCACAACGCGGGCGCGTCCGGCGCTCCGATCTCCTCACGCGAAGGCCAGACCTCCATGTCCCAGCTCGACCCCCATGCCGCGCTCATCTACACCATGGTCATTGTCTCGGCCGCCGACGGCGACATGGACGATTCGGAGTTGAAGGCGATTGGCGAAACCGTGCGCCGTCTGCCGGCCTTCAAGGGCTTCGACGAGAACGACCTGCCCAAGATCGCCCAGTCCTGCGCCGGCCTCCTGGCCGAGGACGACGGCTTCGACACGGTGCTGACCGTGATCGCCGAGGCCCTGCCCGCGCGCCTGCGCGAAACCGCCTACGCCATCGCCTGCGACATCGCCGCGGCCAATCTGGATGTCGATGAGGAGGAAATGACGGTTCTCCAGCAGATTCGCTGGCGTCTCGACATCGACCGCCTCATCGCCGCCGCCATCGAACGCGGCTCCCGGGCGCGCCACCAGACGGTCTGAGCGGCTCGTCAGAACCATCAACGTTCCAGGTTCACCTTGATCCCCACCGATTTCTTTTCCGCCACCTACGGCGAGGCCCGCGCGCGTTTCCTTGATGCTGCGGCCGAGGCCGGCTTCACGCCCCAGCATCACGTCAACCCGCAGAAGGGTCCCGGTGGCGAGGAACTGGCCACCGATGTCGTGCGCATCGGCCCGGACGATGCCTCCCGCCTGCTGGTGACGTTGTCGGCGACGCACGGCGTCGAAGGCTTCTGCGGCTCAGGTGCCCAGGTCGGCACGCTGATCACGGGGCAGTGGCGCGAACTGCCGCAAGACACCGCCCTGCTCATCGTCCACGCCATCAATCCCTTCGGCTTTGCCTGGCTGCGCCGGGTCAACGAGGACAACGTCGACCTCAACCGCAACCATGTCGATCACGCCGCGCCCTATCCCGACAATCCAGGCTACCGCACCCTCAGGGATTTCATCTGCCCCGCGGCCTGGGATACGACCTCCTGCGCCGAAGCCACGCGCCATCTGGACGCCTATGCCGACGAACACGGCTGGATGGCCCTGCAGCAGGCAGTCTCGGGCGGCCAATACGGTGATGAAAAGGGCGTCTTTTTCGGCGGCAATCATCTGACCTGGTCGGCCCGCACCCTCTACGCGATCCTGAACGAACATGCCGAGGCCGCTCGCCACGTCGGCGTCATCGACTACCACACCGGGCTTGGCCCCTACGGCTATGGCGAACTGATCGGCGACAGCCCGGCCGGCGACCCCGGTCGCGAACGATTGCGGGCATGGCTGGGCGATGACGTCACCGCAACCGACGACGGCAGTTCCACCTCGGCGCCGCTGACCGGCACCAACGATATCGGCATCCGCAAGCAGATGCCCCAGGGCACAAGCCTGACCATGGTCACCCTGGAATACGGCACCTGCCCCATCGCGCAGGTCCTCGACAGCGTGCGCGCCGATTGCTGGCTCCACGCCCACGGCGACCTCGCCAGCGAGCAGGGCCGCGCGATCAAGGACGAGATCCGCCGCTGTTTCTATCCCGATGCCGACGACTGGAAGCTGATGGTCTGGGAACGCGCCGCCTGGACCCAGGCAAGGATGCTGGAGGGCCTGGCTTCTCTCGATTGAAGGTTGTCATCCCCGGGCAAGCGCGCAGCGCGCCGACCCGAGGACCTCGAGAGGCAAGCTGAGACGCACCTCGCAAATGTTTGCTGACGCCTTTCGGGGACCTCGGGTCTTCGCTTCGCTACGCCCGAGGATGACAACCTCTATTTGAGCGCGCCCAGAACCCGCTTGATGAAGCCGTCGTGCGCGGCTTCCGAAAGCCAGCGCGTCACGGCAACGATACCGTGCTCGCGGTCGATCCAGACCAGGTGGCCGCCCGCACCCAGCGCAAAGAAGCTGCTTTCGGGTGCGGCGGGGTACATGCCCCCGCCCGTGTTCAGCCACCACAGGAAACCGTAGCGCGGTTCGATGGCGCAGGGCGTCGTGCACAGATCGACCCAGCGTTCCGACAGCACCTGTTTGTCGCCCCAGCGTCCGCGGTTCTGGAACAGCAGCCCGAAACGCGCCAGGTCGTCGGCGGAAACAAACATGCCGCCACCCCAGTGGCCGCCACCCGAGACCGAGAGCATCGCCTTGCCATCGATCGTCACGGTCGAATTGCGGTAGCCGTTCCACGACAGCTCCTGCGAGGCGCCGATGGGGTCCAGAATCGCTTCGCGCGCCACCTCCGGCAGAGGCCGGCGGAACAGATGCAGCAGCGCGAAGGCCAGCACGTTGACCCGCACGTCGTTGTATTCCCAGTGCGTGCCGGGCGCCTCGAGATCGCGGTGCGTCGCCTTCTTCGAATTGTCCTTGCCGAAAACATCGCGGTTACGGTCGACCAGGTCGGGTTTGTCCCACAGGGTGCCTTCCCATTCGCTGGTCTGCTGCAGCAGGTGGCGCCAGGTGATCGCCCCGTTATGCGGCCCGTCGAAATGGCCCGTGGTCACCTTGGCGCCCACCGGCGCGTCGAGATCGTCGAGCAGGCCCCGGTCGAAGGCGACGCCGGCGACCGCCGAGAGCATGCTTTTCGTCACCGAGAAGGTCATGTCCACCCGGTCCGGATCGCCCCAGGACGCGACGATGGCGCCTTCCTTGAGGACCAGCCCCGAACACGGCCCACGATCCAGGGTCGGCCCCAGCGTCTCGCCCCAGGCACCGTCCTGAAAGGCACTGTTGGCCAGATGCTCGGCAAGACTGGTCGGCACGCCGCTGTCATGGCGCGCCGCCCAGGCGCAGGCATCGTCCAGCTTGGTCGCATCGAAACCGGCTGCACCCGCATCGTTCTCCCGAAGCGGCGCCATCAGAAGTTCTCGACCCAGGGCCGCAGCTCCAGTTCCCAGGCCCAGGAACTGCGGTCCTGGCGATGGAACTGCAGGTAACTCTCGGCAATGGCATCGGGCTGCAGCATGGCGTCCTCGCCGCGTGTCCCGGTGCGCGGATCACCATTCTTGGCGATGCCGCCGTCGATGACGAAATGACCGATGTGAATGTTCTGGGGATGCAGTTCGCGCGCCATCGACTGGGCCAGGCCACGCAAGGCGAACTTGCCCATCGCGAACGGCGCGGACTTGGCATAACCCTTCACGCCCGCCGAGGCGCCGGTGAACAGGATCGTGCCGTGGCCGGCCTTCAGCATCCGTTGCGCGGCATGCTGGCCCATCAGGAAGGCGCCATAGGCGCTGACCATCAGCGTCTTCTCGACCGCCTCCTGGTCCAGTTCCACAAACGGCCCGCGCACGCGGAAGCTGGGGTTGTAGACCGCCAGGTCGGGCGTCATTCCGTCCCGGTCAAGCGCATCAAACAACCCGGCCATATCCTGCCGGCTGGCCGCATCGCAGGCATAAACCTTCGCGCCGGTCTCTTGCGCCAGGCCAGCCAGCTTGCCGGTGTCGCGCGCGGCCAGCGCCACGGCCATGCCCTCCCTGTGGAAGAGCCGGGCAAGCGAGGCCGAAAGCCCATCGCCCACCCCCACGATCAGCGCCCGTTCCTTGGCCATGGCCTTCATCTCCCTTTGCATGCCGTCATGATGACATCGTGGTTTGCGCTGTACCTACAGGTGATCCCGCTTCACATCGTGGTTCCACTTGCGCGCAAAGATGCGTTTGCCGCCTTCGAAGGCTTCCAGGTCGGTCGCGATGTGGAAGGCCCCGGCCGATACCGTCACCGTCATCTGCGAAGTCGTCGTCACGTCCCAGTCACCGCGCGTGCGCCGGCTGTGCCAGCGCCAGGTGCCGCGTGCCGAAGTCGGATCGCCCTCGACGATGCCCAGTTCCACACTCGCCCCGTCAGCGGCCGTCAGGTCAAGCGCGGGATATCGGGTGACGCCACCGTCCTCGACCACACGCACGACCTGTTCGCCGGTCGCCACATTGCGCTCGACATGGCGCGTGCCCACGGCAGGCGCGATTTCCTCCATCTCCGGCAGCGGCGCCATCTCGGGCTCCGCAAAGGCCGGAACGGCGGCATCCTCGGCACGCGGCGGGCGCACCGGCAGGGAGAGCGTGCTGCGCCCGGTGGCCAGGGTCATCGTCACCGGTTCGGGCGACGGCCAGGCGAGCGGCCAATAACTGGTCGAGACCGCTACGCGAATGCGATGACCGGCCGGAAAGGCATGGGCCAGATCGTTGAGCTGCACGTCCACGTCCACCATGGCGCCCGGTTTCATCGCGCGCGGATGTTCATGGCTCTTGCGGTGCGACAGGTTGAGCAGGCCATAGGAGACCCGCAGCGAACTGCCGTCGGGTGCGACATCGTTGAGCCGCACCGCGACCATGCCCTGGGCTTTGTCGATTGCCAGGCGCAACTTGACCACCGGCGCGCCCAACACCTCCAGGCGCTCCTCCAGCGGCGCCGTGTCGAAACAGAGCGAGCGCGCATCGTCCTCGCGCTGATCGGTCGCCAGGTCCGGGCTCGAACCGCCCAGGCCGTAGGGGCACCAGACGCCACTGGCGGCACCCATGGTCTCGGGCGTGTGGTGTTCCACCATGGTCGAGCGCCGCTTCTTCGGCGCCAGTCCGTCGGCATTGAGATGAAAGACCTGCTCGGCGATATGGGCCGAAGGCCAGGCCGTTTCCGTCACCCAACGGCCCTGCGACATCGCCAGACAGGCATCGGGCGCCTGAGGTTCGTCGAGCCAGACCCGGTAAGCCGGCTCGTCCATGATGCCGTTGTCGGCATCTTTGAGCCAATGGTCCCACCAGCGCAGGCTTTCCTGCATCCAGCCGATCGAGGGACCCGGAATGGCGTCCTGTGGGTACTTGTGGCCCCAGGGACCGACCAACCCCTTGGTCGGACACTTGAGGTTCGCAAGCATCCTCGGCACCGCGTTGGAATAGCCGTCGGACCAGCCGCCCACGGCATAAACGGCACAGCTGATGTCGTCGTAGTTTTCGCAGACCGAACCCTGCTTCCAGTAGGCGTCACGCCGCTGGTGTTTCTGCCACACGGTCGCGGCCACCGGTTCCCAGTTCTCCAGCCGCGCCAGCCATTGGTCGCGCCAGCCCTCACCCTGGATCTCCGGATCGCCCTGGCGCGCCATGAATTCGAAGAACCCCGAGCCCCAGAAGAAATTGTCGAGCAGCAGGCATCCGCCCATGAAATGGACGTCGTCGGCATAACGGTCATCGGTCGAACAATGGGTGATGATCGCCTTCAGCGCCGGCGGCCGCAGCGCGGCAACCTGCAGGCTGTTGAAACCACCCCAGGAGATGCCGGTCATGCCGACCTTGCCGGTGCACCAGGGCTGAGCGGCAATCCAGGCGATCGCCTCGACCGCATCGGCCTGTTCCTGGGGTGTGTATTCGTCGGTGATCTGCCCTTCGGATTCACCGGTACCGCGGATATCGAGCCGGATCGCGGCATAGCCGTGGCCTGCCCACCAGTGGTGGCGCGGCTCGTCCCAGGCGCGCGTACCGTCGCGCTTGCGATAGGGGATGTATTCCAGGATTGCCGGCACCGGCCTGGTCTCGGCATCTTCGGGCTTCCAGATGCGTGCCGAAAGCCGCGTGCCGTCGCTCATGGGCACCCAGACGTGTTCGAGATCGCGCACCTTGTGCGGGAAGTCGCGCACCACCTTGGGCTGCGTCGCCTGCACCACCATCATTCCTGTCGTCCTTTCACGAGGCGTCGTTCAGACGCCGTCTCTTGGTACCGTGTGGCTCCAGCTTCTGCTGAAGAACGGCTTGCCTTCATCCCAGGTCTCCAGCTCCGCCTCGACCAGAAAGGCATCTCGCGTCGCGCGCACCGTGTAGGAGCTTTTCACTTCGATATCCCAGCCATCGCGCTTGCGGCTGGAATGGGCGACCCAGCGGGCGCTGGCCGAGAGCGGATCGTCGTCCTTGATACGGTACTGAACCGTCAGGCCTTCCGAACACTCCAGGTCAATGGCGTCGAAACGCCAGACGCCGTGTTCCTCGACCTGGTCGGTGATCCATTCGCCGGTGATCAGATCGCGTGTCACCGTTCGGGCCGAACGGCCCGGTTCGATCTGGGTGCGTGCGGTCGGCGTGGCCATCTCGGGCGGCCCGAAAGGATCGCCGCCATCATCGGACTGGGGCGTGCGTTCGGGCAGGGTCAGGTCGCAGGCATGGACCGTCAGGCTCACGGCTTCCGGCGAGGGCCAGATCACCGGCCAGTAGGCGGTCGAGATCGACACCCGCACCCGGTGCCCCGCCGGGAACGACCAGGCCATGTCGTTTAGCGCGATCTCCACATCCATGGGTGTGTCGATCGGAATCCTGCTCAGGTGCTCGTGGTCGTTACGATGGGTCAGGTTGAGCAGTTGGTAGGTCACCCGCGCCGCCGTGCCGTCCGGCGCGACATCGACCAGGCGCACCGCCAGGAAGGCC
>Ga0105054_10006890_pt1 | contig 15686 bp, 12 predicted proteins | sample BON02_FD_78091 | JGI IMG/M metagenome (GOLD analysis project Ga0105054, IMG submission 78091) | Freshwater microbial communities from Lake Bonney liftoff mats and glacier meltwater in Antarctica - BON-02 (megahit assembly) | ecosystem: Environmental > Aquatic > Freshwater > Ice > Glacier...
CATCACCGCCTTCCTTCAATTTGATCTCGATCTTCCGCAATTTGTTCGGATAGCCCGCGATGGTCTGCGCAGACTTGAGCGTGGTGATCACCCCCGGAAGTTGAAGCACGGTGAGCGGCGGCTGCTCGCTGATGCCTACAACTTTGAGCCGAGTCTCCTGCCATTCGATTTGCAGTTCATCGCCGACCTTCGCTTCCAGCGCCACCATCACCCGGCCGTCGATGACCGCTTCATCTTCATTTTCTATGTAACGCCCTTCTAGCAGTTTCACCGGGAAAAACAGGCGATCGTACTGCGGCTCAATACCGTGGACGACGACGATGACGTTCTTCTTAGTGCGTGAGAGTTCGAGATTGACGCCGCGCTGTTCGAGCCGCCCTGCGGCAAATTCAACTTCGGGAATGGTACGAATCTGTTCGAGCAGTTTGGCATCAAATCGCTGATAGCTGCGATGACGAACATGCAGATCGCCCGCGCCGGCTGCTGACTTCATCGACTCCGTGTAGGAGTGTTGCAACGTGCCAATAGTCACCGCCACCAGCACGCTGAGCACGGTCGCCAGCGTGACAGCGGTCACAAGCAGCGCGGTGCGTCCGGGCCTACCCGCCAAGTTGTTGGTAGCGAGATGCCACACCGATCGAATCAAGGCCGTTCACCTCAAAGTGTCCTTTGTTCTGACCATCTGCAATAACGAAGACGCGCTCACAGTGCGCCGCCGCCGCCGGTTCATGCGTGACCATCACAACAGTTATCTTCTGTTCCTGCGCCAGCGTGCCCAGAAGTTTCCAGAGCCTTTCGCTGTTAGCTGAATCGAGATTACCCGTCGGCTCATCCGCGAGCAGCACCGCAGGCTTAAAGAGCATGGCTCTTGCGATGGCGACGCGCTGCTGCTCGCCGCCTGACATGGCATCGGGTCGATGCTGCGCTCTGCCATCGATTTCCAGTGCGCTGAAAAGTTCATTGACGCGTGCATCGATCCAAGCTTTGGGTTTGCCATCGATCACTGCCGGGAGTGCTGCGTTTTGAAACGCGGTCATCGTGGAGATGAGATTGAATTTCTGAAAAACGATGCCGAGTCTGCCCCGGCGAAATTGCGTGAGCTTCGCATCACTGAGTTTTGAAAGGTCTTCGCCATCGACGATGACGCGACCACTGTCTGGCCGATCCAAGCCCGCTGCCAGGTGAAGGAATGTGCTCTTGCCGCTGCCTGAGCGCCCCATCACCGCGAAGAACCCGGGCTCTTCAATGCGAAGGTCCAGGCCTCGCAAGGCTTGCACCTTCTGAGCACCCAGCTGATACGACTTGTGCACTTGTTCAAGAGCGAGCATGAAAAGACCAACCGGTGAGACAACAAAACGGTTGCAACGATGGTGATGATAACCGGTTCAAGTAGGCGTGATGCAAGGAGAAGATTCCGTCGCCGCTTGCGGCGTAGCGCCATCAGCGCTGTGATCAACGACAAGAATCACTCATCACGAAGCGTCACCGCGCGCACCCGCATCTCGCGCAGCTCCTCGATCACGCCATGCTCCTTGGCCTTACTAAAAAAAAGACGCATCGCTGCAAGCTCGCGCGTCCCAATGGCGTACTTGAGCCAGTGCCCCAGATACTGCTGCGCCAAGTCATCGGGCCAGCCCAGACGCTTGGCGTGTTTCGCAACAATCGCCTCGATGCGGGTCGAGTTGGTCCGGCGCGTGGCATCAAGCAGCGCGGGCAAATCACCCAGCGATGAGCCTTGCCGGGTCATCCACACTGCAAAAACAAACGGCAGACCCGTGAGCTCTTTCCACGCTTCGCCCAGATCCATCTGATGTGGATACTCCCCATCACTGGGAGCACCCGTCACCACCTTGTCGCCAATGAGCAGCATGGTGTCAGGCGAAGTAACGATGCGATTCTCCGCAACGCGTTCACGTGCCTGATAGTCGATGAGCCTGGGCTTAATGTGATACAACTCCGCAAGCAGCACGCGCATCAGCGCGATACTCGTGTGGCTGTCGGTGTCGATGTAAATATCCTTGATATCACGCAGCGGCACACGGCTGTAAATTCGCACCGTCAGCGTCGGACCATCGCAGCCAATGCCCCCCACCGGCACCACCTCCAGTGGCACATGACTTCGCTGAAGATCGATCACCGGACAAAGCGAAATATCAACGCTGCCAGATTCCAGATCGGCGAGCAATCGACTGGGCACATCGAACTTCACCACCGGGTCCGGCTGATCTTCCAAGCCTTCGATAAGCGGACGGGCATTGAGAAAACTAACGCAACCAACACGGCGAACAGTGGTGGCGGCGGCGGGGTTCTTGGTTGATAAAGCGTTGGCGCTCATGTTGTGCGATTATAGGCGAGTTCGCCCAGCGAACACCGTGCGGTGATTTGTCGCATTGCACATGACGCTCTTGGACCTTGACCAAACCCGCTCTACTCCCGAAGATTCCCCCGCATGAGTGACGCACTGAAAACACCTTCCGCACAGGTCCTGATTGTTGATGACGAAGTCGATCACGCTGAAGTCATGGCCGAGGCTTTACGCCGCATGGGCCACGTCTGCACGATAGTGCACGACTGGCCTTGCGCTGAAGAAGAACTCAAGCATGGCAACTTCGATCTAGTCGTCACCGATCTGGTGATGGACAGCGAGACCGATGGCCTCAAAGTTCTTGCCGCCGCCAGACAGCTTCAGCCCGGCGCGGAGACGATCATGGTCACCGCCCATGGCGATGTGCCCACCGCCAAGAGCGCGATCCGTGGCGGGGCTTATGACTTCATCGAGAAGCCCCTCGATCTGGAAGTCTTCCGCAATCTGTGCGACCGTGCGATTCAGACGGTGATGCTGCGTGCTTCCAACAGCGAGCTGCGCGAGCGCCTCGATGAGAAATTCGGTTTCGAAGGTGTCGTGGGCACTTCGTCACAAATGCGAAACCTGCTCACCATGATGCGCCAGTTCGCGCCGACGACCATGCCTGTGCTCATCACCGGCGAATCGGGCACCGGCAAGGAACTTATCGCCCAGGCCATCCACAACAACAGCAAGCGCGCCAAGCTTCGCTTCGTGCCGCTCAATTGTGCGGGTCTTAGCGAATCGATTCTGGAAGATGAACTTTTCGGTCACGTCAAAGGTGCCTTCACCGGCGCTGACCGTGAACGCGAAGGCCGATTCGAATTCGCTGACAACGGCACCCTCTTCCTCGATGAAGTGGGCGACATGCCGCTCGTCATGCAGGCGAAACTCCTGCGCGTTCTCGAGAGCGGCGAGGTGGTTCGCTTAGGTGCCAATGAAGCCAGGCATGTGAGTGTCCGCCTGATTTCTGCGACCAATCGCGATCTTCAGGAAGGCGTCAAAAAAGGCACGTTTCGTGAAGATTTGTTTTTCCGCCTCAAGGGTGTGGAACTGCATCTGCCAGCCTTGCGCGAAAGGCGCGAAGACATTCCGCTTTTGTGCCGGCACTTTGTGCAGACCTTTGCGCAGCAGATGGAGAAAGCCGTGCCTCACATCAGCGAAGATGCGCAGTTGGCATTGGTGCGATACAGTTGGCCGGGCAATGTGAGGCAGCTCATGAATGTCGTGCAAAATGCGACGGTACTGGCGGGCGATACGATCGAGCCACGCCATCTGCCGACGGAACTATTAGAGAGCGCTGCCGCTGGTGTGGATGAAGGCGGCTCCGTGCCCACCGGCCTGAGCCTCGAACAAATTGAAAAACAAGCGATTCGCAACACGCTGCGTCTATGCAACGGCAACCGCGAACAAGCCGCCAAAATGCTGGGCATCGGCGAACGCACGCTTTATCGCAAGCTCAAGGAATATGGCCTCAAGTAACGCTTTTTAGCGCACCGCATTCACATGGATCAGCCCCTCGCATTTCGCATCGGCCACGGCTTCGATTTACATCGGCTTGAGCCCGGCCACAAGCTCATCGTCGGCGGCGTTGCCATCGAACACGATCGCGGCTGCGTCGCTCACTCCGATGGCGATGTCGTCTATCACGCTGTCGTCGATGCTGTACTGGGCGCGCTGGGCCAGGATGACATCGGCCAGCTTTTCCCCGACAACGATCCCAAATGGAAGGCAGCCGACTCGCGCATTTTCATGCAAGCAGCAACGGCTCGCATGAACGAAGCGGGCTACGCCATCGGCAACCTCGATGTCACCGTCATCCTTCAACGCCCCAAACTCAGCCCGCACAAAGCTCAGGTCAAAAAAAATCTCGCCACACTTCTAGGCTGCGACCTTTCAAGCGTGAACATCAAAGGCAAGACCCACGAAAATGTCGATGCCTTGGGGGAGAACCGAGCGATCGCCTGTCATGTGGTGGTGCTGCTGACACGCATCTGATTTAAGTCGTGAAACTCCTACGCGTGCATCGCCCACGTGAAGGCTCTGCATTCCCGCCGCTTGCGGCTTCGCTCTGCCGGCGCTCGCGGCGTAGCGCCATCAGCGCGGCGATCAACTACTCTTCGCGCAGCGCCGCCAGAATCGGTCCGCGCAGGGCGATGCGTGAGGCGAGCCACGTCCAGAGCAGACCGCTGATCACCACGCCGCCGAGAATGGACGCCAAGAGAACGTAGGGAACCCGTGCCCCAGGTGAGAGCAGCGCAGGCAACACCGCAATCGCTGCGGAGACAACGCCCACGAAAAGCCCCATCGCCAGTAGCAGCCAGTGCTCTCGCTGCACCAGCGATTGCAGTTTCCCATGCGTAAAACCCACCGCACTGAGCAGCGACAGTTCGCGCCTTCGCTCGAGCACATTGCGCAGCACGACGATGCCCAGTCCGATGGAGCCGAGTAAAAGACCCAGGCCGCCCAGTGCTTGGAAGATGCCCAGATAAGTGTTCTGCACTGCGTTGAATGCGGCCAGTCGCTGCATGGTGAGCGTCAGCTCGATGCCAACATCGCCCAGGGCTTCGCTGAGAGCTTTGCGTGTCGCTTCGACTTTGTCCCATGGGGCATCGATGAGAAAGGCGCGGTAGCCGCTGACGGAAGGGAAGCGTTTGTTGAACTGCGCTTCGTCAATGAACAGGCTGCCTTGCAAAATGGAATTGCTCAGCGTCGCGACGATTTTTACTTTGAAGGGTTGCCCTGATTCATCGGTATAGTCGAGCGTGTCGCCCAGCCCCAGGCCTAAGCCGTAGGTGATGGTGTTGGCATCGCCGATGGCCCAGACGATGTTCTCTTCTTTGGATTCGTCTGATGAGCAGCCATCGAGCAAGCAGCGCCATGCAGAAAGTTCGCTGCGCGACTGGCCATGCGCTGCGAAGGTGAAAGGATTGCGATCGGCGATCTGATTGACGTTCACACCGACGAGCTTGGGATTTTGAGCGCGATTCAGATTCAGACAACTGGCATCATCACCATCGCGCACGCGCATGGAGATGAAGGAGACGCCGGGCAAGTCGGCGCGGTCTAGGGCGAATTTGTCGAGGCCTTTGTCGCTGTTCAGATCGGTGAGTACAGGTAAAGTCGATTCGCCGTAGAGCGCGAAGCCGCCGGTGCCGCTCTTGGAATCATGTGCGTTTTCGCCTGAATCGAGCCAGAACGCGCCGATAGCGATGACGAGAAAAGAGCCGCAGGCGAGAAGGCCGATGGTGGCCAGACTGCGTCCACGGCGACGGGCTGCATTGCGAATTGAAAGCGAAGTGAGAGACAGGTGAACCCCAACACTCGAAGGTTTTGAAGCATCAGCACGCACTGCAAGTCGGCTGAGCAGCGCAAAGCAGAACGCAAAGCCCGCCATCAGTAGCATCGAACCGCCGCCAAAGAAAGCACCGGCATTGCTCGTGCCACGCCCGATGCCGACAGCGGCCAGCAGCGCGAGCGCACCGAGAAGAAAAATCAGCCCGAGAACCAAGGCCAATCGCCCTTTGCGTTTTCCTGTTGTTGCAAGATCACCGCCGATGCCGCCTCCTGAAAGCAGAACGCGCGCTGGTGTTTTGCCTTGCTTGCGCAGCACCAGGCCGATGGTGAACATGGCGACGAACACGCTGGCACCAAAGCCGATGATGAGCGTCGAAGTGTTGGCGTGGAACTGAAGCGACGAAGTGGAAATTGCATCGCGCCAGATGGTGGTCAGTCCGAGCAGCAAGACGCGCGTGTAGGCAATGCCCAGGCCGGTGCCGACGGCAGCGCCGAGCATGGCCAGGAGCAAACCTTCGCCCATGAGAATTCGCCGCACGCGCTGAGGACGGAAGCCGACGGCCAGCAGCGTGCCCACTTCCGTGCTGCGCTGTTCGATGGCGAAAACAAAAAGCAGACCGGTAAGCAGCAGCGCTGCGACGATGAGAAAGAAACTGAACCCGAGAAAGAGCTGCGCAAAGTCAAAGCCTTGCGAACTAGCAGCCAGCGCATCTTCGCGCACCGGAATCATCGACAGGCCCAGCGACGCCGGGGCCAGCCGCTCACGAATCACGGCAGCAAGTTTCGCTTGATCCACACCCGCAGCGGGATAGCGAACGGCGGTGAGCTCACCAAAGCGATTGTGCCAAAGCTCCTGGCCTGCGTCGAGCGTGATGAATGCTTTGGGTGTGCCGCGATGTTTGGCCCAGTATTCGTCGTCAATTTTGCGAATGGCACGCGTCATTGTGAAGCCGGGCTTCCACTGGCTGAAGGTCGTGTTCTCATCAGGCATGTCCGGGAAATCCGGCATGAATGAAGGATCGGCAGCAGCGCCTTCGAGCGGAACTATGCGATCCACTTCAAACGGCTCACTCGTCTTTTCCACCAGTTCACGCATCGGCCCAACGACGAAATACTTGAGCGTGATCTTGTCGCCAACGTTGACGCGAAGATCGGATGCAAGCCAATCGCTAATCACAATCGGCGAAGCTGGCGCTACGGGATTGGCTGGTCGCGCTGGCGCGCCCTTCGCTGCCGCCGTCGGAATCAGATCGCTCCACTTCACCGTCTGTGCAATCGGGTTCAAATTCGCTCGTGCATCGTTGGGCGAATCATCTTTGGGCGATTCATCTTTGGGCGAATATAAAACCTTGAGCGCCGTCGCCATCGAGTAAGGCACCCTGCGCTCCCCGGCATCAAATTCATTGACGAGGTAAGTCAGCACGCCCAGCACATCCACCTTCTCCTGCTTGCCCGCTTCAATCGCGGCAAGCTCAAGCGAAGCATCGAGAAAGATTCGGCTCGTGCGCAGCTCATACATCCCCTGCTCTGCGATCTGCTTGAGCTCGATGTTTACATCCTCGAATTGCCACTGTGCTTCGATGGCTGCATTTGCCTTGGCGAGATCAGCGGGCTGCCCTTTGTTGGCACCGACAAGCAATAGATTCGCCTGTTCTTCCAGCTTGAGCTGCTTCTGCAACCACGCAAGATTCACAAACGCATTCATCGGCGGAATCTGACTCGCCTGCAAACTGAAGCGGCCGGGGTTGGCTGTCTCATCCGTTAGTACCCACTCCACCTTCACGCGCAGTGCCAGCGAAATATCCGCAGTGTCTGTGCGCGTCAGCGGCGCATCACGCGGCAGCAAACTCGGCTTGGACACACGAAGCAAAACCTCATCGCCCTGCTTCACATTCAGCGCTTTTGCCAGATTTGCACTGAGAATCACGCGATCCTCCGCAGGTACCGCCGGCCTCTCATTCTCCGGCAGCGAAGGTGGCCACATCATCGCCCAGAAATCGCGATCAACTCCCAGCACCGACATCCGGCTCACGCGATCACCAGTCTTCTGATTCTGACCCGTGCCCGGCAACATCATCACACTGGCAGTGGGAACATCGAGCGCGTTCTCCAATCGATCCTTCAGAGCAGTGCGAAAGAATCGCTCATGCGGGGCCATGGCGAAATATGTTTCACCTAGTCGTGCCAGCGCCATATCGCGCAAACTTTGCCTGACGGAATCGCCGACCACCATGGCGCCGACAAGTACTGCAGTGGCGACGACGACGCCCAGCAGGACGCCTAGCTGCGTGCGCCAGTAGTAACGAAGGCTGGAAAGAATGAGCTTGAATGATGTCATGACGGAGAAGCCGAGGGATGAAAATCACAGGTGCGATTGATGACATGATATGCGGGCAGCGCGTTGAGCCGTGAAGTGATGCGAGCCATCACGCTTTGGCGCACCACTCAAAGAGGCCCGCCCATTCGCGCTGCTGCATGGCGATGAGCGCTTGCGGAGACTGCGCGGCCTTTGTCGCTTTCTCGACATCATCGATGAGCGTGTGCGGGTTGTAGTCACCCATGAGTTTCATCGCGGGATGATTGCCGACTTTACGGAACCAGTAGTGGCTGTTCGAGAAGTCGCCTTCGCGGCGGTGCATGATGCCGTGCCAGAAGGAGCCGGTGGGATTTTCCAAATCCTGACTGATGATATGACTCGCATCGAGCTGATCGACATAGAGCCAGAGGCCGGCGATCAGCGCAGGCTTGGCGCTGATGAGCGGATGGTCCACGATTATCTTGACGACATCAGTTGGCCCGCCGCGACTGACGACAAGCTGCGTCATGGCTTTAGACAACGGCAGTGCATCAAAAAGAGGCTGCAAAACAGCGAGATAATCAGCAGGAATATCGAGCGATGGAGTCATCGCTGAAGTATATCGCCTGCAAATCGTCTGGCCCGATTTGAATCACCGCGACAATCCGCTACGATCTTCCCCCTTCACTCCCTCAAGCCACAGCAAAGGAATTTTATGTCCGAAACAAAAGGTACGAATCTCACCTGGCACGACGGCAACGTCACCGCTGCCGAGCGCGCAGAAAATCTTCAGCAGAAAGGCGTCACCATCTGGATGACCGGCCTCTCCGCCAGCGGCAAGTCAACGATTGCCGTCGCGTTTGAGCAGGTTCTGATCAACATGGGCCACGCTGCTTATCGCCTTGACGGTGACAACATCCGCATGGGTCTGAACAAGAACCTGGGCTTCACCGCAGAAGATCGCGCGGAAAACATTCGCCGTATCGGCGAAGTCGCCAAGCTCTTCTCCGACGCCGGCCTGCTCACGATCACCAGCTTCATCAGCCCTTACCGCAAGGATCGCGATGCGGTGCGTGCGCTGCATGATGCAGCCAAGATTCCTTTCATCGAAGTGCACATCGACATTCCCATTGAAGAAGCCGAGAAGCGCGACCCCAAGGGACTTTACAAGAAGGCCCGCGCTGCTGTTGAAGCAGGCAAAGGCATGGGCTTCACCGGCATCGATGATCCTTATGAAGCACCGGTCAAGCCGGAGCTGGTTCTGCGAACTGACAAGCTCTCTGTCGAAGAATCCGTGCAACAACTGCTCGATCTTCTCGAAGAGCGCGGCGTTCTCGAACCTTGATTCGTTAATGACAAATTGAAAATGAAGAAGCCCTCGACAAACGTCGAGGGCTTTTCTTTTTTTATGAGCCGCGACGTAACACGTCGCGGAGATCAACGACCTTAAAGGAGGATTCATGCCGAGTCGATGTACGATCACTGCATTAACAAAACCCTGCGAATGATCCATCGAATGTCCAGATCAACCGCGCTGATTTATAGCCCCTTCATGCCGGTGACGTCCGCGACTCGTTGAGTCGCGGCTCTGTCTTGCAACTTAATAATCCTTGCCTTCCGTCACGCCTTTCCAGGTATCGGTGCGAAACGGTGAAGCGGGCAGGCCTTCCTTGTTGATCAGGTTCGGCTCCGCATCATCGCGCCAGGCGAAACGGACGGCGACAGGCTTATTCACTTCACGCGAAGAGACCATCAGTTTCTTCTCGCCAATCTTGACCTCGGCCGGTTTGAAGACTTGATCTTCACCAGCGATTTCAAAATGAGTCAGCGGTTTGTCGTCGCGTGATTTGAGACCACTGCCCACGTGATCAAAGGAAATTTCAATGACGGAGTCAGTGACCTGATGCGACTGATAAATCGGGCCGCTGAAGACGAGTTTCTTTTCGCCGTAAACCTGAGCGCGGGCCCAGAGCGCGAGCCGCTTGCCGACATCGAGTTTGTTGGTCGGGTGAATATCTTTGACGTTGCCCAGATCGGTGATGACTGCCATGCCGATGTTGGGCAGCTTCTTGAGTGTCATGAGCTGCGCTTCCCAAAGCTCAGCGCCCATGGCGGGATCGTTGCGCGTGTAGCGGAAGGGAGCGAGCTGCACGAAGCCAAAGGGCATGTCTTCGCCGAAATCCTGACGCCAGTTTTTGATCATAAGTGGGAAGATGGTTTGGTACTGATGAGCGCGAGGCACGTTGGATTCACCCTGATACCAGATGGCTCCGCGCACAGAGAGCGGCACGAGCGGCGCGATCATGCCGTTGTATAGATTCGCAGGCCGATGCTGACTGCGTGCCGCTTCGACAATCGGGCGCGGCTTCTGCGGCGCAGCTTTGCCATCAGCCTTCGCCTTGGCGGAGGCATCCTGCCATTTCTTAAGTGCATCCTGATTCAGCTTGGCGACTTTGTCCGCGGTCTGTTCGTTAGCGCGCTTGTCCCAGTCATCAAGTAGCGGCTTGAGTGAGGGGACAGATTCCAACGCAGCGCGGCTGGTCCACGCATCAGCGGGTGTGCCGCCGAAGCTGGTGTTGATCAGGCCGATGGGCACGTTCAGATTCTGCAGCAGTTCGGAGCCAAAGAAATAGGCCACCGCAGAGAAGTTTGGCACCGTGGTCGGGCCACAGATTTCCCACTTGCCGATGAAATTGTGCTGCGGCGTATCGATGGGTGTGCGCGGCACCGTGATCAGACGAATGGCGGGCTGATTGGAAGAGGCGATTGCTTTGTCCGCATTGTTGGTCTGGCGCACGACGAAAGCCATGTTCGATTGACCGGAGCAGATCCAGACTTCGCCGATGAGAATATTTGTGAAGGTGACTGTGTTGCTGCCTTTGATGGTGAGCAGTAGCCCTTTGTCATCAGCCACAGCCGAAGCCTTCATCGCTTCGAGCTTAACCATCCATTTGCCATCGCCATCGGCTTTGGTCTTGGCGCTGTTTTTGTCGCCGAGTGTGACGGTGATTTCTTCGCCTTTATCCGCCCAGCCCCAGATCGCGATGGGCTTGTCGCGCTGAAGCACCATGTTGCTGCCGAAGATCGAAGGCAGCTTCACTTCAGCAACTCCGGTCGAAACAAGTAACAGCAACACCAGCCAGGATTGAAGGATGATTTTCTTCATGGCCAAGACTCCGTATGGGAATGGGATTTTAGATTCAGGATTGCAGTTTTGAAATTTGAGATTTGAGATTTGAGATTCTTGATTCCGGTTCTCTTCTTCAAACTGACTACCCCGACGGTTCGCCCCCCGAAGAACGCTTCGCCATCGGGCTTGATTCAATAATCTGAACTCTGGCCTCTGACTTTTGACCTCTGACTTCTGACCTCTGGCTCTACCTTTTCCAATCGACTTTCGGGCAATCGCCCCAGAGCATTTCCAGATCGTAGAAAGCGCGGGCCTGCGGTTCGAAGAGGTGGACGACGACATCGACAAGATCGAGGACCAGCCAGGTGGTGGGGCCATCGATGTGTCTGCCGAAGGCTTCGAGTTTGAAGGTCTTGCCGAGCTTCCCCAGGTCATCGCCGACGGATCGCATTTGGCGATCGCTGGTGCCGCTGGCGATGAGGATGAAATCGGTGACATCGCTTTTGCCTTGCACATCGTAGGCGATGATGTTTTCGCAGTGCAGGTCCTTCATCAGCCGACAGGCTTCGATGACGAATGCCTTGCTCGCTTCGCGATCGGAAGGTTGGCCGGTCTTGCGCGGGCTTTTGGATGCCAGTTCGATGTCGGCAATGCCCAGTTCATTGATCTGCCGCTGGTTCTTCTTGAGCGTGTTCTTGCCAGAAGATTTCTTGCTGACCTTCTTGGCGACTTTCTTTCCAGCCGACTTGGGCGTCGTCTTGGCGATCGCTTTCGTGGCCTTGGGAGCAGCCTTGGAGGTGATCTTTTTGGTGACCTTTGCGGCGACCTTTTTGACGACCTTCTTGCTGGTTTTCGTGACTTTTTTCTTGCTGGGTGCGGGCATGAGCGATAGCGCCTTGGCGGGTGAAAGAGAGGCGAAACAGTAGTCGTGGCGGGTGCGAAATGCAAGCAGTGACCGGTGGAATCAAGCGAAGATCAGGTCGCAATCATCAATGAAAAACCCCGACCAGCAGCCGGGGTCCCAGTGGACTGAGCACGCTATTACCATCGATTACTTCGCAGCCTTGGCAGCCTTGACGCGATCTTCGGTCAGCTTGCGGAAGGCATCGACATCATCCTTGCGAATCTGCTTCAGTGGCGTTTCGACCATTTTATTCGCAGGAATCTTGGCATCTTCCTTCTTGGCGAGAGCGGCCAGGACGCGAACGGATTCGTAGCCGAACATGTAAGGATCCTGCACGACGGTGCCGACGATGGTGCCATCTTTGATGCCGTTGAGTGTGTTCTCTTCTTCATCGAAGGCCACGATCTTGATCGCACCGGCTTTGCCCGCCTTCTTGACTGCGTCGGCGATGGCGGGGCCGTTGTAGCTCCATAGGCCGACGAAGCAGTTGATCTCCGGCTTACCCGTGATCGTGTCCGTCACATTATTCTGCGCCTTCTGGCGATCGGTGCCATCGGTGAGTACATCGACGATTTCGATCTTCGTGTCCTTGAGCACTTCTTCGATGCCCTGCTTGCGCTCGCGCGCGTTCTGTGCATCGATGGAGCCGACGAAGAGCATCACCTTGCCGCCATCGGGAAGTGCTTCCTTGATCAGCTCGCCCGCCAGACGACCAGCCGCGACGTTGTTCGATCCGATGTAAGCCAGTCGCTTGCTATCAGGCGCATCCGAATCGTGACAGACGACATTCATGCGCTCGGCTGCTTTGTTGAGCAGCGGCGTCTGATTCTTGGAATTGATCGGGCTGATCGCCATGCCGCCGATGCCTTTGGTCATCAGGTCTTCGACGATCTGCTGCTGGAGCGCTGCATCGTCCTTGGCAGGCATGTGAAACTCGCAGGAGACGCCGAAGTCTTTTTCAGCTTGCAGCACACCGGCTTTGGCGAGCATCCAGAAATCGGAAGGATTGTTGGTGACGAAGGCGACCTTGATGCCGCCCTTAGCACCGGGGGGCTTGCCGCCGTCGCAGCCGGCGATGGAGATCATCGACAGAGCCAAAGCGGACACGACGATGGCGGAAATGAAACGTTTCATGATTAGAACCTTTGCATGACGTAGGGTGGGCACCTCCCACCGCAATTGAAAATCACATGGACCTGTAAAATTGAGCTCGCTCGCTGATCACTTCTTCGCATCAGAGCGAGCCTTGAGCTTGGCGTTGACATCTTCACGGAATGCCTTGGCGTTCACCGTGAGGATCTTGCCATCGCCCACTGCTTCCGGTTTGTCGGGCCCATCCTTGCGCACCACGATCGGCGGCAGATGAATCACCGTCTTGTCCGGCAGCAGTGCCTTATTGCCCCGCACCAGTCCCGTCAGAATCTTGATCGACTGATAGCCATACTGATAAGGCTGCTGCGCGATCGTGCCATGGATGTGACCTTCGGTGATGCCCACGAGCGTTTCATCCGCTTCATCAAATCCGATGATCTTGGTCTTACCCAAACGCCCCGCTGACTTGACCGCCTGCAAAATGGCGGGCGGGTTGTATTCGTAAAGCCCAACCATGCAGCCCAGTTCCGGGTGCTTGGCCAGTGCATCCTGTGGCAGTTGCACTTTTTTCGCGCTGTCGAAATCATCGGTGAGCGTGCCCAGCACAGTGTACTTGTCGTTCTTGATCACTTCCGAAGGCGGATCGATTTTGAGATTGTCACCCTCTTGCATCGGACGATCAAAGACCTGATCGATCAAGCCCTGGCGACGCTGCCTGGCGTTGAGCTGATTCATGTCGCCGACGAAGATCATGATGGTGCCGCCGTCAGGCATCGCTTCCTTGAGAAGCTTGCCCGCTTCGTGGCCGGCCAGGTAATTGTCAACGCCCACGTAGTAGCGGCGCTTGGTCTGCGGAGCATCGGAATCGTGCGTGATCAGGAACGTGGCACTGGCGACTTTGTCATAAAGCTCGCGCTGATTGACCGGGTCCATCGCGGTGACTGCGATGCCCTTGGCCCCGCGGGTGATGAGGTCTTCGAGGATTCGCTTCTGGTCAGCAGCGGTGCCTTTGGGGACGAAGAATTCGGTCTTGATGTTGAACTCTTTGGAGGCCGCGATGACGCCGGACTCTGCGAGATCCCAGAAGCGGGCGGAGCCGTTGACGACGAAGGCAAGCTCAGCCTTCTCGCCGCAGGCGACGACGGACAGTGCAAGCATACTGATCGCAAGGAAACGGAAAATGGACATGGGCAAAAGCCTCCGTGTTGAGAAGTCGGAAAGATACGAACCGTCCGCCGGTGGAACCAGAGCAGGAGAAACAATCTAACGGGCTGACATGGAACCGGCAAACTTTGAGGGGAATTTATCAGGGCAATCGCATAAACGGCAGCCGGATTTGTCTACCCTGAGCATTTTTCATTTGTGTCCACCTTCTTAATCCCTGATAAATGTTAAGGTTATATCGTGTCTACGGGTAAACATGTAGACGTCTACCCGTAAACCCTTATGCCTCAAAGGGGGCTGATCAATGTTGCCACTGAGAAACGCGAAAACAGAAAACTGGGCAGTGGTCATGGCAAAGGCTCCAACAAGAGAGGGAGAATCGAGCCGGTCATAGTTTAGCAGATTTTAAACTTTAAGTCAATAGGGACTTGGAGCCACTGAATAACCTGAAGCATACGTTTTATAAGGAAAGCAGGAAACGGACGAATCCGCGGAAGGCCCGCTAAGGAAGGCACGAAGCCGCGAAGCGTAAGCGAGCGGATGGTTCATATCGCAGAGGACTGCCGGGCATCCGCAGGCTTACGCCTTGCGGCTCGGTTCGGCGACTTGCATCTGTAACGTTTTACTTTTTCTTCTCGATGATTTTCTTAGGGCCGTTGCGAATGGTCATCTCCACCTGATCGTCACTGATTTTGAAAGCGGTGATTCGGCTGGCGCGTTGGGGGTCACCCGCATCGGGGAAGACGGGGTCGAAGGTCATGCCTTCGAAGGCGTCGCTGAGGGTTTTGGTGAAACCTTCGCGGGCATTTTTGAGTTGATCTTGAATCTGATCGGAGACGATGCCGGTGGGCAGCCGCAGCTTGCCGGTGCGGATTTTGTCCACCTTGAGCACCATTTGGCCATCCTCTTGCATCTGGGTGTCGAAGGTGAAACTGACGACACCTTGCACTGCGGGCAGCTTGATGCGCGAGCTCAGCACGAGTTGCCCTTCTTCAATCCAGACGCGTGGGTCAGCGAGGGTTTCGGGGAGATTAGTGCGCTGCTGCGCGAGCCAACCTTCAAATTTGTTGGCCAGCCAAAGGTTGGCGTCGATGGCGGAGATGGTGAGCGTTTGTTCGACGATGCGATTGGGATCGAGGCTGGTTTTGACATCGGGGCCGGTCTTGGCGTCGAAGCCTTGCATCACAGCGAGGAAGCGAGCTTCCAGATCATCAGCGCGTTTAAGCTGATCCTCCGGCGAAAGCTGCGCCATCGCCTGATTCACCTGAGCCAGTTGCACCGGTTCCGACTTGGCCATCCAGATGACAATGGCAGCGACCAGCAGCACGATGGCCAGCAAGGATAGGAGAATAGAAAGGCAGCCGAGGCGCCGTTTCTTTTTGACAGGCTCAGGTGCAGAGGCGGCGGCATCAGTCATAGTGCATCTCGGGAAGTCAGAGGTCAGAGGTCAGAGGTCAGA
>Ga0105054_10006891_pt1 | contig 15682 bp, 11 predicted proteins | sample BON02_FD_78091 | JGI IMG/M metagenome (GOLD analysis project Ga0105054, IMG submission 78091) | Freshwater microbial communities from Lake Bonney liftoff mats and glacier meltwater in Antarctica - BON-02 (megahit assembly) | ecosystem: Environmental > Aquatic > Freshwater > Ice > Glacier...
GTGTGGGTCGGGGTTTGGTTTAGTTCCCGGTTATACTACCCTTTCAGTAAGGGTCCGGGCCAACACATAATTCGGTGCCTTAAAAATAAAAAGTGTGAGAACGAAACGATGTAGCCAAAAGTGGTGCGCTATCTGTGTGGATTCAACATCAAAAAAAAGTTTCAAGTTGAAAAACAGCCGTTGAGAGTCGTAAGCAGCCTTCCTCAACGCTGAGTTGGAAAACAGTCCCGTTTGACCTGCAGGGAACAGCGCCCAGTGAAAATGAGGGGGTTGATGGGGGTGTTCAGGTGAAGGTTGAAATGGATGAGCCTGGGGTAACACAGTAGACATGGGGGATCAGCTCACCCCAGAGCAGAAGAAGCAGTGAGACAAGGTAAAGGGGAAAAGTCCAAGTGCTAAAAAGAGTGGTGGGAAGAAGGGAGGAGCTCATCAAAAAGAGTGACATGCGCGTCAGCTCGCAGCTCTCTCACGTCCTTGACATGATTCCATGCAAATGCTCCCTCACTCAGGGTTGCACCACTATTTCATAAATCATTTTATTCGTTTTCACCCTCTCCCCTCATTTCTTTTCAGAGTTTTGCTGACACCCGACAGGGAGTCAGCATTTCCCGAGTGTGAATCCCCAACCTTGGTGCTTTACCAATAATAGCCTCGGTCTCCCTCACGCACATTATACACTCCCCCATCACTTCTCACCCAACCACACCCTGCCTACTCATCCCCGCACCCCCCTCTTGCACCCGCCACCCCACAACCACACCATCCACACAGCGTTGAAGAAAAATTTGTTCAATTGTGTTCCCCAAATATTCCTCTCAGAGAAGGTGATTACATTGACTGAAGGTATAACATCCTGGATGTCTCTTTTGAACTTCAGAGTGTGAACCCCCAACCTTGGCGCTTTACCAATAATAGCCTTGGTCTCCCTAACTCACAATCCTCGTCTGTTTGCCTGTCTTCATGAGTCTATGTCGTGTGTGTATGTTTTCTTCTCTACCTGGCTGTCTATTTTTTTTTGCGCGCTGCGTGTTTAATGTTCTGTTACATGTTCATTTGACCTTTTTCAATCTCAAAACTTACATCTATGTGAATGTCGTTGTACATATAACATTGTCTACATGGCTATATTTGTTCCATCAACATCTTTAAGATTTCTATTCATGTGTGTATACTCCCATGTCCTACACGCAATGTTTTCATACTTACGTGTACTTGTGTTTAAAACCACATAAATCAAACAATGACACTCCAAATACATAATGCATGTAAAAAGAAACCAAAAATTCAATGTATAAGATACATGAGAAACATAAAATTAGAACAACTTAAATACACAATGAAATATTGAAAGAAACACATGAACATAAATTAATGAATAAGATAATTCTAACTTGAATACATTAAAAACATAACAATTTGAATACATGAACAAACAAATAAATAAATACGATTATCTGTAAAAAAAAACCAATTATTGTTCCACATGTGTGTTCCACATTTGTGTTCTTCATCCATGCTCCATGTTTCTTGATGCGTATTCTGTTCTATTTCTCTTTTGTTTGACTACATGTGTATGTGTTTGCCATTTATTCCATGGTCCATTGCGGGAGTGCCTTCGAGCCGGGCGCTTCCAGGCTACCCTGCTACTGCACCTCCATCTGTGTGCGTTCCTGATGAAATTGGCGCGCTAGCTGTGTGGATTCAATAGCAAAAAACAACAACAACAACAACAATTGAACTTGACAACAAAGCTTACCAATGTTCCGGGCCGTTCTAATTGAGATGTTTGTGACACCAAACCCAACTGTAATAGAATATTCTGATGATGTTGTGCTCTTGTTCCACCCTCCACATCTTTCATATCACCTGACTGCCCCTCTCCCTGACAATTCTACTCTATTGGTAATCAATGTGAGCGTGTGGATTGTCATGTTCGTGTGACAGGTGAGTTTAAATTGAAAGACCCGGTTTCAAACCCGCAGGCCCCACACTCCCAGATGAGTCTAAACTCGTCGCCGTGGCAAACTGGCCAGCAGGACCCGATTCAGTACTGTTTCCATAATGGAAATGGAAAGACTTGGTTTCTCTGGTGCAGGTGCGCTTTTTCCTTGGGTTTTTTTTTTTGAAGAAACAAGAGTTGCTTTGCTTTAGTAGTGGGCAGTGGAGGATTTCACGACAATCGGGACCTTGGATCGCAAGAAATTTTACCATCATTCAGGACCCTACCCTTTGAGACTGAACAGACTTTGGACCTGCCCAGACGACAGAGTCGCCAGGGCACAAGCCCCTGATTGTCAACGTAGTAGTTGTGGGTCCGTTCAGAGAGGAAGAGGAGGGGATTGGTATAGCCAGCGACGTAATCAAGGCGGAGGGTGAGGATCCGGAAACCCCAGGTTATCTAAGGAGGGACAAGGTGAGGACTCAGGAGGGATGTTGGAGATCTCAGATCGTGGGTGTGTCCCCCTTGGCTCTCTCTTGATGAAACCCCGGTATCATAACAATTCCACAATATTGGTTTAATAAAACAGAGCAACACACAGCACGAGGAAACCCCGGGACCGTAACGATTCCCCAATATCGGGTTAATAAAACAAAGAAACACACGACAACAAGATTTTTGTCTTTTCGCCCGGGACCTTAAAATCAATAAAACAGCGGTCCCAGTCGAAGTTGAAATAAATAACAGAGCAATTCTGATAACAAATTGCTCTGTTATTAATCAGTCAACCCAACCATCAAAATCTGTCTAATAGACTGATTTTGAAATCCAGTTTCTGTACTAATTGAGATGTTCGTGACGTCGATAAGCTTTCGTGAGCCCTTTGAATCATTTTGGGACCTCATTGAGGTAAGTGCGCAATCCTGGTACAACGTGCGTACTTACTATTTGGTTAACCCGACTTTCAAAATCAGTCAAAATCAGTCTATAATGAACAGCGCGTTGCGAATTCTGGGAAAGGCTATCCCCGATGATTTTTGCTTTTTCAAAAAAAAATCTCCTTGGGTTCCTATCTTGATCAAGTTACATAATGTCCCATGATGGCGTCGAAGCGCGGCACTGGAACGACTGATGACAGATCTGGCATAGTGTATGCTCTGGAGCACAGGTTCCGTGCCAGGTTTGTATGAACAACACCGCAATACGAAACTAATCCACTTTCGGCATAGCAGCTTCCTGCGCCACGCTACACCAATACTGTCAGACCTTATTTAAAACAGATATGAGTCCCAAGGGAGATAGTAAACGTCCGGCCGTATTCCTCCGTGGGGATCACAAAAGAGAGTCTCTCCCCTGGGACTCGCAACGTGCAGGAGGATTGGCGGGAGGCCTCTTTTTCTAACTACCAAGTTGTTCATGGGTTTCCCCCTTTCCCTTCTTTCACCCTGGTTGCACCTTTGGGGCATCAGATGTGGGGGATACAGGGACGGTATTCAGTGACTGAGAATGTGACTTGCATATGGCTTGCATAAGTCCAGAGATGCAAGCCACTGGTAACCCATCAACTTGTAGAGTGTTAACCTCAGTTGGCACGTAGAGTGTCTCCGGGCTGTGTTGTACCTTTGGTAGGACCATCAGGGGTAGCTACGCGGTCCGGGTGGATATACCCCCAGAAGTTTTACTTCCCTCCCAGGGTGGGAGGTGAAGTAAAGATTTTCGAGTTTAATTGATTGATGTTGCTTCAGTTACTTCGGAAGAAATAGTCTAGTAGCTTTGCTGGAAGCTCTATGTGCTCAAATGTAGATTTGAGTTCTCGATTTTTGGAGATTTTGCAGGAATTGAACCTGCGACCTCGGGACAGACAGTCCTGCGCTCTGACTAAATAAGCTAGTTTTACATCATCTCAGATCTTATGACAGCAAACAAACTATACAAACAATTGTTCAATCATAGTTGCGTGCTCCCTTGGATCGCTCGTGAGGTAACACCAGGACCGTAACGATTCCCCAAGATTGGTTTGACAAAGTAAACCAAGATGAAACCCCGGGACTGAAACGATTCCCCAGTATCAGTTTAATAAAACAAAGCAACACACACGGGAGGGTCTAACAAGTAGTCAACCCCAAGCGTGACTGATACAAGTCACGGTCTACACATGTCAGAGTCACAGAATGACTCTGATAGGGAGGTGGAGGATTTCGCAGATTCGGGGACCCCAGTACCCAAGAAATCTTACCATTTCTCAGGGCCCTCACCCATGAGGCTGAACGAACTTTCAACTCGTCCAGACACGGAGCTGTCAGGGCTTGCCCCTGGTTGTTGATGGCATTCGTTGCTGGGTCCGTTCAAAGAGGAAGAGCAGGGCATTGGTATAGCCAGCAACGTAGTCAAGATGATGGATGAGGATCCGGCCACCCAAGGTTGTCTAAGGGAGGACAGGGTGAGGAGGTACGTCAGCAATTTCAAATCGTGGGTGCGTAGTCCTTTGGCTTGCTCGTGAAGAAACTCTGGCACTGTAATGATTCCCCAATATCAGCTTAATAAAACAAAGTAGCCTAGGAAGGTACTGGGACTGAACCAGATTCCTTGATGAATCATGCTGACAAAAAAATTGAGGGGCCACTCCGGCAAAAAATTGGGTGAAAAGGCACGTCAGTCGAGAAAATAGCCGCAGTGTGAGAGGTGGGGGTGTGGGTGCCGAGGGCATGGTGACAAATCTTCCTGAATCTTCCCCATCCTGGAACCAACAACAAACGCTCACAGATTGCCTCTGCTGTCCAATCTATTGCGCTCAGCTTGGGGCACCTTGGGGCACCTTGGGGCAAGATTGCCAAGTTCGGGCTTCCCGCGCAGTCTCTAATAGGGAGTCCTGGTACCCTATCCTTGACTCAATTTTTGTACCCAATCTCGCAGTCTGTATTTAGCCTCCCCATCCATGGAAAGGTCTTACGCTGGTAACAGGATCAATTTTACGAGAGGACATGTAAGCCCAAATCTGCAAGCTCGATTCTGCATGATCTATCCTGTCGATTTAGTCGGTTGAAATTGAGTAATCCAAGTAAACTCGTGGTGTCCAAAAAGTGGAAATCAAGGATTGCTTTACTTGTACACAATGCTCGGGGGCTTTTTTCGGATGGGTTGGAACATCAGAAACCCGCGCGCTTGGCGCTGCCGAAAACGCACCCAACCCTGTTTGCAAAAATCTCGGGAGGTGATTTTGAAGTAAACGAAACACAACAAATCCATGAAAGCTGGGAACAGCAAAACACGTAAATTGCAACCGAAAAATGAGCAGGATTGAGCTTGCAGAATCGAGCTTGCAGGTTTGGGCTTAAAATTCCATTGTGAAAAATCGATCCCGTTACAGGTGTTAAGACCAGATGATGGATGTTTGTTCTCTGATGCTTGGCTGAGAAGTCTCATTGTCAAGTCAGCCCCCTTCGACCTGGGAATCTGCCCCATATGGTCTTGAAGGCTCAAGACAGTTGCGCCAGGCAAAACCATCAACGTCCTTTGCCTTCACTCTCTGAGGTTGCAGTGGTTTTATGATGAATGATTTTGTTACTTCCGAATGTGGTTGAGTACCCTTATTAGAGGCTCTATTTGCAGCGTCTTCAGTCCAGGCAAATGTCCGGGACATTCTTTCTTTCATTCATCCTTTGGTGGCAAAGACACAACTCAATCACTGTACTGAGTGGGTGGTGCGCATCTGATTAATCACGTCAGACCTTCTCGTGGGTCCTCAGTGATCAGTTGGGTGCTCACCACCCTAGTGCAGTGATAAGGTTGGGTCTGTGCCACCAAAGCATGAAAGAAAGTCCAGCCTGAGCCTGAGCTGCCAGGCTGACAGGCTAGTCAACCCAAATACATTGAGCGAATTACAAACTTGGGTGTCTAGATTGCCATCAGTGAGTTCTGATGACAGCCGCGGGCGTTGGCAAGTCTAAGGCTGTTGACACATCAGAACACTATGGGATATCATCACCCTCTGTCACCCCCTCCGAGACGAGGTTAAACTAGCTCAGTTGGTCAGAGCGAGGGACTGTTCCCTCAGTCGTTGGTTCGATTCCAGCAAAAACCCAAAAACTGAGACCTCAAATCTATATGAATTTTAGCAACATAGACCCTCAATCAAGGGTACCAAAATCCTGTTTGTAGTTATAAAAGCAATGCATTGGAGATCATTCTTGATCTTCCTTTTGGGTTTCCAAAGAATAACATGATCTCTCAATGCATTAAGGTAGGGTTGGTTATTTTTTGAACGAACGCAGATTCTCAGTGGAATTCAGTTTACAGGGCATTTCATCGAAGTCATTGTTGTTGAAACGAAACAATTCGTCAGCAGTATTGTAAAACTGATCTTGACACAACAAACATGCGGCCATCGCTCGAGCAGGGCTGCGGGAAGCAAACGCCGAGTGCTAGGAAATTGTTTTTACGTGAGAATTTTCTATTAGTTTCTAATATCAAAATGTAGAGTAGAGTTCGATCTAGGTCTGTGCACAATTTTGGTACTTGCAAAAAGAATGCAACCGCACATTGGCAACCTCTGACATGTTTTGGGGCCAGAGATCAATTTTGTATTATTACCAACGAAATGTTTCGTTTCCACAACAACAAATTCAAAGAAATGCCCTGTAAACTGGAATCTACTGAGAATCTGCGTTCGTTGGGGAAAAATACCCAAGCCCACCTTAATGAAAAACTCTCAGATTCTTCCGATTCTCAAAGATGTGGGAAGCGCCTAGTTCTAGTTCCAGCTGCAGTTTTCAGGCTTTCCTCAACTTGGGCCCTAAAAATAGCGACTTTTTTAGGACTTTAGTCACATGGCATTTGTTACAATCCCTGGCATTTCACTATGGGCTGCAATACCAGTTGAAAACCCAACTTCTCCGAATCTTTGGCCCCGAATGAATTCATGAATAATAAAAACCAATTTGGTCTTTTTTTTGCAGCGCCAGGTGCGAAAATTTGAAAACGTGACATTAGTATCGCATCGGAGGAAGCATTTCCGGAGTCTTTTGGCGATTTTTTTGTTGCTGACCTCCCTCAAGATAATTGGTGTTTTAATACACAAGAATTTACTCGCGTCTCATCAACTGGTGTCATCACAGCGTTGAGTCACACGGTCACGCGCTCAGACGTGTCCTTTCAAATAAAGTAATCTGAGTGCTTGGTCACTGGTGAGCTAACAACCCACACACCCACACACCACTGAATGAGACTCTCTGTTTTTTCAAAGCTGTTTGCTCTCCACCGTCACGGTCATACCGAGTGACTCGGATTGTGTCAATAGAAGCGTTTCTATTCAACGGATTCGGCTAATTCACACGACCCCAAGCCGTCAATCGCGGGTACAATTCTTTGCATTCGTACCACGGGGTGAATACGCACCCGGCTGTCGTTGTACGAAAATCGTTGGAGACTGTAGCAAGAAGGGTGGTCACAGGTATCAGACACTGCATGGTTTTATTCTGCGAGAGGAATTGGCTCGCAGGCGTGCGATGTTTATGTTACGTGTGATGAAATACGTTTTTTCTTATAAATTGTTCAAGAATTGAACTGGTGTTGTGCGATTTCAAGTTGTATCTCACAAGGTTTGTTCTGACAAAGGCTTTGTCATTTGATACTTTCTTTATTTTTTTTAATTAAAAAATGTGTCGTTGCGATCACTGAGTATTTGAATTCGAATCCTTTTCAATACCAAGAAATGGGTAAACCAAACAAGACACCAGAATCAAATGGCCCACGGATAAGATTTCTTTATGAAAAAAATGCGCTGCAGGCAAGATTTTTTTGTGAAAAGAATATGCCACAGGAAAAACTTATGTAGAGTACATAAAGCTTCCAGCAAAGTTACTAGACTATTTCTTACAGAGTAATAAAAGCAACATCAATCAATAAGAAAATGCGCTGCAGGCAAGATTTTTTGACTGAATCCTGATGGATACTCTGTCATGTTGATTTAGTATGTTAATCATTATTCTCAAATCACAGGTCAGAATTTTCTGTTTTTTAATTAATGAATCAATTCATTAATTGAATTAATGAATCAATTTATTAATTCATTCATTAAATAATTAACTAATGAATTCATTCATTGAACCATTAATTCAATTAATGAATAACCTCAGGCCGGCCCAGAGTACGTTTGTTTGACCCACTCACAGTACAATACCCAAAAAAGAGCAACAGGAGATTGACAGTGTCAAGGCTACTGCCTGGTTTTGACACCAAACATCAACAACGCCCCTGATATCTTAAGTAAGATGAACAAAATGTGTCCAGGACTTTTTTTAGGACTTTAGTCACATTGTATCTGTTACAATCCCACTGCACTAGGGGGCTACAATACCCAAAGCAAAGCGACAGGAGATTCACAGGGTCAAGGATACTACCCGGTTTAACACCACACATTCATAGCGCCCCTGATATCTTAATTAAGATGAACAAGTTGTGTCCAGTGGACGCACTGTGTCAAACTAATGCCGACTCGGACGGTACTTGACCTCAGCGGGCGTGTTTGTGTGTTTGTTTGTTTGTGAAGCCTTCACACTGCTAACCCTCCCGAGAAGTTGAGAACCTATACGAGTGGTGCGAAGTAATAAGGTGACCGTGAACTCCTGGCACAATGGCACTCCCACAATGGACCTTGGACACAAGAATGTTGTTTTGAAGTAGTGTATGTGTATATTGATAAACTTGACTTAAAAATTGTAAGGAGTGATTTTTGGTTTGATTTTTTTTCCTTTTAGCTTTTTTTCTTTTTTTCTTTTCTTTTTTGGAGTTCATTCAATGTGTATGTGCCAGTGGGTTGAGATGGATGTGTTCTGGAAATGGTGTAGCGTACTATGTAGAATAAGATAAGGGAGTGATTGTGTCAACCTGGACTATCAAGGGCGCCAAGGTGGAGAGTAGAGTTTTTATTAAAAACTGACAGTGGGTATCCCAGGGATGTGGGCATTTTTTGTAATTGACAATGGAAAACCCTGGGGATTCCCTCCGCTTTGACACCCATTGGTCAGCTCCATCAGTCTCCACCCTCGCCTGTTCCAGGTGACCAGGCGCACGGTAAGCGGAGGGGCTTTAGCCACGGAGCCGCAGTGACACACGAGTCGGACCAGAGTTTCCATGTGTTTTTCTCCGCTGTTTCCCACTCATTCCGCGGGAGTTCCAGGTTTTCTGAACAATTTTCCCGGTATTTTTGAAATCAGAGGTCTCCCACTCGATTTTTTCGAAATCGGACGTAGTTATATACATATATATATATATATATATACATAGCTGTACGACTTCAGAATTTTTGGTTTTTTTTGGTGTTTTTCGCAAGAAACAGGTGTTTTAGGGTGCACAGACCCCGGAGAGGCAACAATAAATCTAGTCCAATGTCAGGAAAAAAATTTGAAATCTCGTCCGATTTGGGAAAAATCGGCCCAAAATGTCCAAAAAAAAAATCACCCGGGAAGATGTCCTAGTCACCAGTCTCACGTAAGGGTCGTGTTTGTTCGTCAATGAACTTAGTTTGCAGCAACGAATTTGCCGAGTGCATCGTTTTTCATAGGTCTCTTTGGTTGATTAATCCGTAGGAAACTCAATCGCAACTTTTCAACCTTTGAGTTTCCCTGTCGTTGTTGAACGAGTTTTCAACACTTCAGTTTTCTGGGGTTTGGTGGGATCGAACGATTTCTGACGATTTCTGAGTCTCTTTTGCATGATTCCGTGAAAACTCATTTGAAAAGTTGATCAATAGACAGATACGCTGGGGTTTTCCAGAGCGATCTTTTCCACTTTGCCGCAAACTAAGTTGATCGACGGTCAGACACGTCTTGTTTGTTTGTTTGTTTGTTGTTATTAAACCCGAAAATCCTTACTTTGCCTCCTACCTTGGCCTCGAAGTAGATTGGGTTTTCAAAACTCTTTCAGTGTGTGTGTTACTTTGTTTTATTCAACTGATATTGGGAAATCGTGACGTTCACGGGATTCATCATGAGTAACAATGTCCTTCCTTCTTTCTTGGGTTTCGAAGACCCAACCTACTCACTGGACTAATCCTCTCCACACAACGTAATTTCTTATCTTTCAAAATAAGCTTTTTCCTTGTTGAAACAATTGGATGGGTCTGCATTTTACTGCACACGCATGGGGTTTGTTTGTGCTTTTTTTCGTGCTCGCAAAAAAAAAAAGAACCTGCAGTGCCAAGTTCAAGTTTGCCGGGAAAAAGATAATAGAATGATTTCTTCTGACAACCTGAGAAGGAAAATCCTTTTTTTTCTCTGCGAACCAGGCCGTGCCCGGTTCGCAGAGAAAATAAAGAAATTTTCTTAAGTACTAGTTCCAACAAGGAAACTCCTTATTGATAAGGAAAAAGCTTATTATGAAAAATAATACAATTAGTCGCGTGGTTTGTTTGTTTGTTTGTTTGTTGGAATCAAAAACGAAAAACTGTACTCCACCTGTGGAGGGGGTAAGCGGATGTTAATGTCTTGGACAAAGAGACTAGTTGCCGACAAAATTGGAGATTTGAAAAATTTGGAGATTCTGGTGTAAAACAAGTCATTTTGAAGTATTGTTGGTGCACGATCTACTGCAACACCTCGCATCAGCGAGAGAGATAACGAAACAGGGATGATGAGTATATGAGGACCTAGCCCTCCACACATTCTACACATTCACTCGCTCCACCAAGTTACCACAGGTACTCCTTCCCATGTTCCTCTTCAGTGCCGTGGAATAATTATCACCATTTTTCGCGGTTTTGGGACCAATTGTATGTTCCCGTCGGATTGGGACTTGGCACTGAAGTGTGTTTGTGATCCCAATGTCATATCTTATTTAATTCGAGAATCTTTTGTCTGCTGTCAGGAGAGCCTAGGAGCAGAGTTGTGAAGGTACCTTACCTTAGCTAAGAAGGTACAATACCCTATGCCTACCATATGGTAGAAGATACCATACAATATGGTTTCTCGCTGGGATTCCTATGGTATTATAAGGTAAGGTACCATAGGTTAAGGTACCATAAGATTTCTATGGTACCTTAACTTTACACTCTAGGCGGGCAGGCTCCGAAAATAGATTTGGACTTCAACGAAAGGTATGCGTGCTACCAAGCTGAAAGTCGAACACACGGAGGATAGACTCTACATTCATCGTGATTATTGTCTACAAGATATCCATGGGAAAACTGGGTTGGAACATTTGACTTCTCTCAAAGAGATTAAGGCGCGCCCCAACCTTGACATCTTGACTGAGTACCAGAAATGGGTTGATGAACAAAGTGATTTGACACATGCAATCATGGGTATGTATCAATTTGAAACATCCTCTGAAAACGCTGATGTAGATGATGAAGAAAAGGAGGAGCGCATGTCTACATGGGTCAACTGTTTGACAATCTTGAAAGTACTGTTTTGTTTGAGATTTATATAAAAAGAACTTCCTTGAACCATGTTTTTCCTTTTCGCATACTATCTTTGTACGTGTGTCTGCGTGTCAATACATGTTGTCCACATACATGTCTATATCTACATCTTTTTGAAAATATGTTCGGGTTCTAGTCACGCTTCACACCTGGACACTGTAATCTGTTATCAAGTTTGCCAGTGACTGGACGATTTGTTTTTTTTGGAGTGACATCCCTCGAGTCACGGTGAGTCCTCCTTCTGTCAATCATACCTACCATACAACTACCTTAAACCATGTGGTACCATATGGTTGCTGATTTCAACTAACGTTTTTTTTTTTTTGGTTTGGAATCCACACACCTAGCGTGCCGAGTACAGCTGAAACGCGCACAGGTGGAGGTGTAGTACTGCGAAACCAGGAGGTAGCCCGGCTCGAAGGCACTCCAGCAATATTGTCTTGAAACAGAAATTCGCACACGCAGATATACAAACAAACGGGGAATACAACACAAGACACATCCGTAATAGCAATTTAATTTTTTTTTGGGTTTTGTTTATTAAATCCACGCAGCTAGCGCGCCTAGTGCATCAGGAACGCACACAGATTGAGGTGCAGTAAAGCGGAAGACTGGAATCACCCAGGAGCGTCATTACTGACATCCATCCCGCAGTTTCAAAAACGTTGATTCAGTACTCCGCCCCAGTTTACATTCCCAATATACTCGAATGGATCGTGGTCCCCTCAGTGGACTTGTTCACAAAGGTTCAATTCAACAGCCAGTGCGTGAGTCTCCCACGAAACAGATATCTTTGTCTACAGACTAACAATGTAAGGGTCGTGTTTGGAAAGCAAACCTAACAACATGGCAGGTAGACATCAGGATTTACCAGAGGTCGTCGATTGGCATACTAGTAGTGAACGTATTTTAACAGTCACATATACACTCAACCAAAAACCAAACCTGTTACAATCGTATAGATAACAAGACGGGTCTGGTACTACAGTAGTATTGTACGTATTTTAACAAGTACAAATTGACTAGACCTACAACAATCGTATTTAGACTAAGGTTGTTACAGGTACTCTATTGGCTATGTGTAACAAATCAATTCTTATTGTACATATTTTAAGACAAGTACATGTACTCTTCCTAAAACAATCGTATAAAGAATAAGGGGTTTAAACGTGCTCTATTTGCTCTATTACTCAGCAAAGTCGACCGGGTAGGAAGATACCTGGAATTGAAGATGGTGTCCTCTACTTTGTCTCTTTCTTCGTACTCGTTCTAGTGCTCTTGTGTAGTTATATGTATTATAGTTTGCACGCAGTTCTTTCTGGGGAAAAAATGAAAACCAGAGAACTATCATATACATGGCCGGGATTCACGCCATCCAGACTCAACAAGCTTTTCTTTCTTTCTTTCTTTCTTTATTTTCGAAAACCCAACCAAATCACTGGGCTAAGCGGATGGCAAGCACCCGATTAGTCACTTAGGACCCAAGAACCTGTCCCGGACCGGAGGACCGGAGCATTAAGCATCTTGGATTTTAATATAAACATAAAGGTTTCTTAACATGTAAGGTACCTTTATTTTCTTTTTGTTTTTGTTTATTAAATCTACACAGTTAGCGCGCCTAGTACAGCAGGAACGCACACAGATGGAGGGGTGTGTGTGTTGCTTTGTTTTGTTGACCCGATGTTGGGGAATCGTGACGGTCCCGGTGTCATTCCTTAAATCAGGGGACCTGGGGTAGTCGGATCCTCACCCTCCACCTTAACTACGTCGCTGACTATACCGGTCCCCTCCTCTTCCTCTTCGAATAGACCCAGCAACTCACACCGTTGACATCCAGGGGCAAGCCCTGGGGGCTCCGTGTTCGGGCAGGTCCAAAGTTCGTTCGGCCTCATCACTGAAGTGTGTCCCGGGGTCGAACCAGCAGGCCAGGGGCAAACCCCGACCTGTAACCATTTGAACCACAAGTGGCCGTCACACATAGGACGGCTGGCAGACGGAATCAAACAGACGACCTAAGGATTAACAACCACTCGCTGGACCGCTGGAATCTGGCAATCAAAGGTGTTAATGCCAACTCTGCTTCTTAAGATGGGGTTGGGTATTTCTCGAACGAACGTGGATTCTCAGTGGAATCCAGTTTACAACTCATTTCATCGAAATTTTTGTTGAGAAAACGAAACGATTCGTCGGTAGTTTTGTAAACGTGATCTTGACGTGGCAAACCTGCGGCCAGCGCTCGAGCAGGGCTGCGGAGAGCAAACGCCGAGCGCTAGGAAATTATTTTCTTGAGCGAAATTGCTATATGTTCTCAATATCAAAATGTAGAGGAGACCGAGATCTGGGTGTGTGCACAATTTCGGTACTTGCGTTTGGAGATCCGCAGCGCAATGGCAAAATCCGATTTTTCCTGCATCGAAACACGTTGTTTCCGCGGAGTATTTGGTTTCAGGACTGCGCAACATTGCGCTCATGCCCTCAGCGCCCACTTCCCCACCTCTCGCTCTGCAACTATTTCTCGATTTCCGTACAATTATTTGCCTGAGTGGCCCCTGATTTTTTTTTCCAGCACGATTCGCCAAGAATCTGGCCGAGTCCTGGTACCCTCTACCCACCCCTTTGAACCTGGAGGAGCATCGAGTTTTAAAATCTTCATTTTCGCGACAAAAATTTGAGATTTTTTGTGGAGGCTTCACATAACGTCAAAATGGTGAGCCAGTTCGTTGGCCGCGTGGTGCTCTTGCTCACAGGCGGTGCAGCCGGAGCAACGCTGATAGAATCCAGGGGATCTCTGGCTGACGTGCCGCGCTCCCTCCTGGGGATGCTCTTTGGTGGCAGCGGCACAGATTCCAGCCTCAACAATAAGGTGTGTTGCCAGACTCTGCGTGGCCACACCTCGAGCGTGCTCTATTAAACGGCCTCGGCAAACTAGCCGCGTGCTTATTGTTGAGCATACCAGCTGCCGTGTCTGGCGGCCAATCTCGCGTCGCAGTTGTCAACTTTTTTCAATCTTTTTTGTGGTTGTTTGGATGCAGGTGGACTCGTTGACGGCAGAAATGCGGAAGGTAGTGGCACGGGGAACCAGCAGCAGTGGTCCATCGACCATCGTTGTGCACAGCAGCGGCGGCGGCTCAATCGTGAGCAGATTTGCACTGATTGCTGTTCCCGGCGCGGGTGTGTACGTGTACATGAAGTACAAGGGGTATGGCATCGCTGATATACAGTGGGTGTCTGCGAGTCGTTTTGCGGAAGCTGTGAATGCGCTTGGCAAAGCGCAAGAGGTGCTCGATACCAAGCTCGTGTCCTTTCGCACTAGCGCTGAGCACGCCTTGACAGGTTACACACGCACGATCACGTGTTGATCTGTTTTCCTCTCGCTCACTCGCTCTCTTCTCTCTCGCTTTCTCGTACACACACACGCTCATGCCTAACATCTTCTTGCCCATAGTGCAAGTGTGCCCTTTCTCTCTCTCTCTCTCTCTCTCGCTCTCTCTCGTGTGCGCGCACGGTCTGTTTCGCGTGCTCTCTCTCGCTCTCTCTTCTGTTTCCCACTCTCTCACTCTCTCACTCAGTCTCTCGCTCACGCTCTCTCGCATGCCTTCTCTCTCTCTGTGCCTATCTGTCCGTCTGTCCGTCTGTGTGTGCGTGTTTCTCTTTCTCCCCGCCCCCCCCTTCTCATTCTCTCTCTCTCGCTCGCTTTGACTCTCACTCTTGTGCGTGCGCGCGCTGTCTTTTTGCATACAGCCTTCCGCTCAATCGTAGAGCGAAAATTCAGCGAGCAGCAGCAGCAGATTGAAGATAGTGTTGGTACGTCTATGTTTGTAACGAACGTGGCATGCCGCACAGTACGGATGAATCACGTCAAACACGTCGAAAAAGTCATATAGCAGCAGATTTGAGATTTGATGGGATCGTGTATCTCTCTATCTATGAGAAAACCTCACTGTATTCCCACTTCCAAAATCAGTGCACCTACGCGCGTGCTCTCAAAAGGGCACTGCTGGCTCATCTTCAGCACACTCGGACTCCTGATTCGTGACAGCACACTGTAACATACTGCAACAAACTGCAACACACTGCAACACCCTGCAACAAACTGCAACAAACAAGGTTGACATTTGAGCGTGAGCTCATAAACTTGCCGTGGTTTGCAATAAATTGCAGAGTGCTGTCACGAATGGACCTGTTGTATGTATAAGTATGTAGATATGTGTTTTTATGTTTTATGCAAAACAACGTGATCAACATGCATTTCGGCAGTTCGCTGGGAAGTGCGGTCGATTCGTGACGAGAATTTTGTTACATATATACATTTTTATGTATAAATA
>Ga0105054_10006903_pt1 | contig 15672 bp, 15 predicted proteins | sample BON02_FD_78091 | JGI IMG/M metagenome (GOLD analysis project Ga0105054, IMG submission 78091) | Freshwater microbial communities from Lake Bonney liftoff mats and glacier meltwater in Antarctica - BON-02 (megahit assembly) | ecosystem: Environmental > Aquatic > Freshwater > Ice > Glacier...
AGGCCGATTCGATGGCCTTGCGCTCGGCGGCATTGTCGACGTGCTTGGCGAAGGATTTCGCGGTGATGGTGGCGCGCAGTTTTTCGGCAATTTGGGCATCGGATGAGCCAAGCATCGCGTCGAGCGTGCCCCGGATATAACCGGGATTGTCGGCCGGGGCAGCGGCGGGCGCGGGGATTGCCTGGGCGTGCGACTCTTCCGCCTTCGGAGCCGGTGTCGCTGGCTCGGCAAGGGCGCGCGTCGGCGGCGGTGGCGGCACCGGTGTTGCTTCGCGCGGACGCTGAATGATGCGGGCGTTAATCGGCGGCATCGGCACGATGTGGCGGACGCGATCCTGCTGCGCCTCGGAGGGCGCCGCCGCGATCAACACCAGCGTCGCGCTGGCCAGCATATAGTTGAACTTCATGATACGCATCGCACTCACACTCCACGCGCATTCGCCTAACCGAATGCTTCAAAGTCGAAGCAGTGCTTTAACCGGGTCGAACAGCGTTACGCCATCGACAGCACCGCATCGCCATTATGCGGCTGAATGTGGCGGCTTGCGAATGAAATTCAATCGTTCTCGGCCGTAACCTTGCATCAGAGCTAACGCAGAAGTTAATCGTTAAAATTTTAACGATCAGTCCGCCGTCGCCGCCTCGTTAACCGAGGTTTCGTCGGCTTCTTCGCTCATTCCAAGGCCTTCCAGCTTGCGATAAAGCGTTGAGCGCCCGATTTTAAGCCGGCGCGCCACTTCCGACATCTGCCCGCGGTAATGCGCGATGGCGAAACGGATGACCTCACGTTCGATATCGTCGAGCGGTCTCACGTGATCGTGAGCATCGGTTAACGCAAGCTGCGGCCGCGACGTCGTTAACGCGCGGCCGGGCATGACGGCCATATCCGGCGCCATGTCGGGGGAGGCGTCGATCATGAACTGCGCGGCGTCGGTGTCGGCGGTCGTTTCGCTGTCGCCTTGCGCCGTCAACAGCGGAAATTCGCCGATGCCGATGGTTTCGCTTTCGGCCAGCACGACGGCACGGAAGATGGCGTTTTCAAGCTGGCGCACGTTGCCCGGCCATTTGAACGTGGTCAGGCATTCCAGCGTGCCGGCGTCGAGGCTGCGCAGGCGCTTGCCCTGTTCGGCGGCGATGCGCGCGATGAAATGACGGGTGAGTTCGCCGATGTCTTCCGGCCGCTCTCGCAACGGCGGAATCGAAATCGGAAATACATGTAACCGATAGAACAGGTCTTCGCGGAAGCGTCCGGCTTTCACGTCGGCGATCAGGTCGCGATTGGTGGCGGAAACAATGCGCACGTCGACCTTGACGGTCTTGCGGCCGCCGACCGGCTCGACTTCGCCTTCCTGCAACGCGCGCAGCAGTTTGACTTGTGCCGCCGGCGGCAGTTCGCCGACTTCATCGAGGAACAGCGTGCCGCCGTCGGCTTCTACGAATTTGCCGCTGTGCTTTTCGGTGGCGCCGGTGAAGGCGCCTTTCTCATGCCCGAACAGAATCGACTCGACCAGGTTCTCCGGCATGGCGCCGCAATTGACCGCGACGAAAGGCTTGGCGCGGCGCGTGCCCGAACCGTGGATCGCGCGCGCCATCAGTTCCTTGCCGACGCCGCTCTCGCCTTCGAGCAGCACCGGAATATTGGAAGCCGCCGACTTCTCGGCGGCGTTCAGCACCGGCCGCATCGCCGGCGAGCGCGTGATGACATCCTTGAGGGTGAGCGTGCCGTCGCGGCTGCGTTTGACGCGCTGTAGTTCGCCGGCGAGCGCGCGCGTCGCAATCGCGTTGCGCAGCGAGACTTCGAGTCGTTCGGGGCCGGCCGGCTTGACCACGAAGTCGGTCGCACCCGCGCGCATGGCGGACACCACATTGTCGATGCCGCCATGCGCGGTCTGAACGATTACCGGCGTTTCCAGCCCGGCCTGGCGCAGGCGCGCCATGACGCCGAGGCCGTCGAGGTCCGGCATCACCAGATCGAGCACGATACAGTCGACTTGGGTGGGGGTATCGCCAATCAGGAGGTTGAGCGCCGCGTCGCCGCCGTCGGCGGTCAGTGCCCGGTAACCGAAACGCGTCACCATGGCCTCGACCAGACGCCGCTGAACCGGATCGTCATCGACGATCAACACCACTTCCGACATGCACGCTCCCAACAATCCGGTTCCGGCGCGCAACCCGCGCCGGTGTGCCGATTTGGTGCAGTGTCGGTGATCCGGCTTAATGGCGTCTTAAACGGCTTATCTCACCGGTTCATCTAGAAAATCGTCGCCATCGCCTTCTCGACACCCCAGTATTGCAGGGCCGTATAGGCGACGAAGAGGCCGAGGAAGCCAAAGCCGACCGGCCGGCTCAGTCCCTTTCGAGCCAGCAGGAAGAAGAGCAGCAGCGCCGTCACCGCCAGCATGATCCACAGGTCGAAGGTCAAAATCTGGGCCGGCACCGGTATCGGCGCGGCCAGTGCCACCAGGCCCATGATCGCCAGCAGATTGTAGACGCCGGCGCCCATGATGTTGCCGACCGCGATTTCCGAATGCTTTTTCAGGGCGGCGACGGTGGCGGTGGCCAGTTCGGGCAGCGAGGTGCCGACCGCGACAATGGTCAGGCCGATGATCTCTTCGCCCACGCCCAAGGAGCGGGCGGTGAACACGGCGGCGGTGACAAGCAGCTTGGCGCCGGCCACGACGGAGACGATGCCGCCGACCACGGAGAGCACGGAGAGCCAAGTGGCTTGCGGCGCGTCCTTGAATTCTTCCGCCAGTTCTTCCGGCAGGTCGCCGGGGTCGTTGGCCTTGCCGCGCCGGCGTTCGGTCGTGAACGCGTAGATCGAGTAGCCGACCAGCAGCGCGACCATTAACCCGCCCTGCCAGCGTTCGATGAATCCGGACAGTGCCAGCGCGGTGAACAGAATCGCCGAGCCGGCCAGCATGGCACCGTCGCGAAGAAGCGCGCGCGGATTGACCACGATCGGAAAGATCACGGCGGAGACGCCGAGGATCATAAGAATGTTGGCGATGTTGGAGCCGACGACATTGCCGACCGAAATGCCCGGCAAGCCGTCAAACGCCGCTTGCAGGCTCACCACCAGTTCGGGCGCCGTCGTTCCGTAGGCGACGATGGTCATGCCGATGATCATCGGCGAGACCTTCAGCCGGCGCGCCAGCGAGACGGCACCGCGCACGAGATATTCGGCGCCGAACAGCAGCAATACGAAACCGGCGGCAAATTGAAAGATGGTCAGCATGGACCGCTCCTGTGGATGTCCAGCCGACATCGCAGCCGTACGGCTGCCAGAGGGGCCCGGTCTGGGAGGTTGAGGGTAAAAAGAGTAGTGAGTAGAGGGTTAGTTTTTCTGTCTCAATCCGAATACCTGCATGACATTCTCCGGCTCGCTCATTACGGCTGCGGCGCAGCCGATGAGCGTGACGGCGCCGGCAACGTCCCAATAGCTGACCGTGTCGGGCTTTGCCTTGCGTTCGCGCCAGCCGATCGTCGCCAGCAACGCGGCGGCGGCGAACAAGGCGCCGCTCATGACCGGGAGAAGCGAACCCGGACCGATCGCGCGGCTGACATAAGACGCCACTCCGACGCTCGACCCGACCGCGAGTAGGAACAGGACCACCGGGGCCCAGGTGGTACCCGGGGCCAGGTCTCGCGCCCGCGTCGCGGTCTTGTAGAGCTTGGCCAGGTTTCTGGGAGCCATACCGTTTTCCTTCCGCTCCTGATCGACCTGCAGCCTGGAATGAGCCGTTATTTTAGGGCAGTTGAATTGTGCTATCGTGCGTTTGGCAGAAACGCATTTCCTAGACCGTAGTTTAGTAACATTGAAACGTCAATTGAAGCAGGAAACCGCCTCGTGAATACGCAGGTCGCGAAGGGTCCGGATGAAACCAAGCTGCGCCGCCGGGACGCGGGGGCATGGCTGAAGGCGCTGCGCCAGCGCGCCGGTTATTCGCAGATCCAGCTCGCCGAGCGCCTTGGCTATAAATATTACACATTCATCGCCCAGGTAGAGAATGGGCATGGCCGGGTGCCGACCGACGGCATGGAGGCGTGGTCGCTGGCGCTGGGCGAGCCGCCTGCCACATTCGCCCGCCGATTGCTGTCCTATTACGATCCGGAATTGCACCGGCTCTTGTTCGAGGTGAAGTCATGACCGTGCTTCAGTTTTCCAGGCGCGAGCCTGAACACGGTGCCTGGCACCGTTCCGAAATGCAGCGCGTCGCCGACGCCTGCGCCGAGCCGATTGCGCGCGGTGAGGTGAGCGGCTGGGAAACCGGCATGACGGAGGCGGGCGATCCGCAGCTCTATCTGCTCGGCCCGGCGCCCGAGCGCGAATGCGTCATTTGCCTGTCGCGGCTCGGCGGAAATTATGTGCTGGAAGACGGGCAGGGCCGCATTCTGTTCGAGCATGACGCCATCGACGTGCTGGCCGAACAGGTGCGCGGGTCGCTTCGGCGCAAGACGAAAGCCATCGTCGCGCGTGCGACCATTGCCTGGATGGCGTTCAAAGAGGTGTTCGAGGAAAAGGTAGAGCCCGCGCTGGCCGAACCGGTGGAAATTGTCTCGCTTGTCGCACCTGAGCTTGTCGCGCTGATATAGAATTTGCCGGGCGGTTGCCAGCGGCTCGATCGTCCTTATCTTGTAGTCACGATAGATCTGACTTCATCTCCAGCACCGACAGGCCCAATGCCCAAAACCGCAAAGCGCGCGCCTGGTCGCGCCCGTCAAACCGCCGCAACCGTCCGCAAATCCAAACCGGCGGCGAAGACCGCAGGTAAACTCGGTGCGCTGCCGCAGTGGAATCTGGACGATCTTTATCCGGGCATGGAAAGCGCCGAGCTCAAGCGCGACCTTGCCATCGCCGAGACGCAGAGCGCGCAGTTCGAGACGGACTACAAAGGAAAGTTGGCGGCGCTGGCGACGGAGCCGGGCGCGCCCGGCTTGCTCGAAGCGGTCAAGCGCTACGAGGCGCTGGGCGACGTGCTTGGGCGCATCGGCTCTTACGCAGGGTTGATGCACGCGACCGACAGCACCGACCAGGCCATCGCCAAGTTCTATGGCGACATGAGCGAGCGTATCACCAGCGCCTATTCGCATCTGCTGTTCTTCGATCTCGAACTCAACCGCATTGACGACGCCGTGCTGGATGCCGCCATGAATGGCGGCGGGCTCGGACACTACCGGCCGTGGATCGAAGACGTGCGCAAGGAAAAGCCGTTTCAGCTCGAGGATCGCATCGAGCAGCTCTTTCATGAAAAGTCGCTGACCGGCTATTCCGCCTGGAACCGGCAATATGACGATACCATTGCCGCGCTGCGTTTCCGGATTGGCGGCAAGGATCTGTCGATCGAGCCGGCGCTTAATTTCATGCAGGATCCCGACGGCAAGAAGCGCAAGGAGGCGGCGCAAGCGCTCGCCAAGACGTTCAAGGCGAGCCTGCGTCCGTTCACGCTGATCACCAACACCCTCGCCAAGGACAAGGAAATCTCGGACCGCTGGCGCGGGTTCAAGGATGTCGCTGAGTCGCGTCATCTGTCGAACCGGGTCGAGCCGGAAGTGGTCGAGGCTTTGGTGTCGGCGGTGCGTGCCGCCTATCCGAAATTGTCGCACCGTTATTATGCCTTGAAGGCGAAATGGTTCGGCAAGAAGTCGCTGGCTTATTGGGACCGCAACGCGCCGCTGCCGAAAGTCGATCAGCGCACTATTCCCTGGACCGACGCGCGCGACACGGTGCTGACCGCCTATGGCGCTTTCTCACCCAAGATGGCGGAAGTCGCCAGCCGCTTCTTCGAAAAAAGCTGGATCGACGCGGCTGTGAAGTCCGGCAAACAGCCGGGCGCATTCGCGCATCCGACCGTGCCGTCGGCGCATCCTTACGTGCTGCTGAACTATCAAGGCAAACCGCGCGACGTGATGACGCTGGCGCATGAACTCGGTCACGGCGTGCATCAGGTGCTGGCTGCGCCGCAGGGGCCGCTGATGGCACCGACGCCGCTGACGCTGGCCGAGACCGCCAGTGTGTTCGGAGAAATGCTGACGTTCAAGAAGCTGCTCGCCGGCACGACGGACAAGAAGCAGCGCAAGGCCATGCTCGCCGCCAAGGTCGAGGACATGATCAACACGGTGGTGCGCCAGATCGCGTTCTATTCATTCGAGCGCAAGGTGCATCTCGAACGTCGCAATGGCGAACTGACCTCCGACAAGCTGTGCGAACTATGGATGTCGGTGCAGGCCGAGAGTCTGGGGCCGGCGATCGAACTGAAGGAAGGCTATGAGTCCTTCTGGACCTACATCCCGCATTTCATCCATTCGCCGTTTTACGTCTACGCTTATGCCTTCGGCGATTGCCTGGTGAACTCACTTTACGCCGTTTACGAGAAATCGAACGAAGGCTTTGCCGAGCGCTATCTCGAGATGCTGGCCGCCGGCGGCACCAAGCATCACTCCGAACTGCTCGCGCCATTCGGCCTCGATGCCACCGACCCGAAGTTCTGGGATGGGGGATTGAGCGTGATTGCTAACCTGATCACCGAATTGGAAGGGTTGGAGTAGGGCAAGGAGTGAGGAGACGTCTTATTTTCACCGTCGGTAGACATTAGATTGCCTCCATGCCCACCGACCGTGAAAAAAACCGCTTCTCCGCCCGCGCCAAACGCTACGCGTCCGTCAGCACCAAGGTCGGCGGCGTTGCGGCGCGCGTGGCGAGCCAGCGCTTTCTCGGCGCCAAGCCGGACCGCGCCGGCAATGCATTGGCACTGGCCTCGGCGCTGGGCGGGCTGAAGGGTCCGATCATGAAGGTGGCGCAACTGCTCGCCACCATCCCCGACGCGGTGCCGGCGGAATATGCCGGCGAGTTGATGAAGCTGCAAAGCCAGGCGCCGCCGATGGGCTGGGCTTTCGTCAAGCGCCGCATGAGCGCCGAACTCGGGCCCGACTGGCAGGCGCGCTTCAAGAATTTTGAACATCATCCTGCCGCCGCCGCGTCGCTTGGCCAGGTCCATCGCGCGACCGCGCTCGACGGTTCAGCGTTGGCCTGCAAACTGCAGTATCCCGACATGCAGTCGGCGGTCGAAGCTGACCTTAAGCAACTCAATTTGCTGTTGTCGCTGCGCAAGCGTTTCGATCCAGCCATCGACACCACCGAGATCGCGGTCGAGATCGGCGCGCGCCTGCGCGAGGAACTCGATTACGCGCGCGAGGCGAGGCACATCGCACTCTATCGTGACATGCTGAAAGATGAGCCGAGTATTCGCGTGCCTGAGGTTCTTCCCGATCTCTGCACCGGCCGTCTGCTGGTCATGGAGTGGATGGAAGGCTCGAAGATGCTGGCGCATAAAGAAGCGCCGCTCAAAATTCGCAACCAGCTTGCTGCCGCCATGTTCACCGCCTGGTGGTTTCCGTTCAGCCGCTTTGGTGTCATTCACGGTGACCCGCATCTCGGCAATTATTCGGTGTTCGACGATACGAAAGGCAAACCGGCCGGAATCAATCTGCTCGACTATGGCTGTGTGCGGATCTTTCCGCCGAGCTTTGTCGGCGGCGTGGTCGATCTGTATCGCGGCCTGCTCGAAGGCGACGACGCGCGCGTCGTGCACGCTTACGAGACCTGGGGCTTCAAACGGCTTAACAAGGATCTGATCGAGGCGCTCAATATCTGGGCGCGCTTTATCTACGGCCCGCTGCTCGACGACCGCGTTCGCACCATCGCCGATGGCGTGAAGCCGTCCGACTACGGCCGCAAGCAGGCGTTTCAGGTTCATCAGGCGCTCAAGAAACTGGGTCCCGTGCGGGTGCCGCGCGAATTCGTGTTCATGGACCGCGCTGCCATCGGCCTTGGTGCGGTCTTTTTGCACCTGGCGGCGGAGCTGAATTTTTACCGGCTGTTCAACGAGGCGATCGAGAATTTCGACATGGCCGAAGTGGCCGAACGGCAGTCCGCCGCGCTCGCCCGGGCCGGCCTTTAGGCAGCGGCCGCGCGCCGGCTGCCGCCGGTATTGGCCACGCGAAGATCCGCCGCCCGGCCCCCTTTTCCGCGGGGATTAGCGGACCTTTCCCGGGGCCCGCGGCTTGCCGACCGTTGCCCTGACCGGCCAATTGCGCTAACCCCTGAACCGTCAGGCTTTACGACATTCGGAGAGATCTTCCCCATGGCCGACCACGGCACCGTTGAATACGCCACCGCCACCGGCAACGATTATCCGGAGCACGAAAACACCTACAAAACCTTCGTCACATTCGCCACGGTCGGTTCGATCCACGTGATCAACCTGCTGTTCGGCCTCGCCATCGGCGGCGTGATGGGACACTGGCTCACCGCGCTGCCGGTTTTCATCATCGCGGTGCTGGGCCTGGTGCCGGGTCTGGTGACCGGCTCGAAAACATCGAGCTATGTCGCTTTCGTGATCTGCTTCCTGATCTTTGCATTCGCCGGGCTGTCGCATTAGCGCATCGTGCCTGCGGCTGGATGGACTGACGATACCTGATCGGCAGAACGGGGTTTAAGTGAATGCGTATTGCCGTTGCACGTGAAAGCGATGCTTCCGAACCGCGGGTCGCGGCCACGCCGGAAACCGTGAAGAAATTCAAGGCGCTTGGCGCCGACGTTGCGGTCGCCCGCGGCGCCGGAATCGGCTCCGGCATTCTCGACGCTGACTATGAAGCGGCCGGCGCGGAGATGGGCGGCGACGACGTCGTCAAGAACGCCGATCTGGTGATCAAGGTGCGCCGTCCGGCGCCGAATGAGCTCGCCGCCTACAAGAAGGGCGCGCTCGTCATCGCCATCATGGACCCTTACGGCAACGAGGCCGCGCTCAAGCAGATGGCCGATGCCGGGCTGGTCGCCTTCGCGATGGAATTGATGCCGCGTATCACGCGCGCGCAATCGATGGACGTTCTTTCCAGCCAGGCCAACCTGGCGGGTTACCGTGCGGTGATCGATGCGGCCGAGGAATATGGCCGCGCGCTGCCGATGATGATGACGGCGGCCGGCACTGTACCGGCGGCGAGAGTTTTCATCATGGGCGTCGGCGTTGCCGGCCTGCAGGCGATCGCGACCGCGCGCCGTCTTGGTGCAGTCGTCACCGCTACCGATGTGCGGCCCGCCACCAAGGAACAGGTCGAAAGTCTCGGCGCCAAGTTCCTGGCGGTCGAAGACGAGGAATTCAAGAACGCGCAGACGGCGGGCGGCTATGCCAAGCCGATGTCGCCGGAATATCAGGCCAAGCAGGCCGAGCTTACCGCCGAACACATCAAGAAGCAGGACATCGTCATCACCACCGCGCTGATCCCGGGCCGTCCGGCGCCGAAATTGATCACCGCCGCGATGGTGGCCTCGATGCGGCCCGGGTCGGTGATTGTCGATCTCGCGATCGAACGCGGCGGCAATGTCGAAGGCGCCAAGCCCGACGAAGTCGCGGTCGTCGGCCCCGCCAAGATCCTCGGCTATCTCAACATGCCGGGACGACTGGCAGCCTCGGCCTCGGCGCTCTACGCCAAGAACCTCTACACTTTCATCGAAACCATGATCGACAAGACGGAAAAGAAGTTGGCGATCAACTGGGATGACGAAATCATCAAGGGCACGGCGCTGACCCGCGACGGCGCCATCGTGCATCCGAATTTCATGCCGAAGCCGGCCGCTTAGTGCATGATCCCGAAAAGTGGAAACCGGTTTTCGGATAAGATCATGCGCCGTTTAGAGAGTGCCTGAAATGGACCATATCGCGACCGCGGTCGATCCCTTCGTATTCCGCCTTTCGATTTTCGTTCTGGCCGTGTTCGTCGGCTACTACGTCGTCTGGTCGGTGACGCCGGCGCTGCATACCCCGTTGATGTCGGTAACCAACGCGATCTCCTCGGTGATCGTGGTCGGCGCGCTGTTGGCAGTCGGCGTGCCGCTTGCGACCGACTCGAGCGGGCCGCTTTTGGCGCGCATGCTCGGTTTCGTCGCGCTCGTCTTCGCCTCGATCAATATTTTCGGCGGCTTCCTGGTCACCTCGCGCATGCTCGCGATGTATCAAAAGAAAAAGAAGTAAGCGGCCATGAACGCCAACATCGCAGCGCTTCTCTATCTCGTCGCCGGCGTCCTGTTCATCCAGGCGTTGCGCGGACTGTCCAGCCCCGACTCGAGCCGCCGCGGCAATTTGCTCGGCATGATCGGCATGACCATCGCGGTTGCGACCACGCTGGCCGCGCATCCGCCGTCGGACGCGATCGGCTGGGCGCTGGTGGTCGGCGGTATCGTGATTGGCGGCGGCATCGGCGCGGTAATCGCGCGCAAGGTGCCGATGACGTCGATGCCGGAATTGGTCGCGGCCTTCCACTCGCTGGTTGGCATGGCGGCGGTGCTGGTTGCCGGCGCTGCCTTTTACGCGCCGGGTGCTTTCGACATCGGCACCTTCGGCAACATCCATAAATCGAGCCTGCTCGAAATGGCGCTCGGCGTCGCCATCGGCGCGCTGACCTTTACCGGTTCGGTCGTCGCCTTCCTGAAGCTCAGCGGTCGCATGAGCGGCTCGCCGATCATGCTGCCCGGCCGCCACATCATCAATATCGTTCTGGCGCTGGCGCTGGTGTTCTTCATCTACGGGCTGGTCGTGTCGCAGAGTCAGGTGGATTTCTGGCTCGTCACCGGCATCGCGCTGTTGCTCGGCGTCCTCATCATCATCCCGATTGGCGGCGCCGACATGCCGGTCGTGATCTCGATGCTGAACTCCTATTCCGGTTGGGCCGCCGCCGGCATCGGCTTCACGCTCGGCAATTCGGCGCTGATCATCACCGGCGCGCTGGTCGGCTCAAGCGGCGCGATCCTGTCCTACATCATGTGTCACGCGATGAATCGCAACTTCATCTCCGTCATTCTCGGCGGATTTGGCGGCGAAGTCGCGGGCCCCGCCGGAGGCGCGGCCGAACAGCGGCCGGTCAAGCTCGGTTCGGCCGAAGACGCCGCCTACATCATGAAGAACGCGCAGAAAGTCATTATCGTGCCGGGTTACGGCATGGCGGTGGCGCAGGCGCAGCATGCATTGCGCGAGATGGGTGACCGTCTCAAAAAGGAAGGCGTTGAGGTCAAATACGCCATTCATCCGGTTGCCGGCCGCATGCCCGGCCACATGAACGTGCTCCTAGCCGAAGCCAACGTGCCTTACGACGAAGTGTTCGAACTGGAAGACATCAATTCCGAATTCGCCCAGGCCGACATCGCCTTCGTCATCGGCGCCAATGACGTGACCAACCCGGCGGCGGAAGACGACAAGACCTCGCCCATTTACGGCATGCCGGTGCTGCAGGTCTGGAAGGCCGGCACCGTGATGTTCATCAAGCGCTCGCTGGCGTCGGGTTATGCCGGCATCGACAACCCGCTGTTCTACCGCGACAACACCATGATGTTGCTGGGCGACGCCAAGAAGATGACCGAGAGTATTGTGAAATCGCTGTAGCGTTCTGATGGCCGCACGTTCTTCGCGCCGGTTTCGGCCGGCGCCGCATCCTTATTCCGCCACCTTCGATGGTAGTGGCACCGAGCAGCGCAGGCGCACGCCCTTCGGCTTGTACTCAATGGCGGTTGTCGCCTGAATCTGGCCCGGCAACACGAATTCCAGCATCCGCACGCCGAAACCTTTGCGTTTCGGCTTCAGCACCTTCGGCCCGCCGCTTTCGACCCATTCGAAATCGAGTCGGCGGCGATTGGCTTCGATGGTCTCGCTCCAACTGACGTCGACCTTGCCGCCGAATTCCGACAGCGCGCCATGCTTCACGGCATTGGCGGTCAATTCATGCACCGCCAGGCCGAGTGTGACCGCGAGTTGGGTCGGAATCTCGACCGATGGTCCGGTCAGGCGGATTCGATCCTCGGTGCCGTCATCGAAGGCGCCGAGTTCGCTGTGCAGGATATCTTCGAAGGTGACCGGACCGTCCTCGCTCAACAGCACATGCGTCTTGGCGAGCGCGCCGATGCGTCCGATCAGTGCGTTCTGGAAGTCGTCAATGCTGGTGGCCGAGCGCGCGGTCGAGCCCATGATCGCCTGCACGGTGGCGAGCGTGTTCTTCACCCGGTGATGCAGCTCGCGCACCATCAAATGCTGCCGCTCCTCGGCGCGTTTGCGCTCGCCGATATCGACCAGCATGTTGACGGCGCCGACCAGCCGGCCGGCTTCGTCATGCAGCGGGGTCGGGTAGGGGATAAAGGGCACGCGAGTGCCGTCCGGCCGTTCGCAGACAGCCTCCATGCCGCGGACGGCGCGGTCTTCCTTGAGCGCGATCGCCATCGGGCAGTCGCCATGCTCCATCGGCGTGCCGTCCGGCCAAAAGAGTTTCCAGGAGCCGCACCATTCGGTGCCGCCGATTTGCGGCCGCTGACCCCAGATCTCGGCAGCGGCGTCATTGTAGAAGGTCAGGCGGCCACCGGCGTCGGTGGTGTAGACTGCGGCCGGCAGGGCGCTGAGCACCTGACGGAACCAGCGCTCGCGCTCGCGCAAGGTCTCGTGGCTGCGTCGCGGGCCGGCGATCGGCACGACGGTGCCGTCAGCGCTGCCCTCGTGAAGACTGACGGCGCGGTCGAACTCGCTTTCCAACTGATTGATTGGCTTATCCATATCTAAATACCGGCGAATTTAGGCACAGCAAAATGATCTGATCCCACCTTACATCTGGGAAAGCTTTGAAATCACAAATGGTTCCGCCATGGCGGCAAGAATCTGCACCGGACCGTTAATTAAATCCAGCAGGGCGTACCCAGCCGGGGCTGCTAAAGGGCCCGGATCATCGCCAGAGCATCGACCATGCCAAGGGTCGGGTGGGCGAACACGCGCGGCAGCCGCCCGACGATCTCGAACCCGCAAGCCTGCCATAGACGTACCGCGCGCTCGTTGGTCGCCACCACGAAGTTGAACTGCATGGCGGCGAATCCACGCTCTTTCGCAATCCGAAGCGAATGCTCGCACATCGCTCGCGCCACCCCCCGCCCGGCGGCATGTTGCGGGGTCATGTAGCCGCAATTGGCGACATGGCCGCCGCCGCCTTTCTGGTTGGCGCGCAGATAATAGGTGCCGATGACGGCGCCGTTTTCCTCGGCCACGAACACGCTGTGTCCGGGCGTCTGCCAATAAGCCAGCGCCGCGTCGCGACCAATGTCGCGCGGAATCGGATAGGTCTCGCCGGCGCGAAACACCGGCTCGAGAATTGTCCAGATGGCGTCGTCGTCTTGCGGCGTGGCCGGGCGAATGGTGAGGACAGGGGGCATGGCCAGAGTTTGCCCTTTTCCCGGGCGCAGCGCACCACTTTCGCGCTGCACCGCGTCCGGGAAAGATCGACTACTCCGCCGCTTCGGACTGCACGCCGGTCAGCTTCGGATTGATCTCGCAGGCCTCTTCCCAACTGATGACGTTGAGCGACTTTACGAATTTTCCGACGCCGTCAGTCTGTGCGCAAAGCTGGCCGAGTTCGATGATTTCCTCGTCGTTGAAGTGCTTGGCGAGGTCGAGATAAACCTCGTCTTTGTCGATCGCGTGCTCGCCCTGCTTGAACAGATTGGCGTAACGCAGAGCTGCCTTCTCGCGGGCCGTGAAATGCGGGCTGGTCTCGTAGGTGAAAAGATCCTCGATCATCGCCTCGGTCAGGCCCTCGGCCTTGGCGACGTTCGAGCGCACGGTCGAGCAATAGCCGCATTGATGCGCGACCGAAATCTGGATGCGGCACATTTCCTTGAGCTTGTGTGGCAGCACGCCTTCGTACAGCACCTTGTTCCACAACTCGACCCAGGCGGTGCCAACCGCGCTGCGGGTCATGATCGAGACCACGCGCGGATCGGGCGCGCCGGTCCTTTTGGCCGACTCGATCATGGCTTTGGCTTGCGGGGTCTTTTCGCTCTCTTCGATATAGCGGATGCGGGGCATCGGGTGTCTCCTCCTGTGAAACGGAAGCGCCCGTTGGCCGGGCGACATGAGGCAAGGCTAGGCGACGCCTCCACCTTACGTAAACTGAATGTTTTGTATCGTTTCCATACAGAATATGTATGATGTCCGCATGGACCTTCGCGTGTTGCAGGCCTTTATCCGCGTCGCCGAGCTCGGCAGCTTCGGTCGCGCCGCCGCCGTGCTGAACCAAACGCAGCCGACCGTCAGCCGCCAGATCGCAGCGCTGGAGCGAGAACTGGGCGGCGCGTTGTTCACCCGCCATCGCTATGGCGTGACCTTGACCGCGGCCGGCGCCGTCTTCCGCGATCGCGCCACGCAGGCGCTGCGTGGCCTCGATCAGGCCAAGGCCGAGCTGACTGCGCAAGGGGAGGAGCCGAGCGGCACCGTCTCGCTCGGTCTGCCGCCGTCGCTGCTGTCGGTTCTGAGCGGGCCTGTGGTCGACCGCTTCGGTAAAACCTATCCGCGCGTCTTGCTGCACGTTTACGAAGCGATTTCACAAGGTCTGGAAGAACTCATGCGCAGCGGCGAAGCCGATGTCGCCGTGCTGATTGCCGACCGCAAGGTGCTGCGCAATGTGACGCTGTCGCCTCTCGCGACCGAACCGCTGTTGCTGGTCGGTCCGTCGCGCGCCAGGCTTGACCCGAAAAAGCCGGTCGGCATCGAGGCGCTCGCCGGGCTGCCGATCGTGACATATCGTCAGCCCAATTATCTGCGGCTGTTGGCCGAGACCGCGCTGCGCAAGCGCAAGCTCGCCTTCAACGTCGCGATCGAACTGGAGACGTTGCCGCTGATGATCGAATTGATCGAGCGCGGCGCGGGCTACGGCATTCTGCCGCCGAGCGCGCTGGCGCGTCATGGCGGGCGTGTCGCGACGGCGCCGTTGCGCGGTTTGTCGGTCACCTGGACGCTCGCCGTCAATCGCGCCCGGGCGCAACAGCCGGCCGTGCGTGCATTAGCCGAGATGATCCGGGCGCAAGCGGATACGTTGATCAAGGACGGCGCGTGGAAGGCATGGCGCCGGGCGGCCACCGCATGACCCTATCCACATGAACACACTCAGATCGATTCTGATCGGCGCGATTGTCATCTATGGCGGCCTGCTGGCGCTGATGTACCTGTTCCAGCGTTCGCTGCTGTATTTCCCCGACGCCGCACGCACGGCGCCGGCGGCGGCCGGTCTGGCGCGCGCCGAGGAAGTCATCCTGACGTCGAGCGATGACGAAAAGCTGATTGCCTGGTACGTGCCGCCGCGCGACGGCAAGCCGGTGGTGGTGTATTTTCAGGGCAATGCCGGCGCGTCCAATCTGCGCATCAATCGCTTCACCTGGCTGACCGCCGACGGCACCGGCCTGCTGGCGCTGTCCTATCGCGGCTACGGCGGCTCGACCGGCACACCAACGGAGCAGGGCCTGATCCTTGATGGGCAGGCGGCCTATGATTTCGTCCGTAGCCGTTATGATGCAGGCCGCATCGTGCTGTTCGGCGAATCGCTGGGCACGGCGGTGGCCACCGCGCTCGCCGTCGAACGCGACATTGCCGGGCTGATCCTTGACGCACCCTTCACCAGTGCGGCCGATGTCGGCGCCGCCGTCTATCCGTTCGCGCCGGTGCGGTGGCTGATGAAGGATAGCTGGCGCACCGATCAAAGGATCGCTCGCGTTTCGGCGCCGCTGCTGGTGCTGCATGGCGGGCGCGACGGCATCGTCCCGATCTCTTTCGGCGAGAGGCTGTTTGCGCTGGCGTCTGAGCCAAAAAAGTTTGTG
>Ga0105054_10006906_pt1 | contig 15659 bp, 15 predicted proteins | sample BON02_FD_78091 | JGI IMG/M metagenome (GOLD analysis project Ga0105054, IMG submission 78091) | Freshwater microbial communities from Lake Bonney liftoff mats and glacier meltwater in Antarctica - BON-02 (megahit assembly) | ecosystem: Environmental > Aquatic > Freshwater > Ice > Glacier...
ACATTTCTGGATGGCAACTATCGGTACAGCTGTTTACATTACGGCAATGTGGGTAGCGGGCATTATGCAAGGTCTAATGTGGCGTGCTTATGATGATTACGGTAATTTGGCTTACACCTTTGTTGAATCTGTTGCCCAAATGCACCCATATTATGCTATACGGGTTATCGGAGGTTTCATTTTCTTCTCAGGAGCCTGTGTGATGTTAGTTAATGTGGTTCTGACTATTCGAAAATCCATAGCCGTCACATCTAGGCAGTCTGTAATTACGGTTACCGAATAAATGTCTAGGTACTTACTTATTGAAAGTTCTAAATAACTCACCATGATATTAAACTTTATTTTGACAAATATTGCTTTGCTACCAGACGAAAATTGGTTGAATAGTGCCGTTAACTTAATGCTTATTTTTGGATTATTTATGATTATTAATGCGACCTTTCAGAGTGATAATAAAGTTTATTTTGAAGAACAAGGCAGAATTCCATTAAATGATAATATGCTCGCTGAAAAACATTGCAATGCTAAAAATCCTATTGTAAAGAAAACATTGTGACATTACCTAATAACTGCACACCGCTAGAGATTAAAAGTTGGCGCCATCAGCAGCGCCAACAATTAATAGAAAAACGTATTGCTGTTCATGGTTACCAACGCAAACTTTGCCAGCAAGAAATATTACTTAAACTAAGCGATATTCTTAAGGATATGCAACCAGGAATTATCGCTTTTTATTGGCCATTCAAAGGTGAAATTGATTGTCGCAAGTTGGTTAGCGACATATTGCAACAAGGCTGGCAAGCCGCATTACCCGCCGTTACAAAGGTAAGCTCTCCTTTAGAATTTAGGCAATGGACTCCTGAAACGCCTTTGATTTCTGGTGTGTGGAAAATACCGGTACCTAAATCGCGAACGATTGTTGTGCCGAATGTAATGTTAATTCCATTAGTAGGATTTGATGAATGTCACTATCGGCTGGGTTATGGTGGAGGTTATTATGATCGAACTATTATTGAGATTGAGCCATCTCCAATGAAAATAGGTATTGGCTTTGAACTGGCTCGATTAACAACGATTTATCCGCAAAGCTATGATATTGCGATGGATATTATCTTGACTGAAAAGACTACAGATATAGACTAATATTCAGATATCGCACACACTTAAATCATATCCAATCGTTAGAACTTAATTGAAATCAGGTGACCATCATCGATATTCGTGAGCTATTTTATGGCGGTAAAGACAACATTTTAATGTCATTGATAGTTCAACCATGATAGCCAATTCCATTTCAACAAAATTAATCCATTTGTTTTAGCCATTGCACACCACCTAAGTGTTTTTGTTGCTTGAGGTTCCACACTGCTCGCGCGCGAATGTGACTTGATGGTTTTGCTGGATCAAAACGTAATGGGCTAGGTAAGCATGATGCTAATAATGCTGATTGCATGGGACTTAGGTGTTTAGCCGACTGACCAAAATGATAGCGACTAGCAGCTTCTAAACCAAATACGCCCTCGCCCCACTCGGCAATATTTAAATACACTTCTAAAATCCTTTGTTTACCCCAGATTAGCTCGATCAATAACGTAAACCAGGCTTCAATTCCTTTACGGATCCAGCTGCGCCCTGTCCATAAATAAACATTTCGTGCGACTTGCTGACTAATCGTACTGGCACCGCGTAATTGGCCGCCGTTATCTGAATCACGTAATGATTTTATGATAGAGTCCACATCAAAACCTTTGTGTAAAGGAAACAACTGATCTTCAGCTGTGACGACCGCTAATGCTGCCTGTTTAGGAATTTCATCCCAACTTAACCAAGTTTGCTTTAATTTAAAATTATCATTGTTTGAATATAACCAGCGATCCATCATTACCATGGTCACTGGCGGATTAAGCCAGCGAAATGGAACCACTATTAATAAGCTAATCAGGATAAAACCTAACATAAGCAATAGAAAATAGCGGATAAATAGTTGTTTGAATTTTTTCACCGAATGATCGTACCAGAACCAACTAAATAAAGAGAGTAATCTATCAATATCCTAGTACTCTGTTGTTCAATGCTCTAAGATCGCATGTATTGCTTAAGGCCAATAACAAGATATTTAGATATGAAATATTGGTATTTTTAAAATACATAACCATCGAATAATAAAATACATATGGCAATCAATTATATGTATACACTTTATAAAATAGTTGAAAGGTAAATGAATTACATAAAGAAGATGAAATTTCTGTCACTCACAATCTTATTGCATAGCTTGCCTGCTCTGGTTGTTGCAGATGAGCTTGCCGAGATGCAAAAAAATCCCGACAACTGGGTTATGCCAGCGGGTAACTACAACAATCAACGTTACAGCAAACTGGAGCAAATCAACCAAAGCAACATTGAAGATCTGACTATGGCCTGGTCTTTTTCAACAGGTGTATTACGCGGTCACGAAGGCAATGCATTGGTTATCGATGACACGATGTATATACATACGCCTTTTCCTAACATCGTTTTTGCACTAGATTTAAATAATGAAGGCGCTATTAAATGGCAATATAAGCCTACGCAAAGTTACGATGAAGTTGTGCCCGTTATGTGTTGCGATAATGTTAACCGTGGTTTAGCCTATGGCGATGGAAAAATATTCTTAAACCAAGCAGATACAACGCTGGTTGCTTTAGACATCAATACGGGTCAGCTTATTTGGTCTGACAAACGTGATGATTCAAACCGCGGTGCAACCAGTACAGGGGCTGCTTTTGTGATGAAAGATAAGGTCCTAGTGGGAATATCTGGTAGTGAGTTTGGTATTAGAGGTTACGTTCAAGCCTATGGTTTGGATGGAAAAAGATTATGGCGAGCATATAGTACTGGACCTGATTCAGACATGTTAGTTGATCCTGCCAATACCTTGTCGATGCTTAAACCCGTTGGACCAGACTCATCGTTAAAAAGCTGGCAAGGTGAACAATGGAAAATCGGTGGTGGCACGACTTGGGGCTGGTTTTCCTATGATCCTGATCTGAACCTATTTTATTATGGCAGTGCAAACCCTTCTACTTGGAATCCTGTTCAACGTCCAGGTGATAATAAATGGTCAATGTCATTATTTGGTCGAGATTTAGATAATGGTATGGCGAAATGGATCTATCAAATGACACCCCATGATGAGTGGGATTACGATGGGGTCAACGAATTAATTTTGGCCAATCAAACAATAAAAGACAAAATGCGTAAAACAGCGGTGCACTTTGATCGTAACGGTTTTGCATACACCATGGACCGACGTTCTGGGGAATTACTCGTTGCACAAAAGTTTGATCGGTCAGTGAACTGGGCTAGCAGTATCAATATGAAAACGGGTTACCCAGAACGCGTTATCAAATATTCACCTGATTATAATGGTGAAGATGAGGTGACGACTGGGATCTGTCCGGCAGCCTTAGGTTCAAAAAACCAACAACCTGCTGCTTATTCACCTCGAACGGGACTTTATTATGTGCCCACCAACCATTTATGCATGGATTCTGAACCGTTTGAAGTTGAATATCTATCAGGTCAACCTTATGTTGGTGCGACATTAAATATGTACCCAGCACCTGGTGGCACACACTTAGGTAACTTCATTGCTTGGAATGCACGTGTAGGTATGATCATGTGGTCTAACCCAGAACGTTTCTCGGTATGGTCTGGTGCCTTAGCTACGGCTTCAGATCTAGTATTTTATGGCACATTGGAAGGTTATCTGAAAGCACTTGATGCCAAAACTGGTCGTGAATTGTGGCGATTCAAAACAGCATCAGGCATCATCGGTAACGTCAACACATACCAACATGCTGATAAACAATACATCTCTATTCTCTCTGGTGTTGGTGGTTGGGCTGGCATTGGTATGGTCATGCCAAGCTTGGATAAAGACTCGGATGGCGATGGTGCTGTTGGTGCTTACCGCGCTTTGTCTAGTTGGACAAACTTGGGTGGTGTTTTAAGCGTATTTAGCTTATCGGGCTTAAACGATTGATTTCAATTCTAACACTCAGAATCTATCGGTAAAGTTACCTTGTGTCTCACTTCGCTTTAGTTTAATTCGGTATTGTGCAGTACCGACTTTATGACGCTCATATCAGAATTATTGGGTAACAATGTGCCGTGAACATCAAAAGTAGGTGTGCTAATACTTCGTGAGGGATAGTCGGACTGAGCTAATGAGCTAACTTAGTAAATAATTCTTCCCTTCTTTTACCATCTTCATCAATGAAATATTCTGTGAAGTTAATATTTTCTCAGTTGAGCTCTTACTTTTTTGCAAGAACCACAAATTGTTAACGAATAGATGATTGACTGATTGTGAAGTTCATCGTAACTATAGCCATTAATGATATTATTGCTTTGTTGATACCAATTAAAGTCACCATAAGCAATAAGGGTTATAAATAGAAATTTTTTTATGATTGAATAAATCCGCGTATTAACCAAGCTTTACTTCCACATAACATCAGCCTGTTCTTTTGCTGCCGCAGCAAGAAGGGTTAACAATGGTAATGCGCGATTATGCATACTCACTTTAGCTTCGCCATCATTTATGTCTTGTGATGACATTTGTTCTGCTTTAGCTTCTAGACCACCCTTCAGTAGTGTGATCGCTTCAGGCACATCGACAGCTAGAATGGCACTTGGAACTGTTCCACTGTGGCCCATCATTTTCAATAAAGACAAAGCTATATCTCCAAACATCGTAATGTCGGCATAAGCTTTTGTTGTAAACGTCACCAACATATCACTCTCCTTCTCTTTAAAATAAAAAATAGTATTGAGTCTTAAATTCATACTTGCATTATCAATGCTAAATACTTGATACACTTATCAAGTGTAGTGTAATTAAGCAGGCTTATAAATAGGTCGATTGTAACAGCCCGTAAAGATGTTCGAACGCCTAGATTTTCTCTTGCTCCTTCATCTAATTGAAATAAATGTGCTCTATACTGTTGCTCGTAACGCATTAATTACGAAAGTGATGACTATATACAGTTGTCATTATTAAGAATATGATAAAAGGTCCCATAGCAGGAACTGGAAAAATAACAGAATAAAGACATAATTTTATCTGTGATTCGGTGATTAAAAGTTCTCCGCTCTTAATTCAAAGTCATGTTTGTTATTACAGCGACACATGAACACCTTGAAAATGATTTTGATGAAACAACATCTCAATATTTTATTCTCAAAAAAAGGAATTGATATGACAAGCTCAAAACCAATATTTAGTATCTTTATAGCTATGCTATTTTTAACGAAGTTACGTTGAAGTCATCAGAAATAAACGTTGAGACTTACAAAGGTATTGTGCAACTAAGTGGTTTTGTTAGCTCACAAGTTGATATCAATACGGCAATGAATGTAGCACAAAAAACACAAGGCGTTAAAAACGTCCATAATTCTATGAAAGTGAAGTAACTATCGATCATCTTTCCTAACATTAAATCTAGCTTAATAAAAAGATTTAATAACTGAAAATTTTAAATAAGTTAGATTTATTGTGGTAATGGGTTAATTTTTCCTGTACCACAACACACCGGCTAGAGATAATCAGGCAAACGTTGTTAATTTAATTTTTATATTAAATATGGACAGTATATAACCATTGTTCCCACTTATTTGCAGCAGCATTATTAAAGTAAAGTGACAATAAGTATGATTAATTCAGATCTACAGCATATGAATTTAATAGTTCAATAGGAATAATATCGGTAGCTTTTTGATGCATGCTTTTTGATACATGCTTTTTAAAAACAACTTGACAGCCACACCATATTCATAAGCTTTTAACCAACGCAATATGCATAAACTCTATCCATTACTAGGTTTTAAAACCTGAAAACCATAGGTCACTATTGGTGTTGATAAGTTATTGCCTTTAAAACGTGAGTATTCAAGGAAGTAGTGAGCCACCTCAATACAAACTGTATGAGAACTAATATCTTCGTCTTAGGTATTGTAATAACCATCACATAAAAAACCGGTCACTGGATCATCATTACATAACTCTAATTTTTCACCAAAGACATTACGTGACGCACTTATTTCCATTATTCACCGGGTCTTCTTAGCATTTTACGAACCTCACCGACATGCATTTCTTCTTGTGAAATTAAACGACGTGCATATTCCTCCAACAACACACTTTTTCCGTCAACTAAATTCAATAGTTGATGATATGCCGATAAAGCGACTAATTCATGTTCCAAAGATTCACGTAAAATATCACCAATGTCATGTTTATGGGTTTCAAGTAAAGAACCGATTCCTAATGAAGGATGATGATCAAGATGAGTGATTAATTCACCGGCCTCATGAGCATGTACAAGCGACTCGTCAGCTTGACTACGCATCCATGACACAATAGGAATGCGCCCATATCCAAAGACCATCAAAGAATAATGGCAATAACGAACAACACCCGCTAGTTCGGTCTCAAGAATTTCATTTAATACGGCAATAACAGCATTTTTATCAAAACTTGACTCAGACATTAACTTCTCCTCACATTAAAGATTTAGATGCTGGAAATAATTACTATTCTAAGGCTATTTGGCCAACAATTTCATGGTCAATCGCTAAGGCAGAAACCGCCAAAGTCATTCGAATCTCAAATTTCTCTGTACCATTCAAAGAACCTTGTTCAATGGCCTTGAGCACGGCATGCTCAATTTCTCGTTGCGATGTTATTCCCACTTTTTTTAAATATTTTCTGATTTCCATGTTGAAGGTATCATCGTTCATGGTTATATCTCCTATTAGGCGATGCTAGAAAGGATTTATTTTTAGGTTTAATCGTATTTAATATATTTAAACCTAGGATCATCGGGCGTTCCCTCCAATGCCCCATCTTCTTTTCCTGGTTGCCACATGATCACGTCTTCGATTTTTTTAGCCAATTCAAAGTCTCTGTTGGTAATGCCTTTTGCAGCGTGATTAGTTAATTTAACAATCACAAACGCATAGGAAATACTCATGTCTGGATGGTGGAACGCAGCTTCAGCTAGGTGACCAATGGTTGTTACCAGTATTAAAGTACTTTTCCAACCGCTGGTTTTATATTTACGTCGGATCCAGCCATTTTCAAGATACCAGTAAGGGAGCTCCGTTTTTAATCGTGCCTCAACCTCTTCATTGGTATATATTTGTTCGTCTTTTACTTGTCTCCAGCTCATGACACCTCTCCTTAAAGATAAGAACTGCCTCAATCTAGTAGATCATATTTTGAATATTTTGTCAACAATCACTTTTAGCTGAAAGTTTTAGCTAACAATACCCCAACAAGAACCTTTAAATTTTTGGCCTTTAAGGTTATAAATGCATTCTGTTATGCTCATAGTAGAAGTAATGGTAGAAAGTTCATAATAGCTAAGGTTGCAACGATAGATCGAGAAAAATAGTACTTAACTCAAGAAATGACAGAAACATCTTCGTTAGAAATAAACCATCACGATCTATCTTATTTTGTTTGTCACGACTTGAAATAAAATAGATTGTCCCCCAATTTCTAATTGTGCAATTGCACTGTTATTCATAACAATAAGGATATTTGAAAATGACTGAACCAGTAGAGTTAAAAGTGGCATCAAAAGAATCAGTAGCGTATCTATTAGCAAAAGAAATAAGTCAATTGAAGCATGATGATCCTAATTTTAGAAAAGAATTTTTAGACTTTTACTCGGAGTGCTTAAAAGCAGCTAAAGGTCACCGGAAAATATCTGAGTAACCAAACTATAAAAAGTTCGCCTAATATTAACGTATATAAACAACCCCCTTACGGGGCTTTTTATTGGAATGAGCCTTGATTACTCAGTTATTTATTCTAGATGCCGGAGTGCTTCAACAATAGTCGTAAAAGCTGATGATGGCTGGTGACGATTAGGATAATAAATATGGTAACCAGCAAAAAATGGACACCAATCTTCCAAAACCCTTACCAACAAGCCTTTATTAATATATTCCTCAACCATCTCATAGGGAATATATGCAACGCCGAGGTTAGCTAGTGCAGCTTCTATTGCTAGATAACTACTATTAAAAGTGACTTGGCCTGGAACTCGTATGCTGATCTCAGCGTGATCTCTTTCAAACTCCCATGAATAAATAGCGCCGAATGTGGGTAGTCTATAATTTATACAATTGTGTGTTTTTAAATCATCTGGCGTGGTCAGTATTGAAGCTTTTTTAAAGTATTCTGGAGAACCAACAACGGCCATTTGTAGTTCGGGTGAAATGCGAATCGCAATCATGTCTTTTGGAACAGATTCGCCTAATCTGACACCCATATCATATCTTTCAGCAACGATATCTATCAGTTTGTTATCGATCGTTATTTCTACATTTAGATCAGGATATTTTTTGAGTATGCTCGCTAACTTGGGCCATATATACATTTTTACAGCGTGTTCAATAGCATTTATTCTTATTGTGCCTGAAGGGCTGCCGCTTAATTCGCCAATAACTGAAAGTTCTTCGTCAATTTCGTCAAGTCTAGGGCCTATTTTGGCCAGCAATCGTTGCCCTGCCTCCGTCGTTGAAACACTTCGTGTGCTGCGTGCAAGTAAACGAATACCTAATTTTCTCTCCAAACCACTAATTGCGTGGCTTAAAGCAGATTGAGATATACCCAATTTTGCTGCTGCTTTTGTGAAACTGCCTTCTCTTGCTACAGCTATAAAACCGACTAGGTCGTTAAGATTGTCACGAAGCATGTAATCACCTACTTATACAAATGAATTTATTTCATAAGTTTAGTATAAGATTTTTATATACTCAGGTAAAGCTAGTTGTAAGTGAGATATCATTCAAACGATTAGTGAGTATTATTCATAAGTCTATCCATGATTAGCCCCCTAATTAATTTACCTGTTAACTGTTAAACTAACGCTAAAGATTTGGTCTTACAGGGGTTTCTCATTATTTATTAATCTGCCGCATAAAATTCAGCAATTAAAATGTGAACCTATCATATAAATTGAAGTTCTTAACCTTATCTTAACCAACAAAATGTTAAGCTACAGTTATCATAAAAGTTGCTCTTATTTGCCACGATAAATAAATAAATATGGTTATTTAAAGACTAAATTCATGTTCAATACAAACAACACCTATTATTAATTCCAAATAAAAAATCTTGATTAATCAAAACCTTGAACATCTAGCACTTTTTACACATCAACTATCCCCGAGGTGACAAATGAAAACAATTGCTTATGCCGCACAATCTCCTGACGCTCGTCTTGCTCCCTTTAAATTTGAGCATCGATCGCTTCGTCACAACGATGTTGCGATGGAAATTCTTTACTGTGGTGTATGCCATTCAGATCTTCATATGGCACGTAATGACTGGAATTGGTCAAACTATCCTATCGTACCTGGTCATGAAATAGTCGGACGGGTGATTAATATAGGCGATAAGGTCACGCGTTTTAAAGTAGGTGATCATGTTGCTGTTGGTTGTATGGTTGATAGCTGCCAAGAGTGCAACGAATGCCATAATGATTTAGAACAATATTGTAGTAAAGGTCATACTCTGACATATGGCTCGCCAGATCGTATTGATGGCAAAATCACCCACGGTGGTTATTCAAAACATCTAGTCGCACGAGAAGAATTTGTATTGAGCATTCCAGAAGGTCTCGATTTATCTCGCGTAGCGCCATTACTTTGTGCAGGAATTACCACTTATTCTCCTTTAAGAACATGGAATGTGGGTCCCGGCAGTCGTGTCGGTGTCATTGGTATGGGAGGTCTGGGTCATATGGCGATCAAACTTGCTGCAGGCTTAGGTGCTCATGTTACGGTAATCAGTCGCTCTCAAAACAAAGAGTCAGATGCAAGAGCCTTAGGTGCTGACAAGTTTTTATTGTCTACTGATGAAAATTCGATGGCTAACGCAGCATCAAGTTTCGATTTAATTATTGATACCATCCCTGTCAAACATGATCTTAATCCCTACCTTCCCTTACTAGTGCTTGATGGAACCTTAGTGTTTGTTGGCCAGGTCGGTCCTGTTGATGAGATTAATACTATGCCGATGATTTTGGGTCGTCGTCGCCTTGCAGGCTCGTTAATAGGTGGTATCAAAGAAACACAAGAAATGCTTGATTTTTGTGGACGTATGAACATCTTACCTGAGTGTGAGATGATTCGGATGGATGAGATTAATGAAGCTTTTGAACGTATGGAAAATTCAGATGTACGTTATAGATTTGTTATTGATATGGCTTCGCTTTCAACATAAACACAATATTTTAAGAACATTTAATTATGAAAATAATATCCTTGGTAATTATTTCTGCCTTATCATTGTCACTTGTGGCGTGTGATGAAAGTAATACTCAAGTTATCGCTTCAATCCAAGCGTCTGCACCTGTAGAAGTTGACGTTGCGTTGCCACTCAAACACAACTTGACTGATTGGGATGAATTTACAGGTCGCTTTGAAGCCATTAATACGGTAGATATGCGTGCGCGAGTTACTGGTTATTTAGTTGATAAGAAGTTTAAAGATGGCCAAATGGTTAAAAAAGGCGATGTTCTTTTTGTCGTTGACCCTCGTCCATTCGAATACAAATTACAACGGGCCAAGGCCGAGTACTCATTAGCAAAGACAGAATTCGAACGTGCTAAAAAACTACGCGATATGCGTGCCGTGTCAGAAGAAGAGCTCGAACGACGCAACCAAGAGCTACAAATTGCCAAATCATCATTGGATGAAGCTGAATTACAAAAATCATTCACCCAGATTATTGCGCCTATAGATGGCAAAATAAGTGATAGTTTTGTCGATGTGGGTAATATGATCGAAGAGAATAATACCCTTCTTACTCGCATTGTTAGTACCAATCCAATACATTTCAGATTTGAAGGTTCACAAGGTCAATTGCTGAAATATCTTCGACTTGATCGTGCTGGCGAACGTCCTAGCAGTGATACAGCACCTAATCCTATATACATCAAATTGCTTGATGAGGATAAGTATTATCACCAAGGTACAATGGACTTTGTCGATAATATTGTTGATACCGGAACTGGCACAATCCAAGCGCGCGCTATCGTAGAAAATAACGATGGCATCATCTACCCTGGTTTATTTGGCAACGCACGATTATTAGGACGTTCTGAATATCAGGCCATTCTTTTACCAGAAGGTGCAATCAATACCGATCAGAATAAGAAATTTGTTTATGTTATTGATAAAGACAATATAGTTAAACGTGCTTATATATCAGTGGATACTATTCTTGATAATGGATTAATTGTGGTGTCAAAAGGTTTAGAAGGTGGTGAACGTGTCGTAATCAACGGTATTCAACGGATACGAAGTGCTAATCAACAAGTAACACCAGTGAATACACCAATAGTATGGAAAGACATCGAGACGATTGTTAGATCTGGCGAGCCTGAAACCAATCTGTCCTCGAATACCAAACAATACGGACGTTATAAATGAATTTCGCTAAATTCTTTATTGATAGGCCAATATTTGCCTCGGTGTTGTCAATTATATTGGTTATCATCGGCGCTTTAGCCTATTTAGGTCTCGCTGTAGAACAATATCCACAGGTTGCGCCACCTACCATTCAAGTTTCAGCGAATTACCCTGGCGCTACGGCTGAAACCGTTGCCAATACCGTTTCGACCCCGCTTGAACAAGAAGTCAATGGTGTTGAGGGTATGCTTTATATGTATTCTCAAGCGACATCTGATGGCAGCGTAACGCTCACTATCACCTTTGAATTGGGCACTAATTTAGATACTGCCCAAGTACTGGTTCAAAACCGTGTGGCGATTGCTGAACCGCGTTTACCTGAACCGGTAAGAAGATTAGGCATAACAACCAAGAAAAACACCCCTGATTTGATGCTTGTTATCAATATGTTTTCGTCTGATGGCACTTATGATCAAACATATATTGGTAACTACGCCGTATTAAATGTGCGTGATCGTATTCGTCGTATTGAAGGTGTGGGTGAGGCACGTATATTTGGTGCATCTGAATATGCCATGAGAATATGGTTGAAACCAGACTTGCTCCAATCTTACGACATCGCTGCTGGTGATGTGCTGGCGGCATTACGATCTCAAAATATTCAAGTGGCTAGTGGTACCTTAAACAGTTCACCTCAACCTAAACAAAACTACTTCGAATACACGATTCAAACTCAAGGTCGCCTCAAATCACCTGAAGAATTTGGTAATGTCATCGTTAAAACGGGTGAAGACAGCCGTATTGTTCATCTTCGTGACATCGCTCGTATTGAACTAGGTGCACAAGATTATGTAACGCGCGGTTATCTTGGTGAATATCCTGCTGTTGCCGTGCCGGTTTATCAACGTCCGGGTTCTAATGCTTTAGAAACATCAAAAGCCATTATTGCTGAAGTGGAAGATATTGCTAAGGATTTCCCACCAGGCCTAGATTATGAAATTGCCTATAACCCAACAGAATTTATCGAACAATCGGTAACCGCGGTTAAACATACCGTTTATGAAGCCGTATTTTTAGTTGTTATCGTAATATTAATATTTTTACAAACATGGCGAGCAGCGATAATCCCTATCATCGCGATTCCTGTTTCATTGATTGGTACCTTCGCAGTTATGTCTGCAATGGGGTTTTCATTAAACAATCTGACATTATTTGGTCTGGTGCTCGCGATAGGAATCGTAGTGGATGATGCCATTGTTATTGTTGAAAATATGGAACGGAACCTTCGTAAAGGCATGACCCCAAAACAAGCTGCACGCAAAACAATGGATGAAGTAGGTTCGGTGCTTATTGCAATGGGCCTCGTTTTAGCCGCGGTATTCTTGCCAACATTATTCCTAGAAGGAATTTCAGGAAAATTCTATCAAGCGTTTGGTTTGACTATTGCTGCAGCAACCGTTATTTCAGTGTTTATATCATTAACATTATCGCCTGCTTTGGCCGCTATTTTAATGAAAGAGCATGATCATGAATCAGATGCGAGACCGATTAAATGGTACAAGTCTCCGCTTAGAGCATTCTTCTCTATGTTTAATAAGGGGTTAGATGGTTTATCGAGTCGCTACGGTTGGTTTGTTGGCAAAACTATTAGAATGGGTGGCATTATGTTACTTGTTTATGTTGGTTTAATGACCTTAACCGCTTTTCAATTTGGACGTGTACCGACTGGGTTTATTCCTGCACAGGATCAAGGTTACTTCATCGTTTCTATCTCGCTTCCTGAAGGTGCAGCATTATCAGAAACAGATAAAGTAGTACAAGAGGTGACTCATAATTTACTACAAATAGAGGGACTTAAAACCACCGTAGGTTTTACCGGTTTCTCTGGTGCAACGCGCGCAGTTCAATCAAATTCTGCCGCGATCTTTACGCCACTAGATTCCTTTGAAAGCCGTATTGCTAACGGCATAAGTGCTCAAGATATTTTGCAGAAAATGCGTGCTGAAGTAGCTAAGGTTAAAAATGCTTCTATTGTTATATTTGAGCCACCACCTGTACGTGGTATTGGTAATGCAGGTGGATTCAAAATGATGATACAAGATCGTGGTGGTCGTGGTTTAGAGGTGCTTGAACAGGCAACCAATGATTTGGCTAATGCAGCGAATAGCCCTGATAGCCCGTCAACAACCTCGGTATTTTCATTTTTCAGTACCAATAATCCACAAATTTACTTAGACATTGATCGTGATAAAGCGGAACGACTCAATGTACCTGTTGGGAATGTATTTGAAGCAATGGAAGTATTTATTGGTTCAGCTTTTGTTAATGACTTTAACTACTTAGGCAGAACTTTTAGAGTAACAGCTCAAGCTGAAGCAGAAGATCGTCTCACCATTGATGATGTACTTCATATTAAAGTGCGGAGCAAAAGTGGCGATATGGTGCCAATTGGTTCATTTGCAACAGTACGTGATACTGCAGGTCCCTCACGTGTGCCACATTACAACCTCTACCCTGCTGCTGGTTTAACAGGCTCAAGTGTTGCTGGTTATAGTTCAGGAGAAACTTTAATTACTATGGAAGAACTTGCAGCCAAAGTATTGCCTGATGGCATTGGTTATGAGTGGACAGAAATTGCCTACCAACAACGTTCAACGGGAGATACAGCGATCATTGCCTTTCTATTGGCCGTCGTATTTGTATTCCTATTATTAGCTGCACAGTATGAAAGCTGGACATTACCATTATCTATCGTACTCATCGTACCAATGTGTTTGCTTTCAGCAATAACGGGGGTATACATAGCAGGGATGGATAACAATATCCTGACTCAAATTGGTTTGGTGGTGCTGGTTGGTTTAGCCTCCAAAAATGCCATTTTGATTGTTGAGTTTGCTAATGATTTAGAAAAATCTGGTTTATCAATGTGGGATGCCGCCGTTCAAGCAGCTACGCTTCGATTACGGCCTATTTTGATGACTTCATTTGCATTTATTTTAGGTGTATTACCGATGGTATTGGCAGAAGGTCCCGGTGCTGAAATGCGTCAAGCACTGGGTGTCGCGGTATTCTCCGGCATGCTTGGTGTAACCTTCTTTGGTCTTGTATTCACACCGGTATTCTATGTACTTTGTAGAAAACTATCACTTATAAAAAAACCAGCAACAACAGATAAATCTGTTGAGGAAAGATAATATGAAAACCGTTATAGCAATTTCATTAATAAGTTTATCGATGACTGGTTGTGCCTCGTTTCGGGATTACATTCAACCTGAAACACCTGAACCTGTGAAAGCAACCTCGTTAACAAATGATGAGATGTATCGTTTTGCATCTCAGCAAAAACCTGTTGCGGCGTGGTGGCATGAGTTTGATGATAAACAGTTGGTTGGACTAGTTGAACAATCATTGAAAACCAATTTGGACGTGCGTATTGCCTATGCTAACTTGCTTGAAGCACGATCAATTTCTAGAGCACTAGATTCAGATCGTTATCCTACTGTCAACGCGACAGGCGGTTACAGCCGAAACCTATCGTCAAGAGAACGTTCTCCTAACCAACCCATTGAGCGTGAATTCAATAATTTTCAAGCCGGTTTTGATGCATCGTGGGAGCTTGATGTCTTTGGACGTGTTTCGGCACGTATCAATGCTCAACAAGCATTAGAACAAGCGGTTGATGCAAGTTTACAACAAATCTATATCACCGTTTCAGCAGAAGTAGCACGCAGCTATTTTGAGTTAAGGGGCGCGCAATATCGCTTGGATATTGCTGAACGCAATGCCAAAAATCAGGGGGAAACGTTCAAACTTACTGAAAATATGTTTGAGGCTGGCAGTGCCAGTGCACTGGATATATCACGCGCACAAACGCAACTACGATTAACCCGTTCTTCAATACCACCACTTAAAGCACAAGTTACAGCGACAATAAATGCCTTATCGGTTCTGACAGGCCAAGTGCCAGATGCCTTACGTTCGGAATTATCTGTGTCTAAACCATTACCAAGCTTACCGATTACGGTGGCTGTAGGTAATGCAGACGATCTATTAAAAAGGCGACCTGACATTCGTTATGCAGAACGCCAACTCGCCGCTACGGTGTCTCAGTACAATCTGTCGGTAGCTGACTTATTTCCATCAGTCAATATCATAGGTTCATTAGGCTTTATTTCAACTAATCT
>Ga0105054_10006911_pt1 | contig 15648 bp, 9 predicted proteins | sample BON02_FD_78091 | JGI IMG/M metagenome (GOLD analysis project Ga0105054, IMG submission 78091) | Freshwater microbial communities from Lake Bonney liftoff mats and glacier meltwater in Antarctica - BON-02 (megahit assembly) | ecosystem: Environmental > Aquatic > Freshwater > Ice > Glacier...
CCCCCCCCCCTCCCTCCCCGCCTCCCCCCTCCTCGCCCCCCCCTCCCCCCTCCCCCCCTCTCCCACCCTCCCCGCCTCCACCCTCACCGTCCCCTCCTCCCCCGTCCCCCCCCCCGCCTCCCTCCCCGCCTCCACCCTCCCCGTCCCCTCCACCTCCGTCCCCCCCTCCGCCTCCCTCCCCGCCTCCACCTTCCCCGTCCCCTCCTCCACCCTCCCCGTCCCCTCCGCCTGCTCCGCCCTGTCCGGAGTTCGCCTACACGATGACGGCGGAGAACCTGATGGGGCACCTGGGCCCGCTGGGGCGGCAGTGGTGCTTCCAGGTGAACAGAACCACCCAGACGTGCGAGGACTACTACGTGGACCCAGTGCAAACGCCGACACTCCCGTACACCGTACCCTGTCTGTCTGGGTGCGCCCTGTGTGTGCCCGACCTGAGGGAAGGCAAGGAACACACGTGCAGGGTCGGTTCCGTGTCGTACGCAGCGGACGCCTGCTCGCCCCCTCCACCTCCGCTCGCCCTGTCAACACCTCCCCCGCCGCGCCCTCCTCCCCCCCCGCGCCCGCCACCCCCGCGGCCCCCTCCGCCCGCCCTCGCAAGCCCGTCACCCCCGCGGCCTCCTCCGCCCGCCCTCGCAAGCCCGCCACCCCCGCGGCCCCCTCCGCCCGCCCTCGCACGCCCGCCACCCCCGCGGCCCCCTCCGCCCGCCCTCGCAAGCCCGCCACCTCCGCCGTCTCCGCCTGCCCCGCTGTGCCCGGAGTTCGCCTACACGACGACGGCGGAGAATCTGATGGGGCACCTGGGCCCGCTGGGGCGGCAGTGGTGCTTCCAGGTTAACAGAACCACGCAGACGTGCGAGGACTTCTACGTGGACCCAGTCCGAGAGCCCACACTCCCGTACAATGTGCCCTGTCTGAACGGGTGCGCCCCGTGCGTGCCCGACCTGAGGGAAGGCAAAGAAAACACGTGCAGGCTAGGCACCGTGTCGAACGCAGAGGACGCCTGCTCGCCCCCTCCACCCCCGCCGCAGCCCTGCCCCGACCTGTCGTTCCGTGACGGCCGCACGCTGCTCAACGGCCAGATCGGCAACCAGTGGTGCTACCAGCTGGCGCTGCAGGACTGCGAGTCCCGGTACGTCGACCCGACGAACACCTTCACCGCCGACTACGCGTTCGACTGCACCGGTGGGTGCGCGCCATGCGTGATATCCGCCTCAAACACCTGCACCCTCGACACCGTCACCTTCAACGAGCCCTGCGACCTCCTGCCCCGACCGCCGCCACTGCCGCCACCGCCGCCGCTGCCGCCGCCGCCGCCCAACGCCCCGATCCTGCGCTTCGCCCCGGGCGACACGGCCGTGCTGCCCCTCAGCCAGCAGGGCACCGTGCTCACGCTCGTCCGCGAAGAGCCGGAGACCGGGCGCCAGGTGACGGTGGCCCGCAGCTACGCCGGGGGCGCGTGGGAAGGGCCGACCACCGCCGACCCGCTCTTCGTCGAGTGCAACGACACGGACGCCGTCCAGTCGTGCCTCGTGCCGGAGCTCCCCCTGGCCTCGTCCGACGCGCCCTCCACCACCTTCACGCTGCGCTCGCACGAGCTCGACGCCACGGCGCGCGACGACCCGCGGGCCCGCTCGGCGCGCCTGCTGCTGCAGGCCACCTTCGGCCCCACCAACCCGGACATCGACGCGCACCTGCTGCGCAGCCCGGACGCCGAGCGGGAGCCGTGGCTCCTCGACCAGATGGCGCTCCCGCCCACGCTGTTGCGCGCCTACTACCGCGCGCGCACCCACGTCTTCGTCAAGGAGTTCTGGGTCAACAACGGGATCTACATCACCAACGCCGCCCAGAACCTCGCCGGCGGCGCGCGCGGGCCGTGCGACGCCGGGGCGCTCTGGCTGCCGTTCGCGCTGCACAACGGGCACGGGGGCCTCACGCTCCGAGTCAGCTCCGGCGGATCCGTGCTCCTCGGCTCGCTGACCCAGCCCGCTGCCATCGCTGCGCGGCCCACGCGCATCTCCGACGGCGTCCTGGCGGCCGTCAACGCGCTCTTCACGCTCTGCACCGTGGACGAGACCGGTGTGGGCGGCGCCGTCACGCTCGCCCTCTCGCCCGCCGCGTGCCCGGTATTCACCCGCGACAACGGCGCGACCAACCTGCTGCCCGGGGACTGGTCCATGCCTAACCCGGCCGTGGACGGCGCCGCCGCCGGATTCGCGGGCGGAGCGGCGCTCCTCGACGCGCCGGGCGCAGACCTGGTGCCCGTTGACGTCGAGCGCGGCTTCTTTGGCGCGGCGGGCGGCGTGCGCGCCCTGCGCGTCATCTCGGACCGCGCGCTGCGCGAGGACGCCCAGCTCTGCTCGCCCACCGCGCCGTCCGAGGGCCAGCTCCGGGCCCTGCGCTGGGGCGGCGTCTGGTACCGATGGGACGAGCGCGCGCGCCTGCGCCTGCTCGCGAACGAGGTCGAGGCCCCGTTCCTCAGCCCGCCCGCCGACGGGGGGTCCGGCGCCTGCCCCGTCGTGCCGCGCACCTTCGTGAATGAGGCGCACTGCCGCTTTGCCCCCGCGTGTGTGGCGCCGCGCGCCACCAGCTCGCGGCCGCTCGACCAAACGCTGCTGCGGCGGCTGTGGACCGACCACGGCCTGCCCGTCTACCGGGTGACCGGGCTGACCCTCGACGACCCGCTCTACGACGACACCGACGTGCCGCCGTGCACGGGCGGGTCGCGCTGGCGGCCGCTGGGCGGGCCGTGCGGCAGCGGCGGCCGGCCCGCCGCCACCGCGTTCCAGAGCACCGCGACGCGGGCCAACCTGGCGCTCGCCATCGAGCGCGCCGGGGTGCACGACACCAACGCCTGGGTGCGGGACGTCGACGTGGGCGCGGTCGACCCGCTGCAGACCTGCCTCTCCGCGGCCGACGTCGAGGCCGCCCGCGCGGCGTACGTGCAGACCGCCGACGGCGCCTGCTGGGAGCACGTGCACCCCCGCCACTTCGAGGTGTACGACTTCACCTACTGGGCGTCGCAGGGGCACCCGGGCGGCGCGACCGCCATCCGCAAGTGGGCGCAGCAGGGCGCCGTCGAGCTGCGCTACCCGCACCAGGCGCTCTCCGGGGGCGTGGTCGGCCACGACATGGCCCGCTTCGAGACGTACGCCGGCAGCACCATCCCGCGCCTCGGCCGCTTCGGCGACCTCATCGCATTCGGCGACCTGCCGTCCACGCTGCGCACCGCCGCGGTGGCCCAGTGGTGGGGCGGAGTACCGACCGGCGACGAGCCGTACATCGCCTGCGGGTCGCCCGGCGAGGTGGCCAACGCGCCCGAGCTCGGCCCGCAGTTCGCCAACCGCGTGGTGGCCGGCAGCTTCAACATCGGCGCGCCGGACCAGCACGCGCCTCACGACCGCGGCGAGGGCATCCACGCAGCCTGGTTCGAGCTCGCCCTCGGCGCGCCGGACCAGCTGCGCCACCGGGTCGGCTGGGCGCTCGCCCAGATGGTCGTCGTCGGCAAGGACGAGGGCGTCGCGCGCAACGAGCACGAGCGCTCGCTGCACTTCCACGACATCCTGCTCCGGCACGCCTTCGGCGACTACCGCGCCCTCCTGCGCGAGGCCAGCTACTCGGTCAAGATGGGCGAGTACCTCACGTACCGGGGCAACCAGCCGCTCTCCTGCCTCGGCGAGACGCGCTCCTCCAACCCGTGCGCCTCGTACCCGGACGAGAACTTCGCCCGGGAGATCATGCAGCTCTTCACGGTCGGGACGCTCCTGCTGCACGAGGACGGCCGCCAGATGCGCGACCCGGCCACCGGCCTGCCGCTGGAGACGTACGGCATCGACGACATCGTCGAGATGGCGCGCGTCTGGACGGGGCTGCAGTCGCGCCCGGTCCGCGGCAACGCCGAGTTCAGCGCCTAGCTCAACTACATCAACCCGATGGAGATCCTGCCCAACGAGCACGACGTCTTCCCCAAGCGCGACCTGTTCGGCGGCCACCTCGGCGACGCGCACCCGCTCTGCCACGAGGAGCCCGCCGCGCACTTCCTGCGCGCCGGCGCGGAGTTCCGCTACCTGGGCCGCCTCTCCCCGCTCTGGTACCAGTCCGCCGCCGCCGCCAGGGCCCCGCCCGCCGTCGGCGAGGGCGGCGCGCTCCACGCCGCGCTCTGCACCCGGCCCACCCTGGGGGCGCCGTGCGAGTTCGCGCTGCGGGCCGCGCTGCCGGCCGCCGCGGCCTGCACGGGCGCGGGCGAGTGTGGCGCTGCCGGGGCCGCCGGCCGACCGCCGCCGCGGCTCTGGCACCTGGCCGACCCCGCCGGCGTGGGCGCGTACTACGAGTACCTGCCGCCGCCCTGCGTGGAGCTCACCTTCTTCGGCGCCGGCGGACGCGAGGCCGCCCGCGGTGGGGGCGGCGTGAGCGGCGAGGAGCTGGTCTGCATGGACCCGGCCCTGCCCGCCGCGGGCGTGGTGTGCTGCGCCGGCTCGCCCAGCGGCACGCCCTATGCCCAGTGCCTCGAGGCCGGCGAGTACGTCCCGTGGGCCGAGGCGGAGGCCCGCTGCGCCCTGGCCGGCCGGCACGTCTGCGAGGTCGGCCACTCGTCGGCGGCGAGCGCGTCCGTGCAGCAGGCGGCCGCGTGCGCGTACGCCGTGTCGAGCGCGCACCGGCGCTTCCTCGTGTGGCAGCGCCGCAGCATCGCCGGGTCGTGCGCGCAGCGGCTGCTGATCGACCCGACCGGCCGCGTGGCGGTGACGCACAGCGGGCTCAGCAGCGCGGCCGGCGCGCTCCGGCGCTTCCAGGTGGGCGACGGCGGCGCCACCGGCGGCGGCTTCTTCCGCGTCCGGTGGGAGGGCGGCCTGCACCCGGCCCGCGACACCACCAGCTGCTCCGCCGTCCCCGGGTGCGCGGTCGTGATGGGCGGCGCCGGCTGGTGCGACTGCCCCGCCGTGGTGCAGACGGGGCCCGTCTACACGGTCGGCTCCCTGCCCGCCAGCCGGAGGGCCGCCGAGGAGGCGCTCCGCATCGGCGCGCACTTCGACCCGCTCCTGTACGAGGAGTGCCTATCCGCCGCGTGCCTGGCCGCCGCCGCCGCCGCCGACGTGCGGATCCACCTGCCGCTCGGCGCCGGCGCGGTCGACGAGGGAGCCGTCTTCGTGATGGCCTTCAACGGCACCGACCGCGCCTTCGCGAACCGCGCCTCCACGGTCTCGGTGCCGAACAGCGGCGGGGCGCGCTTCCGCAACCCGCCCGTCTTCCTGAGCGCCACCACCTCGCCCGACACGCACGTGGGCGGGGAGCGGCCGGTCGAGAGCGAGCTCGAGGCGCTGCTCGAGCACCTGGTGGTGCAGCACCCCAACACGACGCCCATGGTCGCCGGCCACCTGGCGCGGTCGCTGGTCACCTCCAACCCGTCCCCGTGCTACCTGCGCACCATCGCGCGCGCCTTCCGCGAGGGCGCCTACGGCGGGCGCACCTACCTCAGCCGGCCCGGCGACCTCGGCGCCGCGGTCGCCGCGACGCTGCTGGACCGGGAGGCGACCCACATCGACCTGCAGGCCGACCCCGACTACGGCCTGCTGCGCGAGCCCATCCTCAAGGTGGTGCACCTGCTCCGCGCGCTGGAGGCGCGCACCGCCCCCGGCGAGATGCTCGAGATCACCATCGGCAGGCGCCTGCAGCAGCACCCGCTGTCCCCGCCCTCCGTCTTCTCCTTCTTCTCGCCCAACTTCCAGCCGGCCGGGCGCGCCACCGCGGCCGGGCTCGTCTTCCCCGTCGCGCAGATCCACTCCTCCAGCGCGCTCGTCTCCTTCGCCAACGCGGCCTTCGAGCTGCTGCACCGGCAGGGCGTGCTGCGGCAGGAGTGCGTCGAGCTGCTGGGGTTAGGGGGCCTCACCGCGCTCACCAGCAACGCCGCGGTCGACCCCAGCTGCGCCACCCGCCGCGTCACGCTCGAGTACGCGCCCCGCGCCCACGCCGGGCTCAGCGCGCGCCAGTCGGCCGTGCGCGACCTGGACACCCTGCTCACCGGCCGGCGGTCCGACCCGTACACGCTCGCCCAGGCGGACGAGGCCTTCGCCGTCGCCGGGGTCCCGGGCGTGCAGGCCGCCTTCGTGGCCTCGCCCGCCTTCCACACGCTGGGCGGCGCGCCGCAGCCCAGCGGCCGCTGACCGGACATTCCCCCCTCGTCCGCGGCGCTGCCCGACGCCGGCTTCCGCGGCCTGGTGCTGGTGTACCTCTACGGCGGCGCCGACTCCTTCAACATCCTGGTGCCTCGCAGCGGCTGCACCGGCCGGAACCTCTTCAACGACTACACGGCCGCGCGCGGCAGCCTCGCGCTCGCCTCCAACCAGCTGCTCGGCATCGGCGACAGCAACGGCCAGCAGGCGTGCACCGGGTTCGGCGTCAACGCCAACATGCCCAACCTGCACGCCCTCTACCAGGCCGGCGACGCGAGCTTCATCGCCAACATCGGCCAGCTCGACGAGCCGCTGACCGCGCCGCAGGTGCGCTCGGGCCAGAAGAGCGTGCCCATCGGCACCTTCGGCCACAACACCGCGACCACCGCCGCCAAGCGCGTGCTGACCGCCTCGGGCGGGACGGGCTCGCACGGCGTCGCCGGCCGGATCGCCGACGAGCTGGCGCAGCAGGGGCTCGCGGTGACCGCCATGTCGTTCGCGCACAGCGAGGGCGCCGAGCTGCTGAACCCGGCCGTCACCACCACCCCGGCGCCCGAGATGCTCGGCCCGGAGGGGGCCACGCTGCTCCGGCCGACGTCGGAGCGCGACGGCGATCTGCTCCGCGAGATGCTCGCGGCCCGGCGGTACTCGGCGCTGGGAGCCGACGTGCTGTCCGACCAGATGCACCGCGCGCTGGACCGGTCCGACCTGTTCAGCACCGCGTTCGGCGACGTGAGCCTGACGCAGGCCTGGTCGACGAGCGACTTCGAGCAGCAGATGGCCAGCGCCGTGCAGCTGATGGGGAGCCGGGCCGCGATCGGCGCAGACCGCGCGATCGCGTACGTCGAGCTGCGCGGGTTCGACACGCACAGCGACCCGGGGGCCGCCACCTTCACCCGGCTCATCGGCGAGGTGGACCGCGCGCTCGGCAAGTTTGCGGCCGAGATGGCCGCGCTGGGCCTCTCGGACCGCGTGCTGCTGGCGAGCTCGTCCGACTTCGGCCGCACGTACACGTCCAACGGCCGCGGCACCGACCACGCGCACGGCGGGATCCAGTTCCTGGCGGGTGGCGCCGTGCGCGGCGGGCGCATCTGGGGCGACTACCCGCGCGACGCGGCGGTGCCGGCCGCCACCAACGCCGGGCAGGGCCGCTTCGTGCCCACCGTGCCGTGGGAAGGCATGTGGTCGCCGATCGCCGAGTGGTTGGGCGTCACGCAGCCGGAGGCGCTCGCCCGCGTCCTGCCCAACAAGGCCAACTTCGGCCAGGCCCAGATCCTCACGGCCGCCCAGCTGTTTCAGTGATTGCGGTGCGCGATGCCCCCTTGCCCCCAGTGTGTTGTTCAATAGTTCAATACTCAGCAAAAAACCAGCTCACTTTTTTGGGGGGGGGCGGGAAGAGAGGAACACAACTCGAAAAAAAATATTCGCGACTGGATCACTCCGCGCCCGGCGTGAGCAGGCGGTAGGCCATCCAGCCGCACGCCACCGGCGAGCCCAGCAGCAGCACGCCGGCGGACCACAAGGCGCCGATGGCGACGCTGGGCTCGGTGGTCAGTATAACGAAGCAGAGCGGCAGCGCCGCCCCGTAGTAGTCGAGGGTGGTCATCTTCAGCCAGGCGGATGTCCAGTCCAGGCGGTCGAACCAGAATGGGAACAGGGGGTGGCGGCGGTACGTGAGCGCCAGCGCCACCAGGCAGGCCAAGCCCAGGGCGACAAATAGCACCCCGAAAGCAACACGCCCGGGACCCGTTATCATTCCCTTACGGTGTGTATGAAAACTCCTTTATATTATTTTTTTGATTCGATGTGCAATGGATCAAACAAAGGCGCGCCAAAGTGCCCGTCTCGATGTGGTCAATGGCAACGTGCGCACTCGGATTGAGGCGCGCTCGCTCGTCAGACCCTCAATGCCGATTCTGCGCGTGCCAACCTCGCTTGCATGTTTCTCAATTTATCAGCTTCCGTGTTTGTAAGCGCTGTTTTGAATTTAGCAGACATGATTCTCAATTTCTCAGATTTATCTTCCGTGTTTTCTTCTGTATAGGAGCTGATTAGTTCTTTTAATTCATTTATGTCTGATTCATCAGGGGATAACGGCTGGGCACCAGTCAAAGAGTTACTGGTGAAGCGAAGCAGCTCATTCGTGTCTTCGGGATTGGTCGGTAAAGCGATTGCAAGCACTTGGATGTCGGAGTTCAATTTCCGTATCTCATTTGATACATTTTTCACCGTTTCCGAGATATATGGGGTATAGTCGAGCGAAAGGACCACCACACCAATCTTATGATTGATTATGAGATGCTTAATCTCCTTTAAGACTTGCGCGGTCAGTTTCGCGCCGACAAACATCACCTTCTTTCCGACGTCAGAATAATCTTTCGCGTTCGGCCTTGCTGAGAGCTTCGTACCTGTATTACTTGAGATGAACGTATATTTGATTCCTTTAGTTTCTGAAATATGCTTGGCCGTATTCATCGCTTTACTGTTATTACTGTTATTATCACCCGGTGTCATCCATGACACCTCCATATTCGATGCAATCCTCAGGTTATCGAGCAGGTACTCCAATGCCCAGCAGTCGTCATACTCGACGTCCAGGACAGCGCACTGAAAAGACGAGTTGGGTTGCGAGCTTCCTTTTTGTATTGTCGACTAAGGTGCCCCGATAACTCAAGGAATCGCGGGATAGTTGCAACATTATGTGGTTTGCCTTTGTGTATCGGAAATTATTTACGGTGTGTTTCTACACTTTTTTGCCCAAATTAAAAAAAATGGCAATGTGCGCAATGCCATATTGTGTGCGGTAAATATTTTGGACACTGCAGCTACAACAGGTCGGCCGCGAGCAGACCCTTGAGTTCGTAACAAGGACCCGTGGCGACCGGAGGCAGCTTGCACCCTTCGTCATTCACCGATGACAGTGCCAAAAAAAATACACCCCCCCCCCCAGGCCGACTCGCCGATTCATTGCGGCTTGACGGAATATTTTAACGGCAGTGCAGTCGAAATGTTACCGCTCGTCACGATTGTGACGTTACCCAGTACTTTGGTGAGCAGGTCGACCGCAATTATGGCATTCGCAAGATCGGACACGGCGCCAACTGCAGTTGGACGGGCATACCCCACCATCAACTTCATCAACCTCTCGTCCTTGTTGGATTCTCTGTTCCAATCTGGCAGGAACTTTCTGAAATCCTCTTTTATGTTTAATTTGTAAGATTCCAGGATAGTTCGGAACTCTTGTCTTGATAATGGAATCTCAAGAGGTGCCGCGTGCTGCACTCTTCCCCAGAAATTTTTAACTGCATTCTTGATGTCTTCCATATCTTGGTATCTAATAGTCGCCAATTTCGGCTGTTCTTTATCGATTGTATCCGGCTCCGGCGGCTTGTGTTTACGCTTTGTATTCGGAAGGGGGACATTTGCTGACTCGCTCATCAGTGCTGACAAGTCACCTCGCTCAATGGGTTCTGGCAACTTATATGGCTCAGAGGGCTCATCCAGGGGGAGCACTGTGGGCTGTTTGCGATTTGGTTGTCATATTTGTGTAATCGAGGACTCGACCAATTCCACCGGTGGCATGCCATCATAGGGTTTCTCGAGTGTATCCTTGGGGGCAGACTTTTGCGTCTTCCGCGGAACTTGGAGAGGGATGATATCTGTAGTTGATGCCTTCAGCAGCAGTGGTTGCTTGTTCGCCGGTTGCTTGTTCGCCGATTGTGGAGCAGGAAAGGGAGTATGCTGAGACGGGCGTGAGTGCACAGGTCTGCCAGTTGTTGGCCCCTTCAGCCGCAGTGGTGGAGCAGTAGGAGCAGACGAGGGAGGCGGAACCCACGGAAGTGGTGGAGCATTAGAAATACCGATGATCTTCTCCCGGTCGATTGTACCGATGTTCTTAATGAAAGCGGCCTTGAAAGCGGCCTTGAAAGCGGCATTAAATGCGTTTGTGAATTTAATATTTGCAATGTCGGCATGTTGTGTCAGCGCACTGGTACGAGCGGGTCGTACTACTACGAGCTTTCGGTCGAGATTCGGCAACTTGCCCCTTTTATTTAACCTCAGCACAAGCGCTACCAGCAGGATGGCCACTGCGATCTTGTCAATGCTCAAAACTTTAGCCTCCCATTGCACCTCCGGCATACGCTGCAAGGCGGTAGAGCGCCTACGTGCTCCGTTGAGTGGCGATTGACCTCGTCCACGAGAGCAACAGCCCAGGTCTGCCACATATCCGCTGTAGCTGTAGCCGCGACTTGGAGCTGCATGCCGTCGAGAAGCTTGTCCTTCCCGTCGAACTCCACCGCGGCGGAATAGAGGACCATTGTGCGGACGTCCACATGCTTGGCAGGCGCGGACCGGGCTTCCGACTCGGCCTTCGCAGCATTCCACCCGGCGATGACGCCTTCGATGTATTCCGCTCCCGACCGCTGCAAGTAAGCCATGGCATCACTCCATATGGTGGCATGGTCTTTCCATGTGTTCGAACTTGGCGGTTTTTTGCGCATATTGGACGGTGTTTCTCCCAAACCTGGTAGCATCTCATGTGGGGCATATGGCAGCTTGAGTGATGACGGCATGGGTGACCACCAAGGTGGGGCAGGTGACCGCCACACAAGTGGGACAACTCCTGTACCTCGGAACGCAGCATGTGTTATTGTGATTAGATTATGCTGTTGCTCAATCAACGCCGCCAACATATCAGCAACGTTCATGGACTGCACATCTCCGATGTTTTGGGTGATGGTCGTGGACCGGTTGTCCATTCTGAACTGTACCTGAAGCGCTTTCCTAGTCCCCGTGGACACCACCGACATCTGCATGCCGCCTACCGTTGGCGACACGAGATTCGACCGACGTGTTTTCTCCAGCTTGATTTCACTCGCAAATTTTTCCCATTTTAGGCGCTCGGCTTTATTCATGTGCAGAAGGGCCTTCTCGGCAACACCCAGTGGATCGGGTAATTTGGGTTCTTCCGTCCCATCCACGTCATCGGCGAACACCCCCGCCTCATCGGTGGACGCTCCTGCATCATCGGTGGACGCTCCTGCATCATCGGATTTACGCTTTCGATCAATGGCCCATGCCACCCCGAGCGCGGCCACAAACACCGGAAGCATTTGGGTGATTGCGAGACCAGATATGCTGAGTGAAAGGTGATTCACACCACAATAGGCCATCCACAACCCACGACCGTGTAAAATTCCGATTGGGACCAGTGATCGGAACTTTCCCATTTCCCCCTGATATGCTTTCCGCAGCCAATCGTACTCGGAATCCTTGACAGCGAGATTCCTCTTTACGAACTCGATGATGCTATCCTCACTTTCCAAAAGTGAGATGGAGAGTGTTTTCTCTGATACTTGTAATCTTTGCTTCTTATCAACTGGACTCTCACTACCAACCCTGGGGCGTTTTACGACGGTGTCCATTTGAAGTTCTTGCATACTATGGGTGAAAATATTTCATGTGCAATTGCATGCCGTGTCAAATTTTCATGACACTGTAACGGAGGCAGGAAAAAACATGGAAGAGGTCTTGTCGACCCCGGAACTCCTTGCCATCATTTTCAAGCACGGCGGCCGCAGAACCACCCTCCGCCAAGTCTGCACGGCGTGGCGGGAGGAAGTCGACGCCGCGCCCGGCCGGCCCGAGCCGAACGCGCAGGTCAGGGCGCTCGACGAGGGCACCTTTACCGAGGACCTCACCAAGGGCAAGCTGGCCCAACTCCTCGCCATCGGCCCCGACCAGGCCGCACGCTACCCGCACGACGTCCGGCGCCGGTTCGGCGGGGGGGAGTACCACGTATTCGCGGCCGCGACCGTGCTCGCCGCCTTCCGCGACCACGGGGGCCTCGAGCAGCTCGCCCAGCGGGTCTGGCTCGGGAAGAAGCGCGCCCGCGACGTGGACGAGCAGGCCCTCCGGCAGGCCGCGCTCGAGCGGGCCGACCGGCTCGACCGCGGGCTCTCCGCCATCGGCCTCGCCGCGCGCAGCGACTCGTGCTGGCAGCGGCGCGCCCTCGGCTCGGCCAGCTTCTGGAAGCTCAACCTCGCCGCCACCCTCCGCAGCGCCGCCTGGATGCACTGGCTCCACGAGCACACGCAGGGCCGGTACCAGGACGCCGTCGACGACGCCGTCGCGGAGCTGGCCGACGACGCCAACCACCACTTCCCGGGCATCTACGGAGAGGCCATCCGCATGGTCCAGCAGCGGAGCGAGTTCCAGCTGCCCGAGGACGGCCTGCCCTGGCTCGGCACGGCGGAGACCACCGCCGAGGCGCTGGCGCGGGCCGAGCACGCCGTCGACCCCGAGCTCGCGCGGCGCAGGCGGCGCCGGGAAGACGTGCAGGAGCGCCGCGAGCAGGCCAAGGCCGGCCGCCGGCAGGCGTTCGACCAGCGCGTGGCCGAGCGCTTCGCCGGCCTTCCCCCCCCGCCCCCGCGCGTATGGCACACCGCCGCACGCGTCCGCGCCTTCCTCGAGCGGGACACCATCCAGCCGTCCGCGCGCGAGCGGGACCAGGCGATGCGGGCCGTGGAGGACGCCGCGCGCCTCGCCCCCGAGCTGGTGCAGATCCAGGGGGCGCGGTGGGACGGCATCTGCCTTGACCAGCCGGAGCACGAGATCATCCACACGCTGCGGGCCCACGCGCAGGAACGCCTCCTCCGCGAGCGGCACGCTCGGCTGCGCAAGGCCGCCGGCGTCACCGAGCTCCCGCCCGCCCCCTGGTGGACGCGGTGCGCCGAGGCCAAGCGCTTCCTCGACACCGGCGAGGGCTGGGAAGAGGCCGAGCGGCGCGTGCCCGACGTGCGGCGTGCGGCGGAGGCGTGGCGCGCCGTGCCGCGGTCGCGCTGGAACGACATGCCCGACCTGGACGCGCCGTCCGATGCCATGCGGAAGGCCCTCGCAGCCGGCGTGCGCTCTCGACACGCCCATCGCCAGCGGTTCGCCGGGAATTCGGCGCGCAACCGCCTCAGCTGAAAATAGCCTTTCCCACCCGTGTATGACGACGAAAATTCAAGTGTATTTTTTTCCCGAATTATCACGTCGATTGATGTTGCACCGGAAAATCAGAAAATGAGTTTTCGTACACACCGTTAAAATCGCCTTTCCCACCTTTGTCTTTTGCCCACCCGTTTCTCACAATCGCCTTTGTTCCGCTACTGCGGCACCGCGGAATCACTTCTCGCCGGTCGTCAAAATATCCCCGACTCGGATCGCTGTGCCATGAGAGCGGTCAGCAAGCAAGCGCACGTGGCAGAGCTGCTGGAGGTGAAAACCGCGCGGAAGAAGGTTCTGGAGTGGCTCGTCAAGCACGCAAATCACCTGTACAATGGAGGACCGGAGCAGTTGCCGACCGATGATCATGTCCTGCAAAACGTGGCAGAGGAGCTTGATATCACGTCGGTGAAGCCTAGTGGTGTGGAAAGATTCATGCACAACATGGCGGTCTCCCCCGCTGGGATACCCTGGACAGCAGAGTTGACAGCCAACGTACGACAATGGAACATCACCGGCAAGCGACCAGCGATGACGACGTTGCATCCGGATATGATTCTGCTTCACGGCCGCCTGGGACCATCTCAAAGCCGCCTTTCTTCCACCGTCTGAACATCGCCTTCTTTCCCACCGTCTGAACATCGCTTTTTTTTCAATCTGAAAGTCGCCTTTTTTCCATCGCCGGCCGTTTTTCCCCGTCTGAAAATCGCCGTTTTTCCCCCGTCGTCTATATTTATATCAAGGTGCGGTTCCTGCACTCGTTTTTAAACCGATACAGTCTGCAAAGGGACCGCCCCCCTTGCGAATGATGCAGAGCGTGCAGTTGGTGTGTTTTGTTGCTCCTGCGCCAGTGCGCAGCCCTTGAAAGAGTCACATGCGATTTTTCGTGGGCCGCGGAAAAGTCATCGGGAAACGCCACATACGGCATCTGCGTCAACCAAGCCGCGCGCGATGGGAATGGGACGTTTTACATTTCCAGCGGAGCCCAGGTGCTGCACACAGGCGAAAAGGTCACCATTGTCATCGAGCGGGACGCAGCCGGTCCTGATGCATCCCGCGTGTGGAACCGCGTCGTATCAGTCGACCGAGTGGCCCGGCCCGCGTCCGTGCGCCCCCGGTCGCACTTCAAGAACGATGCCGAGTTTGAGCAGTACGTGATGGCCAGGACTGATATGGCCAACGAGCTGCCCCTCCAGACGACACCGCGCTTGGCCGGGGCCTGCTCAGCGTTCTCGGCGATGCCGTGCCAGTGCTCCGAAACCGTTGTGGGCGTTGCGCTGGTGTGCTCTCGCTATGTGTCGTACCTGGGAGCATTTGCCCTGGAAATCGACTTGCCGCTTTGCTCCCAGGGCCAGCCCTCCGTCACGGCCCTGGTCGGCCCGCTTGCGCACGATATCGCGGATGGTGGCACGCGGATCAGCTGGACGGTTCCCGACGTTGCGCTGCAAGGCAGCCTGATCCGGCTCTGGCCGAGCTGGTTGCTGAAGTCCATGACTGCCGACCTCACCGCACTCTTTGAGGTGCGCAGCGAATTCGTGATGATGGCCTCCATCGGCGCGTGCTACAACATTGCCGGCTTATCGGGCTGCCTGTTTGTGGTGAAGCTGTTCGACACGTCCGTGCGTTTGCCTCCTTGCCCCGGGCGTCCGACACAGACCGTATCTCCGCCGATGCTGCCACCTCCTTCCCCGGTGCCACTTCTGCCCCCGCCGCCTCCGCCCCCACCGCCTTCCCCGCCTCCTCCCCCACCGCCTCCACCCCCACCGCCTCCGCCTCCGGATACAATCCTTCCACTTGTGCCATCCCCGCCGCCGCCCCCGCCGCCGCCTCCTCCCCCACCGCCTCCGCCACCGGATACCGTTCTTCCACGTGTGCCATCCCCACCGCCTACACCGCCCTCACTCCCTGTATCGCCACCTCCGTCTGCAGCTCCGCCTTCCCCACCACCGCCCTCTCCCCCGTTCCCACTGCTGCCGCCATCATCGCCGGTGTCGCCTTCCCCTCCTCCGCCTTCGCCCCCGCCTCCCTCCCCTCCGACTCCCTCTCCTCCGTTTCCCTCCCCCCCGCCTCCCTCTCCGCCACCGCCCTCCCCTCCGCCTCCCTCCCCTTCGTTTCCTTCCCCGCCGCCTCCCTCTCCGCCACCGCCCTCTCCGCCGCCTCCCTCCCCTCCGTTTCCTTCCCCGCCGCCTCCCTCTCCGCCGCCTCCCTCTCCGCCGCCGCCCTCGCCTCCGTTTCCTTCCTCGCCGCCTCCCTCTCCGCCACCTCCGTCTCCGCCACCGCCCTCCCCGCCGCCTCCGTCTCCGCCGCCTCCTTCTCCGCCTCCGCCCTCGCCTCCGTTTCCATCCTCGCCGCCATCCTCTCCGCCCCCTCCCTCTCCGCCGCCGCCCTCCCCGCCGCCGCCCTCCCCTCCGTTGCCTTCCCCGCCGCCTCCCTCTCCGCCTCCGCCCTCGCCGCCGCCACCCTCCCCGCCGCCACCCTCCCCTCCGTTGCCTTC
>Ga0105054_10006917_pt1 | contig 15640 bp, 13 predicted proteins | sample BON02_FD_78091 | JGI IMG/M metagenome (GOLD analysis project Ga0105054, IMG submission 78091) | Freshwater microbial communities from Lake Bonney liftoff mats and glacier meltwater in Antarctica - BON-02 (megahit assembly) | ecosystem: Environmental > Aquatic > Freshwater > Ice > Glacier...
GGCTGAGCGTCCGACCGACAAGGACATTTCAAAAGAACACGAATATTGAAATTTTGCTCTGACCTCGATTTTATATTTAGAATCAATAATTTATACCTACCAAATGCCTGCCAAACCTTCTGGCGGTCTGAATGGGCTCAGGCCGGTTTCAACTCAACCCCGGGCGCATGGGCGATAAAGAACGGATTGGCGAACCCGGTCTTGCCATAGATCAACGGCGTGTGATCGTCGAAACGCACCACCCGGCCCCCGGCGCCGTGCAGCACCGCATGGCCCGCCGCCGTGTCCCATTCCATCGTGCGTCCCAGACGCGGGTAAAGATCGGCCTCGCCTGCGGCGACAAGGCAGAATTTCAGCGACGATCCGGCGCTTTTCATGTCGGCCACTTCGTATTGGCCGATGTAATCGTCGGTTGCCGCGTCCCGGTGCGATTTGCTGGCCACCACCAGCAAAGCGGTATTGTCGGGCTGCGACACCTTGATCGGCGCGGTATCCCCGGCGCTGTCCTTGGCGAAGGGCGCGGTTTCCTCGACCGACACGCCGGTGGCCGTGGTGTAGAACAGCCGCCCCTTGGCGGGCGCATAGACCACACCGCGCACCGGCAGACCCTCGAAGACATAGGCGATGTTGACGGTGAAATCGCCGCGCCGCTGCACGAACTCCCTGGTTCCGTCCAGCGGATCGACGATCAGGAAGGTATGGGCCTGCACATCGTGCGACGCCGCCTGTTCCTCGGTGACAAGCGGCACATCCGGAAAGGCAGCGCGCAAACCCTCGGAGATGATGGCGTCGGCGGCTTCATCCGCCTCGGTCACGGGGCTGGAATCGGATTTCGTCCTCACCTCGAAATCGCGGCCGTCGTAGATTTCCATGATCCTGTCGCCCGCTTCCAGCGCAAGGCGCCGCATCACCTGGGTGAGTGTGTCGAAATCCATGGTCCGTATCCTCGCTGGGTCAAATTATCGCCAAATTCGCATGACAAGAGTTTCAAAATAGCGCGGCCCTTATGCTATGGTGTCAAGGGAACGGCAAGAAATCCGTGCCACAGTGTGAATTCGCGCCCCCCGGCGCCCTTGGACCGGCAGGAAACAGATGTTCGAGCGTCAGACACGCGACACTCCGCTGGGCAGCGCCGCCAGCATTCTGGAACTGATCTATCACAACACGGTGCGCAGCATCCGCAAGACGCATTCCAATGCGTTGATGTCGATCGTGATGAACATCCTTCAAACGGTAATCTTCGTTTTGGCCTTCTTCCTGCTGTTCACCGTGCTGGGAATGCGGGGCAGTGCGATCCGCGGCGATTTCATGGTCTACATCATGACCGGCATATTCCTTTACATGGTGCACACCCGCACGGTCACGTCGATCCTCGGGTCGGAAGGCCCGGCCAGCGCGATGATGAAACACGCGCCGATGACCACCGCCATCGCCATCGCCTCGGCCGCCCTCAGCTCTCTCTATATCCAAGTGCTGTCGATGGGCATCGTCCTGTATTTCTATCATGTCATCTGGGGCCCGATCCACATTGCCGATCCGGCGGGCGCCATGGGGATGGTGTTTTTGTCATGGTTTTCGGGTGTGGCCGTGGGCATGATCTTTCTGGCTTTGAAGCCATGGGCGCCCTCGGCGGTGAACATCATCGCGATGATCTATACCCGTGCCAACATGATCGCCTCGGGCAAGATGTTCGTCGCCAACAAACTGCCCGCGACGATGCTGGCGTTCTTCGACTGGAACCCGCTGTTTCACACCATCGACCAGGCGCGCGGCTTTGCTTTCATCAACTATTCGCCACACAATTCCTCGATAGAATACCCGCTCTACCTGTCATTGGTGCTGCTGATGATCGGGCTGATGGGTGAATTCTATACCCGCAAACATGCCTCGATGAGTTGGAGCGCGCGACGCTGACACCTGCGATCAAGGCGCGTCGGCCACCACCCGCAGCGTCACGTTCACCCGCCCGCCCCGGGGCAAGAGCCGCGAAGACCCGAACCTGATCCGGTCCACCCCATGATGGGCCAGCCGTGCCGCACCGCCCATCACCACCACATCGCCCGACTCCAGCCACAGGCTTTCCGTCGAGCCGCCCTTTTGCACATTGCCCATGCGGAACAGCCCCGCATCGCCCAGCGACAGGGAAATCACCGGCCAGTCGAATTCGCCCTCGTCCCGGTCCTGGTGCAGACCCATGCGCGCGCCCTCGCCATAAAAGTTGATCAGGCAGCAATCGGGCAGCCGTCCAGGCCCAAGGCTGCGCCAGATGTCCAGCACCCTTTCGGGAACCGCAGGCCAGGGCGCACCCCCCGGATGGCGCGGTTCATAGCGATAGCCCCGCCGGTCGGACACCCAGCCGACCCGCCCCGCCGAAGTCATGCGCACCGACATCGCACGCCCGCCCGCCGTGACCGGATGCACGAGAGGCGCCGCCGCGATCACCCGCCGCAGATCGCCCAGCACTGCCGCCTGTGCCGTGACATCCAGAAACCCCTTGTGCACCACGAACCCCCGCACGTTCAGAACCTGGACCGGCTGCATCGCTTTCCCTTTCGTAACCATCCGTTAACCTTGGCGGGTTCGCGAAGATTCCATCCATCCCGACGCTTGCAGCCCCCAGATGTGGCCCTTATATAACGCCAGACGCCGGACCGGGGGCTTTGTTCCCGGCATTCAAATTGGGATCGCCGGGGAAATGCCGCACCGCGGGTTGCCCTGCATATATATCGCCAGAGAAGAGGACCATTGATATGGCCAAAGTCATCGGAATTGACCTGGGAACCACCAACAGCTGCGTCGCCATCATGGATGGCAGCCAGCCGCGCGTGATCGAAAACGCCGAAGGCGCGCGCACCACACCAAGCATCGTCGCCTTCACGGATGACGAGCGTCTGGTCGGCCAGCCGGCCAAGCGGCAGGCCGTGACGAACGCGGAGAACACCATCTTCGCCGTCAAGCGCCTGATCGGCCGCCGCGCCGACGATGCGGACCTCGCGAAGGACAAGAAGAACCTGCCCTATAACGTCATCAACGGCGGCAATGGCGATGCCTGGGTCGAAGTGCGCGGCGAGAAATATTCGCCTTCGCAGATCAGTGCCTTCATCCTGCAAAAGATGAAGGAAACCGCCGAGTCGTATCTGGGCGAAGAGGTGACGCAGGCCGTCATCACCGTGCCCGCCTATTTTAACGACGCCCAGCGTCAGGCCACCAAGGACGCAGGCAAGATTGCCGGTCTTGAGGTGCTGCGCATCATCAACGAACCGACTGCCGCAGCACTCGCCTATGGTCTCGACAAGAAAGAGACCAAGACGATTGCCGTTTACGACCTGGGCGGCGGCACGTTCGACGTGACCATCCTGGAAATCGACGACGGTTTGTTCGAGGTCAAATCGACCAATGGCGACACCTTCCTGGGTGGCGAAGATTTTGACATGCGCATCGTCAACTATCTGGCCGACCAGTTCAAAAAGGACAACGGCGTTGACCTGACCAAGGACAAGATGGCGCTGCAACGCCTGAAAGAGGCGGCTGAGAAAGCCAAGATCGAACTGTCCAGCTCCAGCCAGACCGAGATCAACCAGCCATTCATCTCGATGGACCCCAAGGGCGGCCAGCCTTTGCACCTTGTGCTGAAACTGACCCGTGCCAAGCTGGAATCCCTTGTGGGCGATCTGATCAAGGCGTCGATCAAGCCGTGCCAGGCTGCGCTGAAGGATGCGGGCCTGTCCGTCGGCGACATCGACGAGATCGTGATGGTCGGCGGCATGACCCGGATGCCCAAGGTGCTTGAGGAAGTGACCAAGTTCTTCGGCAAAGAGCCCCACAAGGGCGTGAACCCCGACGAAGTGGTCGCACTGGGCGCCGCCATTCAGGCCGGCGTGTTGCAGGGCGACGTGAAGGATGTCGTGCTGCTGGACGTGACACCCCTGTCCCTTGGCATCGAAACTCTGGGCGGCGTGTTCACCCGGCTGATCGACCGCAACACCACGATCCCGACCAAGAAATCGCAGATCTTCTCGACCGCCGAGGACAACCAGAATGCCGTGACGATCCGGGTGTTCCAGGGCGAGCGTGAAATGGCCGCCGACAACAAGATCCTCGGCCAGTTCAACCTTGAATCGATCCCGCCTGCCCCGCGTGGCATACCGCAGATCGAAGTGACCTTCGACATCGACGCCAACGGCATCGTCGCCGTGGGCGCAAAGGACAAGGGCACCGGCAAGGAACAGAAGATCACCATCCAGGCCTCAGGCGGATTGTCCGATGCCGACATCGAGAAGATGGTGAAAGACGCCGAAGAGAACGCCGAGGCCGACAAATCGCGCCGCGAACTGGTCGAAGCCAAAAACCAGGCTGAATCGTTGATCCATTCCACCGAGAAATCGATGGAAGAGCACAAGGACAAGGTTGACCCGACCACGATCGAAGCCATCGAACTGGCCATCGCCAACCTGACCGAACAGTTGGAAACCGACGATGCCGGCAAGATCAAGGGCGGCATCCAGAACGTGACCGAAGCTGCGATGAAGCTGGGCGAGGCGATCTACAAGTCCGAGCAGGCGAAAGCCGGGCAAGACACCGACGACGATGATCGCGGCGGCCCGACCAGCGTGGACGACGACATCGTCGATGCCGATTTTGAAGACCTGGGCAACGACAAGCGCGCCTCTTAACTGCGACTTGGGATGACATTGGACCGGCCCGCATATGTCGGGCCGGTTCTTGCGTTCCGAAAGGATGATACCGGATGGCAAAGCGCGACTATTACGAGACCTTGGGGGTGCCCAGGGGCGCCTCGGCGGACGAGATCAAGAGGGGGTTCCGCCAGAAGGCAAAAGAGCTGCACCCCGACCGAAATTCCGACAATCCCAACGCCGAGGCCCAGTTCAAGGAAGCGAACGAAGCCTATGAAGTCCTGAAAGATGCCGAGAAAAAGGCGGCCTATGACCGGTATGGCCATGCCGCCTTCGACGGTGGCATCGGCGCCGGGCGTGGCCAGCGGCCGGGCGGCTTCGGCGCCGGGGGTCAGGGCGATTTCGCCAGCGCCTTCAGCGATGTGTTCGACGACCTGTTCGGCGACATGATGGGCGGGCGCGGCGGTCAGCGTGGCCAGCGCGCAACACGCGGCAGCGACCTGCGCTATAACCTGCGTGTGACCCTCGAAGAGGCCTATGGCGGTTTGCAGAAATCCATCACCGTGCCCACCGCCCTGGCCTGTTCGACATGCAAAGGCACCGGCGCCGAGGGTGGATCGGAACCCAGCATCTGCCCCACCTGCGCCGGCATGGGCAAGGTGCGGGCGCAACAGGGCTTTTTCACCGTTGAACGCACCTGCCCCACCTGTTCGGGCGCGGGCCAGACGATCAAGAACCCCTGCGGCAGCTGTGGTGGCCAGGGCCGGATCGAAAAGGAACGCTCGCTTTCCGTCAACATCCCTGCGGGCGTGGAAACCGGCACCCGCATCCGCCTGTCGGGCGAGGGTGAGGCGGGTCTGCGCGGTGGGCCTGCGGGCGATCTCTATATCTTCATCGAAGTGGCGGACCACGCCCTGTTCCAACGCGAGAATCAGCATCTGTTCTGCCACGTTCCCGTGTCGATCGTGGCGGCGTCCCTGGGGGGTGACATCGAGGTGCCCAACATCGACGGCGGCCGCAGCCGCGTGAAAGTGCCCGCAGGCAGTCAGTCGGGCAAGCAGATGCGCCTGCGCGGCAAGGGAATGCCGATGCTGCGCGGTGGTGGGCACGGCGACATGTACATCGAACTGGCCGTGGAAACCCCGGTGAACCTCACGTCGCGGCAGCGCGATCTGTTGCGCGAATTCGAGAAGCTTTCGGAAGAGAACAACCCTGAAACTTCGGGGTTCTTCAGGAAGGTCAAGTCCTTCTGGGACGGGATGAAAAACTGACGCCGATCCGTCTTGTAACGGCGGGATGCCTCCGGCGGGAGTATTTGGGCAAAGAAGAAACGCAAGTCCCGCCTTGGCTTCCCTTTTGTCAAGATACTCCCGCCGGAGGCATCCGCGCTTTTTGTCAGCACCGGTGGCAGCCGTTAACGGACAGTTTACCAATTTATCCGAATCTGTCGCCATGAGTCGCCGCTCCCCCTCTTTCGCCGAAGCCCCTCTGCCCTTGTTCGCAGGCACCACGCCTGTGGTTGCGCCCAAGCTGCCCTCCTACATCAAGGACCATCGCAAACGCCTTCGCCGCCGGTTCATGGACGGCGGCGCCGATGCCGTACCAGATTACGAGATGCTGGAACTGCTGCTGTTCCGCTCAATCCCCCGGGCCGATGTGAAACCGTTGGCCCGCCGCCTGATCGACCATTTCGGCGATCTGGGGCGTGTGATGGCCGCCAGTGCCGCACAGTTGCAGGAGGTTGAGGGGGTGGGCGAGGCGGTGGCGCAGGATCTCAAGATCGTCGAAGCAACGGCGCACAGGATCGCCCGTGCCAAGGTGTTGCAACGCCATGTGGTCAGCAGCTGGGACGCCGTGCTGGACTATTGCCATACGACGATGGCCCACCGCGACACCGAACAGTTCCGCATCCTGTTTCTGGACCGCAAGAACACGGTCATCGCAGACGAGGAACAGGCGCGCGGTACGGTCGATCATGTGCCCGTCTATCCGCGTGAGGTGGTGAAACGGGCGTTGGCGCTGAATGCCTCGGCACTCATTCTGGTCCACAATCACCCCTCGGGCGACCCGACACCAAGCGACAGCGATATTTCGATGACCGCCCAGATCAACGATGCCTGTGCCGCCCTGGGGCTGGTGCTGCACGATCATCTGATCATCGGCAAATCCACTGAACTCAGCTTTCGCAGCGCCGGATACCTCTGACCACAGCGTTTCGGGAGAAACTGGAGCGCCAGTACCCTGCCGCGCGTCGCGCTCCCGGAGATTGGCGATCAACAAGACATCAGGCCTTCCGCGAAACGCCCTATTTCAACCAGACCTCGACCCGACGGTTCACGCCGCGCCCCCATTCCACCTCGTCGCACGCCATGGGCATCGCCTCGCCAAAGGCCTCGGTGGCCAGGGTCAGGCGCGAAGGGTCCACCGTGCTGGCCGCCGCGCGCACCGCATCGCGCACAGCCCTCGCCCGGGTCTGCGAGATTCGTCGGTTGATCGCCGCCGGGCCCTGACCATCGGAGAAACCCACGAATAGCAGCGTCCGGTCGTCGAACACCCCGCGCTCCAGCGCCTCGGCCAGCAGCGCCACGTTCGAGCGGGATTGCGCGTCCAGCGCGGTCGCCCCCCCCTCGAAGCGATAGGTCACGGTCAGGCGGCTGTGCCCCGACAGGCCCCGCACCAGCCGCTGCAATTCGCCGAGGTCGATCTCACTGCCTGCCCGGTCGATGGCATTGGCAAAGCGCGCGCCCTGATTCTGGAACGGGATCGCGGCGGGAAACTGGTCGACGAACCCGGCGCGCCGGATCACCGGCTGGGCGGCGGGCGAGCCGACATAGCGCAGGAATTCGCGCGCCAGCGCGGGCAGGCGGCGGGCGGGCAGATAGGCGAACAGCGGTGCGGTAAGCGGATAATCCTCGGTCTTTATGTCCGTGATCGTGGCGTTGCTCGCAAAGCCGCAGGGGCCGATCAGGGTCAGCGGCGCAGCGTTGCCCATGTCGGAAAAGCTGCCCATGCCCAGCGCGAAAGGATCCGCCGCGACCGCATCGGCAAGGGCGGTGTTCGTGTCGTGGCGGGTGATGCCTTCGGCCAGCCTGTCCTTGCCGTATTGGACCAGCACCCGGGTGACGAAGGACTGGGCCAACCCCGAGGTTTCGCCAGGCAGGTGCAAAAGGATCGGTTCATCCGCCCCGCCCAGCGCCGCCCAGCTGGTGATTTCCCCGGCAAAGATCGCCGCCAGATCGCCCATGTCGATCCGGTCGACCGAGTTCGACACCGACACCAGCGGCACCAGCGCATCCAGTGCCACGATGCGCGACCGCCCCGGCGCCGTCAGGTCGCCCAACTCGCCGGTGCGCGCCAGCGCCGCTTCGGGCTGTGTCACTTCGCGCAGCGACAGGGCGATGTCGGCCTCGTCGCCGATCAGATCGGCAAAGCCCTGATCGGAACTGTTCAGCCGGAATGTCACCCGCGCCGCCAGGGTGTCGCTGCGCCGTTCGGTCAGTTCATAGGTGAACCGTTCATCGCTCTGCACCACCCGGCGCACCGCGAAACCATTGCGCGCGGCGAAGGATTCCAGCAGCGACGGGATCAGCACCGCGCCCATGGCGGGTGCCCCGGACAGGGTGAATTTGGCGACATGGGCGGTCAGATCGGGGCAGCCGGGGCCGTTGCAAATCACGCCCGACCCGTCCAGCGTGAGGATGCCGAAATCGGTGTCGACGCGATAGAATTCACCGTCATAGCCCAGCAGGTTGCCCGACACCTCGACAGTGCCGTCGCGCGATGTGAGGGTGACATCCTCGGCCGCCGCAATCCCGGGGCCCGACATGAGAAGCGCGGCGAAAACCGCCGCGCGCTGGATGGTCATTGGGGGGCCTGCAACTTCTGGCGTCAGTTGCTGGCGATCTTCATGTCTCGCAACAGGTTTTTCAACACCAGAATGTCACCGATGGCATCGCAATCGGGTATTTCCAGGGTCAGGGCCGTGGACTGCATCTGCCCGCCCGCACCCGGTTGCAGCACCTTGCCCTCGACAGGCTTGCCGCAGGTAAAGGCGTTGACCTCGGCCTCGACACTCAGGCGCACGGTGCCGTCACGCTGGATCGTGCCCACCGGAAAAACATAAACCTCGGCGGCATGTCCATCGGTCAGGGTGGAATCGCCCAGCCGGGTGATGAACCCGCCCCGGGCCCGCACGGCGCGCAGCGAGGTGCCCGGTGCATCGGCCCAGACATGGCCATCGGTGCCAATGTCCGCGCCAAATTCGAGGGCGTGGATTTGCAGGCCTGTCTGACCCTGCCATTGCAGGGCAATCCGGGTATAGGATTCAAAATCGGGGATGGCGGCGATGGCGCGCAGGGGCAGCCCAGCCACATCAGCCTCGAACATCGCGATGGGGGCAAGGGCGGGCATATCGACCGATACAGCGCCATTGGCGTCGGTCTGAATGTCGAAGATCAGCGTCTCGTGGCGGATCTGCACGCGGGCGCTGGCATCACAGGGCGCATTGACCGTCAGGCGCACCATCGCGCCTTCCATCAGCATTGCGTCAAGGGTGGCGGTGCAATCAGCAGCTTGGGTGGCTTCTGGGGCAGGGGCCGCGATCTCGATTGCCGGTTCCAGGGTCTTGCCGGGGGTCAGCGCGGCTGCAGGCAGTTGCGGCGCAGGGTCGGGGGCAGACAGGCCACCCATCTGGGCGCTGGCCAGCGTCACCGCACCCATGTCGGCGGCGGCAATTTCTTCACCCCGGTCACTGCCCAGAAGATGCGTGGCACCGATGACGACGGCAAAGCCCACGGCCATGGCGGCGGCACCTTTGACAACGGTCCTTTTCAGGGTCTTGCTCATACGACGATTCTCCTGATCCCGGCAGCACGGGGTCAGGATTAACCGTCAATATTGACCGATCCTGGGCGCCGCCGCGGCGCGCCAGGGGTCATTTCATGCCGCTCAGGCCAGTTGCCCGTGACAATGCTTGAACTTCTTGCCCGATCCGCAGGGGCAGGCATCGTTGCGCCCGGGATTGCCCCAGGTGGTGGGGTCATCCTCGACAAAGCCGGTTTCGGGGTTTGTCGCGGGGGTGCCACGGGCATCACCTTCACCGGCCAGCGCGCGCTGTTGCGCCTGCAACTGGTTCAGCATGCCCTGCTGTTCCTCGGGCGTCAGGGGCCGGATCTGCGACAGCTTTTTCGACACATCGGCGCGCAGGCTTTCCAGCATGCTGCCAAACAGCTGGAACCCCTCGCCCTTGTACTCGTTCAGCGGATCGCGCTGGGCATAGCCGCGGAACCCCACGACCGAGCGCAGGTGCTCCAGCGTCAGCAGGTGTTCGCGCCATTTGGTGTCGATGGTCTGCAACAACAGCTGCTTTTCGATCTGGCGCATCGTGCCGGGGCCGAACTGCGCGGCCTTGGCGGCCATGAATTCGTCGCTGGCCTTGGTCACACGCTCGCGGATCACATCCTGATCCACGCCATCCTCGTCGATCCAGGCCAGAACCGGCAGGTCCAGCCCCAACTGCTCCAGAACGGCGACATACAGCCCCTCGCCGTCCCACTGATCGGCATAGCTTTTGGGCGGAATATGGCTGTCGACCAGATCGTCGATCACCTGGTGGCGCATGTCCTCGGTGATTTCGTGCAGATCCTTCGTTTCCATGATCTCGCGGCGCTGACCAAAGATAACCTTGCGCTGGTCGTTCATCACGTCGTCGAACTTCAACAGTTGCTTGCGGATGTCGAAGTTGCGCCCTTCGACCTTGGCCTGGGCCTTTTCCAGCGATTTGTTCACCCAGGGGTGGACGATGGCCTCGCCTTCCTTCATCCCCAGCTTGGACAGCACATTCTCCAGCCGCTCCGACCCGAAGATGCGCATCAGGTCATCCTCAAGCGACAGGTAGAAGCTCGAACGCCCCGGGTCGCCCTGACGGCCCGACCGGCCGCGCAGCTGGTTGTCGATGCGGCGCGATTCGTGGCGTTCGGTGGCCAGAACGAACAGCCCGCCCGCCGCGATCACCTTGGCCTTGTCCTCGGCCACCTCGGCCTCGATCCGGGTGCGCACCGCTTCGGGGTCGGCCTCGGGGTCTTCGTCCAGCGCCTGAAGCACGCGCATTTCGACGTTGCCACCCAACTGGATGTCGGTGCCGCGCCCGGCCATGTTGGTGGCGATGGTCACGGCATTGAACTTGCCCGCGTCGCCCACGATCTGCGCCTCTTGTTCGTGCTGGCGCGCGTTCAGCACGTTGTGGGGGATGTCGGCAACCTTCAGAAGGCCCGACAGGAACTCGGACTTTTCGATCGATGTGGTGCCCACAAGAACCGGCTGGCCCTTTTCACCGGATTTCTTGATCGATCCGACAATCGCCTCGTACTTTTCGCGCGCCGTGCGATAGACGGCATCGTGATCGTCCTTGCGCGCGATGGGCCGGTTGGTCGGCATCTCGACCACGCCAAGGCCATAGATTTCACGAAACTCCTCGGCCTCGGTGGCGGCGGTGCCGGTCATGCCCGACAGCTTGTCGTACAGACGGAAATAGTTCTGGAACGTCACCGAGGCCAGTGTCACGTTCTCGGGCTGGATGTTCACGTCTTCCTTGGCCTCGATGGCCTGGTGCAAACCGTCGGACAGGCGGCGACCCGCCATCATCCGGCCGGTGAATTCATCGATCAGCACCACATCGCCATCGCGCACGATATAATCCTTGTCGCGGGTGAACAGCTTGTGCGCGCGCAGTCCCTGATTGACATGGTGCACGATGGTGGTGCTTTCGGGATCATACAGCGTCTGGCCTTCGGGCAGGATGCCCGCCTCTGCCAGATGGTTTTCCAGAAACTCGTTGCCCGCATCGGTATAGGTGACGTTGCGGGTTTTCTCGTCCAGCTTGAAATGCGTTTCGTTCAGCAGCGGGATCACCTTGTCGATGGTGCGGTACAGATCGCTGCGGTCCTGGCTGGGGCCGGAAATGATCAAGGGCGTGCGCGCCTCGTCAATCAGGATCGAATCCACCTCATCGACGATGGCAAAGTTGTGGCCGCGCTGGTACATGTCGGACAATTCCGATTTCATGTTGTCACGCAGATAGTCGAAGCCCAGTTCGTTGTTCGTGGCATAGGTCACGTCGGCCTTGTAGGCTGCCTTCTTCTCGTCCTCGGGCTGTTGCGGATAGACAGCGCCACAGCTCAGGCCAAGATGGGAAAACACCTTGCCCATCCAGTCGGCATCGCGGCGCACGAGGTAATCGTTGACGGTCACGATATGCACGCCCTTGCCGGTCAGCGCATTCAGATAGGCCGGGAAGGTCGCCACCAGCGTCTTGCCCTCGCCTGTCTTCATCTCGGCGATGTTGCCCTGATGCAGGAAGATACCACCCATCAACTGCACATCGAAGGCCCGCAGCCCCAGCGCCCGGCGCGCTGCCTCGCGGCAGTTTGCAAAGGCCTCGGGCAGCAGGGCGTCCAGGCTTTCGCCCGCCATGGCGCGTTTGGCAAGCGCCTCGGTGCGGTCCTTGATCCCGGCATCGGTCAGCTTTTCGCACTCGGGTTCCAGCGCGTTGATCTGCGCAATAAGCGGTCTGACAGATTTCACCTTGCGGTCGTTCGGCGTGCCGAACACCTTTTTCGCAATGGTTCCCATTCCCAGCATGTTCTCTCCTGACGCCTTCGTGTGAGGGGATCGCTTGCCCATAGCCGCGGGTCGCCCTAGAAACGGCAACAATACAGCCCCTCATGGCCATGAAGCGATGTAAGGGGAGGTCAACATAGTGTCAACGTCAACCCCATGCGGGGTGGACAGGAAGGACCATCCAATGTCGAAACTTCGCGTAACCACGGCAGCACTTGCCCTTGTTCTGGGTCTGTCGGCCCCCGTGCTGGCGCAGGATGCCAGCACCGTCGTCGCCACCGTGGGCGGAACCGAGATCACCCTCGGCCATATGATCGTGCTGGCCCAGCGCCTGCCCGAACAATACCAGCAATTGTCCGACCAGGTGCTGTTCGACGGCATTCTGGAACAACTGATCCAGCAGACGGCCCTGGGTCAGAAGGCGGGTGAGATGAACCGGCGCGCCGAACTGATCCTTGAGAACGAGCGGCGCGCGCTGATGGCGGGCGAAGTCATCGACCGGCAGGTCAACCAAGCCGTGAGCGATGAGGCGTTGCAGGCGGCCTATGATGCCGCCTATGCCGATGTGACCCCCGAGATGGAATATCAGGCCAGCCATATTCTGGTCGAAACCGAGGAAGAGGCGCAGGCGCTGATCACCGAGCTTGAGGGCGGCGCCGATTTTGCCACCCTGGCGCAGGAAAAATCGACCGGGCCGTCGGGTCCGAACGGCGGCGCGCTGGGTTGGTTCGGGGCGGGAATGATGGTGCCCGAATTCGAGGTGGCGGTGATGGCGCTCAGCGTCGGTGAAATCTCGCCCCCGGTGCAGACCCAGTTCGGCTGGCATGTCCTCATCCTGACCGACACCCGCCGGCAGGCCGCGCCCAGCCTCGACGAGGTGCGCGACGAACTGGCCGACACGATCCGCCAGCGCGCGGTCGAGGCGCTGATCGAAGAATCGACCGCCGGGATAGAGGTGACACGCGCCGAAGAGGGCAGCATCGACGCAGCCCTGTTGCGCAACGGCGATCTGGTTCTAGAGTAGCGCAGACTTCCGCATCAGGGATACAGGGCCATGGCCAAGAAGAAAGACGACAAGGCAGACAAGGCAGACAAGGCAGACAAGAAGAAGAAGAAGAAGGCCGCCAAGGCAAAGGCAACCGACAAGCAGGTGAAGAAGGCGAAGAAGGCCAAACCTGCCGCAAAGCCCGCCAAGGCGCCCAACCCCGTGTCGTCCCTCGCGCCGTCCGGGGGCTTTCCCGATCTGCCGGTGATCCGCGGCGCGTCCTTCGCTGCCGTGGCTGCCGGTGTGAAATACCAGGGCCGCCGTGACGTGATGCTGGCCACCCTCACCCCCGGCAGTGCGGTGGCGGGTGTGTTTACCCGTTCATCGACCCGTGCCGCCCCGGTGCTGGATTGCCAGGCCAAGATCGGCCTTGATTCCACCGCAGGGGCCGCGATCATCGTGAACTCGGGCAATGCCAACGCCTTCACCGGCGGCGCGGGCCTGCAATCCGTGGCCCGAGTCACCGGGGCCTTGGCCGAACTGCTGAATCTGCCGATCGAACGGGTGTTCTCGTCCTCCACCGGCGTCATCGGCCAGCCGCTGCCCGAAGAAAAGATTATCGCCGCGCTGGGCAATCTGCGCGACACGCTGTCGGAAACCGCCATCACCGATGCCGCCGCGGCCATCATGACCACCGACACCTTTCCCAAAGGCGCCAAAGCGCAGGTGGACCTGAACGGGGTGACGGTCAGCATCGCGGGCATCGCCAAAGGCTCGGGCATGATCGCGCCCGATATGGCGACGATGCTGGTCTATATCTTCACCGATGCCGCGATCAGCCAACCGCTGTTGCAACGCATGGTCAGCCGCCAGAACGAAACCACCTTCAACGCGATCACTGTCGACAGCGACACCTCGACCTCCGACACCGTGCTGGTCGCCGCAACGGGTGCGGCAGGAAATGTGCCCATCAGCCGGTCCAACAGCCGCGACGCCAAGGTGTTCGAGGCGGCACTGCACAACGTGATGCTTGACCTTGCCCACCAGGTGGTGCGCGACGGCGAAGGTGCGACCAAATTCGTCGAGATCAACGTCACTGGCGCCGACTCGGCCGCCGATGCCCGCACCGTCGCGCTGTCCATCGCCAATTCGCCGCTGGTGAAAACCGCCATCGCCGGGCAGGATCCCAACTGGGGTCGCATCGTGATGGCCGTGGGCAAATCCGGCGCCAAGGCAGACCGCGATCTGCTGACCATCCGGCTGGGCGATATACTGGTGGCCGAAAACGGCTGGGTCTCGCCCGATTACACCGAAGCGGCGGGCGCAGAGTACATGAAACAACAGGATCTGGCGATCAGCGTCGATCTTGGCATCGGGTCGGGCACCGCCACTGTGTGGACCTGCGATCTGACTCACCAGTACATCACGATCAACGCCGACTATCGCTCTTGAACATCGTCCTCGTCTCTGCCGTCGCGTTGATCGACGTCGACGGCAGAGTGCTTCTGGCCCAGCGCCCCGAGGGAAAATCCATGGCCGGGCTGTGGGAGTTTCCGGGCGGCAAGGTCGAAGCCGGTGAAACGCCCGAGGCGGCGCTGATTCGCGAATTGCAGGAGGAACTGGGTATCGACACCTGGGCCAGTTGCCTGGCGCCGCTGACCTTCGCCAGCCATGGCTATGACGATTTCCACCTGCTGATGCCGCTGTTCGCGTGCCGCAAATGGGCCGGAACGCCGGTATCCAGGGAAAACCAGAGGTTGCAATGGGTGCGCCCCAGCGCCCTGCGGGATTACCCGATGCCCCCGGCGGATCTGCCGCTCATTCCGATCCTACGCGACTGGCTTTGATCGCGATGGCCGTCACGGAAAATATGTCATAAATCCGCCACATCTTCGCCCCAATTAACGAAATGTTCAATTCTTGGGCGCAAATCCGGACGATGCGGCAAAGTTTCGCGTAGTCAGCGAACTTTTCAGCGATATGTTTGAAGCATGAACACGGGGGAATCTGTAATGGTCAAGACGATAACGATTGGAAGTTGCGTGTCGGTTCAAGGCCTGGTGGTCCGCTCGCTCGACGATGGTCGGGTGGTGATCCAGGTGGGAACCAACCAGTTCACCGGGCGCCCGGTGCAACACGCGGCCTCTGCCTGACGAAAGCCGACACTCACGAAACTGGAAAAAAGGACAGTCCTTCAGGACTGTCCTTTTTTATGGCCGGGGGGCAGAGACCTTGATCAGGTCAGATTGCGCTCGACCGATTCACGGGTGAAGATTTCGATCACGTCCTTGGGCCGGACGTCATCGTAATTCTCGAACGCCATGCCGCACTCCTGGCCCGATTGCACTTCGGCCACTTCGTCCTTGAAGCGCTTCAGCGTTTTCAGCGTGCCTTCGTGGATCAC
>Ga0105054_10006918_pt1 | contig 15639 bp, 10 predicted proteins | sample BON02_FD_78091 | JGI IMG/M metagenome (GOLD analysis project Ga0105054, IMG submission 78091) | Freshwater microbial communities from Lake Bonney liftoff mats and glacier meltwater in Antarctica - BON-02 (megahit assembly) | ecosystem: Environmental > Aquatic > Freshwater > Ice > Glacier...
AACTACTATTCCAAAAATGAAATCCTGACACTCTACCTCAATACGGTTCCTTTTGGCAACAATACATTCGGAATAAAGACTGCATCAAAACGATATTTCAATAAAGCGGTAAACAGGCTTCAGGTTGAAGAAGCGGCACTCCTTGTCGGTATGCTAAAAGCAACCACCACATATAATCCGATCCGCAATCCTGAAAAGGCACTCGAACGCCGTAATACAGTGCTGAGTCAGATGGAAAAATACGAATATCTGAACGCATCAGAGTTTAAAAAATATAGCCAGAGGCCACTTAAACTTAATCCCGGGAGTCTAGATGAAGGTAGTGATGGTGGATCCTATCTAAGATCAGCTGTATCAAGATATCTAGAAAAGTGGTGTGAAGATAATGGTTATGACCTGTATAGCGACGGGCTGAAAATTTATACCACCATCGACTCCAGAATGCAAAAGTATGCAGAAGAAGCTGTGACCGGCCATATGAAAATCCTGCAAAGAAGATTTGAGAATGTATGGGGAAATGAAAACCCATGGCGAACAGCAGACGGAAAAGAAATTCTTGATTTTCCTGAAAAAGCGGCTCAAAGGCTTCCATATTATGACTTTCTTAAGAAGAGATTCAACAATAATCTTGATTCTATAAATTATTATCTGAACAGACCAAAAAAAATGAAGGTATTTAACTGGAACGGAGAGAAAGAAGTACAATTCTCAACAATAGATTCCATTAAGTATTACGCAAAAATCTTGAATACTGGGATGATGACTTTGGATCCATTCAACGGGCATATCAAAGTTTGGATTGGTGGAATTAATCATAAACATTTCAAGTACGACCATGTAAATCAGGCCAAAAGACAGGCAGGATCAACATTCAAGCCCTTTGCATACCTTGCTGCGCTCGAAGCTGGAATGAATCCATGTGATAAATTTACAGATGAGGCGGTGCGAATTCCCTATACATTCAGAGGAAAAACAGAATATTGGGAACCAAAGAATGCAAATTACAGTTTCTCAGGCAGGCAAATGTCCTTACGCTGGGCTATGGGCAAATCTGTAAATTCAATTACAGCACAAATTACTGAAAAAGTAGGTGCTCAGAATGTGGTGAAATATGCGAAGGCATGCGGAATCGAAAGTGACCTAAAGGCTGTTCTTTCGGTTAGTCTGGGCCCAAATGATGTTAGTGTCTTTGAAATGGTAAAAGCTTATGGTACTTTTCTAAATAAGGGAGTTAGAACAGAACCTATCCTGGTAGAAAAGATTACGGATTCTGAAGGAAACCTAATAGAAGAATTCAAGGCTGAGCAAAAAAGAACACTTTCTGAAGAAATAGCTTGGCTGATGATTTATATGCTTAGAGGCGGTATGGAAGAGCCAGAAGGGACCTCACAGGCACTTTGGGAATGGGATCTTTGGAAAAACAATAATCAGATAGGTGGTAAAACCGGGACATCCTCTGATTATGTAGATGGCTGGTATATGGGTGTTACTAAAGATCTTGTAACCGGAGTATGGGTTGGAGGCGATGAGCGAAGTGTACACTTTAAAACATCTCAGACTGGAGAAGGATCAAGAACTGCTCTACCAATCTTTGGAAAATTTATGGAAAAGGTTTATAAAGACGGCTCGCTGGGAATTAAACCTGGTCCCTTCCCTAAACCCGGAGTAAAAATTACCAGAGAATACCAATGTGAAACCGTTTACAGCCGACCGGATACCGCAGCGATAGATTCAGCATTTATTGATTCTTTATTTATTCCGTTTGAATCGCCTGATACCATTGCGAACCCGAATGTAACTTTAAGGAGCCTCACAAGTCCTAAGGTTCAGGAGAATAAGGGCAATCAATCTCAGGAAAGTAAGCAACCTGTAAATCCTAAAAAGGAAGTTCCTGTCGAAGTGCAAAAAACTCGAAAAGAGATCAGAGAAGAACGGAGACAGAATAAAGCAAAGCAAAATAATTGAATAATGATTTCCTTAGCTGATAATTTGATGCTCGGGAAATCAAAATCATTAATTTTACGTAATTTAGAAAAAGTCCATTTCATTATAATTATATGAGAGAACGTAGTATTTGCCGAAAAACACCATCATTCTGGCTGATCATAACCCTATTTACTGCCATTTTATTTAGTGTCGCTATAGACGCAAAGGCACAATATTTTGGTCAGAATAGGGTGAGATACAAGAATTTGAAGTTTAAAGTATATGAAACCCCACATTTTGACCTGTATTATTATCTAAAAAATGATAGTCTGGTTCAGCGATTTGCGAAAGAGGCAGAGGTTTGGTATGAACTGCACCAACAGGTTTTTAGGGATACATTTTTAAAGAAGAATCCATTCATTCTTTATTCAAATCATCCCGATTTTCAACAAACCACAGCTTTAATGGGTGAGGTTGGAGTAGGAACAGGCGGTGTAACTGAAGGCATGAAGAATAGGGTAATAATGCCAATTTCACAGTTAAATCACCAAACAAGGCATGTTTTAGGTCACGAACTTGTGCATGCTTTTCAATATCATTCCTTGATAGAAGGCGACTCAACAAACCTTGAAAATATTGGTAATTTACCTTTGTGGATGGTAGAAGGTATGGCGGAATACCTTTCGGTAGGTAAACAAGATGCCTATACCTCCATGTGGATGCGGGATGCATACCTGAATAAAGATATCCCCTCCCTAAGAGATCTGACAACTTCTAATAAATACTTCCCATATCGCTACGGACAGGCATTCTGGTCGTACATTGGATCCACTTACGGTGACACGGTGATTGTCCCCTTGTTTAAAGAAACCGCGAAATATGGCTATGAAATGGCAATCCGAAGAACTTTTGGATATGACGAAAGAACATTATCCAGTCTTTGGAAAACAAGCGTTGAGAATACATACAGGCCATATCTTAAAGACACTGCTCAAATCCCGATAGGGAAAATGATAATCAATGATAAGAATGGTGGTTCAACTTACAATCTTGCGCCGGCAATTTCGCCTGATGGGAATTATGTTGCTTTTCTTTCGGAACGTGACTTGCTTAGTATTGATCTCTTTCTTGCTGACGCAAAAACCGGCAAAATCCTGAAAAAGCTATCCAGTAAGGCAAAAAACGGGCATATTGAGGAATATAATTTTATAGAATCGGCAGGCGCATGGTCGCCTGATAGTAAAAAGTTTGCATTCAGCGCATTCAGTGCCGGGGTAACTAAACTTATAACTGTAGATGTTTCAAGCGGCCGTGTGATTTCAACGGTGGGCATGGGCAATGTCGAAGAGTTCAGTAACATTACTTGGTCGCCAAATGGAAAGGACGTTGCATTTTCAGGCCTGAAAGAAGGACAGAATGACCTCTATCAGTTTAATATTAACACCAAGGTTCTGACACAATTAACCAATGATAAATATTCCGATTACCATCCAAGCTATTCAAGAGATGGACGCAGCATTGTGTTTAGTACAGACCGTACAACCTATGATAAATCAGCAGTCGGGGTAGATATTACTTTAAACTTGGCTATATTGGATATTGCCACAAAAAAAGTTACTGATATTCAAGTTTTTGACGGAGCAAATAACTTGAATCCTCAATATTCAGGTGATAATAAGAGTATCTATTTCTTATCTAACAGAGACGGTTTCAGAAATCTGTACCGCTATTCAATAGATGATAAAACTGTAGAACAGTTAACAGATTATTTTACAGGAATTAGTGGTATTACCGAATACTCCCCTGCCCTGAGTGTTTCCAATAATGATGATATTGTATATTCCTACTATAGGGCTCAGAAATACACTATTTATAACGCAAAGGCCGCCCAATTTAAATCAAAAAAGGTCGGTACTCAGGATTTAAATTTTGACGCTGCAAACTTACCGCCTGCAAGATCTGTTGGTGTTGATATTATCAATGCTAACCTGAATAATTTTGAGCGCTTCGAAAAAATACCTAAAGATTCGATACGGACTATTCCTTATCAGCCAAAATTTAAACTTGATTACCTTTCAAGTAACGGTGTTGGGGCCTCTGTAGGAAGATTCGGAACCGGCCTTGCAAGTGGTGTTCAGGGTGTTTTCAGTGATATACTTGGAAGGAATCAAATCTTTGCTACAGCGGCAGTAAATGGCGAGATTTATGATTTTGGAGGTCAGGTGGCCTATGTTAATCAGCAAAGCAGAATTAGCTATGGCGCCGTTGTTTCGCATATACCTTTTGTAACTGGGCAGGTATCTGCAGAAATACAAAATCTTCCGGGTGTCGGGCAAACTTTCGTTGAAAATTTTGATATGATCCGAACCTTTGAAGACCAGATATCTATATTTGCATCTTATCCATTTTCAAGAAATCATCGTTTTGAAGCAGGGAGTGGCATTTCAAGGTACAGTTACCGAATAGATAGGTTTAGTAATTATTACGATAATAATAGTGGCTTCCCAATCGGTTCAGACAGGAAAAAACTTTCGAGGGACGAAGCAACAGCATTTTATGGTGTATTTTTTGACCCTTTTACCACTATACAGTTAAACGCTGCCTTTGTAGGTGATAACTCGTTTTCAGGAATGACTGCCCCGCTAGATGGTTTCCGTTATAGACTGGGGGTTGAAAATTTCCAAGGCGATTTTAAACTGAATGCAATAACTGCAGATGCAAGAAGATATGTAAGGTTAAAGCCGATTACTATTGCCGGCAGAATTTATACTTATACTCGTATAGGCCCCGATGAAGCCCGACTTTTTCAAATGTTTGCAGGCCAGGGATTTCTGATACGCGGTTATGATGCCAATTCATTTTACAGAAATGGAGCATCACGAACCCCAGGAACAGGAGAATTTGATATCAATCAATTAGTGGGTTCACGTTTAGCTGTAGCGAATTTCGAATTTCGTCTTCCATTTACTGGTCCGAAAAAATTAGCAGCAATAGAATCTAAGTTTCTCTTTTCAGATTTGAACGTATTCTTCGATATAGGGCTTGCATATGATAATGATTCAAAAGTAGCTTTCCGATCGGCCCCCCGGACTATTAACGGGTACATGGAGCGGATTCCGGCGATGAGTACGGGTGTATCGCTTAGAGTAAATGTATTTGGATACTTTATTTTAGAGCCTTATTATGCGATACCTTTCCAAAGAAAAGATGTTAGTTTAGGGATATTCGGTTTAACCTTCGCACCCGGATGGTAAATATTTAAAGAAGTGTCCTTAACAGTTGAGGTCGGAAGATTTTTCTTCCGACTTTTTTTTTGCTAACTTTTATTGGCCGTCAAACTCGGATCAAAGACGGATAAAATTTGTGTTTCATTTGTGTTTCATCTGTATTCCCTTACAATTTGATTTGGATTTTATAGTCAATCTTTTTATATTCAAGATATTAAATCCTTTTTATATGGGAAGATTAGTCGCTGGCCTTTTTGGCCCAGTTATTGGAAAAGTAGGTACGGTTATAGGATCCTCAAGGAATGGGATACCTTATTTAAAGGGTCCACACAAAAATCGAACAAAAACTATTAGTGAGAAATAAACGCTTAACAGGCGTAAGTTTGCAGCAGCTCAGGCATGGCTTAAACCTTTGCTTAATTTTCTGCGTATCTGAAAAAGCTTCTTATACGCTTAACGGGCAATTCAGGAAGGTGGGTGTTGATAAATTAACTTTAGATTCAAGTTTTAAACTCTGACTTGCCTTTTTAAAAATTGAAAACTTTATCTAGATCAAATTCGTAATTGATTATACCTACAAGAAGAATTCAATTAAAATATTATAATACAATTAAAAAAAATGAAAGCGATGAAATCACTATTAAGTATTGCCATAATATTACTCTTTGTCTCAGCAACAAGCTGTGGACAAACAAATCCTAAAAGCCAGACCCAAAATACCAATGCCCAAAAATTCCCCCTTCAGAAATCTGAAGCAGAGTGGAAAAAAGTACTAAGCCCTATTGGCTTTGAAGTGATGGTAAACCGGGGAACAGAACCTCCGTTTCGCAATCCTTATAATGACAACCATCAGAAAGGCATCTATGTTAGTGCGGCAACAGGCGAACCACTATTCAGTTCTGATGATAAATTCGAATCCGGTAGTGGCTGGCCGAGCTTTACAAAAGCTATTAAAGCAGGTGCTATAACTGTGGTTACAGATAACAGTCATGGAATGGTTCGTGACGAAGTGATCGAAACCAAAACCGGTCTTCACCTTGGTCATGTATTTGATGATGGCCCTAAAGACAAAGGTGGAAAACGCTACTGTATGAACTCTGCAGCACTAAAGTTCATTAAAAAGTAATCAGGAAAGATTTCTCACAGGGGTATTCATCGGTTGTATACCTGAAACCAAAATCTGCTCAAAATCCAGGCCGATGGTTAGGTCTATCCAATCCGGATTAACAGACCTGATCATTCTGTCTTTCTGAATTCTAGTAAATCTACTGATGAGCTTGAAACGTTCCATTGCAAGTGTCTCAGAACTTAATTCCTCAAAATAAACCAGCCTAGTTAATTGCTGCCCAGAGTCAAAAAATAAATTTGGCATCTGCCTGTAAAAACTCATGGTCTTCATCAGGTCGGAACTCATCCCTACGTGGATACAACTGCGGTTACGGTCAGTAACTAAATAAACAAATTTTCTGGTCTTCATGGCTGTTTTAATAAGGATCGGCATATATTAAAATTTAAATTTTTTGTTTTGAAAATATTTACTAATTTTATGAGCATAAATTTACTAACTTTTTTAGTATTTCCAAATTTATTTTAAAATGTCAAACATTTCTTCAAATCTGAAGTACCTCCGCAAGAAAAAAGGGCTTACACAACAGCAATTTGCTGACAATCTTGAAATCAAACGCTCTCTCGTAGGAGCTTATGAAGAGGATCGGGCTGAGCCTAAGTATGAATTACTAAAAAAATTCGCGGAATTTTACGAATTATCCATGGATGAACTCATCAATGATCGCATTGATGACCGCTGGAAACCTAAACCCAAGGGAGACCCTGCCAATATCAGAGTTTTAAGTATTTCTGTTGACAGTCAGGACAGAGAGAATATCGAGCTGGTTCCTTTAAAAGCAAGCGCAGGATATCTTAATGGATACGGGGATCCCGAATACATCAGTGAATTACCAAAATTTCATTTACCAATGTTCCGCCAAGGGACATTCCGTGCATTTGAAATTAAAGGTGATTCGATGCTTCCACTTCAATCGGGAACAATTGTAGTTGGCGAATATCTTAGCAACTGGAATGATGTAAAACCGGGCGATACTTATGTGGTGATTAGCAAAAGCGACGGTATAGTATATAAAAGAATAGGAAATAGGGTAAAAGAAAACAAGGTGTTAAAACTTATTTCAGATAATCCGGTTTATGAGCCCTATACCATTGAGGCAGATGAATTACTGGAAATATGGAAAGCCAAAGCTTTTATCAGCACCAACTTTCCTGAACCATCACCAGAGCCTACACTTGAAAGCCTTACCAATATGGTCTCACAAATGCAGAAATCCATCTCAAATCTCGATAAAAACCGTAATTAACATATTTTAACATATCATTTTTAAACTATCGGTCAATAAAACTATCTATCTGATTAAATAAACACATATAGATATGAAGAAGTTATTAATCATTACAGCCCTATTTGTAGGAATTATCACTAGCGGCTATGCACAAGATACCACAGAGCGGAAAAGACCTCAAGGACATGGGCTACATGGACAAGGATTTGCTCAGGAAATGAAAACCCCTGAAGATCGCGCAAAAATGAGTGCCGATGCGTTAGAAAAAAGATTAAACCTCAGTCAGGAGCAAAAAGATAAAGTTTATGCCCTGCATCTAGAACGCGGCGAAAAAATGGAAAAATTGCGAAAATCTGAAATGGATATGAGAAAATCCCAGATGGAAAATCGCAGAGAGATCATGAATGATTCTGAGAAGAAGATGAATAAGATTCTGAATGATGAGCAGCAAAAAACCATGGAAGAAATGAAACAAAAAGGAAAAGAAAGAATGAAAAACCGGGCAGAACACAGACCGGGAATGAGAAAAGGTTAAGTATTTTTTTATTGATTTAGAATAAAAGTGACCCATTTCGGGTCGCTTTTATTATTTTTAATAAAAATTTTGAAAGAGATCAATACTTTTATTTCGGAAAGCCTGGAACTGCGTAAACGCAACAATTCCCTGCGCACTTTAAAAGTGGAGAATTCACTAATCGATTTCTGTTCAAACGATTACCTAGGCTTTTCCCGATCAGAAGAATTAAAAACATATTTTGAAATTGAATTAAAGAAACATCCGGAATATCGATTGGGCTCAGGTGGCTCAAGACTACTTGCAGGTAATCACAGCTTTACAGAAAATCTGGAGAAGGAAATCGCCCAATTCCACGAATCAGAAAGTGCAATTCTTTTCAATTCTGGCTATGACGCCAATGTTGGTTTATTTTCATGTCTTGCACAAAGAGGAGACACAATCATTTCAGATGAATTAATACATGCTTCAATTATTGATGGTATCCGGTTAAGCCATGCCTCGCGCTATGTATTTAAGCATAATGACCTCCAAAGTCTGGAACAAAAATTAAAACTGGCTAAAGGAAAAATATTCGTTGCAATAGAAAGTGTGTATTCAATGGATGGGGACGAAGCCTCACTAAAGGAAATTGCCCAACTTGCAAAGAAATACAATGCTGCCCTGATCGTCGATGAGGCTCATGCTATAGGTATATTTGGAGAATCAGGCAAAGGTCTTATTCATGAACTGGGACTTTGCAATGTGGTATTCGCAAGAACAATCACCTTTGGGAAAGCTTTAGGCACCCATGGTGCAGCAATCTTGGGGAGCAATCAGCTGAGAGACTATCTGATTAATTTTTCAAGGGCATTCATCTTTACAACAGCCGCACCTTTCCTGAGCCATCTGGCTGTTAAAAGTGCATATTTGTTTCTTAAAAGCAGAGATCATCAATCAGATATCCATGAGCGAATACAATTTTTCAAACAGAATATAAGATCAGAAATTAATTTACTGAATAGCCGATCGGCCATACAAATCATTATCATTCGCGGTAATGACAAGGCAAGAGAAACAGCAGCAATTATCCAGCAGGAAGGGTTTGATGTCAGGGCTATACTCAGTCCAAGTGTTGCAGAAGGATCAGAGCGTCTGCGGATCTGCATTCACAATCATAATACAATAGAAGAGATCAAAAACCTTTGTGAACTATTAAACAATATACTTTGAAAAATCGTCCCATTTTTATAACTGGCATAGGAACCGGAGTTGGAAAAACTATAGTTTCTTCTATTATGGTTGAAAAGTTGAAAGCCGATTACTGGAAACCCATACAATCCGGTGATCTAGACAACAGCGATACAGCACATGTAAGAAGCCTTGTATCTAACAATACAAGTTTCTTCCATCCTGAAGCCTATCGTCTCACTCAGCCCTTCTCCCCACATAAATCGGCAGCGTTAGATGGAATACACATCGATCTGGAACAAATTGTACTACCCGAAACAAACAATCAGTTAATAATAGAAGGTGCTGGTGGATTAATGGTGCCACTAAATGATAAATATCTGATGATTGATCTGATCCAAAAATTGGATGCCGAAGTAATCCTGGTATCTAAAAATTATCTAGGAAGTATCAATCATACCTTGATGTCGTCCGAGATATTAAAAATGCGGGGGATTCCCATTAAAAAGTTAATATTTAATGGAGAACATGATCTTTATTCTGAAAAAGTCATCAAGAAACAATTGCAGATGGAAAGCTTGCATATTCCTCATTTTAATGTGCTGAATGCTGAAGTGATTTCAGAATTTACAGAAAAATGGGCTATTTAGTAAACTAATTTTTACCGTTTGAAGATTACACAATCATTAATGTTAGGTGTTAAAATCTAAATTCTTTAAAAATACCTTTTCAGTTCTTTTCATTATGCTCGAACAAAATTTCTAAAAGTAAGCCCCATAAAACTCTAACGTTTACTCACATTTTAAGCATCTCTAACATTTTTTCATTGCAAAATATGCATGTAGGGCAATCTCATTATTTAAAAGATATCAAATTTTTGTTTTTCAGAGAGGTGTACTGAATCGAGCCTAGTATGATAGGTCATTTGGGAGAGAATGAGGGAGTGTACCGGATCGAGCCTAGTATGCAATGGTTCAAGCCTGCCATGATAAAGGTCAGAACCGTAATGACAGAGAATTGGTGAGAAATAAGGAGATTTGCGGGTTAAACCCGCAACGGAGTATTGGTTGTAGAATAAAGAATACGGCTCAGGGGCCTAATCGAACTGCTCTGCTGGAAATGCTTTCAAAAACCATTATTCTGCCAAATTATTGGATATTGAGTTATCCGTTTAAATTAAAATGCACGTTAATATTTTAAAAATACCCGCATTTACTATTTTGCCCATAAATATAGATGTACCCTAGTGCAAAATTATTAAAATGAATATTTGCAAATTTTAGTAGGCCATGTAGCACTTCCGATTCGAGCCTCTGAGCCAGAGTCTATTCAATATATAAAAACTAATTATCATCGTGGCGCAAGCCGCGACCCAATTCTAAATAGCATTGGTGTCATTTTTATCTGTTAAATAATGACATTCTCATTTAGTGTCGTAATTACCAACATCATATAATAATATTTGCATTAATAGCTATTGAAGTCAACAAACAAAATCTCTTACCGGACAAACTAATTTCTGTTTAACAAAAAAAGTCCTGAGTAAAACCCAAGACTTTTTTTATTAAAGATGTTTAGGATTAGAAACCAGGATTTGGCACTAAACTCTTGTTATTATCCAACTCACGCTGAGGAATTGGAAGAATAGTCTTCTGACCACCATAAGCAGCCAGTGGATTGTTTGCTCTGAGATTTTGCTTGTATCTAAGCATATCCATTCTTCTAAAACCTTCGAAAGCAAGTTCCTTTCTTCTCTCAAGAAGAATAGCATCAATCAAGCTTTGTTTAGTAGCAAAAACCAAATTAGGAAGTAATCCTGCTCTATTTCTAAGATTATTCATAATTGTAATAGCCTCAGAGCTTAGAGCTGTTTGCTGAGCCAATGCTTCAGCTAGGTTCAGATAAACTTCTGTGATTCTAATTACCGGTGAGTTATCAGCATTAGTAACTGCATCAGGGAATTTAGAAGTAAATGTACGGCTAAGCGCATCAGCAGCTGTACCGGTACGCTTTAACAAATAACGCTTGTCACCAGCTTCAGCAGCATAAGCTGCCATTAAATTAGCTGAATATGGTGCATCACCACGACCACCTAAAGGAGGCGGAGTATAAAATGAAGCCCAACCTCCTGAACCAGTTCTACCATTATCAACAGCAGAATTTTGGATAGTGAAGACATCTTCAGCTGTATTTTTATCATAAAAAGTATAATCAGTTGCTAAAGTGTAAGGACCAGTAATTGCAGCTCTTGCGGCTGTAATTACATTTGCCCACTCTTCGCGGTAAAGATATAACCTTGACAATAATGCATTAGAAGCACCTTTTGTAGCACGACCTCTGGTATCTGTTCCTGTAGCATAACTTGCGGGTAAGGCTGCAGCTGCTTCAGTAAGATCCTTTTTGATTTGATCATGAACCTGAGTAACTGTTGCTCTTGCAGGAAATGAAATAATACCTGTAAAGTCATCAACAATCAGTGGTACACCAGGATTAGATCCTGTACTAACCTGAAAAGGTTGAGCATACATGTTAACCAATTGCAAATAAGCTAAAGCACGTAAGAACTTAGCTTCACCCAAGAACTGATTTTTCTGAGCATCAGTCAAACCGCTTACGCTGCCAACATTGGCAATAACCTTATTAGCACGTGTTATTACCTGATAGTGTACCTGCCAGATACCGGAGACGTTACCATTAGTTGAAACTGTAGTGAAATCCCTGATATCTTGTAAAGTTGGAAATGAACCGACAAATTCCACGTTATCGCCCATATACTCTTCAATCATTTGGGGCATAGCACCATAAAATTCAAGAGTTTGAGCAGTGTTGTATATTCCTAATACGGCACTTCTTGCGGTAGAAGGACTACTGAAAATAGTCTCTTCAGTTAAATCCTGCTCTGGTGTCAGCGCTAATTTACTTTCACATGAACTCAGTGAAAATGCAAGTGCTGAGATTGCTATTATATATTTTATTTTCATTATTTCTTATATTAAAGTCCTAAGTTGATACCAAAAGTAACAGATTTAGCCTGTGGCAATGCAAAGAATGATTCTCCCATAATAAGGTTATTAGGACCGTTTGCAGAAACTTCAGGATCTGGTCCTCTGAAATCTTTGTTCTGAATTGTCCATAAGTTCTGACCTAATAAATAGATCCTTGCAGAACGCAATACTTTAGTTTTGCCAATAATAGATGCTGGCAGATTATAACCAACTGTTACAGTTTTAAGTCTCGCATAAGATCCATCCTGTAACTGATTAGTTGATAACTGACTGTAAGTAGCACGAGTTGAGCTATTCAAACGTGGTGCAAATGCCTGATCACCGGCAGCTTTCCAATAGTTTAACAGATCTGTACTCTTATTGAAAGAACCTGTTGCGAAGTTCTCGGTAAAACGTAAACCATCAATCAAAACTTTATTTCCATAAGCAAAGTTAAAGAATGCACTCAGGTCAAAAGCTTTATAACGGAATGAATTGGTAAAACCACCTACAAAATCAGGATCTGCATGGCCGGCAATTACACGGTCAGCAGCAACTGGTGTTGAAGTTACAGTACCATCTTTTTTCAACCATTCAGCATCGCCGGTAGCAGGATTAATTCCTTTGTATCTGATCAAGTAGAAAGAGTTCCTAGAGTTACCAACAATTGCTCTCTGTGATGTTGATCCTGAAATGAAGTTTCTTCCTTCTGGATCTTTATTCTCAGGCAATGACAACACAGTATTCTTGTTGAACCCAATGTTAAAACTGGTATTCCAAGAGAAATTTTCTGATTTAACATTTTGAGTTCCTAAGGTAACCTCAAAACCTCTGTTTCTCATCTCACCTACGTTTTGAGTTGCTGAAGCAAAACCTGTAGTAAATGGAAAAGGAACACTAGCCAACAATCCGCTTGTATTCTTGTTGTAATAGTTTAATTGCAAATCAACTGCATTAAATAATCTTGCAGTAAGACCAATATCCAGTTGCTCAGTTTCTTCCCATCCTAAGTTTGGATTAGCAACACGAGCTGGAGTAGATGCAGAAGCATCACTGTATGCAGCACCTGCACCAAAAGTTCCTAAATAATCGAAATAACCTACTTGATCATTTCCTGAAGTACCATAACTGGCCGTGAATTTCAGGAATTGAGCAATTTTATTGTCCTTGTTAAAGAAGTTCTCATTTGATACAATCCAGCCAGCAGATGCAGCATAGAAGATACCATACTTCTTATTTGCACCAAAACGTGATGAACCGTCTCTTCTAACGGTACCCTCAAAAAGGTATTTATCTGAATATGCATAGCCTAAACGTGCAAACTGCGACTCCAAAGCCCATTCTGCACCAGTTTCAGAAGCTGTAACCGGAGTAGAAGCAGAACCAAGGTTTGGTAATGCATCACTTGCAAATCCTTGTCCTTCAAATAAACCTTGAGTAAGTCTTGAAGTTTCGAATGAATAACCCAATAAACCAGTAACTGAATGCTTTTGACCTAGGATCTTATTATAATTCAAGGTATTTTGAGTTAGCCATTTGTTATCAGAACGTCTTGAGATGTACCCGTATCCATCAGGTGTAAATAAATCAACTTCACGATATTTTTCATCAAACAAGGCATTATCAATACCCCAATCAGATTTAAAAGTCAATCCGCTAATGATATCAAACTCTGCAAAAGCATTACCAGTATTACGTGTTGAATTCAACTTATTGAAACCGGTAGATTCAAGACCGATTACGTTTTGAACGAAGCCAGTATTCACAAAATTTCCGTTTGCATCGTAAGGAGTTACATATGGCAATTGTAAATAAGCTGCAGTTAATGGAGCATAAGTACTGTTTTCAGCACCTATACGATCTGAATTTACTCTTGCTAAATTGTAGTTTAAACCAACCCTAACTTTATCACTGATATTGTGATTGAAGTTAAAACGACCTGATAAACGTGCTAGGTCATTACCTATAGTATATCCTGATTCTTCAGCGAAAGTACCACCAAGGTAAAATCTTGTCTTGTCATTTCCACCTGAAGCATTTGCATTGAAATTATTCATTTTTCCGGTTCTTACCACAGCATCAGCCCAATCAAAGCTAGTAGTTGGATAAGCAGGAACTGCAGTATTATTGGCTACAAGATAATCTCTGCGGAATGTTCTCCACTGATCAGCAGACATATACTTAAGGATATCAGTTGGCTGAGATGTTCCGTTGAAGTAATCGACATTGATTTTGGTAGCAGAATTGTTAGCACCTGATTTTGTCTTAATCAAAATAACACCATTTGATCCTCTAGAACCGTAGATAGCTGCAGCAGAGGCATCTTTAAGTACTGTCATACTCTCAATGTCATTTGCATTGATATTCAATAACGGATTCAAACCTGCACCTGCAGGAGCACCTTGAGTCTGCGTATAATTCCCTGTATTCAAAGGAACACCATCAATTACGTAAAGTGGCTGTCCACCAGCAGATAAAGAAGAACCACCACGTATAGTGATTTGGGAAGCAGCTCCAAGTAAACCTGAAGAATTCACCATGTTCACACCGGCAGCTTGTCCTTGCAAAATTTGCTGAGGACTTATAATTGGCACGTTTTTAAATGATTCAGCATTTACTGTTGATGTTGATTGTGTACTTAATGCACGACTCTGTGCACCATAACCAACCACAACAACTTCAGAAAGGATTTTTGAATCGGTAACTAAACGTACATCAACGCGAGCTGATGAACCAATTGTCAATTCCTGTGTAACATAACCTATATAGGTAAATGCTAACACAGAGGCATTAGAAGGAACATTTAAGGAATAATTCCCTTCAGCACTTGTGGTTGTACCCGCAGTGCCACCTTTAACACGTACGGAAACACCAGGCAGAGGGAGGCCGTCATCAGCTCCCACAACTCTACCAGTGATTGTCTTATTTTGTGCCATTGCGCTAGTAAAAGCAAAAAAGGCAAACAATAAGAAAGCTAGTAATTTTCTTTTCATTTTTAGTATGGTTTAATTAGATAATTGGTTTAAACCCGTAGAAACGGGCTTCAGGGCGCAATAATAAGTTTTCCAACCCAATAATCATGTATTTTAACTGTAACTTCAAGGTAACAATAATGTTGCATAACGAGGTGGTTCTGATTCAAAAACATCGAATAGGCCTATCCTAGGTATTTTGACAAAGTAAAATAAGAAAATAAAGAACCTCGGGGCAGAGCCCCAGAGGTATTAAAACATTATTAACTGCTGAGTATGTATCTTTTTATATTCCTTTTCTTTTCCTTGAGACTTTACATAATTCTTAATTGTATTCTCATCTCCATGTTTCCCAACCGTGTTAACGTAAAATCCTTCAGACCAAAATTCACCTCCCCAAAGCTTTTGTTTTACTTCTGGGTGTCTCTTAAAAATTTCTTTAGCAGTGATACTTTTTACAGTTCTTATTATTTTTGTCGGACTTTCTACTGG
>Ga0105054_10006919_pt1 | contig 15637 bp, 12 predicted proteins | sample BON02_FD_78091 | JGI IMG/M metagenome (GOLD analysis project Ga0105054, IMG submission 78091) | Freshwater microbial communities from Lake Bonney liftoff mats and glacier meltwater in Antarctica - BON-02 (megahit assembly) | ecosystem: Environmental > Aquatic > Freshwater > Ice > Glacier...
GATAAACATGATCTAGCAAAACAGGATCCCAAGGCTCCACTTTATAAAAAGTATTTTATGCATGGCACTTCCCACCACCTTGGATTGGATGTGCACGATTTTGCCAGCAGATATAAACCGTTTGAATCCGGGAATCTTTTGACTTGCGAGCCCGGTATCTATATTCCAAAAGAAGGCCTAGGAATACGAATTGAGAATAATATTCTGATTACAAATAATGGCAATATTGACCTAATGGATGATATTCCCATTGAGGCTGAAGAAATAGAAACCATTATGAACTCTTAAGACCTTGCTGAAAGGTATCTATAAAGTGATAGAGATTAAAATCAGGACTTTCTGATGCTTTAATAATATCATTTTGAAGCTGTTTTTTATCGAAATTCTTCATTTTCTGATGTTGAAGCAGTTTCCAAGCTTTTTCTGCCAGTAAAAATATACGTTTTGTATTTTTCTTAAGCGGCTGATCTGTAACAGCTTGCATCAGTTCCACAATTCCAACTGATTTATCAGCTACAGTATTGATGACCGGGATTGGTTGTGGCCTTTGATGAACAAGTTTTTTGAGATTATTTGCAAAAGTATCTGCTCCGTCCCTGTCAGATTTATTCACAACGAATATATCGGCAATCTCCATTAATCCCGATTTCATGTTTTGGATCTCATCACCTGACTCTGGAACTAGCACCACCACACTGATATCTGCAAGTCCGGCAATTTCAACTTCCGACTGACCTACTCCAACCGTTTCGACCAAAATATAATCAAAACCGGCAGCTTTAAGAACATCGCACATTTCAATCGTTTTACCTGATAAGCCACCTAATGAGCCCCTGGTTGCCAGTGAGCGTATATAAACATTTGGCTTATTAAACTGCTCTGACATTCTAACACGATCGCCGAGGAGTGAGCCCAGATTAAATGGTGATGTGGGATCAATTGCAAGTACTGCAATTTGCTTACCCGCAGCACTCAATTGATTAATCATCGCATTAACCAGAGTGCTTTTACCCGCACCGGGCGGACCTGTAACACCAATAACAGGGGTATTAGATGGCTTGAGCCCCCTTAATAATTCAGCTGCGCCAGGTAAATCATTTTCTACAATGGTTAACTCTCTGGCTAATTTTCTAAAGTCTATGTGCAGTATGGAATTATTATGCTTGTCTGGCTGCATGATACAAAGTAAGCTGTTTTTAATCTTATTTTACAATTAAGGCACATTAAGCAAAAGAGGCTTCTTTTATTAACTTTACCGAACATTCTGCTAGGATGAATCCAACATGATTAAATAAATGTTATCCCTGCGGTTGGTGTTTTCACTATCCGATTACAATAAAAAGATGAAAGTTACAGGTTTTTCATTCATACGTAATGCCGTTAATAATGACTACCCTGTAGTGCAAGCAATTCTTTCAATTTTGCCAATTTGTGATGAATTTGTAATTGCAGTTGGTGATTCTACCGACAATACATTAGAACTTATTGAAGGTATAGGTTCTCCAAAAATAAAAATAATTTACACGATTTGGGATGAAAGTATACGCGAGGGTGGGAAAACATTCGCACAGGAAACTGATAAAGCTTATGCTGCTATTTCAAAAGATACAGATTGGGCATTTTATATCCAAGGTGATGAATGTGTACATGAAAACTATCTTCCTATTATAAAAAAGGCTATGGAAGAGAATTTGAAGAAGAAATATGTCGAAGGCCTGTTATTTAAATACCTGCATTTTTATGGCTCTTATGATTTTATAGCTTCTTCAAGAAGATGGTATAGAAACGAGGTCAGGATTTTAAAATTTGATTCGCAAGTTCATTCTTACCGGGATGCCCAAGGTTTTAGAAAAAATGGCAGAAAAATAAAGGTAAAACCAATAGATGCCTATATTTATCATTATGGTTGGGTACAGCCCCCTGCTGGTCTGGGAAATAAGGTTCAAAATTTCAATAAATTTTATCATGAAGATTCCTGGATTCGGGAAAATGTCCCTGAAAATAACGAATTTGACTATGGCAATGCCGATCGTCTGATCCGATTTGAAGGTACACACCCCCATGTTATGCAGAAACGGATTGAAGTCAGTAATTGGAAGTTTCAGGTTGATCCGACACTTCTGAAAAAAAAAATGAGTTTGAGACGTCGTGTTTTACAAAAAATAGAAGATATGTGGCAATGGAGAATCGGAGAATATAAAAACTACAAAACTGTTCAATGACGAATGCGTCAAATTCCCGAAAAAGTATATCTGTAGTTATACCAAATTATAACGGCAAACACCTGCTGGAGCGAAACCTGCCTTCTGTCTATAAAGCTCTAAACAATGCCGGAACAGATTTTGAAATTATTATAACTGATGATTGTTCAACAGATAGTTCTCTCGCATTCATCAGACAATTCTATCCGCATGTACGTTTGATTATAAACACCCAAAATCAGGGCTTTTCAACAAGTTGTAATAAAGGAATTGCAATAGCTAACAAAGATCTGGTTTTACTATTAAATACTGATATTGAGTTAAATACCAATTTTTTTCAGAGTCAATTTAAGTATTTTGACCTTCCAGACACTTTTGGTGTAATGAGTAAGATTATTGGAGCCAAAAATGGAGAAACCCAGGATACTGCAAGGTTTTTAAAATATTCCGGATTTAAAATTAAAGCCAATAACTTTTATCATTTGGAAGATGAGAATTTTCTTGCTCCCACCGCTTATTTATCGGGAGCGAACGCCTTAATAGACACCAAAAAATTGCAGGAAATCGGAGGATTTGATGAAATCTTTTCACCATTTTATTGTGAAGACTTTGAATTAGGATTACGAGCATGGCGCTTAGGTTGGAAATGTTATTATGACCCGAAATCCTTTTGTATTCATGACCATTCTTCCACAACCAAAAATTACCGTACCCGAAACTGGGTAAAGGCCATTTTCTTTCGAAACCGGCTCTTTGTTCATGCCATACATTTAAGCAGAACAAGATTAGCTTTTTGGTTCCTACAAATCACTTTTCTTGATATGCTTTTCATATGGATAGGTTTAAAATTCTACTACTATAAAAGTTTCGGAATGTTTTTAAAAAATCTTAATCCCATATTTCATTCCCGCAAAAAAATGGAAGAATTAATGATCTCTCATAATAGTACATTGTGTATTGATGATGTCATTAATAAAATGGATAAGATGCTTGAGGGACAAACTATCATTTTCAGAAGAAATTAGACATCTTCCAAAATGATTAACTTTGTGATAGAAATCTTTTTATGAAAACCTTTTTCCGACTTTTTGCTTTTGCTGCTCCTGTACAGAAATTTGCGGTTCCATTCTTTTTCACATCGGTTTTAGGTGTCATATTCGGACTTCTCAATCTCACCCTTCTGATCCCGGTTTTTGAGCTCCTATTCGATCAACCGGGAAAGACAGGAACACAGGGTCTATTGATAGCGCCTGAATTTGATTTAAGCCTGAGCTATTTCAAGAACTTGTTCTATTATTATTTCCAAAGCATCATTAATACTTCTGGCAAGGTAGGAGCTTTAAAAATGGTCAGTATTGCTATTGTCATTTCTGTAATACTGAGCAATTTGTTTAAATACTTGTCGGCCAGGGTGATTGAAAATTTCAGATTAATGATTGTAACCCGCATCCGGAGTAATATTTTCAAAAAACTCACCAATATTGATATTCAATATTTCAGTAGTCAGCGCAAAGGTGACCTGATTTCGAGGTTCATGACCGATGTAGTAACCATTCAGGACTCTATAATCCGCTCTGTACAAGTTATTCTGCGTGAGCCGATTGCCATAATTCTTAATTTTGCTGTCCTGTTTACAATATCTGCCAAACTGACATTTTTTGCCCTGATTCTCATTCCTGTCTCAGGTCTGCTTATTTCTGTGATCGTCAAAAGGTTGAAGAAACATGCAACTGCTGCCCAAGAATCTTTAGGAGTATTGGTTTCGAGTATAGATGAGGGACTCAATGGTGTTAAAATTATTAAATCGTTTAATGCTGAGCACTATATACAAGAGAAATTCAATGCCATAAATATGTGGACAAGCAAAATCCACAGGAGACTGGCAAGACGGGTTCTGCTGGCCGCACCGGTTTCAGAAATGATGGGTGTAATTACTGTGGCTGCGCTCTTCTTTTATGGAGGTACCCTTATCCTTCAGGAGGGCTCGGATCTTCAGGGAGCTGAATTTATCGGCTATATCATTATATTTTCACAAATCATTAATCCGGCAAAAGCCATCTCAGAGGCATTTGGAAATATCTCCCAGGGAATCTCGGCAGGTGAGCGGGTATTTCAATTACTTGATGCCCCTGAAAAAATTACTGACAAACCGAACCCGGTTTCAAAAACTTCATTTAATGATTGTATTGAGTTGAAAAATGTCTCTTTCGCTTATGGAGAAAAGGAGGTACTGAAAGATATCAATTTTAAAATTTCAAAAGGTAATACTGTTGCTTTGGTTGGTCCTTCGGGAGGTGGAAAAACCACCCTCATGGATCTCTTGCCACGATTTATGGATCCTTTAAATGGTGAAATCTGTCTGGATGATATTAATATAAAAGATATCAGCATGCGTGATGCCAGAGCATTAATGGGTATTGTGAATCAAGAATCTATTCTATTTAATGATACCATTTTCAATAATATCGCCTTTGGCAGAAGTTTTACTCTGGAGGAGGTAATCGAAGCAGCCAAAATAGCGAACGCCCATGAGTTCATAGTCAATACCTCTGACGCCTATCAGACCAATATTGGCGACAGGGGGATGAAACTTTCAGGAGGACAAAAACAGCGGATTTGCATTGCAAGAGCTGTATTAGCCAATCCACCCATACTTCTGCTTGATGAAGCTACATCTGCCCTGGATACTGAATCAGAAAAAGTAGTACAAAATGCCTTGAAAAATTTAATGAAAAATCGTACTTCTATTGTGATTGCCCACCGCCTGAGTACAATACAGGAAGCCGATCAGATTATTGTTCTGGAAAATGGTAAAATTGAAGAACAGGGTACCCATAATGAACTGATCCGGGCTGATGGCCTCTATAAAAGGCTCATCGAAATGCAAACGTTCAACGAATAAAAATGAAACATAAAGCACTGGTTTCTATAGCTTTATGTACCTATAACGGGGAAGCATATTTAAGAGAACAGCTGGATTCAATTGTTAATCAAAGCTACTCTCCAATTGAGCTGATTGCAGTTGACGATTGTTCCACAGATAATTCCTTAAAAATTCTGCAGGAATATGCAGTTAAGTACCCCATTATTAAAATTTTTGTTAATTCAGAAAACTTGGGTTATATCAAAAATTTTGAAAAAGCACTCCAGCTGTGTAGCGGAGACTATATTGCATTATCTGATCAGGATGATATCTGGGATTTAAAAAAGGTCGAAAAGCAAGTTAATACCATTGGCAATCACTTACTGTTATATCACGACTCCGAATTCGTGGACCAGAATGGTCAATCATTGAATAGGAAGATGTCTGATATTATGAATTTGTACCGCGGCGATCAACCCGAGGCTTTTCTTTTCTTCAACAGTATTTCGGGACACTCGGTATTAATGAAAAAAGAGCTTAGAGATGATCTCTTACCATTCCCAGATGCTTATTTTCATGACTGGTGGATGGGATACGTTGCCACAAACCTGGGCAGCATAGATTTCCTAAATGAAAGTTTAGTCAAATATCGGCAGCATCAGAAAGCAGATACAAATATTTTAAAACGGAAGAGGGATAATACAGTCAGAAATCCAATCAGTGCTTTGATGAAATATGAGCGGAAAATGCTATGGATTAAATCCTGCCTCGATTATCCTAAAAATAAAAATCCCGAATTCGTACGAAAACTCTATGCTGAATTCATAAAGAACAAAATGGAATTTATTTCATTCGAGCTTGCAAAGCTAATCTATAAAAATCGCGATGTTCTATTCAGCATTAACAAAAAAAGTAGCTTCAGTAAAGTGAATTTCACTCTAAAAGAATTGTGGGGAGGAAAAATCAGAAGAATATTTTCAGACTAATCGGGCTTGCTTTTCTTTGTAGCAGAACACATTAATGGCCATATCAAAACTTTCACAAATTAATCTGTTATCTACAAATGGGCGTTTTCTTGTGGCTGATTCCTTTATATAGTAATGGAAACCTAAACTTTCAACAAGTGCAAGAAGTTCATGCAGGGTTTGTTTTGAGTTCACATTGTTGTGGTATTCGAAGAAAATATGCTTGGCATTCTGTAAACTTTTTCCGCAATATTTCAAAACAATGTCCTCAGCACCTTCAATATCAATTTTCAAAAAATCGACATCTTCAGTCAGGTAATCGAGTAAAGGAACTGCTTCAATAAGCTTAGGCTCCTGCAGGGAGTATTCATTATTTACTCTACCCCCCATTCCACCATCAGTAAAGAACTTCAAGGTTTCAGTTTGGGTCCAGACCGCATTTTGATGAAGTGTCACATTTTTTAATCCAAAAGTCTCAACATTCTCTTTCAGGATCGCGAAAATATCAGGGTCAGGTTCGAATGCAATGATGTGATGATCAGGATAATTTATTGAAAAATATAAAACACTCAGGCCCATATTTGCTCCGCAATCAAGAATAGTACTTGATCCGGGGTTGGGTTTGAAACGATAAATTTCTGTCTCGAAAAGTTCAATATACGATTCGGCAAAACTTGGTCCGTGATGAAATTTAAAAGGTTTATCAAACACATGGGCATACCCGACTGTAAAGTGCTTATAATCCGCAATCCGACCTAATTCAAGCTTAATATCGCCCGAATTAAGCCTCATTTTTATCCTCGTTTTAAGCCTTCTGAACTCTTTTCTAAAACCCACAACTATCAGATTTATAGCAACTAAACAACGTTCATATTAAACAAAAAAAGCGATCAAATAGATCGCTTTCAAAAGTATTTGTTCAAATTACAATTTTCTTTTCACTTCTACCTGTTCGTATGATTCCACGATATCACCAACTTCAATATTATTAAAGTTCTGAATATTTAAACCGCACTCATAGCCGGTAGCAACTTCTTTCACATCATCTTTGAAACGCTTCAATGAGGCCAGTTCACCAGTATAAGCAACTACACCATCACGTATGATACGAATCTTGCTGTTTCTGGTAATTTTTCCGTCGAGCACCATACAACCGGCAATTGTACCAACTTTGGTGATCTTAAACACCTCACGAATTTCAACGTTTGAGGTAATTTTCTCCTCAAATTCAGGATCAAGCATACCTTCCATTGCGGCTTTCACCTCATTGATGGCATCATAAATAATTGAATAGAGGCGAATATCAATCTGTTCAGCTTCAGCCAATTTACGTGCACTTGCAGAAGGGCGAACCTGGAAACCAATGATGATCGCATCGGAAGCAGAAGCTAACAATACATCAGATTCAGATATCTGCCCAACTGATTTATGTATGATATTCACTTGGATCTGCTCGGTAGACAGTTTCAGTAAGGAATCAGATAATGCCTCAATTGAACCATCCACGTCACCTTTAACAATTACGTTTAGCTCTTTAAAGTTTCCAATCGCCAAACGACGTCCGATCTCATCAAGCGTAATATGTTTCTGAGTACGTAATCCTTGCTCACGTTGTAATTGTAATCTCTTATTGGCAACCTGACGGGCATCAACTTCACTTTCCATTACGTTGAACTTATCACCTGAAGTTGGTGCACCCTGCATACCAAGCACCTGTACTGGTGTAGAAGGACCGGCATGGTCTAACTTAACTCCGCGTTCATTATGTAATGCTTTTACCTTTCCACTGTATCCACCGGCAAGTATTGCATCACCAACGCGTAAAGTTCCGGCCTGAATAAGCACTGTTGTGACAATTCCGCGGCCTTTATCTAATGCTGCTTCGATAACTGTACCTACGGCACGTTTGTTAGGATTGGCTTTTAATTCCAGCATATCTGCTTCGAGTAATACCTTCTCAAGCAATAAATCAATACCTGCACCGGTTTTACCTGAGATTTCCTGACTCTGATATTTTCCACCCCAGTCTTCAACCAGGATGTTCATAGCAGAAAGCTGCTCACGAATCTTATCTGCATTTGCACCCGGCTTATCAACCTTACTGAAAGCAAATACTAATGGAACATTTGCAGCTTGTGCATGATTAATAGCTTCACGCGTTTGAGGCATCACACTATCATCAGCAGCAATTACAATAATTGCAATATCGGTAACATTGGCACCCCTAGCACGCATGGCCGTAAAGGCTTCGTGACCCGGTGTATCTAGGAAGGTTATTTTACGATCATTTTCAAGGGTTACCTCATATGCACCAATGTGCTGGGTAATACCTCCTGCTTCACCTGCGATAACATTAGTCTTTCGAACAAAGTCGAGTAATGAGGTCTTACCATGATCCACATGACCCATTACGGTTACGATCGGAGCTCTTGGTAATTGATCCTCTGGACTGTCAGGTTCTTCGAGCAAACCAATTTCTTCATCTTCAGGTTTCACAAACTCAACTTCATAACCGAACTCGTCCGCTACGATAGTTAAAGTTTCAGCATCAAGTCTTTGATTGATAGACACGAACATTCCAAGACTCATACAGGTTGAAATAACCTGAGTAACAGGAACATCGAGCATCAGTGCCAACTCATTTGCAGTTACAAACTCAGTAACCTTAATGGTTTTGGATTGCATTTCTGCTTCCAATGCTGCGTCTTCTGCAGTCTGAGCAACATCATCACGCTTCTGACGGCGTAATTTTGCTCTTTGTGCAAATTTACCTGATTTACCCGCACCACTCAAACGTGCAAGTGTTGCTTTAATCTGATCCTGAATTTCTTTATCTGTAGGTTCAGCTTTTGGAGCATCAGGTGTACGGGGCTTATTCCTGAAATCAGGACGGGCACCGCCTGCAGTACCCCCTTGTCCGGGTCTGGCATTTCTGAAATCAGGCCGATTACCCTGATATCCTGCACCAGGTGCTGGACGTGGTGATCCTCCTCCGGATTGCTGACTCTGCTGCCCCTGTTGTGTTGCTTGTCCGGCTTGACCGGGAGCATTATCTTTACGTTTCCGCTTACGCTTATGGTCAGCACCTGCAGCACTTGATGAGGAGGCCACCGGTTGCCCACGTCGAGCCGGCGAGGCCGGTAACTCAATTCTGCCAATCACATTCGGACCTGACAGGCGTTCTGCTTTGGCACGAATAACAGTAACATCAGGATTACTTTCCTGTGTATTTATTTTAATTTCTGGTTTTTCTTCAATTACTGGTTTCGAGGCAGTAACTGCAGAATGTTCCTTAACAACTTCTTTCGGGCTTTCAGCAGGTTCTTTAATTTCTGCTAAAGGGGGTGTTTCCACTTTGGATTCAGCTTTTTGCGGGGCGGGCTGAGGAACTACCTCCGGTACTTTAACTATGATCGGCTCCTCAACTTTAACAGCTGGAGCCGGTGCAACAGCAGACTTTTCCGGTTCTGTAATTTTTTTATCTGGGCGGGTTTTGGAATTAAGATCATCTAAATTGATCTTTCCAACAACTTTAACGCCTGGCAAAGCACCATCTTCTAATTTAGGCTCAGCAACTACAGGCTTCTGAGGTTCAGCTTTAGGCTTCTCGATTACAGGAGAAATATATGGATTGACATTCTTGATCAGAATCTCTTCTTGTTCAAAATCCTTTGAACGCTGTGGCTCAGTCTTTTCGATGGTTACAGGAATATCATCGCGACGAATCTTGCCAATAACGATTTGTTTAGCTTCTTCTTTTACGATCTTATCACCCTGGAACTCCTTAAGAAGAACATCGTACATCTCGTCGGTGAGTTTGGTATTAGGCCTGGCCTCAACTTTGTGACCTTTTTTCCCTAAAAACTCCACCGCGGTGTTCAGGCCGATATTCAGCTCCTTCGCAGCTTTAAGTAAATTTGTGCTTTTACCTTCTGACATTTAATATTTTAACCTCGCTATTTTTGTACAAAAGTACGTTTTTTATATGTTATATGCTTTGAGGATTGGGCTTTTTCTCAAGCCCGCAATTTCTCAATTAGCTGCAATCGAATAATTTATTCAAACTCTGACTTCAATATCTCAATTACATCTTTCACTGTGGTGTCTTCCAGATCAGTACGCTTAACCAATTCATCTACAGATAAGCTTAAAATAGACTTCGCTGTATCTAATCCAACACGCTTGAATTCATCAATAATCCAGCCTTCAATTTCATCTGAAAATTCCTCAATATCCACATCCTCATCATCTTCATGCGCTTCACGGTATACATCAATTTCGTATCCGGTAAGCTTTCCGGCTAACTTAATGTTATGACCTCCACGGCCAATTGCCAATGAAACCTGATCAGGTTTTAAATAAACTGCGGCTCTCTTTTCTTCATCATCAAGCTTAATACTTGTAATTTTCGCAGGGCTTAATGCTCTTTGAATATACAATGAAATATTGTTTGTAAAGTTAATGACATCGATATTTTCATTCTTTAATTCACGAACAATTCCATGAATACGCGATCCCTTCATACCCACACAAGCTCCAACCGGATCAATTCTGTCGTCATAGGACTCAACCGCCACTTTTGCCCGTTCTCCCGGTTCACGGACAATTTTCTTGATGGTGATCAGTCCATCGAATATTTCAGGAACCTCCATTTCAAACAAACGTTGTAGGAACTCTGGTGCGGTACGTGAAATAATGATCTTAGGGTTGCCATTCAGCATTTCAACCTTCTCAATAATTGCGCGTACAGAGTCTCCCTTTTTGAAATAATCGGCAGGAATTTGCTCTGTCTTAGGCAATAGAAGCTCATTCCCTTCGTCGTCAAGTACCAAAGTCTCCTTTTTCCAAACCTGATATACTTCTCCGGTTACAATCTCACCAACACGATCTTTATACTTCTTAAAAATTTCGTCCTTTTCAAGTTCCAGAATCTTGGAAACCAGGGTCTGACGTGCAGCAAGAATCGCCCTTCGGCCAAAGCTTTCCAGGGTAATCTGTTCAATAAAATCATCTCCAACCCCAAGATCAGCATCAATAACTTTTGCTTCGGCAAGTTCAATCTCTAGATCATCATCTTCCGAAAAACCATCTTCCATAACAGTTCTTGTACGCCAGATTTCCAAATCCCCGTTATCCGGGTTGACAATCACATCACAATTTTCGTCTGTGCCATACCTTTTACGCAACATGCTGCGGAAAACTTCTTCCAACACACTGATGACCGTAGGACGGTCAATATTCTTGAAGTCTTTAAACTCCTGGAATGAATCGATTAAATTAATATTGCTCATTTTTTATTGAATTTGTCCCGTTTGTACGGGACGTTATTTAAAACTCACTAAAACTATCGTTTCGGATATATCTTCAAACTGAATTAGGCTTTCGTGTAAAACCGCTTTCTTACCTTTCTCCTTAACCATTTCCTGAATACCTATTGCTGAATCATCGGCACTCACCAATTTACCTTCCCTGATACTGCCATCTTTAAGTTTAACCCTTAATGAACGGTTAATATTTTTCTGGAACTGGCGCAATGATTTTAGAGGGGTGTCTATTCCCGGAGAGGAAACTTCCAGTCTGTATGCTTGTTCAATTGCATTTTCCTCTTCAAGATGAAAACCCACATGCCGACTTATCGCTACGCAATCACTGATTGCAACGCCTTTGTCTCCATCTACTAAAATAGACAAAATTCCACTACCATGCATCTGAACGTCTACCAGAAACAAATCCGGACGATCATAAATCTTCTCTTCAACTAATTCAATTACACGTTTTTCTATGTTCATAATTGACCTTTTTTTAATCCCCTTGAAAAATAGGTTGGTAAAAAAAGAGCCCCGAAAATGTCGGGGCTCCTCTCAGATCGATGCAAATATAAACAAACTATCCATCATTACAAATAGCTGATTTCAATCCATTTATAAGACTTATTTTTTTGAAACACTGAATTTATACTCTATATACCCGTTTGAATTAAACAGTTCACGCGTTTTAATCAGATCTTCAGCATCCTGAAGCAACAACTTTGTGTAGCAACGGGCAAAATACAGTCTGGTATCCCTGAAATTATCCCCTGGTTTGAACCGAATCAGTGCCCCTTCAATTGTATATGTGCCTACCAAAGCCGGTTGAAAATCTCTCATTTCAGGGTCAGCCGGTTCTTCATAAACAGCGAAGAAATTAGTCCATAGCGAATCTGGTAGAGAATCAGTCCTTAACTCTTCTAAAGCCTGGTCAGCTAAACCGCTTAGTTCTAGCGCGCTGCTATCCGAATTAAGCCTGATCAGTAGTTTATTATTGGTACTTTCCTGAACCATTTCCTGTTTACAGGAATGAAAAAATATCAAAATAATTGTCGAAATGTGGAATAGATTCTTCAATTTCATTTTATTTACATTTAAAACCAAAAAACATGAGGCTGATTATCGAAATTCTATTAATGGGAGTAGCAGTCGCTATTGCGGCTTACCTGCTTCCCGGAGTTGATGTCGAAAATTTCTGGAGCGCCATTATTGCAGGGATACTTATTGCGCTTGCAAACGCTACCATTGGAACAATTCTCCGTATTCTAACCTTTCCAATCAATTTTCTGACTCTGGGTTTGGTTTCTTTCATTATTACCGTGCTGATGGTTTTATTAGTTGACAACCTGATGGAAACCTTCAATACCAGTGGTTTTTTCTCAGCCGTCTTATTTGCCATTGTACTCGCCCTGATTAATATGATCTTTTCGGCATTTCATTCGGAGAAAGCGGCTTAAGAATTATTCCCGATCCCTGAATTTTTTATGAATAAGGTATTATTATTCTTTAGATGCCCCTGTTGCTTTGATTACAAGAGGAGATTTGTCTTTTGCTGTTTGAACAAATACATCCCTGTTATCTGACATCCGATAATGTTTTGCCAGTTTTTCAACTGCAGCAGCTCTTACCTTTGAAACCTTATCATGGAGAGCCAATTCTTTCAATGTTTCATGAACAGCTTTAAGTTCATCATCAGTCAGATTATCAATAACAGATAAGGCTGTATGACGTATGAGCCAGTTCTTGTCTTTCAATGCTAATACCACTATATTCCTTGCTGCAGCTTCTTCCTTCATATCCTTCAGTTTCATTATTGCTTCAATCCTATCCATAAATAAGGGTGCATGCTGATACTGAAAAATATACTCCTGAATATTTTTTTCCTCGTTCTTTTCAGCAAGGATATACTTTTCAGCATCAACATTTACAAGATCAGGAGGACTTATTGAAGGGAAAATAAAGGATTGATTTTGCTTTTCAAGGACAATTTCTTTACGCTCAACTTTTGCTCCAGAATAAATGTCTATGGCCATTGGGATGCGGTAAAGGGGTGTTTCTGAAAGATTCTGATCCTGTGTAATATTAACCTTTATCTCCCGCTTTACAGGATCATAGGTATTCTGAATACCCAAAACCGGGTGTCCTGAGGCAAGAAACCATTGATTGAAAAACCAATTTAAATCAATGCCAGTAATTTCTTCAAATGCAAGCCTAAGGTCATGAATTTCAGCCGTTTTGTATGAATGCCTGATGAGGTAAAGTTTCAATGATTCAAAAAATGCCTCATCTCCTACTGTTTTTCTTAGCATATGTAGGATCCGGCCACCCTTGTGATAGCTGATTTCATCAAACATTTGTTCCCTGTCGGCATAGTCAAAACGGATTACGTCAGGTTCTGATTTTCGCTTATTCCCAATATAAACCGACATGTCCTCCAGGCCTTTCAGATCGGCCTGATCCCTGCCATATTTATATTCTTCCCACAAATATTCTCCATAGGTTGCAAAGGATTCGTTAAGAGGCAAGTTAGCCCATGACTCGGCCGTAACTAGGTTGCCAAACCAGTGATGAAACAGTTCATGGGCTATGATATCTTCGTGATTTTCGTCAAGGTACTGACCGGCTGACATATTCATACCTTCGAAAAATACAGATGCAGTAGTGTTTTCCATAGCCCCACTAACAAAATCACGGACAACGATCTGTGAGTATTTATCCCATGGATATTCTATTCCGAATTTATTAGAAAAAAACTCCATCATTTCGGGGGTTTTTCCAAAAACCAGCTTTGCAGTGGATGCATAAGCCGGTTCAGTGTAATAACTAACTTCTTTTCCTCGCCAGGTATCCTTAGTAATAGCGAAATCTCCGACTGCAAGCATAGTCAAATAAGTAGAGTGTGTCTGCTCCTGTCGCCAACTGTCAGTCCGGGTACCATCCCCGTTCATACTCGAAAATTCAAGTGTGCCATTTGAAAGGCTGACAAACTCATTCGGTACTGTAATATTCAGTTCTTGAGTCATTTTTTCCTGACTGCCATTAATGGTTGGAAACCAGTTCGAATTACATTCAGTTTCACCCTGTGTCCAGATCTGCCTAGGTTTCCCCTTTTCCTTTCCGTCTTTGTTTATAAAATAAATTCCGCGATCACCTGCCGAAGTGATATCCTCGCCGATCTTTAATTTATTGGGCATAGCTACATAATCAATAAAAACTGTGTATTTCTGATCTTTGTTATATATCTTATCGAGGCTGATTCTTAGCAATTTACCATCATAAGTAAATCTCAGTGGCTTTTTATCATAGTTGTTAACCAATGATACGGAGTTAAAACGGAAGCCATTGGCATTTAACACCAATTGATCAGAAGGATAGAAATAGGGTTTCGCTAAAATGGTAGCTTTCCCAATAACGTAAGCGCTATCCCAATCAAAACTTAGATCGAGCCGGGTATTTATAATATCTGTTGTCTTAGCATAACTCCCTCTGTAAACCATTGAGCCCTTTGAATTTTGGACAACAGTAACCGGATCCAGATTTATCATTTTTGGAGTAGAGCAAGCTAAGAGCAATATTGAGGCTAAAATGGGATAGCAGTAGATAAATTTTATTTTCATTTTTTATTAATTGTTTTTCATCCCGCACCTGCGGGATGAAGCTTCCATGAGCTTTTGAGCTTTGTTCACTGCGGTTTGTACCTTGTTGCACATGGAGTTTTCAATTCCTATTCTTCAAGCAGCAGATCATCGATTATGTTTTCGAATTCCTTTTTAAAATCCGTGTAATGTGCTCCTGTTCCGGGTCCGCTGAAACCGGTAAGGATTTTCCTGACCGTACCCTTTCTATCAATTACCAATAGTGTTGGGAAGGCTATAAAACTATTTAGCATTGGCAGACTTTTAACAACCTCGGCTTTATCATTTACGTAGCCGGTAATCAACATATCATAGGGAACGTCAAACCTTTCGCGTAAGCGTGAAATATTTCTTTTCGAGCGTTCATAATCGGCAGTACGTTCATAAGCCAAAGCAATAATTTCAAGCCCCTTCTCCTTATATTTTTTGTATAATGGAACTAAATAAGCGGTCTCATCCATACAATTGGGACACCAAGATCCAAAAAGCTGTACAAGAACAATTTTATTCCTAAACTTCGGATCTGATATGGAAACATTCTTTCCATTCAGATCAGGAAAAGAAAAATCTATTTTATCAAATCCATCCTTCAAAGATGTTATCGAATAAGCATCAGGCAGGATCGCCGTATCATCTCGTTTAGCGGTCCAAGTCTTAACAGAAGATA
>Ga0105054_10006926_pt1 | contig 15630 bp, 17 predicted proteins | sample BON02_FD_78091 | JGI IMG/M metagenome (GOLD analysis project Ga0105054, IMG submission 78091) | Freshwater microbial communities from Lake Bonney liftoff mats and glacier meltwater in Antarctica - BON-02 (megahit assembly) | ecosystem: Environmental > Aquatic > Freshwater > Ice > Glacier...
CAGCAGGCGAATCAGTCAGGTTGTTACCACCGGGCAGGGCAGTCTGTCATATGGTTGTAGGGGTCAAGCAATGCAGAAGAGAAGAATAAAAACAAGAGCACACAAAAAGAGAAGTCCAGCAAATGGTAAAATCAATGTCAAGAGGACAAGAACCAGAAGAACCGAAAAATAAATGTAGAAGGGAAACAAATGAATCGCTTTTCGGCTTTATTATTGGATTCTTCGTCTTCTCTTTTTTTCTTTTGTTTTCTTCTCTTCTTTCTTTCTAGATCTTTTTCTTCCTTTAGTTTCGTTGTTTAAACACACACCCACACACCCACGCGCCCACCGCCTCCGCCTCTTGACCAGGACGAAAAGAAATTTTCACAGAACAGACAACGAGACACACATTCATAAAATGAGAATGAGAAACAAAATGTGATGTTCTTCCTGCTGCTGTTGCTGCTGTCGTTCTCAAGGTCGTAATCGTCGTCGTTGTCGCCTTTCCGCCACTACCCGCGAATGTGAGCTCCGCCCTTCCTACCTCTCACCCCCTCCCCCCCTCCCTCCCTCCCTCCATGTATAGATTAAATCATCGTTGCCCTCCTCCGAAAAAGTGTCAACGCCTCCAGCAAAAGCAGTCCCTCCCTCCCTCCCTCCCTTTCTCCCTCCCTCCCTCCCTCCCCAATCATCATCCAGTTCCAACACTCCCTCCATCCCTCCACCCTACTTCTTCTCATTCGTATAAATCGGCTCCATCTGAATGCCCGCCAACGGGTCCATCTTGAAGGCATCAAGCCCCGCCAACGGATCAGAATCAAAACCATCATACCCCCCATCCAAGCCCGTCAAACCCTCCGACAATCCAAGGACAATATCCTTCGCTGCCTCCTCCCTCGCCTTCCTCTCGGCCTCCATGCGCTCGTGGTACTTCTTGGCAGTCACCTCAGCCATGTCGAAAACCTTTTGCCTGTCCTTGAGCATGTCCCCCGGCTCGGGCTCCAACGTCTTGGTAGACAAGGCAATGCGACCATTAACCTTATCGTGATCGACAATCATACACTTGATCTTCTGCCCCGGCTGGACCACCAAGGACAAGTCCTCCACGCGGTCATACGACACCTGGGAGATATGCAACAGACCACTCATCCCATTCACCTCGACGAACGCCCCGTAAGGCTTCAACAGCTTCACCATCCCCACCACCACATCCCCTCGAGACATAGAATCCATCTGGCTATCAACCAACGCCCGTCGGTGAGACACAACCAGCTTCCCATTCTCCTTGTTCAGCTCCAAAAACTTCAAAGGCAGCACCTGACCCACCAGGGAATCATCCGCGTACACCCCAGACAAATGCGAGCCAGGCAAGAAAGCCCTCAGACCCTCCACAAGCACAATAGCCCCGCCCTTGTTCACGCCCGTGACTGTGCCCTTAAACGAAGCATCAGCCGCCTGGAGCTTCAGCAGCGACTCCCAAGTCTTCTCGTACTGAATACGCTTCAACGACAGCATAATCGCCCCATCCTCGTCCCCATCAGAAATCACCTGGAACTCCAACTCCTCATCTAGGCGGACCAAATCCTGCATCTTATCCGCAGGATTGATGCTCACCTCCCGCGCCGGCAGAAAGGCAGGGGCCTTGGAGCCGACATCGACGAGCGCGCCACCATTGTCGTACTCAAGCACAATCCCCTTAATGATCTCCCCCTTGCTATACGACGGCAAGGAAAAGTCCCCAATGCCCGACCCAATATCCCCCTCGGCGAACGGCCCCGAGTACTCCTCGCCATACATGGCCTTGAGCTCCAAGGGCGAGAACACCTCGGCCTCCCCATCCACATCGTCATCCTCGTCCCGGCCCGCCGCGGAAAAGTCCTCATCGTAGTCCGTCTCCTCCACCACCACCGTGTACCCATACGTCTGCTTGTTCAGGATGGCGTTCTTCATAAAGGCCCGCTCCATCTTGTCCTGCACGCCCTGTCGGGTCATGGAGACCTTGCCTTGTTGCCTTGGTTGCTGCTGCTGGCTCTTCCCCACCCATGACTGACGGGCTCCTTGCGGGGCCAAGAAGGCGGCTCCAAGCGCCGGGAGCGCGGCGGCCAGGATCACTGCTCGTCGTCCCATGTCTTCTCACGGAGGTGTAGCTGGCTGCTTTAGACGCAGCACGAGGTCGCCACCTGTGTTGGAGTATGGGGGTGGGGAGAGGAGAAGAGGAGGGGTTGAATGAGCTGGATTGAAATGAGGGTTGCTTGGACACCGGCACGCGGACTCAGGCAAGTCTGCATGCATTTTCACGTCACTGTAACAACGCAGACACATGCATGGCTGCCTGTGTCCGTGGGTTGGTGAGTGCGCGGTTTCAAAAGGGAAAAGATACTGACCCCCTTGCCCAAGGCCTCCTGCCTCTTGTCGTGTGTGTGTGCCTCAGTGCCCCAGTGCAATGCACACGACTGGTTAGTGGCCGCAGCCACGCCGCCTGGGACAAAGACACTGCCCTCTACGTCAAGCAGAAGAGCAGGATGCCAAAGGTAGTGTCGATGCGCGCGAGGAGGGAAATGACCCTTTTGCAAGGGTTTGGACAAGTGCAACTCTGTCACGAAGGCAAGGGTGAGTGGAGGGAGGAGAGCCATCGCCGTCGCCGCGAGCCAATTTCTGATGCAAAAGGCGCGAAGGGCGGCCTCGCCGTTTTTCCTTCTTGAGATGGCCTGTCCAGGCCCTTTTGGAGTGGGGTTTGTTTGTGTGTGTGTGTGTGCCTGATTGGGCGGGCTTGAACGAAAGCTAGCTAGAGAAGGAGCACGTACAGCCACCCATTTTTTGCCTTCCAGCATAAAGTATCTGTTACTTGTTGCTTTTTCTTTTTGTATCGACCCCCACCCTTTTCTTCTGCTTGCTGAAACCCTCTCTCTTTGTATAGTCATCAATCATATTTAATTTGGTGCCGGTGGTGCAGCAGCGGAGGTCGGCGCAGGTGGCGCGGTGGGCGCTGGTTGGGCAGGGGCCGTGGTCGTGGTGTTGACAGCGGCAGTGGAGGGAGGAGGAGGAGCAGCAGCACCCGTGGAAGATGGAGGAGGAGGAGGAGGAGGAGCAGAGGAAGTGCCACCGTTTGTCGTCGTCGTCGTCGTTGTCGCGGTGGTAGGCGCTGCAGCAGAAGGAGCAGTCGACGCCGGGGGAGCGGGCGCACAGAGAGGGACAGAGGCGGACGCTGCTGGTGCTGCTAGTGCTGCTGGTGCTGTGGTGGGGACTGGAGGCGGAGGAATAGGCACGACGGGAGCAGGAGGAGCAGCAGCGGCCCTTCGGTCGTCGAGGAGGGCCTTGGCGCCACTTTCGACGCGGAGGAGCTTGTCCTTGGCGGCTGATGGAGAGAGAGGTGGTTGATTGTGTGTGGATGAGAGGTGAGCGACAATGGTTAGGCAACGGCGCGGACGCAGAGAAAGTAAACCAAGCTACGCACCCTCCGCGAGAGGTTAGAATGAGACATAATGAAAACAGAGGGAGGAGGGAAGAGAGAGAGAGAAGAGAAAAAACACGTACTGCGGAGCTGGTCGGTGATAAACTCGTGGGCCGCCTGGATCCGCCGCACGTCCTCCACGTCGCTGTACAGGGGGAACAGATCCTGTTGATTTGTTGGGAAAATTAAGGGGAAGAAGGATTAGAACAAGATTTAAATTGAGATGCAAGCTACTTCTTTTCCTTCCCCATCCTCTCCTTCGCGATCTCTACTGTCTGTTTGAATTAATCATCTTCAGCCCTCCCTCCCTCCCTCCCTCCCTCCTCCATGACCTACCTGGAGTGTGTGGCGATGTGTCTTAGTCTCCCCCAAGTGCTGCAGGCACTGATAGAACTCTTCCGTGGGATCAGTGAAGACCACTTCGTCGTAGTACTCGTGGACGACCGGCTGTTGGGAAGGAGGGAGGGGGGGAGGGAGGGAGGGAGGGAGGGAGGGAGGGCCGTGAGTAAGAGAAGGTGAGGATAAGGTGCATGTCAGCAATAATTTCAAAAAGACGCATGTTAGAAGAAGGAGAAGTAATGCCACATAACTCTGCCTGCACTTCCTCCCTTCCTCCCTCCCTCACCTTCTTGTTATTCGGCTGGGCCGTGGCACTGTTCCCATGAAAAAGCTTGACAAAATGACGAAGCTCCACCGACTTCTCGTGTGCGTCCTTGAAATACAAATCGACCAATGCCTCGAATTCACCCCAACCCTTTTCAGTCACTTCGAACGGGTGCGTGGCCACCTCTGTTTTTGTCGGTAGAAAAGAAGAGGGTGTTTGAGCGTGTGTAAGAGAGAGGTGAGGAAAGAGGAGAAGAAAGAGGCAGCATCCCCCGTCTCTTTTGCAGCAAACGAGCTAATATAGAAAGACCATGCATGCAGTAGGGCTCCTACAACCCCTCGCCTCTCCTTTTGTCAGCCCATCTACACACGAAGCGGCGAAGCGGGAGGGAAGGCAAACCAAGCAAAGCACACACGTACCGCGGATGTGGTTGAGGAAACTCGGGTGCAACGTAAAGACGGCCTTTTTCAGAACGGCACCCAGGTCATGGCCATGCGGGCTGCGGACGTACACTGTGTGCGTAAGAAGGGGGATTTGGGGAGGGAGGGCAAGGAGAGGGGGTGAGGAACAAACCAGGGCGGCCGTAGGACCCCCTCCCAAGAGGGTCCCCCTACGTACATGTCCATTGATGCGTGCACTGGTCCTGCGAGTCGGCCTTCTTGGTCACTTGCCAGGCGATAGAGCCGTAGGCAATGGGCAGGCACACCGTCACGCCCTTCATACGGCGGGGCGGTTTGCTCTCTTCCATGGTGGGGCGAGGGCGGAGGGGTGGGGAGGTCGGCTTGGCCTTGGGGTGGACGTGTGATGACAAGACCTGTGCGTTGGGGAAGCGGACAGGAAGAAGTGATTGAGTAATGAGACCTTGAACGTACGCTTAAGCGCGTGGTAGTGGTCATTGGACATGCAAAGCAAAAAGAGAAAGAAATCGAGGTCTCGCCACCATCATCATCATCATCCCCTCCCCTCCCCCTTGCAACACACACAAATCACTCACGCCCTACCGTCTACCGCACCACACAACCACACAGAGTATAGGCATGGCCAGTGACTTGCCCGACTGGGTGGCGCTGCCCGAGGCGGACACTTCTCCACCAGCAGCAGCAGCAGCACGCAAGGCTTTCTTCGATGTCATGAAGCCGGGAGGCGGGGCCGCAGACAAGGTGGGACTAGGGAGCAAAGCCGCCCTCATCTTTGGCCGGAACCCCGACACCACGGACGTCTTGCTCGAGCATCCGTCCATCTCCCGGCGCCATGCGGCGGTGTTGCACAATGGGAAGGGCGGGCTGTTTCTATACGACTTTGGCTCGACGCACGGGACATTCCTAGACGGCAACAAAGTGGCGGGCCGGACACCTACGGCGTTGCAGAGAGGGAGCCGAGTAAAGTTTGCCGAATCTAGCCGCACGTATGTCTTGCGTCTGCCATCGGCGGCGGCGGCTGCTGGTGGGGCTGGTGGTGGTGCTGCTGCTGCAATGGGGCCTCCTATGGCTATTGGCAAGAAGCCAGCGGCGAGTGCGAGTGAAGCGGCAGGAAAGGAGGGCGAGGGGGAGGGAGAGGCGGAGGAAGAAATGGACAAGGCGATGCTAGAGCAGTTGCCCTTGTCGTTTGGTGGGTCCAAGAAGGTGGGGGTGGCGGGGTCATTGAGCAAGAATGCCATGGCGGAAGGAATAGCAGAAATGATGAAAGAGAGTGAGGCTACGGAGAAGAAGCGGCAACAAGAGCAGGAGAAGGAGGAGAAGGAAGCAGCAGCAGCAGCAGCAGCAGCAGCAGCGGAGGTGGGCGGGAAAGGGAAGAGGAGCGGGAACGGGGAGGGGAGTGATGATGACGAGGACGATGATTTTGGGCCTAAGCCACCAGCAGGGGCAAAGGCTAAGGGTAAGCCCTCCTCCTCCTCCTCCTCCTCTTCCTCCGCCGCCGCTGCTGCGAGACGGAAGCAGGAAGAGAAAGATGAGGAAGAGGAAGAGGAGGAAGAAGAGACGCCAGCAGCAATGGCGCGACGGTACCAAGTGCCCATGTCGCACGAAGTGAGCTTGCGAGGGCATCATAAGCAAATCACTTGCTTGGCAATGGATCCAGCAGGGGCGAGAGTAGCTGTTGGTGGGATGGATTACAAGTTGTTGTTGTACGATTTTGGGGGGATGGATAGGAGTCATAAGCCTTTTCGAGAGTTTGTGCCCGAGGAGGGGAATCCGGTGGTGGGGGTTAGTTGGAGCCCGACGGGTGATCGATTAGTGGTGGCCACGGGCTCGACGCAAGCGAAAGTCTATGATAGGGATGGGGTGCGTTTGATGGTTTTCACGAAGGGCGATCCGTATATTACGGATTTGGTGCATACCAAGGGGCATACGATGAGTTTGTCTGCGACGGCGTGGCATCCACGGGAGAAGGACACTGTGATGACCACGAGCTTGGATGGTACTATTAGGTTGTGGGATCTGCAGGGGCCCCAGACCTTCGACCAACTGCACAACAAACGAGTGATCAAAGCCAAATCTGCCCGTAGCACCCGCGTGGCCGTCACCTGTGGCATTTTTTCGCCCGTCGCGGATTATGTTGCTGCGGGGTGTCAGGATGGAAGCGTGCAGTTGTTTTCGTTGAAAAAGACGAATTGGATCAAGCCGGACATATGCATGCGGCCGGCCCATGGACCCGAGCAACATATCACGGCTGTAGCGTTTGCGCCTGATGGCAAGACGCTGGCGAGTCGCGGGACGGATGATTGTGTACGGTTGTGGGATATACGGAAGCCCCAGGTGCCCTTAAAAGTGTTCAAAAACGTGGCTACTTTTTATGACTCGAGTAATGTTGCCTTCTCCCCGGATGGGCGGCTGGTATGCTGCGGGACGAATGTGCCTCCTCTCCGCAAAGGGGAAGAGGAGGGAGGGACGGGGAGGACGGGGACGCTCAAATTTTTTGAGGTGGGAGGGGAGGGGTTGGAGGAGGTGCTGACGGTGGGTGTGGCCCCGGAGGCGAGTGTGACGCATTTGACCTGGCACCCGCGGTTGAAGCAGGTGGTGGCGGGCACAAGCAGGGGGACGACCAAGGTGTTGTATGACCCGATGTTCAGCGTGAAGGGGGCCTTGATGAGCAGCAATCGCGTGAAACGAGCCAGCGACCCCATGGACGCCGCGCCGGTGGGAGGAGTGGTGGGGAAGATTCTTAACCCCTCGGCTTTGCCCATGTTCCGGGACGACGAGGAGATGGGGAAGAAGCGGAAGGCGCGGATGGATCGGGCGGACCCCGTCAAGAGCAAGCGGCCGGACATGCCGGTGAACGGCCCGGGGGCGCAGGGGCGGGTGAGTGGGATGACGAACTTCACGCAGTACGTGATGCAGACCAAGCAGAAGAACACGATGCTGGAGGAGGACCCGCGGGAGGCGATTCTGAAGTACGCGGAGAAGGCCAAGGAGGGCACGCAGTTGGTGGGGAGGGCGTATGCCAAGACGGCGCCCAAGGCCCAGTTTTTGGACAAGACGCTGGAGCAGGAGGTGGAGGACATGAAGGAGATGGAGGCGGAGATTTTGAGGAAGTAGAGGGAGGGGGCGAGAGACATGTGTCTGTGTAGCATACAAATCAGAGCAAGCAAAACGAACGGAAAAGAAAGAAAATGTAAAAATTAAGGCAAGAATCAACATCACGAGTCTCATAGTTTAGACCGCTTTGTTTCTTTGTCTCTTCTTCTACCACGACTCTTCTTTCAATTCTCAATCCGATTTCCCCTTACTTGAACGCCCGCACCCTCCCAATGAAATTAAGCACCTTCCCCCTCTCCTTTACCCCCGGACTCGCCTCCACCCCACTCGACACATCCACCCCAAACGGCAACGCCATCGCCAACGCCCCCTCCACATTCTCAGGCACCAACCCCCCAGCAACAATAACAGGAAACCCCTCCGCCTGCGCCGTCGCCGCCAAGCTCCAATCAAAGTTCGCGCCACTCCCCCCCTTCTGATTCCCGACCGACGTGTCCAAAAGCAGCGCAATCGGCCCTCCCTCACTCCCGCCCTCCTCCTGCTGTAACCCTGCCAGGATTCTACCCATCCCCTCAGCAGTAGCAGCGGCGTCATGAGGGACATGCACAACTTTGATACACGGCACCCCTGTCTTCCTCGAGATCTCACCCGCAAAGCCCACAGTCTCATCTCCATGCAATTGAATCAAATCCACCCCCGAGGCCTCCACCAACGCAGTTATTTCCTCCAAACTATTGTCTTGAAACACCCCCACCACCAACGGCGTCCGACGCGTGACCCGCAACAATTCCTTCTGCCAATGCGCGAACCACGCCGGAGACATAGGCACTACAGCAGCAGCAGCAGCACCAGTAGCAGCAGTAGTAACCTCTTCTACATACAGCAAAACCCTCTTGGTCCGCTCCCCAAACTTCCTCACTGCCTCCACAACCGCCGCGCTCTCCTCCCCCGTCACCTTCCGTGCTGATGCACAAAAAATCGTGCCTATCAAATTCGCCCCTGCCTGCGTCGCCACCATCGCGTCCTCCACCCTCGTAATCCCACACACCTTGATCAATGTACTCGCCCCCCGTGCACTCTCCTCTAGCCCTAGCAATTCGCGGACGGCTTGCGAGGGGTCCGCGGCCCGCATGAGCGTCTCGCCAATCAACACCACCGACACACCTGCCTTCTCATATCTCACCACATCCGCCCTCGCTGAGATCCCGCTCAATGCCGCTAGCAAAATATCCCCTGTTTGCTTATCCCAGCTCAGATCCCGCTTCCTAGCAGCTTCCATCACTCGCTCCGTCGTCCCTAGGTCGAGCTGAAACGTATGTAGATTCCGATTGTTGACCCCGATAACTTTTGCTCCTGCGTCCAATGCAATCTCCATTTCGGGCAGCGTGTTCACCTCCACCAAAGGCTCCATCCCCCAGGCACGACTCGTTTTGATGAGACGTTGCAAGCGATCGACCTCCAGAATAGTAACGATAAGCAAGACAGTGTCCGCCCCGTGCGCTCGTGCCTCCAGAATTTGATACTCCTCCACCACAAAATCCTTCCGTAAGACCGCCGGCCTTAAGGGCTGCAGACCCTTCTCCGTGGCCAAACGCACGTCTTGCATGTCCTGCAAGGAGCCTTTGAACCACTTGGGTTCTGTCAGCACGGATAAAATGCCAGCCCCGGCGTTGGTGTACTTGACGCCTTGCTCGGCCGCGATCAAGTCAAGCGCAATGTCCCCCTTGCTGGGACTCGCGCGCTTGAATTCAGCGGCTAGGGCAATGGGCTTGTCCTCGGCACGAATCCGCTCAAAGAGGTTGAGAGGCGGGCCGTGTGCTTGGTCAAAGACGGCGATGCGGGCCTCGAGTTCAGCAGAGGGGACTTGGGATTGGGCCAGCCGCACGTCTTCGTAGCGTTGCGCGGTGATGGTTTGGAGGATGCTAGGCTTGTGGTCGGGGACCCCGAAGCCGTGCAGGTGGCCTCGCTTGGCCGCGTCGTCGTCGTTGTGACCATCGGTGGTGAACATGGTGAGTGTGTGTGTGGAGAGGGTGCTTGGACGGGGTGGTGGGGTATGCGGAAGCAAGAAGCTCTGGGCGGCGGCTAGGATGAGGAGGAGGAGCAAGGCTTCGCAAAAGCGTGATGAAAGAGAAGAGCCCCCGGCGTGGCGCATCCACAAGCACGACGATCCCTGTATCTTGTTTATGCGTGAGAGCTGTGAGTGAGTGCGGTGGACGTTGTGTGTTGTGTTGTGCGGTCTGGAAATCACGGATGCGAGATTTCTACCTCCCCACCCCCACGACCCACACGACACACACTTAATTTTTAAAACCACACAGTTGCAGAAACAAAAAGTAGTAGATTAGGCACGCCCGTCTAAGTTGTATTTACTCGCGGGATGGTTTTGTTTCTTTGAAATTATCACATTTCCTACGTGCACAGCCTCCTCCTTACCCCACCACCCTCCGTCCCTCCCTTCCCAAGGCACCACTTACGCCCCATCTCTTCTCTCTTTCCTCCCACCACGCGCGGACTCATCCGATACACAAAATTATGATGGATGACTCACTCCTCATCTCGTTTCTTTTCCTTGCTCTCACTTAATCTCGCGCACCCTGCTGCTGCGCTTCTTCTGTTCTTTTCAAAGCCTTGCTCGGTCTAATTTCATCGTCATTTGTGTTGTGCTTGCTGCTGCTGCTGCTGCTGCTGTCGTTCCTCTTCTCAATCTACTTCTTCCCTCCCTGCGGCGCGCCGCCCTCCCCTCCCTCCCCATCCTTCTTAAAGTTCGAGTCGGGGGCGACGGAGATAGTCAAGCCCTCCTTCTGGAGCTTCATGCAAAATTCCTCGGCGGTCGTCTTGGTGACAATGGCGATGGTAGAAAAGTCGTGGGAGTGCGCGGCCAATGTGCATTCCCAAGCTTTGGAGCGGGTTAGCGTAGGTACCACCTATGAAAGAAAGGGAGGGAGGAAACAGATAAGAAAATGCAATCATCTAGGTGGCTTGACAAAACTACATGAAAGGAGAACGAGAAGGAGAAAAAGGAGAACAAAATTACTACAAAGACGTACCTCAGCCAACTTCCGCGAAACGTAATCAAACGTGTGGACATCATCGTTGTGCAACAACACCCGCCACTCCACCTCGAACTTCTCCTTCTCCTTGGGGCTGGTCTTGGTGGCCTCCTTCTCTTTCACCCCCACCTTGACCCCACCCTTGGCTTGCTTGCCGGTACCGAACCCCGGGTCCGACATGGAAATTGCTGCTGACAGGGTAGCCACGCGTGACCTTTGTGCTGCTACTACTGCTGTTTTGTGTAGGGAAAGGGAAGATAGTTGCGTGAGAAGAGGAGAAGGGAGATAAAGGCGAGTATTGTTTGCTCGTGCCAAACCCCGGGTCAGACATGGAAAATGCTGCTGACAAGGAAGCCACTCGTGACCGTTGCGTTTCTGCTGCTACTACTGCTGTTGTGGGTGTATGGGGTGCGGAGAGAAGGGGTGATAGATCGTGTGTAAGAATACGAGGATATGTATGACTTCAGGAGTGGCGTCCTTGTGAGTTGCTGCTGCGCGTGGTCAGGGTAGAGAGTTGGGTCGAGGTAAGAGACAAATAGACAGGCACGTTCAGCAGCCTTCTCAAAGCAGTCATTTTTCGAAGCTGGCAGGACAGAACATGGCTTGGTTCACATGCAAAGGTGCACGCACACTCACCAGCGGCAGGCCATGGAACAAATCGCAACAGCTCGTCAGCCAGACAGCTACGGCGCCACGACCAATTCTCAGCGCCCAATCGAAAGCTAGATAAACACGCAACTTCCCTCCTCCACTATCCTTGTGTCCCTCGATTCGTACCTGGCCTGTATTGGTGCTGCGGCTTCATCAAGGAGGAGGAGGAGGAGAGCTGCTGGGGGAAGAAAGCCTGCGCCGACGGCAAGAGGAGGGCCAGCACCACGGCCAGGACAAGGGCGAGGAGGAGAGGCGGTAGTCTTACAGACGCCATGGCTGCTGTTTCAAGTGTCGGGGGAAAACAGAGCTTGAGTAAAGACGGGGAGCTCTGCCAACGCGTGCGTAGGCGTAGGAGGTGGGAGAGAGGATCTTGGCAAAGTGAAGAGGGCAACGCCACGATGAGTGTGTAGAGGCCTGTGTGTGGGTGGCTGTGGGTGGGCGGCTTGATTAGAAGTGAAAGCATGCATGCGAACAGGCAAGGCATGGACAAGGCAACAAGCTTCAGCTCTCTTTGCTTCTTGCTTGCTTCAGGTGCAACTCGCAAAGCTGGGGGGGGGGCTCTTGTGTGGCAGGGCACGCTCGCCTAGAAACACCACCGATACTCGCTCACACGACGCCACGAATAACGAAGACGCCCTCACTCGCTCCCCCCCACCCCTAAATGCACACCACTTTCCCATGCAAACCACCACGAGGCCTGGACAAAATGTTTGACAAGCTCTTGTAATGACTGACTTGACCCATTTCTCTCCCCCAACACAACTCTACACGCAACACAGGCACAGAGGAGACCCCTTCCACACGTCGGCCTCATCATCTCATCAGTCATGCGCGCCCATCTCTCCCTCCTCCTCCTGGCCGCCCTTGTGGCAGCCTTCCTCGGCTTGGCCACCGTCACGTCCGCGGCTGACCCCAAGGACTGCGAAGGTAAGCAGGCGTGCGAGGAGGACAGGAGCCTGTGTAGTGTGTGTGTTGTATGCTTTTTGACCTTGATTGGGCGTTTGAATCAGGGGAGCGTGCGCTCCCTTCTTTCCAGAAAAGCAGCGGGGAAGGGGGTGCCACACTTTGCATGCGCACAAACGATTGAGGCAGACGAGTGCATTGTTCCTCTGCTTGGGAAGGGAGGCGTTGTCCAGCACTTGTCCCTTTTAAACCTCATACTTTCTTATGACCCACCCTGCTGGTCGTGCGCCGTCGTTCCAGGAGAGCCGTCATTCTGCCCTCCCTCATCGGCCACCTCTACAGGCAAAAGTTATTTGGCATTGCTTATACATATTGATCATTAGAATTCGGTTTCCCGCCTCCTTCACTCACCATCCCCTTTCCCTCACTCCCTCCCTCCCTCCCTCCCCTCTCGAGTGTGCATCGGCGTGCTCGACAAAATCGATGCGGGCATGGATGCCAAGTCCAAGAAGAACAAGCTCGCCGTCGAGGAGGCGATCGAGGCCTACTGCACCCGCAAAGACATTGACAACAAGGAGAAGAAGCTCTGTTATTTCCTCAAGCCCATCAAGAGGGATGTGTCCCAACCCTTTTCGACGGGCATGCCCAAGGCCAAGGTCTGCGAGCGGCTCAAGAAGAAGAGCGCTGAGATCTGCACGATCAAGTACCGTAAGTACCTAGGGCGGGAAGGAGGGGAGGGAAGATGCCTGAGGGTTAAGAGAGCTAACAAGAGAAACACCCATGACTTATCTCGTCCCTCCCTCCCTCCCTCCCTCCCTTCCTCCCTCCCTCCCTCCCACCACAGCCGTCAAGGTGGACAGCCAGACGGACTACAGCAAACTTCGTGTCAAGGAGTTGAAGGCTATCCTGGCCGAGCGAGGGGTGGAGTGCACGGGCTGCTTGGAAAAGCCGGATTTTATCAAGAAGTGCGAGGAGACCGCGCATTTGTCTGCGGAGCTCTAAAGAGGGAAAGGGAAGGAGGGAGGGAAGAAGGGTAGGGAGAGAAAGCGACAATACTGTGCGGAGAGTGCGAGAGCGATTTGAAATGTAGGACGGGGAGGCGCTGCACGTCTCCCTCTTGTGGTTGCGATTTTGGGAGGGAGGGAGGGAAGGAGGGGTGCGTGGGCGGAGGAAGTGAGATGACATGCACACACATCGTAGAGTGGGACGGAGGGCAGGCACAAAGACATAAGTAGCGGAGAAGGGAAGAGTCCTTTCGTCCAAAAAGTAAAGCGGTAGGAAAACAAATGACAGGTATTGATTGAGTGCATGAACCTGGTGTGTCTGGGCACGTACACGGCAAGCCTCTCCCACACCATCGTCACCACCAAATACAAAGGCTAAACAAAGCAAAACGAAAAAAGAAGAAAACGAGCACCACTTTAGAAACACGATCGGTCCAAGCGTTGAGCTCGTGCCGGAGGCGGTCGCTGCGTCCTTGACAATAGGTTGTTGCTGGCCCATTCGAGTTTGCGGTCCTCCAGCACAAACCCTTGTTTGCCTGCCTCTTACCCTCCTTTAATGACTTCACCATGCCATGCCTTACCACATAAATGTGCCAGCTTCTATCCCATCTCCTTACACACAGTACAGGGCCAGGTGCCGCCCCTCCTCCTCATCCTCGCCCTCCCGTCCAACGTCAAACCCAGCCCCACACCATCATCATGCTGCTTCCCCGACCTTTGCCCCTCCTGTGTGCGGCCTCCACTGCTGCCGCGCTACTCCAACAAAGCTCGCACGCCTTCCTGGTACCTCCAGCATCGTCAATCATCCCCAGTAGGGGAACCCAGTCCAGCCACAAACGACCCCTCGGAGCATCGTCATCATCCTCGTCCCGCCACCCCACCACCATCTCCTTGCCCGGGCCGCCCGCGGAGTGGACAGGGGGGCTACCACCAGACAAGCACGCCTTGTTCTTGCGTGAGTTCTGGCAACAAAAGCCGCTGTTGATTCGACAGGCGTTTGATCCTGCCGTGGCTGTGGTGGGGCCGAGTGAGCTGCTGGCGTTGGCGTGCGATGACATGGTGACGTCGCGATTGATCGAGCATCGGCCACGCATTGGAGATAAACAAGAAGAGGAAGAGGGGGATGAAGAATGTGAATGGACTGTACGACAAGGACCTTTTGACGAGGATGATTTTGAACAACAAGACGAGGAGGGGGAGAAAAGGACGTGGACGGTGTTGGTGCAGGAGGTGGATAGGCATGTGCCGGAGGTGGCGGACTTGCTGCAGTCGTTTCAGTTCTTGCCCAATTGGCGATTGGATGACATGTACGTTTTGTATAGTTGTTTTATTTGTAGGGGAAGAAGAGGGTTTGAGTGATTATTTTGCCAGAGTAGAGTTTCTTAGACCCATCCTGCCGCGAGCTCACTTAGACAACTTCGCGCTCACACGCTCACTCCCCCCTCCTCCTCCCCTCCCTCCCTCCCTCACACACACCAGCATGATAAGCTACGCCCCCCAAGCAGGAGGGATCGGCCCGCACGTCGACAACTACGATGTCTTCCTCCTCCAAGGCCACGGGACCCGTCGCTGGTCCATCCAAAATATCCTCCTTTCTCCCGCGGACGAACTCTCCTCCCTCCTCCCCAACAGCCCTGTTCGGATTCTAGCCACCTGGGAAGGGAGTCATTCTTGGGTGTTACATCCGGGCGATATGCTTTATCTCCCTCCACGGGTGCCCCATAATGGTCTTAGTCTCGATGAGGACTGCATGACTTATTCGATCGGTTTTCGGGCGCCGACGCAAAGTGAACTCCTCCAAGCTGCTACTACTACTGCTGCTGCTGCTGCTGCTGCTGTACCCGGGCAGGCTTTTTACAGTGATCCTTCGCTTTCCTTACCGAGGGATTCTGGAGAGATTACCCCCAAGGCATTGAGTCAATTAAAAGAGATGATTAAACAGGGGTTGGCCTCTGTTCTTGGAGATGAATATGTCTTGGCCAGATGGATGGGGAAACACTTGACAAGACCCAAGCGACAAAGAAGAAGAGGGAGGGTAGGAGAAGAAGAGGATGAGGACGAGGACGAGGAGGTCGAGAAGGGGGAAGGGGGAGGAGGGTATTGTGTTGAGATCGACAGGGAGGAAGCGGAGGCGATTGTGCAGGAATTGATGGAGGGAGGAAGGGAGGACGAGGGGGAGGAGGAGAGGGGGATGGTGTATCGTGCGGAGGGCTTGAAATTTGCGCATGCTTTTGAGGGCCTTCTTTTGTTTGTGGATGGTCATGTATGGGAGTTGAAGGATGAGGACGAGGAGCGACGGAGACGGGTGTGTGCGTGCTTGACGGGAGGGCCGTCGCCGTTGCCGGTGGGGGAAATTAAGGAGCTTTTGAAGTTGAGTCCGGAGTGTGGTGAGATTGTGAGGGAATGGTTGGAGCGAGGGTTTCTGTATGTGTTGGGGGAAGAAATAGAGGTGGATGAGGAGGAGGAATAAATTTGTTAAGAATAGAATAAATAAATAATCAAATAAAAAGAAGCA
>Ga0105054_10006928_pt1 | contig 15627 bp, 13 predicted proteins | sample BON02_FD_78091 | JGI IMG/M metagenome (GOLD analysis project Ga0105054, IMG submission 78091) | Freshwater microbial communities from Lake Bonney liftoff mats and glacier meltwater in Antarctica - BON-02 (megahit assembly) | ecosystem: Environmental > Aquatic > Freshwater > Ice > Glacier...
ATGCCCAGCGCCGACAACAGCATCACGGCAAACACCATCAGGCCAAGGCCGCCCAACTGGATCAGGACCATCACGATGGCCTGTCCGATCAGCGTCAGATCGCTGCCGGTGTCCACCACCACCAACCCTGTCACAGTCACCGCCGAGGCGGCGGTGAACAGCGCCTGCATCCCGCCCACAGCGCCACTGTGCGACATCGGCAGCCACAACAGCCCGCCCCCCGCCGCGATCAGCGCGACATAAATCAGGGACAGCACGGCAGGTGCGGGCAGGGCGCGCAGGCGTTACATGGCGCGGCTAGACCGTGTCGGCGAAACGGCGCAGGTTGGCCCGTTCGCCCAGCAAAAGCAGGCGGTCGTTCTCTTGCAGGGTGCAATCCTGCGCATCGCAGCCTTTGAACACGCTGCCCTGCATCACCCCGACACAGCGCAGATCGAATCACGCCAGCAGATCGAGCATGCTCAGCGATTTGCCGGCCAGCCGTTCGGGCACCACGATGTTGACCACATGAAACCCGTTGCCGAGGCTGACATAGTCGCGCATCAGAGGGCTGTTCAGCATCTGGGCGATGTGGCGGCCCATTTCTTCTTCGGGGTGGATCACCCGGTCGACGCCGATCTTGGACAATATCCTGTGGTGCATCTTGCTGGTGGCCTTGGCCCACACCTCGGGTACGCCGATCATTTTCAGGGTGATCGCTGACACGCTGCTGCTTTCAAGATTCTCGCCCATTGCGATCACCGCCACGTCATAGCCATCCAGCCCCAGTTCGCGCAGCGCGCCCTGGTCGCTGCCGTCTGCGATTGCCGCCTCGGACAGATCGTTGGCCAGCCGGTTCACAACGGCGGCATCCCGGTCGATCCCGATCACATGGTTGCCAAAGCGCGCCAGTTCCCTGGCCACGGTCGTGCCGAAGGTGCCCAAACCGATCACGGAAAAGTTGCGGGGCTTGAGTTTCGGCATGGTGGGTGGCGCATTCCTGAATTCCTGAAAGACAACATATCGCCATCGGATCGGTTCGGCCATCAGTCCGGTCTGCGTGGGAGCATTGCCGCGCGTGGCGCCGGTTATTGCACCTGCAACCGCTCCAGCCGCAGTTGCGCGGCGCGGCGGTGGCCATCCAACCCCTCGCTGGTGCTTTGGCGCACGGCGGCGGGCGCGACGGCGCGCACGCCCTCGGGGGTCAGCCACTGGTGGGTGGCCCATTTCAGATAGGCGCCGACCCACAGCCCGCCCGTGTATCGCCCGGCGGCCATGGTGGGCAGGGTGTGGTTGGTGCCGCAGCATTTGTCGGAATAGACCACGCTGGCCAGTTCGCCGATGAACAGCGAGCCGTAGTTGCGCAGTTTCGCGGCCAGCGCATGGGGGTCGGCGGTGTGCAATTGCAGGTGTTCGGCGACGATGTGATCGGAATAGGCGATCAGGGCGGCCTCGTTTTCACAAACCGTGATCTCGCCATAGTCGCGCCAGGCTTGGGCGGCGGTTTCGGCTGTGGCAAGGACGGTCAGTTGCGTCGTCACCTCATCCTCGACGGCGCGGGCCAGGGCGGCGTCGGTGGTGATAAGGCCGACACGGGTGCGCACGTCATGCTCGGCCTGGGCCAGAAGGTCGGTGGCGATGGTCTCGGCGTCGCCGGTGTGATCGGCGAGGATGTAGATTTCCGACGGCCCGGCCAGCTGGTCGATGCCCACGGTGCCGAAGACCTGACGCTTTGCCTCGTTCACGAAGGCGTTGCCGGGGCCGACGATCTTGTCGACTTTTGGCACCGTTTCGGTGCCGAACGCCATGGCGGCAATGGCCTGTGCGCCGCCGATGCGGAAGATGCGGTCGGCGCCCGACAGATGGCAGCCCGCGATCATCGCCGGGTGCGCGCCGGGGGGCAGGCAGGCGATCACATTGTCCACTCCCGCGACCTTGGCCGGAACGATGGTCATCACCGGCGCCGACAGCAGCGGATAGCGCCCGCCCGGCACATAACAGCCCACGGTCTGCACCGGAATCACCCGGTGCCAAGGTGAACCCCAGGCAGGATTTCCACCTCAAGCGGCGCGATGGTGGCGAGTTGCGCCTGTGCAAACCGGCGCACGTTGGCGATGGCGAATTCGGTGTCGGCGCGGGTTTGCGGGTCGAGCGCCTCCAGCGCCGCCGCCCTCTCTGCGTCGGACACCTCGAATGCGGTCCGAAGGCTCTTGTCAAACCGCGCGGCATATTCCGCCACTGCGCCGTCGCCCCTTGTGCACACGTCCGAGAGGATGCCGGTCACGAGGCTGGAAATCTCGGCACTGTCGGACGAGGCGCTGCGGGCGGGGGCGCGCAGGTGGGTGACGCCGGGAAAGGTGGGGTTCTGCATGGGGCGCAATCCTGTTCTGGGTTTGGCGCAGACCATCACCGGAAAGGACGCGCGCGCAAGGTCAGATATGAGTGCGGGCGTGGGCACGGTCGGCCCGTTCGAGGTGCGGCAGCGCGTTGAACGTGTCCAGCAGCAGGGAATTGCCACCCTTCACATAGCGGTGGATCGAGGTGTTGTTGATCTGCAAAAGCACGTTTGCATAACTCGCCACCTCAAGGCGCAGCAAAACCCGCATGGCCATGCCGATCAACCCCCCGGATGTGACCAGCATCACCTTGCCGCCCAGGGTTTCGGCATGGGCGATGATGGCGCGCACCCGCCCCTCGAACGCGGCAAAGGTTTCCAGATCGCTGTGCAGGCGCCCCGCCTCCCAGGCGGTCATCAGTTGCGGCATGTGGTGCAGGAAATCGTTGCGGTCCTTTGGCCATGGCACGGCATGGCTGTCGCGCAACGAATTGGCCAGACCGTAATAATCCAGCTCGTTCAGGCGCGCATCCTCGGCGAGCGGCAGGTTCAGGCAATCGGCGATGGTTTCGGCGGTGTCGCGCTGGCGGTTCAGCGTGCCGCAGATCAGGTGGTCGAACCGCTGGCCGGTGTCGCGCAGGTGTTCGCCCAGCCACAGCGCCTGCTGGCGGCCCAGATCGGACAGGTTGTCATAGCCCGCCTCGTCATTCGCGCCCGCGTTCGCCTGTCCGTGGCGCACCAGTGTGAGTTCGACCATTTGCACCTCCGTTGCCCCAGGGATGTGGCCCATGGCGCCCGGATGTGCAACACGGGTTTGCGATCGGCCTGTGGCGTGGCGCAAATGGCGGGTGGTGCGTCGCCGGCGGCAATCGCCGGGGCGCGGTTTTTTCGTTAGGGTCCGGCCAGACCTTCCGCCCGGAGTTTGCGCCCATGTCCGACACCCTGCGTTTCAAACTCGACGGCCAGGAGGTGACGGCGGCACCCGGTGAAACGATCTGGGCCGTGGCCAAGCGGCTGGGCACCATGATTCCCCACCTGTGCCATCGCGATGAACCGGGCTATCGCGCCGATGGCAACTGCCGCGCCTGCATGGTGACGATCGACGGCGAGCGGAACCTTGCCGCGTCCTGCGTCCGTGCCCCGTCCGAGGGGATGGTGGTGTCGTCGCAGGGCGAGCGTGAGACCCGGGCGCGCAAGCTGGTGATGGAAATGCTGGTGGCAGATCAGCCGCAGCAGGATGTGGCGCACGACAAATCGGCGCATCTGTGGGACATGGCGGCGGCTCAGGGCGTTTCGGACAGCCGGTTTCCGAAGCTGGAAAAACAGCGCATTCCGCTGCTCGACGATTCGCACCTCGCCATGTCTGTCAACCTTGATGCCTGCATCCAGTGTGGCCTCTGCGTGCGCGCCTGCCGCGAGGTGCAGGTGAACGACGTGATCGGCATGGCCGGGCGGGGCCACGACAGTTACCCGACGTTTGATTTCAACGATCCAATGGGCGAGAGCACCTGTGTGGCCTGTGGCGAATGCGTGCAGGCCTGCCCGACGGGCGCCCTGATGCCCGCCAGCGTGGTGAACGCCGAACAGGTGGGCGACCGCGCCGATTTCGACAGTGAAACCAAAAGCATCTGCCCGTTTTGCGGTGTCGGCTGTCAGGTGTCGGTCAAGGTGAAAGACGGCAAGGTGAAATATGTCGAGGGGATCAATGGCCCCGCGAACGAGGGGCGGCTGTGTGTCAAAGGGCGGTTCGGGTTCGACTATATCCACCATGCCCACCGGCTGACCAAACCGCTGATCCGCCGCGACGATGCACCCGAAAAGGGGCTGAACGTCGATCCGGGCAATCCCTTCACACATTTCCGCGAGGCGACATGGGAAGAGGCGCTGGAAAAGGCGGGTGCCGGGCTGGTCGATCTGCGCAGCTATTATGGTGGTAAATCCGTGGCCGGATTCGGCAGTGCCAAATGCACCAACGAAGAAGCGTATCTGTTCCAAAAACTGATCCGTCAGGGGTTTGGTCACAACAACGTCGATCATTGCACCCGGCTGTGCCATGCATCTTCGGTCGCCGCGCTGATGGAAAATGTCGGCAGCGGCGCCGTGACCGCCACGTTCAACGAGATCGAAAACGCCGATGTCGCCATCGTGATCGGCGCCAACCCGGCCGAGAATCACCCGGTCGCCGCCACCTTCTTCAAACAATTCGCCAAACGCGGTGGCAAGTTGATCGTGATCGACCCGCGCGGTCAGGCGTTGAAGCGCTATGCCAGCCACATGCTGCAATTCCGACCCGGCACCGATGTGGCGCTGCTGAATGCGATCATGAACGTGATCGTCGAGGAAAAGCTGTACGACCGCCAGTATATCGAGGGGTTTACCGAGGGGTTCTTTGAGTTCCGCGATCATATCCGCGCCTTCACCCCCGAACGCATGGCGCCCCTGTGCGGCATCGACGCCGGGATGATCCGCGATGTGGCGCGCACCTATGCGGGCGCGCAGCGGGCGATGATCTTTTGGGGCATGGGAATTTCACAGCATATCCACGGCACCGACAACGCCCGCTGTCTGATATCCCTCGCGCTGTTGTGCGGCCAGATCGGGCGGCCGGGCACCGGGCTGCACCCGTTGCGCGGGCAGAACAACGTGCAGGGGGCGTCTGACGCGGGCCTGATCCCGCAGTTCCTGCCGGATTATCAGGGTGTGGCCGATCCCGAGGTGCGCGAATTGTTCCGACACATCTGGAAAGGCACGCAGATTCAGGACAGGCCGGGCCTGACCGTGGTGGAAATCATCGACGCGATGTATCGTGGCGAGATAAAGGGCATGTATATTCTGGGCGAAAACCCGGCGATGTCCGACCCCGACGTGGAACACGCCCGCGATGCGCTGGCCAAGCTGGATCATCTGGTGGTGCAGGACATCTTCCTGACCGAAACCGCGATGTATGCCGACGTGATCCTGCCCGCCGCCGCCTTCCCCGAGAAAACCGGCACCGTCACCAACACCAACCGTCAGGTACAGATGGGCCGCGCCGCCCTTGCACCCCCCGGCGAGGCGCGCGAGGATTGGCGCGTGATCGTTGATCTGGCCTGCCGGATCGGGCTGGACTGGGATTATGACGGCCCGCGCAGTATTTTCGACGAGATGAAGATGTCGATGCGCAGCCTGCACCACATCACCTGGAACCGGCTGGAGAACGAGGGCGCTGTCACCTATCCCAGTCTGTCGAACACCGATCCGGGGCAGGCGGTGGTGTTCGGCGATGGCTTTCCGCGCCGTGCGGGCCGTGCAATGTTCACGTCGGCCCGCGTGACCCCGCCTGCCGAGGTGCCGAACGACGAATATCCGATGATCCTGATCACGGGGCGGCAGCTGGAACACTGGCACACCGGTTCCATGACCCGCCGTGCCACCGTGCTGGACGCGATGGAGCCCGAGGCGAACTGCTCGCTGCACCCCGCCACCCTGCGCAAGCTGGGCGTGCCCCCCGGCGGCCTTGTGCGCCTGACCACCCGGCGCGGCACGGTGACGGTGATGGCCCGGGCCGACCGGGCCGTGGCCGAGGATATGGTGTTCCTGCCCTTCGCCTATGTCGAAGCGGCAGCCAACATCCTGACCAATTCGGCGCTGGACCCCTGGGGGAAGATCCCCGAGTTCAAGTATTCGGCGGTGCGGGTGGATAACCCCGAAGTGCAGTTGGCGGCGGAGTAAACCTCAGGGCCCGCCGATCAGACCCCGCACCAGCGGCAGCAATCCCGCCGCGACAAGACCGACAACCGCGCCGATGCCGAGGCGCGGAAGAAGCCCGCCAATGCGCGGCGAAAGGGCACCAAGCCCGCCGCAGACCACTGCGTAATAGGTAAGCGTGATCGGTTCCATCGGGCGGCTTTCGCTTGCAACGCGTGCGGGCAGCCTAGCACAATTTGGCGCGATCCGCCGGAAAGCTTTGACGTAGCCGATTTTCATGCCACGCTGTCGGCGAGGGCCCCGCGAGAGGGCCGGTGCGCAAAGCACCCGTTGGGAGGATGCGATTTGGACGACCGATCCGCAACACCCGTTTCGATGCCAGCCCTGCTGGCGCGCAACGTCGCGCGGTTCGGCGACAAGGCAGCGTACCGCGAAAAGGAATTCGGCATCTGGCAAAGCTGGACCTGGGCCGAGACTGCCGAAGAGATCGAGGCCTTGGCGCTGGGGCTGCTGGACATGGGTCTGGCTGCCGGCGAGCATGTGGCGATCATCGGGCGCAACCGGCCCGCGCTGTACTGGGCTTTCGTGGCCGTGCAATCGGCGGGGGGCATCCCCGTGCCCCTGTATCAGGACGCGGCGGGCGAAGAGATCGCCTATGCGCTGGATCACTGCGGCGCGGTGTTTGCCGTGTGCGGCGATCAGGAACAGGTGGACAAGGTGCAGGATGTGCAGGACCGGTTGCCGGGGCTGCGCCGCCTGATCTATCTCGAGGCGCGGGGGATGCGGAAATACGACCATGCCGTGCTGACGTCTTACGCCGACGTGCAGGCGGCGGGACGCACGCGGCGCGGTGCGCTGGCCGGGCGGCTTGCGGCGATTGCCGGTGCGGTGGGTTATGATGATACCTGTGTGATGCTGTACACCAGCGGCACCACCGGGCGGCCCAAGGGCGTCGTGCTGAGCAATCGCAACATCATCGAGACCAGCAGGAACTCCAGCGAATTCGATCACTTGCGGGCGGATGACGAGATTCTGGCCTATCTGCCCATGGCCTGGGTGGGCGATTTCATCTTTTCCATCGGTCAGGCCTATTGGACCGGGTTCTGCGTCAATTGCCCAGAATCTGCCGATACGATGATGACCGATCTGCGCGAGATCGGGCCGACCTATTATTTTGCGCCACCCCGGGTGTTCGAGACCCAGCTGACGGATGTGATGATCCGCATGGAAGACGCCAGCCGGATGAAGAAATGGCTGTTCGACCGGTTCATGGCGCTGGCGCGACGGGTGGGGCCGGCGATTCTGGACGGGCGCGATGTGGGGGCGATGGACCGGGCGCTGTATCGGCTGGGCGAGGTGTTGGTCTATGGCCCGTTGAAGAACACGCTGGGGTTTTCGCGGGTGCGCGTGGGCTATACGGCGGGCGAGGCGATCGGGCCAGAAATCTTTGATTTCTATCGTTCTCTAGGGATAAATCTGAAGCAGTTGTACGGCCAGACCGAGGCCAGCGTGTTCATCACCCAGCAGCCCGACGGAGAGGTGCGCAGCGATACGGTGGGCGTGCCGTCGCCGGGTGTGGAACTCAGGATCGCCCAGAATGGCGAGGTTTTCTATCGCTCGCCCGGGGTGTTTGTGCGGTATTTCAAGAACGATGAAAGCACGGCGAGCACCAAGGACGCCGAGGGCTGGGTGGCCACGGGGGACGCCGGGTTCATCGAGGAGGGCACCGGGCATCTCAGGATCATCGACCGGGCCAAGGATGTGGGCAAGATGGCCGACGGGCATCTGTTTGCGCCGAAGTATGTCGAGAACAAGCTGAAGTTTTTCCCCAACATCCTTGAGGCGGTGGTGTTCGGCGCGGGGCGCGAGATGTGCTGTGCGTTCATCAACATCGACCTGACGGCGGTGGGCAACTGGGCCGAGCGCAACAACATCGCCTATGCGTCCTATCAGGAATTGTCGCAGCACCCCGAGGTGTTGAAGACCATTGGCGGGCATGTGGCCGAGGTGAACCGATCACTGGCGGCCGATGAGATGCTGTCGGGGTGTCAGGTGCACCGGTTTCTGGTGCTGCACAAGGAGTTGGATGCGGATGACGGCGAGATGACCCGGACGCGGAAGGTGCGGCGCGGGGTGGTCGGCGAGAAGTTCGAGGATTTGATTTCTGCGCTTTATGGTGGAAAATCAGAGATTTATACGGAGACCGAAGTGACCTATGAGGACGGGCGCAAGGGCAAGATCCGTGCGACACTCATTATTCAGGATGCGGATGTGGTGGGCGAGCCTGCCCGGATGGCGGCGCAGTGACGGTGCGCGGCGCTGGCCCTGCGGGCGACGCCCCGCCCACCGTCCCACAGGGGGGTGCCGTGGTGGATGGGTCATATGTGACGGCGGACGGGCGGACCGTCGGCGGGGTGCTGATGGACATGCGCAATATCACCCTGCGGTTTGGCGGGGTGGAGGCGATCAGGGATATTTCCTTTGACATCCGCGAGGGGGAAATTCGCGCGATCATCGGGCCGAACGGCGCCGGCAAGTCCAGTATGCTGAACGTTATCAGTGGGTTCTATGTGCCGCAGGAGGGCGGGATCTGGTTTCGCGGGGCCAGGCGACCGGCGATGAAACCGTTTCAGGTGGCGCGCCTCGGGATTGCGCGGACGTTTCAGAACATTGCTTTGTTCGAGGGGATGACGGTGCTGGACAATGTCATGACGGGGCGGTTGACCGAGATGAAGACCAACATGTTCGACCAGGCGATCTGGTGGGGCAAGGCGGCGCGGGAAGAGGCGGAGAACCGGGAACGCGTTGAAAGGGTTATCGATTTTCTGGAGATACAGGCGATCCGCAAGACGCCGGTGGGGCGGTTGCCCTATGGGTTGAAGAAGCGGGTGGAGTTGGCGCGGGCGCTGGCCGCCGAGCCGAAGCTGTTGTTGCTGGATGAGCCGATGGCGGGGATGAACGTCGAGGAAAAGGAGGACATGAGCCGCTTTATCCTTGATGTGAATGACGAATTCGGCACCACCATTGCCCTGATCGAGCATGATATGGGGGTGGTGATGGACCTGAGCGACCGGGTGGTGGTGATGGATTATGGCCGCAAGATCGGTGACGGGACGCCGGGCGAGGTGCGCAACAATCAGGAGGTGATCGACGCTTACCTTGGGGTTTCCCATGACTGAGACTGTACGAAATGTGCGATTTTGGCGGGAAAATTTCATTTTCGCTGTTTTCATGCTGTGCGCCATGGCGATGGGCCGTGGCGTGGCGGCCGAGGGGCGGCTGGCCGACAGCTGGATCGCCATGGTCGAGGGCTGCGTCGGATTTGCCGAGACCGGCAGCCGGGGGGTGTTCGACGGCTGGGAGATCGCGTTCGACGGAGCCTCTGACTTGGCCCCGGACGGGGGCGGCGTGTGCAACGGCGATCCGGTGTGCGAGGACGACGACATGACGTTCATTGCGCCGTCGCCGAATGGCACGGGTGCGGTAATGGTGCGGGTAGGGCATGCCGATTGGGTGGGGGACCGGTATTTCGGACAAGTGCCGGTGGAAACGGTCGTCGGGTCTTTTCCGGCCCATGCTTTTTGTGCCAGCGCGGATGGGGTGCGGCACACCACCGCCGATCTGGGCCATGTGCACGGGCTTTGGGTGCTGCGGCAGCGCGCGGCGGCGCGGCTGTTTCCGGCCGAGAGTCATGTGAGCCTGGAGGCGGGGCCCTATGTGGGCTGCGGGTTTGACGGGCGGCCCTTTCTGATCGAATTCTCGCTGGCGCGACCCGGCCCGGCGGTGGTGCGGATGAACCATCCGACCCTAGCCGATGCGGCCCCCGGGACCCCGATGAATTGCAGCGGAGGGATGAGTTGATGCCGGAGCAACTGCTGTTCGCCATCGAGGTGACGCTGAACGGGCTGATGGCGGGGGTGCTTTATGCGCTGGTGGCACTGGGCTTCGTGCTGATCTTCAAGGCGTCGGGCATCTTCAACTATGCCCAGGGGGTGATGGCGCTGTTTGCGGCGCTGACGTTGGTGGGAATCATGGACGGGCAGGTGCCGTTTGCCCATCTGATCAACGTGATCTTCGGCACCAACATCCATTACTTCGGCTGGAATGTGCCGGCACTTGCGGCGATTTTCCTGACGATGGTGGTGATGATCGGGTTTGCCTGGGCCGTGAACCGGCTGGTGCTGCGGCATCTGGTCAACCAGGAGCCGATCATCCTGTTCATGGCGACCATCGGCCTTGCCTATTTCCTGGAGGGGCTGGGCGACATGATGTGGGGCGCCGATATCAAGAAGCTGGATGTCGGGCTGCCCCAGGGGATCAACGACTGGATCGACACCACGACGTATCAAGTGTTCGGCTATGGGTTCTTCATCGACAACCTTGATCTGGTGGCGACTTTGATCGCGGCGCTGCTGGTGGCGGGTTTGGTGATGTTTTCGCAATATACCAAGCAGGGGCGGGCGTTGCGGGCGGTGGCCGATGACCATCAGGCGGCGCTGTCGGTCGGGGTGTCGCTGAATTTCATCTGGGTGCTGGTGTGGTCGATTGCCGGGTTCGTGGCGCTGGTCGCCGGAATCATGTGGGGGGCGAAATCGGGGGTGCAGTTTTCGCTGAGCCTGATCGCGCTGAAAGCCTTGCCGGTGCTGATGCTGGGCGGGTTCACCAGCATTCCGGGGGCGATTGTCGGCGGGTTGATCATCGGGATGGGCGAGAAACTGTTCGAGTTTCTGATCGGGGCGCCGTATCTTGGGGGGGCGACAGAAATCTGGTTTGCCTATGTGCTGGCGCTGATCTTTCTGGTGTTCCGACCGCAAGGGCTGTTCGGGGAGAAGATCATTGAACGGGTTTGATCAGCCGCTGGTCTGGCGGAATTCGGCGATGAGGATCGCGGCGAGCAGGGTGACGCCCAGCGTCAGGGCCAGCGTGGCGGGAATTCCGAGGGCATATGCGAGGCCGCCGGCGGCGAGCGGCGGCAGGGTGCACCGGGAGAAGAGGGCGATGGCCTCGGCGCCCGGGTGGGGCGGGATGAATTCTTCGGCCTCGGGGACTTCGTTCAGGATCGCCGCTTTGGCGGCGCGGAATTCGGTTTCGGACAGGGTGCCTTCGGCGTGGAGGCGCGAGAGGGTTTCGATTTCCTTGATCAGCGGCATGGCATGGGCCCTTGGGTTGGTTTCACCCGAGGATGCGCGGCAATGGGGGCGGAAAATGGGCGGCGCGTTGTCAAAATATTCATTGGTTAACAGGAAGTTGAGGTGCCGCGCGGGCGACTGCGCCGCGCTTTGCGCAGCGACACCCGCCCACCCGGCACCTCGGGCTGGTGCGCAACCGGGAGGGGATACCGATGCTGTATCGTGAGGCGGGGGATTTCAAGACCTCCTATGGCGAGGACAGTCAGACCTTTCCGATCCGGCTGGACCGGTTGGGATATTACGCGGTTCTGGCGGTGGCGGTCTTTGTGATCCCGTTCGTAATCAACGATTATTGGGTGAATGCGGTGTTCCTGCCGTTTCTGATCTATGCGATTGCGGCGATCGGGTTGAACATTCTGGTGGGCTATTGCGGGCAGGTTTCGCTGGGCACCGGGGGGTTCATGGCTGTGGGGGCTTATTCCTGCTACAAGCTGATGACGTCGTTTCCCGATGTGAGCATGGTTGTGCATGTGTTGCTGGCGGGTGTGATCACGGCGGCTGTGGGCGTTTTGTTCGGGCTGCCCAGTCTGCGGATCAAGGGGTTTTATCTGGCGGTGGCGACGCTGGCGGCGCAGTTCTTTCTGGTGTGGATGTTCAACCGGGTGTCGTGGTTTTACAACTATTCCGCGTCGGGGCAGATTTCGGCGCCGGAACGGCAGATGCTGGGGGTGAACATCACGGGTGCCGATGTCGAGCCATGGGCCGCCTATCTGTTCTGTCTGGCGTTTCTGGTGGCCAGCGCCTGGATCGCGCGCAACCTGACGCGGGGGGCGACGGGGCGGCGCTGGATGGCGATTCGCGACATGGACATCGCTGCCGAGATCATCGGGGTGAACCCGCTGCGCGCCAAGCTGAGCGCATTCGCGGTGTCGTCGTTCTTTGTGGGGATCGCGGGGGCGTTGTTCTTTGCCCTCTATCTCGGGGCGGTCGAGGTGGGCGAAGTGTTTGGCATCCAGAAGAGTTTTCTGGTGCTGTTCATGGTGATCATCGGTGGGTTGGGCTCGATCTTTGGCTCGTTTGCCGGGGCGGCGTTCATGGTTTTGTTGCCGGTGTTTCTCAAGAACGTGCTGGTGGGCGGTCTGGGGTGGCCCACGGATATGGCGGCGCATCTGGAGTTCATGATCGTCGGGGCGTTGATCATCACGTTCCTGATTCTGGAGCCCCACGGGTTGGCACAATTGTGGCGCGTGACCAAGGAGAAGCTGAGATTGTGGCCGTTTCCGCATTGAAGGCGGTCTTGACGGGGTTTGGTGGGTTTCACCCACCCTACGCAGGCACCGGGCGGGGAGGTGGTGCGATGACAACATGGGAGGAACGACATGAGACTGAGACTTGCAACTGTGGCGCTGGGCGCCGTGCTGGCCGCCGGGCCGGTGCTGGCCGATCTGGTGTTTCCGGATCTGAGCTATCGCACGGGGCCGTTCGCGGCGAACGGGATTCCGTTTTCGGACGGGTATCAGGATTACTTCACTCTGCTGAATGAACGCGATGGCGGGATCGGCGGGGTGATGACCCGGATTCTGGAATGCGAAACCGGATACAACACCGAAAAGGGTGTGGAGTGTTACGAGGCGACCAAGGGCGAGGGGTCGTTGGTGTATCAGCCGCTCTCGACGGGGATCACCTATCAGCTGATCCCCAAGGCCTCGGCGGATGGGATTCCGATTCACTCCATGGGCTATGGGCGGACGAGTGCGTCGGACGGGATGACGTTTCCCTGGGTGTTCAACTATCCCGGCACCTATTGGGACGCGGCGTCGATCATGGTGAAACATGCCATCGATGTGTCGGGCGGTCTTGAGGGCAAGACGATCGCGCTGCTTTACCACAACAGTGCCTATGGCAAGGAGCCGATCCGCACCCTGGAGAAGCTGGCCGAGAAGCATGGGTTCAGCCTGTCGCTGTTGCCGGTGGATTCGCCCGGGCAGGAGCAGAAATCGCAGTGGCTGCAGATTCGCCGGGAAAAGCCCGATTATGTGTTCTTCTGGGGCTGGGGCGTGATGAACCAGGTGGCCGTGCAGGAGGCGGTGAACATCCGCTATCCGATGGAGAACTTCATCGGTGTCTGGTGGTCGGGGGCCGAGAATGACGTGGTTCCGGCGGGTGCGGGTGCGGATGGCTACAAGTCGACGAACTTTACCTATGTCGGCACCGATCTGCCGGTCTTTGCGGACATGCAGAAATATGTGCTCGACGCGGGCAAGGGGGCTGGCGACAGCAGCAACATGGGCGCGGTGCAGTACAACCGGGGCATGTTCGCCGCGATGCTGGCCGCCGAGGCGGCGAAGAAGGCGCAGGACATTCATGGCGTGGCCGATATAACGCCAGCGATGATGCGCGACGGGATGGAGGCGCTGGAGATCACCGACGCCGTCTATGAGGCGAACGGGATGCCGGGGTTTGCGCCCACGATCACGGTGACCTGCGAGAACCATTCCGGACCGGGCACGGCGTTGATCCAGCAGTGGGATGCGACGGCGGGCAAGTGGAACGCGATCACCGATTACATCGAGAGCGACCGGTCGGTCATCGATCTGCTGATCGCCGAGGATGCGGCGGCCTATGCGGCCGAGAATGGTATCACGCGGGCCTGCATGTAGCGTGATCCTCCCGGCCTGCCCTTGGGGGTGGGCCGGGGATTCGAGTATTTTCGCAAAGAAGAAACAGGGGGCCTGTGCCATTATTCTCCGGTGTTTGTCTGGGCTGATCCTGGTTGCGCTGGGGGCGTGTTCGACGCCTGTGGTGCAGGATCAGGTGTGCCGGGGGCTGGTGAGCGGTCTGGGCGAGGCGCAGTTCTCGACCCAGGGTGCGGCGGGGTCCGGGGTAGCGCCCGAGGGGGCGTTTCGCGCCGATGTGGCGGCGCGCACGGCGCGGATGATTGCGGCGCGGGTGGCGCCCCGGCCTGTGGGCGTGCCGGAGCAGGCGGCGATCATTGGCGATGGCCCGGTGAACCCGAGTTTCGAGCGACGCTCGGTGGCCGGGCGGGTGGCGCAGGTGATCGATATCGATCTTCTGGCGATGACCACGGGGGGGCAATATGGCAGCTTTTCCTCGGGGTTTCTGACCGGGTGGGGCGCGCGGGGCGAGCGGCCCGATTTTGCCGTGGTGACGGGGGCCAGTGCCGGGGGGATCGTGGCGCCGATCCTGTTTGCGGGGCCAGAGTTTGATGACCGCCTGCGGCTGAACACCGGGATCGGGCAGGCCGATGTGGTGCGCAGGCGGGCGGTGTTTGAATTGCTGGGGGCGTCGTCGCTGTTTTCGACGCAGCCCTTGCGCCGGTCGGTCGAGGCGGCGGTGGACCCGGCCTTGGTGGCGGCCATAGGCGCGCGCTGGGCGGCGGGGAACGATCTGTTTCTGGGGGCGACGAACCTGGACCGGGGGCGGTTCGATCTGTTCGATATCGGTGCCTTGATGGCCGATGGCGCGGTGCCGGTGGCCGACAAGCAGGCGTGCCTTGTCAGCGCGATGATGGCGACCAGTGCGATTCCGGCGCTGTTTCCGCCCCAACGGATCAATGGCGATCTGTATACCGATGCGGGGGTGCGCCAGTCGGTCTTTTTGCAAGGCGTGCGCGACGGGATTGCCGAGAGCCAGCGCCTGTTGGGGGTGCGGGTGCGGGTGACGGCGACGGTGATCGTCAACGGCGATCTGGAGGTGGACGAGGTGAAGACGGCAACGGGCCTTCTGGGGGTGGCGACGCGCACTTTCGATCTGGTGGCCGATGAGGGGTTGCGCCAGTCGCTGATCGAAACCGCCGATCTGGCGCGCGCGGCGGGGTGGCGATTGCAGGCGGTGCGCGCACCGGGGTTCGACACGCTGGGATGCTTGGGCGATACGGATCTGTTCAGCCCCTGCGTCACGCGGGCGCTGTTCGCGGCGGGCGATGCTTTGGCGCGGGCGCCCGAAATCGGCTGGCTGGACGGGAACGATCTGAAACAGATTGCGCGGAGGTACTGAGGATGCGCCACGACAGTGAGACCTTGCTGGAGGTCAACAATATCGAGGTGATCTACAACCATGTGATCCTGGTGCTGAAGGGGGTTTCGCTGAACGTGCCGAAGGGTGGGATCACCGCTTTGCTGGGCGGCAACGGGGCGGGCAAGACCACGACCCTGAAGGCGATCTCCAACCTGTTGAAAAGCGAGCGGGGCGAGGTGACGAAGGGCACGATCCATTACCGGGGCCAGCGGGTGCAGGACCTTTCGCCCGCCGACATGGTGCAGCGTGGCGTTATTCAGGTGATGGAGGGGCGCCATTGTTTCGAGCATCTGACCGTGGAGGAGAACCTGTTGACGGGCGCCTATACGCGGCGCGACGGGGGGGCGGCGGTGGCTGCGGACCTTGAGATGGTCTATGGGTATTTTCCACGCCTGAAAGAGCGGCGGCGCTCGCAGGCCGGGTATACCAGCGGTGGCGAGCAGCAGATGTGCGCCATCG
>Ga0105054_10006936_pt1 | contig 15602 bp, 7 predicted proteins | sample BON02_FD_78091 | JGI IMG/M metagenome (GOLD analysis project Ga0105054, IMG submission 78091) | Freshwater microbial communities from Lake Bonney liftoff mats and glacier meltwater in Antarctica - BON-02 (megahit assembly) | ecosystem: Environmental > Aquatic > Freshwater > Ice > Glacier...
TGATGCATTCAAATAAACCATAGTTTTATTGTAATCTACTCGTATCGCCTTCTCCAATTCCATGTAGTACGCCAATATGACCTTCCCCAACAGATTGATTATTGAAATACTGTTTTCTGAGTGCAAAGAAAGTGGATGCAGTCAGAAGACTATCAGACCCTGCCTGATGCATAGGCCCTATTCGTTCAACGTGTAAATCATCGGCGAGTTTACTAAGTCCGCTTTTAAAGGTAGCACCTTCAAGCTTGGTCATAATATGTTTAACATCGTAAAGACGGGGGAAATATGTTTGTAACAGCTGAAAAAAGTCTTTTTCTTCAGCTGGTAAAGGCACACAAGTAAGGAGTTTAAGCAAATAGCCGAAATCGTAACTCCCATGAAAAGATACCCAATTGACGGAATCATCAAGCACTAATCCGGATGACATAAGTATCTCTCCAAAGTCTAAGACTTCTATGCCCATCTTGCTGTGCATTTCAAAATTTATACCACTGCGAACTAGCAAATCAATAGAGTCTTGTGCAAACATATCGGTTTCCAGACAGAATTTAAAATGAAATTGCCAACAAGGGCAATTCTCCGGAAATTCTCCATTTTCATCACAAAGCGCTATCCCAAGCTGTATTAGTTTGAGTAGATCCACATTACACCTCAATGTTTGATATTGAAAATCCAAAGATGTCGTGAATGAACCTATGGGCCTAGCCACAACTCCAGGAAACTCAGTGTCCATAGCCACGTAATTATACTTGGTGATCAGATTTCGAATTACTTGCATTTCTTCTTCGAGATTGTCCCTCCACACATCTCTTATTTCTACCCGTCTTCCTTTGTATTCATACACGTTGCCTTTGCTCATAGCCAACTGCACTCCTGTCGTTGAGTGTCCTACTTCCTCAGGGTCGTACACGCCAGCAGCAAAACCAGCATTTTGAAACGCAGTGGAGAACTGAGTAGCACCCGAAGCCATATCTCTCCTCCAAGTTAAAAACCAAAAAAATAACGGTACTAGTACAGGGTATCTTAGGTTTAGTACTATGGGCACTGCTATTCAAGCCAATTTCATAAACAAGTTTCCAAGCAGTTGTAAAACTTGCTGTTCAAATTTGAGGCCAGATTTCTTACCAGGAATGGATTCGAGTAAAAGAGAACCAGCAAAGGTTTGGATGCTTATAAGTCTCGAACGGGCTATGAGTAATATTCCATTTTGTCCAAAAGAAACATCATTACCACTCACTATTTTGATCTCCTTAATACATTCAGGGTGGCTGGCTGATTTCAATATAGAATCGCGCTTATTCCAAACATCCAATTCCTCCTTGGTTAATTCACTTTCCGCAACGAATTCATTAACTACTTCTTCAGTTACAGCTCGTTCTTCAGTTACAGCTCCTTGAACTCTCATAGTTCTACATTGTATTGTAGCACATATTTGCTCATGCTTAGCTATTCTATCGGAGCTGAACATCCTTTTGCAGTATCCGCATTGAAACCTTCCATCAACTCCTTTCACAAGTCTGTCTTCATCCATATTACTTTCCAAGTTTGTAACTCTTGGAGATGATCCATTGCTTTTTCTGACTCCGCTATTCGGTCGAACCGTAACTGCATGTTCTGTCTTCCGTACGGTGGTGCAGCTTGACACATGCCCTTCATACTCATCATTGCTCACCCGTCTCAGGCATTTGGGACAGGGAGTGAACGCTTTCTCATAGTAGATTAAACATTGTTTACGGTGAATCGGCAAAGATTTCTTGAAAAACTGCTGATGGCATATGTCACATTGCACGCTTGTTGGAGGCGCCATTTCGTCCGTTAGGAAACGGTCCCCGCACTTGTGGTTCAAAAACAGATTTTAAACCGTCGAGTAGATTGAATGGATTCGAGCGTGAGTGTGTTCAAGGGAGTGAAGGTGGCGTATCAAGCATCCGGTGAGGTGTATCGTGAGATGGATGAAGTACGTTAACATCTTTGAAACCAATGGACTCTCTAACACTGATGCAAGGGAGTGGTGGTCACCGTGGAGCCATTCCGATGCCTGTCGATATCTAGCATGGGGACCATACACAGGATCGATATGAGTCTGCTGGAGATTGGGATTCAAGAAGAGGTGGTTAGATGCAAGTTGATGACGAGATGCGATGGAATGGAGGAGAATTTCGCCTTCAAGTTTGGGTCTACAACATGCGCCGAAAAAGGGTTGGCAGCAATATCATCTGTATGGCATGAGTGCACCAAACAATTGGATGAACATTTTACGATTGAGGATGTAAGTTGAATTGTGATATACCTTCATTTGTACACAGATTAACGAGTTTAGATTTTGGAAATTATGACACAGCCTGGGTTTAACAATCTAGTTGATACGGTGAACCAAATGTTGAATATAAGGAAATAATCCCAAATATATATTAAGTTGCTTCAATTTACAATTATAAGGAATGCAATTAAAATACATCAGGAGCGATACAATGTGAATTCAGTGATTTCTAATAATGTTGTTGCTTCTGATTACCTTACGGATTGCCATCAGGATCTTTTCTCTCATTAAGATACTCTCGTTTTTTGAGAAATTAATTTTTGATGGCTTCTATCCACTACTTGTAGTATTTTAAACTATACGATGTTTGCTGTGTCTAAATTTAGAATAACTTGCATTGTATGTTGCCATCGGAACTGCGTTTCTGTGGATTTACGTTAAGAAGATGGAATACCGAAGGTTGTTTGAGTACATTGATGACAGCGTCTCTAAAGCACAGGAATTATCCGCAAGTAATAATTCCGTTGCACTTGAGGAATTATGGGAAGCACTTCTTAACTTGGTTAGTCATCCCGAGACATTAATACGAAGTAAATCACTGGTAGCCATTCGAGACGTGGTCAAGTCAGTGCCTGAATCATTAGGAGTGTGCGGGGCACAATTAACATCCTTGCTCATGCATGAAGTAATAAGTTCAATGCAGGGTGACGAATCTACTGAAAATCGCATCGCGGCCGTACAGATATGTGCGTTAATTTTTCAATGTCAGGATGAAATTGAAAATATCCACGTGATGTCTAGTGACTTGGATATATGCGAGTATTTGTTCATGGAACTTACTGGGATTGTTGCCAGAAATTTCAATTCGTTAGTTCATCGTCATCGAGCCTGGACCCCTGCACCAGTGCACGATGTTCTGGTCAATGTCTTAGATGCTCTTACGTTGTCTTTACCGCATGTGAGCAGATCAACTAGTCCCAGTGTACAAAATGGATTGTATTCTTTGTTTTATATGGGGTTTTATGTAATGCGGGAAATTGACAAGGAGAGGATCTCACCTTTTGTGATATCGCAATGGGTCAGGATTCTAATCGAGGGCGATTCTATTTTGTTTCCAGAACTCATTGCCTTTGTCCCAATTATAGAACGAGTTATTAATATGTTTAGTGGTAGCGATGTCACACAATATGCAGTGCATCTTTTTAGTTGCTGGATTGGTTCTTACACTATGATGGATGGATTGGAAATCCGGCGCAAACAAGTCTCTTTATTCATTCGAGGAATGAAACATATTAAACTATTCTTAGGACCGACGATTCCGATTTTTAGCGAATATGATGAAATATTGAAGGAATGCCATTTAGAAAAACGTGAGATAGATGCAGCTATGAGAACGCGGATTGAAAGGTTCCGGCAAAGTCTACACATGCCAGGAACAGTAGTGGCCCTGCACTTTGATGCTGATCATCATACATTTAACTCTGGAGATTCTCAACAAGAAATTGTGGATGTCTCGCAACTCAAAATTCCAATTCCTGCCATTCAAAAGAACGCTTGTGTGAAACTCGCAGTTCAACTACCGCGCATTGCAGGTGTACCACCAGGACACGTGACCTTTCCTCCAGTTATATCAACACATTCTACCATCGGTTCCAGGTTGATTCAGCATGAACACGAGGTGAAGGGAGTTTTAGAATGGGGATACTCCCCTGCTCCCCAAACTGATTTACCAGTGATAGCAGTCAGCGAGTTGGATGGTGGGGTGTTTGGTTTGTCGATATGCGATGAAATACTTGCAAAACAAATTCCTGATCGTTCTTTTGGTAAATATACAGGAAGTCGAACTCCTTTGGGTTTTTTAGATGCTCCGTATTTCGAGACCCCGAAAGTGACAGCCCCTACTGTTGATACACAGCAGTTTATGTCTACTAGCAATCTCACAAATATTCCACTGCCTATCGCATCAGCTTTTCATCTACTTCCTCGAGTTCAACAATCAAGGCCACGCATGCTGCAAGCGAATGGTAAGCTCGAGTTGTGGGTATCTACGCCCCAGTTGATCACTAGAAGTTACTTGCATATTGTGGAGATAACTGAAACTTCAGAAGTAGTCATCCCAGAAACAACCAATTGGGAAGTAGGATGTACGGTAAATATGACCTGGAGTGAAAACGAAGTTCGAAAGCGCGCCAAATGTGTCATCACTGCAATACTTCATGATGATGATGGATTACCGATATGGGGATCGCAACAACTAGTGCCTCTAGACACATCTGCAGTGTGTGCTGGTGTTGCTGCCGATTCGAAACCTTTCTTTGCATTACCCATTCATTTCCCACCTTTTCCGTCCAAATACGATCCTAATGGGATTCCATACTATTCCGGTCCTGGACATTTATTTCCTCTTGCAGCCGTTTGTGAAGATGGTCGTCCTTTATATATTGCTACAGGTGAGCACGTGGACCTTCTCAATAGTAGTCCCGTGCCTGTAGGTTACACGAATTCAGGCTGTCCGATTTACCTTCCTGCTGGAGCTACCATTCCAAAACCGTGTGGATACACCAGTTTAGGTTTACCCTATTACTCACTGTACCAGATTGCTCTTGATGAAACACAACCAGAAAGTGACTTGAAATGGAAAATAGAGGATAGTGGTATTGTTGCTGATTCATGTACTAATACAGGATGCAAAATCGATGTGGAAGCATTCAGCTTCCGAAACTCGTTTACTGATATTCAAATATTAACCGGTACTCTCACAGGTGCTCCAGGCACCATATTTGTGGTGACTTCACCTTTTGGGATATTTCAAACGTCTGTTACAGTTTTGACTCATCATGCCACATCCAGTATATTTGAAATTCCCATTAAATTCAATCCCATGAAGCATCCAATTCCGTCTTCACAGGTGATGGGAGAGCTGCGTGCAATATCAAGTACAGGGACTATCCTCGCTACATGTTCCTTAATCGGTCTAAAGGGGCCGGTAATTCGGGTGGAGCCGGTAGAGCGTCTGTGGGTGGAACCAAATGATCGCAGCATATTGCGAGTGGAGATAGTTAACTTGATGGAGATCCCTATGGGTGTTGAAATGTCGCTAATAACCGACAGTTGCTTCACATTGGAGCAGCACAAAATGACGTTGGCAAGTCAGTTAAGTGGATTTGCCACTGTGCATTTTATCCCCAATGATAACAGAGGCACTCATCGGGTAAGTTTAGAACTGAAGACTAGTAGTGGCGAAGTGCACACTGTTCCGTTGGAGGCTTTTTGCGGCATTTCAATGGGAGTGCGACAAGCGTCTGTTGACGAACTTAAAATATCGACGGCTCATGATGAATTAAATACATCACATGTGACACAGAAGGATCCTAGATTACTTCTTCAAAAAAAGCCCACGTTACAAAGTTTGAATTCAAATGTACGGGTAAACAAACTTTCAAATGTTGTCGAGAAGAAGCATTCAGTTATCCGTTATTTGTATGAAGGGGAGGAAAGTGTTTGTTCTCAAGAATGCAAAGATTCCATTGCTCAAATGTTTGGGGATCAAAAACCACTTGTCGTATCTGATAATTCGAATATCTCTTTGGACGATGTAGGTATGGTTTTAGATTTTGGAATCCTTGATCCTTTGGAAAAGGTTCGGCGCATTGTGATGCTAGATAATCTGCGAGACAAAGATGCATATATCTGCTTGGAAGGCGACGCATCCTCGTTGTTTAGTTTCCCTTCGCATCAATGGATACCAGCGAATTCTTCAGCTCCTATTCAAATATATGCTACAGGCAATACTGGGTACACTGGGCCACTCACACTGGTTTTGACTATCCATTCTTCGTTAAGTCGTTCACCTCTTTATGTGAAATTGACTGCGTTTTTCGGGAGAGCGATTGAATTTCCAGTGTCGCCTTTAGCCTATTTCCCTATTCGTTTGCCGAATGAAACGTCAACCATTGAAGTGCCATTGATGAATCACTCGCAATATGCTCTTGAAGTGAAACTAATGGGACCTTTGAAAACGGGCTTCACCGCTTCGATGGACATGTTTAAGCTTGATCCATTTTCATCCCAAATGGTAACTTTTTGTTTTACTGGTCGTTTGAAACGAGGAGTCACAAAATGTCCAGTGTGTTTGTTCATCAACAGCCCGTACGAAAAACGGTATTTCGCCACCGGTAATCAAGGTTTTTTCGAACTTGTAGGTATTACGATGGAAGCAATGTCTAGCGAAGAGTTGGGTTTAAATTGTGATCTCAATCAGATAAATGATATCATTGGATGGACTAAAAATAGTTTTAAGGCTTGTCCAAAATTCTCCCAAGATAACATTGCTGGACAGAAACGCAAACGTCTACGAAGGTTTGAAATGAAACTGACGGATAATTCAAAAATGGCCAAAATGTCTTCCACTACCAAATCATCGTTTCGATTTTTGAACGGTTTTGAAGGAGAGACTTTGGATGGCATTCATTTCATATTTCCTGAAACATTAAAAGCTGTTTCTTTGATGAATGGTGGACTTTCCATCAAACCAAAGTCCGAATTAAAACTTGAGTTCATTTCGTGCTCAAAAGCCCCGTTATCCCTTTCCTTCCTTAGCGCAATAAGGTCGGACATAGTTTCCGAGAATCATCATTTTGATTTGGTAGGGGCAACTTGTTTGTGCTGGGGAGTATGCTCATACGACATCTATCCCAAAACAGGTTTTTCAAATATTCTAGATTACCAGACTTGCTTGGTGGGTCAAAACAGTAGCCGGAGTTTGTCCATAGTCTTCACCAGCATGTGTTCAATGAAGACAGACTGGAAATTCGAATTTAACGGTGATGATTACGGCTACCAACCATTCGAGGCATCGCTAACTCATGGTTCATTGGAATCATTTCAGTCGCAGGTTGTCTTTGTTTCCTTTGCCCCTGAGGCAGAGGGGTCCTATCGAGAATCATTCACCATCAACGTGTTTAGTGGAGAGTTGAAAGTATGTAGTCACACTGTGGCGTTGGTAGGTCAAGGGCGTGTGGCTGAAGTTGAAGGACTTCCTGACCATCAGGAAGTCCTCGATTTTGGAAATATTTATGTGAGCAGATTTGCTGAAAGGGAATTTTGTATCTTGAATCGAAGTTCCACTCCAGAAAAGTTTTTAATCATGTTTCCTCCGCATTCGAAATTCACGTGCATTCCAAATACGTTTACAATTTCTGGAAGGAAATCCCGAAAGTTGAAGATCGGATTCAGTAGCAATGAATCTGGTTTTCAGATTGGGGAAATGTTCATCTTTTATGCGAGTCGTATTTTGAAAGTGCATTTAAATGGAAGGTCAGGAGAAACGAAGCTATCGATATCCACAAATATGATAGACTTGGAAGATTCGTTTGTTGGAATGAAAAGCGTCGCCAATGTTTTTGTCTCTAATGTTGGCACGCTTCCATTGACCATGAGTTCAATCCTGAATACATTTCATGGGGTTGAAATTGCATTTAAAGGAGTTCTGCACCAACCAAATCTCCGTTTGTCAGCCACGATCAAGAGAACGACCAATTTCTGGATTGTTTTGAAAGACAACCTTAAGCTTGCTGTACGCCGTTGCGTGGATTCGATACCTATTATGACAATGGAATATTCTGTATCAGAATTCTTGAAGGCGATCAAGAACCAGTCACCGTTTTTTAAAAGTTCGAAATACGCTAAAGCTTCTACTATTCAAAACAAGTCAAGCGAGAAAATTCCTAAACTTGAACCAGGAAAATCATTTCATTTTGAGATCTCATTTCAACCCACGAAATCAGTTAAAGTCCGTGGGGATATTTTGTTTCGACATCATGTGTATCAATCAGAGGCAATCACCACGGCATATTCAATAGGTGAAATAACTGGTATACAAGACCCAACAACGGAAGATATAGCTCCTCTGCGCATCAGGGCTGTTGGGTCACGTAGATTGATTGTTGATCCAATTCGTTTGAATTTCGGATTTGTAGCCTCAAAACAATACGCTGGTAGCAATTTTCCTGGAGCAATTTTGAAAGTGGCAGTGGAGAATATGTCCAAGCAAACTCAGACGATACGCTTTGATAGATCTACAAACCTCTGTTTCGACGTCTCAGTAAAAAATTTGGTGCTTCGGCCTGGAGAAAGAAAACACCTCCCTGTAGTTTTCACGCCTAGGAGTGCCGGTGTTGAATATTCAGGTCAGGTTTATTTAGAGGACCGCTTTCGTGAACATTGTATATCCGTGTTTGGAATTGGTGCATGCGCAAGTGTACGAGCCGATACGGATAGACTTTCATTCACGTCGATGAAACAAGGCACTCCGCAATACGCAGATATATGGTTGCATAATACTGGAGATCTTTTATCCGCTTTCCAAGTGTCGTTCGATAACGACGCATTTGAATTAGTTGGTGGCACTGCAGGAATGGTTCCTGCTAGAGGATCTATTTGTGTGCGTATCAAATGCTCAGTCGGAACCAGAGGCACTCAATGTACGCTCGCCAAGCAGAAAGATGTTATCGTTGGAAATGCCTACTTTAATTGGGAAATTGTTCCTCAAGGAGCTATTGAGACAATCAAGGTGGATACATTGGCTGAGTTTGGTGATATATGTCTAGGAGCTCAAGTTGAATATGTGAATTTTGGTATTTGCACTCTAAACTATCCTTCTTATCAGACTGTTACATTGACCAATACTGGCTCCTCCGATTGCGAGTGGGAAGTTGTGCATTTGAGCAAGCATTTTCAAATTCATCCCGAATCTGGTGGTATTCAAAGGCATGGGAGTATGGAGTTGAACATCTGTTTGAACTCGTCGGTATGTGACTTTCATAGAGAGGTATTGATTTTGAACTCGGATGGAGGGACCATCAAAATAACTGTAGAAGGAGTGATTATGGCACCGCAGCTACTTTTACCGAAATCTTTGTCCATTCATTTTGGGACGATATTGTACGGGGATAAAGTTCGAAGAGAACTTGTACTGGAAAACACCGGGAAAACGTTCGTTGATTATGAGATCCATATTTCTAGTAAGGATATAACCATACCCAGCAACTCTGATGAACTAAGTGTTGAAGCTGGATGCTTTAGCATCTCCCCTGCCAGTGGTTCTGTGGAGCCAGGGGAATCGCTAATCCTCTACGTGGTGGCTTCCCTTGCGGAATATGAGTCATCCATTGATTTGAATGTATTCGCCGCAACATGGGCTTTGAAAATCAAGCAGATTGAAGAACCATGGAAAGGCGATTTGAAATGTGTAGGTGGTTTTTCTTCCATTCAAACCTCAGTGTCGAATCTAATTTGGAACCAAATCAAGGATCGGAATGAGCCCAATAGAGTGCTTCATAAAAACCTATATAAGCAAACAAAAGCGATGTTGGATGTTATTGGAAAGATAGAAAATGTACAAGCGGTTAATATATTCTATTTCGGATCCTGTATGGTGGATTTAGTGCATAAACATATCGAGGCATTCACGCTGACGAATAGCGGGTCGGTGCGATTAACTTTTGCAGTCGAATTGAAAACCGGGGACGATGTTGTTTTTAACGTATCTCCAATGAATGGAAGTTTAGAACCAGGCCATCAATGTTCGTTTTCAGCTATGTGCTTTTCTAAACTTATTGGATTTGGTCAGTGTCCTGTATTCATTAAATGCCGATCGAATTTGAACCCCGAAAAAGTATTGGAGTCAAAAGTACTCTTGTGTGCAAACACAGGGACTTGCAAATTGACTTGCGATTCTAGCAGTATTGATTTTGGGAAGTGTTTAGTAGGCAAGAAACAGGTCAAATCGTTTATGTTGAAATCCTCTGGAAGTCACCCGGTAACATGGAAGGCACAGCTATCTGTAAACGAGCAACCAACCACAGAGAGTATCAACAGCAATTTTCAGTTGGACGTATACGGTGGAACGATTCAGTGTCAAGACGATCAAGTGGTGACAGTTACATATACACCAGATGAGGGCGTAAGCAATATTTGCGTCCTAGTTTCATGGTCTCCTGAGGATAAAACAGTTTTATACCTGTCTGGCGAAGGCGCGAAAGGTCATCTTGAATGGCATCTCGTACCGGAAGAGGGTACCCCACAATTTGCTAATACCATAGATTTCGGGTATCAGCCATGTTATCCCAAAAGTGCCCATAGTTGGCGCACCATTGTTCTTGCTAATACAGGGACTCTCGATCTACATGTTGAAATTTTGTGCAAACTCCCGACTGATGCGTTTGTTGTATGTTTTGAACGTGAAGCAGCTGCGTCACAACTCAAAGAGTGGAAGATCAACCGATTTTTTGATGCCATGTTGCTAGAAGAAGACGCTGATGAAATTTCGATAGAATTGTCAAGAACTACTGCTCTTGGCCATACCTACAAGCCTCGCAATGATTCACATTCTGGGCCTTACATATTATGCGACAATCTTCTTTTGGAAGCCGATTTTTCTACTCAGATCCATATTGCTTTTTCTCCTGGTCGTGAGGAGAACTTTGACAGTGTTTTGCATGTATTTAATGTTGAAGCCAATTCCGATACTGTTATTCAGGTGAAAGGCACTGGTGGCAAACTGAACTTGGAACTGGAGAAGATGGAATCATTTGGGGTTGTTGGTTTCGCATATGACACTTTGCGAAGGATCACTTGTAGAAATACTGGTAGTCTTTCTTCACCATTAGTTATGACGATGGTTCCATCAGATTTCAAGGATGTAATTACATTACTGCGGAGTGATGCTTGCACAGAATCGAATTTTGAAGATTTGCATTTGGCCAAGAGAGAAGAACAACGAGTATCTTCATCTTCAGTTCTTTGCGAGACATTTATAGACGGGAACAGCCAGATTGAGTTTTATGTTTGCTTGAATTCGAAATTCACAGGTAAAGGTTCTGGACGTATCGTTTTCACTCCAACACTACCGGGATTGCCTATTGACAAGGATTTGAATTTGCTGCCTGTTTTCAAAAGCAAGACGAAGAAGGTTGTGAATGTGAATCCGTTTTCCATTGAAAATCTGTTCTCGTTTAATGTAGTGAATAACAGATTGCGATTGAATAAAATGTCACAATTTGGATTCGGGCGAGTTGTCTTAAACTCTCAATTTTCAGAGACTCGAAAGTTGTTAAATCCTACTCTCGGAGCAGTTGTTTTTGATGTGAAGCTAGTGGGCAGCGATGCTTCCTGTTGGTCCATATCTCCCGCGAATGGCAAAATTGAACCGAATGAAAGCATCGATTTGGTTTTGGAGTATACCTCGAGAGACGACAACTTCGATAATTGGCACAATATTTCAGTGGTTTTGTTGAATCACGGAACGGGAAGAAATGATTTTGAATTGGGTGCCAAAGCTGCTGTTGGGTTCCCGCGATTGAAAATTGAAAACCTTGAAAGTGGGGGCATGGTTGATTTCAAATATTGTCAAGTAGAAAGTTATTTGACTGTGAAACTTCGACTTTCGAACGTTGGTACTGGTATTTTACATTTGTTTCCTTCGGTTGAACCACAAGATGGTTTACAGGAGTCGCCAATATTCCTTGGTTGGTCACAGTTCAAGAAAGTGGATCTCGCGATGTCGGTTGGTAAAGAAGAACGATTTAAAAACTACGCCATGGAAGAGATTGGTTTAAAACATGGAGATGGCAAAAGTGAAGGTGTTATCAATCCTCAATATTTTGGATATGGTGTTCTAGGGGATCACGATATACTAGATTTATATCTCGTTTTTTACCCCCGAACAATTGGGTCCTTTTCCTGTGGTGTGAATTTTCGCACTAGCTCCGGGAATGATTTCAATTTTGCTGTCGCAGGCGAGAGTCGTGATTACCGCATTATTGAAAGCAAGATTCCGAAATCGCTTTTGTTTGGATCTTGCGTTGCTGGGAATTTCAATTTTCGAGAGTTGCATTTATCTTCTTCTGAAGAACAAGAAGTACCGATATGCCTTTCATTTTCGAAAGAGCGAGATGAAAACCTTCCTCCTCCATTAGGAGTGGGTGGTGTACTAAGTCCGTTAGGTGGTACTATGAAGGAGGAGGAGGCAAAAGTACCGTTGCTTCTCCCTCAGCGATTCTTTCAAGTGAATTCTCAAGGGATCGTTGCCGAAACTCAAATTGCATTATGTATCAAGAATCAGTTGTCTGCTGAAGATGCTCAAGAACTTATAGGTCTTGTAGCAGACCAGCCGAGAGAACCGAATTCCATGCACGTTCCGTTGTATATTCATGCTCCTGGGAATACTTTATACACCGTGGATGTTTCATATAGACTGGAATTACCGCGCATTCTGGTAGTTCTCAAAGAAAAAGAGCTCATGGCTTCGCCAGTGCAAGTAGTCCGAAAAAAACGGAGGCAGAGTTTAAGCAATGTTGACACTGCTAACGATAATGTAGCCGCTGTCATTAAATTTGGAGATATTTCCCTGTACAAGAAGTATACAGGATCACTCGTACTGGAATCGAATAGCGACCTTGAAATTCCTTTCACAGCAAAAGTTTACGTGGAAGGATTTCAAGACAGTAGTCATTTTTTCAAACTTAGTGTTATGAAAGGAAATGTTTCTAAAAGAGCCAAGAAAACCATTTCAGTGTCTTGCAATTTTAGGGACGGTTTTGATAGCGAAGATAACCACGTTTGTATCAAGTTGAATTACCTTTATGGTAAATTGCCTGAGGTCGTCGTGCCTATTATCGTACATACAGTTGAAAGTATCTTCAATACCGACCTGATGAATCCTATTCTACTCGAAGATCCAGTTTTTTTAGGGTTCTCATTCGAAAAAGTTCTGAAGTTAGAGAATGTATCCGGGCGGGAGATTTCTGCGGAGCTGTTATTTCCTTGCGATTCTTTTTCAACTACTTGTAAATCTGTTTTGAATATTCCTGTTGACGGCCAAGTTGAAGTTCCTATTTTATTCCAGCCTGTCCGTGAGCAAAATTACAATTCCACTCTCAACATCAAAGTGGACGAGTTGCATTTTAGTGTGGGATTATGTGGTGTTGGCTGTAAAGCCGCAGTAAAAGTTTTTCCTTCCAGTAGAGTTGATTTTGGATTCGTGGGTGTTTCCTTGGTCCACAGACGTGAAATTACGATTCAAAACCCATGCATGCTTCCACTCCTAGTCTATTTTCGAGATCAAGGTGAATGTTTTTCAGTTATTCCGGATCGATTCACGATAGACAAGAAGGGTTCTCAAACAGTTCAAGTGGTTTTCGCCCCTACCGAGGAGTCTTTGTATGAGAGTTTCGTGACAATTTGCGTTTATAAGGAAGATGCAGTGGTGACGAAGGAGACGATACCTATGTTAGAGAGTCCTGTTGAGATTATAGGCTATGGCGGAAGAGTGGCTTTAGAGGTCCCTCCAGTTGTGGACTTTGGACGTATATCCATGCATATTCGTCAAATGACTAGCATCCAAGTAACGAATACAGGTGATGTCCCGATGGATGTGACAGTCCTAACACCTCCAGCTAGCGTTACAGGTGTAGTGACCGTATCCCCTTGCTCGTTGTCTTTGTTGCCTACTCAATCTATTTCCGTCAGAGTGGTTATCACGCTAAGCGAAGAAGCAGACCAGGAATTTGTTTTGAAGATCGTTCCTACAGAAGGCGAGTCGTACACTTCGTCATGGGAAATGAAAGTAATAGGATATGGTGATAAGATTGAACTTTCAGAAAACCTTGTTCAAATTCTTCAAGATGAACAATTGCAGATACTGGATCCATTAAGTAGCGATTTTCACGATGGGCATATTGCAAAGGTGCTCGAAGCCTTTGTATACTTGCCACAAGTTTCTAACGTTGATCAGCTCTTAGTACCGATTGAACCGTTTTGTGAAGTTGAACGAATTCATTTTCCTCGACCAGTGCCTGTATTAGTGGATATGAAAATACCACTGATACCTTCCAGGTTTGAAAACAGGATACAGTTTGTTATGACGGACGATCATCAATATCGAGACAAAAGATGGGCTAAACTCCTAAAGGAAAGTAAATAGATTCTAGGAACTATTCGCTTTTTTAAATAAATGTTCAAACTTTACATCAAATAACATTATTAATTATGAAACTCCTGGAAGAAGATTCAAAAAGTTCCTTGAATACATGTTTGAAATAACATTCATTTCAGTAGATGTATTGTAAAACATTAATACCGGTATTTCAGTGTTTAAACAGGATGTCACTAGGATTTCGTTGCTATCGCAGCTTGTTGAGAGAGACTAGAAGTCCGGTAGTGGCACTAGTAGATCCTGTGATTGATGTTGTAAGTTTGAATATTATTAATACTGTATTTGAAACATGACCAATCATCTGCCTAGGTGCTAGACGGTAACTTTGGTGAAGGGAAAACTATAAATCGGACTCCGTCGTTATTGGATCGAATTTCTCCTTATATAAAAGGCATTGACTCTGAATTTCAGGATATTGTGGTTTCTTGGATTGATCAACTTAAAGTTAAAGGTAAGCAGGTAGGTTTGTAAAGGAGTTCATTTTTAAGCCTCAACAGATGAACTTTATATAAAGAAGCAAGATATGTGGAGAGTTATCCGCCAGTGCTTTGTGAGGCGCAGAGGTAACTTTGATGCTGAAATATTTTCGAATAGCATGCAGATGTTAAATATCCTTGCCGACGTTTCCAATTCCACTTCAATATCGAAGAGTAAAGGCGTGAGAATCGAATTTACTTCGCAACATATGACTTTTCCCCACGAAAAAACTGAAGAGTTCGTATTCTACTATCGATTGCGAGTTTCTAATTGCTCCAAAGATGAAAATAGATCCGTTCGGCTGTTGGGTCGAAGTTGGAAGTTTCGAAATGCAAGTGGTCAGATCGAAGCTGAAGTTGAAAAGTTTGCTCGTGGAGTTGTTGGAATGTAAGTTTCTTTCGTGTTATGATCATCTCATTTATAATTTGTATATCAGGCAACCAGTTCTAACGCCGGTAAAACTAGGGCAAGGAGGTGTTTTCGAATATTGTAGTGGTTTTACAATTTCTACTGCTAGTGGTTTTATTTCTGGATCGTTGTTGTTCAAGGATTTAGAATCCAAAGAAGAATTCGTGGTTCCAATTAAGAAGACTCCATTTTGTGCGCAGAAAGCATACATAGATTAAATCGTCTTTTTAATAATAAAACAACCTCGTTCAATTTTTTTGAAGCAATACAAGTAGTGGATAATGAAAACATCGATTGCTAAGCTTTTAAAAAACAAGAGTATCTTGTTGAAAGAAAAGGGCCTGATGGCAATCCGTGAGGTAATCAGAAGCAAGAACATTATGTGGAATCACTGAATTCGCATTACATTTCTCCTGATGTAATTTAATTGCATCCCTCGACTTGACAGCTATGTCGCCTGCA
>Ga0105054_10006944_pt1 | contig 15585 bp, 8 predicted proteins | sample BON02_FD_78091 | JGI IMG/M metagenome (GOLD analysis project Ga0105054, IMG submission 78091) | Freshwater microbial communities from Lake Bonney liftoff mats and glacier meltwater in Antarctica - BON-02 (megahit assembly) | ecosystem: Environmental > Aquatic > Freshwater > Ice > Glacier...
GAATACATGGCATAATCAGCACCGGTCTTTTGAGAATCTTCCAACTTTGCAGGAAAATTAACATCATCAATAATCTGATATTCAGGTGAAGTCTCTATAGCTCTTTTATATTTGGGATGTTCCACAACATGATAAAAAACTCCACTATTACTTCCCTTGTCAACTTTCCACTCCCATTTAAGCTCAAAATTCCTGAATGAACGATCGGTAATTATATCTCCGGAGCCACTGGGTCCTTTTGCTCCTAGACAAACCAGCGCAGCATTCTCTATCTTCCAGTTTTTAATTTCTTTGGTATTATTAAAATGATGCCAGCCATTCAGGCTAAGTCCATCGAAAAGGCTGATCCACTCTTTTCGAGGATCAGGATTTTTCTCAGCTTTAGAGATATAACTGACAAAAATTAGGGCTAATAGTAATAGGGCTCTTTTCATTAAAATTTTACGTTTACGTACACGTAAATATATGGGATTTCATTCTGAATTTTAAACCATATACCTGTTAACAGTTATCTGTTCACTGTTAAATTCTTGATGACAGCTCATTACTTAACATTTTTAATTAATCCGTTCTTCTCAGATAATTTGATTACCTCATTCAGTATCCTTGTCTCGATACCTACCTGCCATTTGGAAGGTAAACCATAAACAGTATGTGATTCTCCTTCATATGATCCTTCTTTGAGTACCAGAGATGAAGGGACATAGGCCATGACATCGTTAGAATATCCATATACAAATGTCTCTGCACCAAGCATCTGCTTAATTTTAATGCCATATTCAATCAGAAGTTCACCTCCCAAACTTACAATTGACTGATCTCCAATAGACCAAACTTGTACCGGATACGGATAAGATGTGATTAATTTTTCTCCTGCTCTAATCTTTCCCCTCATACGTTCGGCCCATCTTTTTTGATAAGGAACAGTGGTAGTGTTAATGAATTTTGTGTATTCTGCTTCAGTTGGCGGAGTTGCCAATGGAAGGTCTATTTCAGAGTAGCTGGTCATTAAGCCAGTGGGCAATTTTCTCATATCCTCTTCAAGTACTCGTTCAACTGCTGCTGCCAGCTCTTTTCCGTATTGTTTTGCCAGAGGGACTGTATTTCGTGGCAATGGATTCTGGTCGGCTCCGGCACTTTGAAAAAAAAGTGCTGTAGCCCCGGGATAAGCTTTTTCAAGCTCTATCTGGGTAAATCCGGGATAATCACCCGACCAATCATAACCACTTAAAACTGTTGGATGACAGGCATATCCAAATGCTATTGCTTTGATATCTCCTTTAGCATTCAAAACTTTGATCACCGGTACAGCATAATCATTTGGGCCTTGAAGTTCAGTAAGTTGAGTTAGTAAATTTGCTGCATTATTGCGTCGGTTAACCTGAAATCTGGTTACGCCATTCTGAGCATAAAGCCCGGCAGGTTCCAGATTTTTCAGAGCCTCTCCCACCATATTTACAATCTGATCCTCCAATATTTTGGTGTATTGTTTGATACTTTCAATCTGCTCATTATCAAGAACATAAATATCCATCAGTGCATCCCCAATTACGGGACCTGAATGGGTATGAGAACTATTCAATAGTATCTGAGCACGATCTAATCCATATTTAGATTTTATCCTGTCTCTTATCCTGTCAGAAACATCTTTAGGAAAACCCAAAAGATCCGAACTGATCATCACTGCCTTTTTACCATTTGTATCTTCCAGGGCTAATGCTTTTGCCCAAATCGGGTGCAATATCCCTTCTGATGAATGGGTTCGGGAGGCAAAGCCTGCCATTGGCATTGCCATTTTAGGTGTAATATCGGCTTTGCCAACACCTGCTTTCCATTCAAGGGACGCATTATTTTGTGCTAAAGCTGGATTCATAAGAGCCATAAAGGCCAAAGCGAGACTAATAATTGAAAGTTTCATTCGGAATGATTTTTAATAGATGTATTGATTAAGGATTAACCGAAACTTAAAAAAGTTTGAATAGTTTTTGGGCATTCCCGTATAGTATTTTTCGTTCGATTGCTTTACTAGGAGCTAATTTACGAATAGCAGGTATTATATTAGCTCCCAGGCAGGAATTTCCGGCCCCTATTGAATCAGAGCAATCACTTCCAAAAAGCAATTTATTCTGATGACGCTCTAAAAATCCACGTGCATGATCTTCATCTCTTGTTAGAGAACCCAGGCCCGAACCTGCAGAAAAATCTGCATACATATTCGGGTACTCAGTAAGGAGTCGATCTGTAAGTCCGCCTCTACTGACACTACCTTTAGGGTAAAGAATATTGGGATCAGTATGATCCTTATCAATATCTGCCCACCAGGTTTGTGCATGGCCGATAAAATTTACTTTCGGATATTTCTTAAGCATGGTGTGGAAGCGATCAAAGCCCCTGTTATACATATTGTACTGCCAGTGCATCAGAACTGGTACGTTGTAAGACTGTGCCAGTTCGTAAATACTTTGCATGGCGGGAGAATCACAATCGACCCCGAATTTTAGTTCCCCAATAACTGGTGCACCCAGTTTTAGATATTTTTCAATTTCCTGTACTGCACCCGGCATATCTGGAACTTCATTTGCCCCGAAAATAAATTCATCAGAATGAGTCTTTGCAAATTGATAGCACACTTCATTACCGCTTGCTTTCGCCTGCAGTCCATTACTATACCCATAATAAGTTGAACCATAACTAAGCGGACGTCCGGCAGGCAATAAAATTGTTTTTGTTACTCCCATTGCACGCTGATGTGGAATCAGCAGATCATTCAATCTGCCGCTGTAATCAGTATGCTGATGAATATCAATAATCGGCTCTGCCTGATTTCTTAAATCATCGCTTTTAGTCATTGCCAGCAGTGATGGCATCATACCCATAGACATTACTGCTCCCAAACCTACGACTGAATTTTTTAATAAAAATTCTCTTCTTGAATAATTTTTATAATTCATAATAACTTAATTAACTACTGTACTCAAGGGTTTATGACGTAGTATTTTATCTATAAATGCATAAGCTTCCTTACGGCTTTCCACAGGAAAATCATGCTCAGCATCAGGATATCTGACCTGTAGTTTATCAGATGCACCTAGAGACTGATAAACAGGTTCAACCAGTGAAATCCCTGCTTTTACCCCTTTATAATCAAAATTGGAATCACGAATTGGTGAAACTGAGAAAAACGCTCTCGGAGCAATTGCTGCAATAGCCTTATCAAAATTGAAAGGAATACGATTGCCATCTAAATCAAATTTTGATTTCATAAATGGCATGTATCTGGTTTGAGCCCAAGGACCAAGCCTTCCACCATATTTCTTTTCAGCAGCTTCACCAATGCTGTAGTATTCGAATTGGGTCCAGCCACAACTGCTGGCAGCTACTTTAATTCTGGAATCAAATGCGGCAACAAAAATTGAATTATGGCCACCCAAAGAGTGTCCGATTACCCCGATACGTTCCGGGTCAACATATGATTTGCTTTGCAACAGATCGATGCATCGCATATGATTAAAAATACCCTTCATCGTACCTGAGTCATATCTGTCTGTTTCAAAATTATAATCTGCAGTTTCACCGAAACTTGGAAAATCAGGTGCTATTACCACATAACCACGCTCAGCCAATTCTCTGGCATGTGCCCTATTGGGTTTATTTGCCTGTCCGTCTACTGCTTTTCTACCCATATCGTCTGTTTCGTGCAAAACCAGCATAGCAGGAAGCTTCTTTCCTTCTGTTAAATGATGAGGTACATACAGGTATACCGGCAAAGTTTCATTCTCAGCTACCCTAAATAAAATATTATAACGGGTAAATGTATCCTCTATAAGGCTATCTAAAATTTTGAGGTCGGAAGTACGGATTAGGGTTCTTGAAGGTAATTTGCCCATCACTTTTTCCATATTTTCAAGAATAGCTTTTCTGTGCTTTTCGTGAGTCTTATAATAACTACCGGAAGACTCATTTTTATTGACATTGCTTTCCTGGGCAACACCAATAAAAGGAATCAGGAAATAGAGGATAATGAGTTTCTTGAATTTTAGCATTGAATGATTATTTAAAATATTTCTGTATGGATAAATAAAAGCACTAGTTAAAATAGGTCAAAACAACCTTTTAACGCTAAATTTTTTAATTAATTTAACACCATACTTCTGGGTGTAAATTGCAAAATCTTATCAATAAATTCATAGGCTTCTTTTCTACTTTCAACCGGAAAATCATGTTCAGCATCCGGATGTCTGACCTGTATCATGTCTTCTACTCCAAAATGCTCATAGGACTTTTTCGCAATTGAAATACCTGTTTTTACACCTTCTAAATTAAAATTACTGTCATTTAGGGGTGATACTGAAAAGAAAGCCCTGGGTGCAATGGCAGAAATAACATCACTAAAATTAAACGGTAATTGTGAAGGATCAAGATTATACTTCGTTCTTATAAGGGGCATATATCTATCTTGAGCCCAAGGCCCCAACTTGCCTCCATACCTTTTACTACCTGCCTCTCCTATATCATATTTTTCAAATTGAGTCCATCCACAACTCGATACAGTTACTTTAAGCCTATCATCAAATGCAGCAACAAACATAGAATTATGTCCACCTAATGAATGCCCTATCACTCCTATCCTATTGGGATCAACATCTGCCCTGCTTTGAAGAAGATCTACACAACGCATATGATTAAAAATTGCAAGCATTGTACCTGATTGATAACGATCAGTCACAAAGTTATGGTCTTTCAGTTCACCGAAACTTGGATAATCAGGGGCAATGACCACATAACCTCTCTGAGCAAGTTCACGCGCATGTGCACGGTTTGGCCTAGTACCTTGACCATCAACAACTCCTTTACCTAATTCATGTGTTCCGTGTAAAACTAGCATTGCCGGTAATCTCTTAATTGGCCTACTTTGATCAGGCACATATAGATAAACCGTTAATCTTTCATTTACAGCAGTAGCAAAATTCAAGGAATAACGAGTAAAACCATTGTCCTTTAAGCTATCAGTTATTTTAATATCAAAATCAGGAAGATTCTTACGATCAGGCAATTTCCCCATTACCTTCTCCATACTCTTTAGGATCTGACATCGTTTTTTCTGATTCCACTTAGCTAAACCTGCAGGGCTTTTCTTACGAATTATTTCCAGAGCAGTTCCTTTGATCTCCTTCCTATTATGGGCAAAAATAAAAAATGGATTAAAGAGAAATAAAATAATCAACAACCATTGCCCGCATCCTAACATGTTCCACTTTTTCCTTTTCATATTCAAACTAGCTCATAGAATTTAAACAATAAAACAATGATCTTGGTTTCATATATTATGAGTATTCTGGTACATTAACATTCCAAACGAGCTTGTTGTTCTGAACTGAACCAGCGGCGAAATGTGCTTTAATTTTTTGTCGGCTCGTACCGGAATTAATTTTCAAAATACCGGTGTCAGGCATTGACATCACATAGTCCTGGCCAAGTGCTGTTTCGACAAGTATTATGCCGGCAGGATCAATAAGTCTGACATTACGCACAAAAGGATTGGTTCCTTCGTAACCCTCGAATACAGAGATAAAAGTTTTGACGCCCTCTCCTTTACACCGACGTATAATGTAGGGAATTGTCGCACCAACGTCTGAATTCTTCCAGTCGCGCTGGCCCCATCCGTCAGCAACCAGAACTTGCTCGCCCTGCTGTCCAACCGACCATGCAACGCAGTTAATGTTCGTACCGCTCTTCCATGCGGCACGCCAAACGCCGGCACCATCGGCTGTACGGATATTACTGAAGTCGTAAAGTTTCCCAGAGGTTAAAGGTTCCAACTCAATATCGTATACTTTACAGGAACTCTCAGCAGCATGAAAAACGTAATCCTGCTGCTTTCCTCCTTCAACGCGAAAGAAGTCGACAACATAATTTTGCCCCTTGCCATGGTCAATTATCACTGATGTACGTCTGTATAGACGTGCTTCAGGATATGCTGAAGAAGACATCTCCATGACCTTGACATTTTCGAATGTCTTAAAGAACAATACCTCACCTCCTCGCTCCTTACTAATCTGATTTTTTTCATCAATAAGAACCGTGTTATGGGCTACTGTACGAATATTTTGAGGTTTGAGGGGATGATCCCAGAGGTATCCTAAATCTGATAAGACTTCACATCCCTTTTTCCAGTAGTACAGGTTCAGACTGTCGTTTTCATGGTGCACTCCCCAGTGGCTGGCACTCAGTAACAGCAGGCTCTCCCGCCCGTCGTCGCCAGTACGTAAGTGTCCGATTCGTAACTGTGGCGGGCACCAGTCAGGAAATGTCAAAACCGGAGAAGCTTTATTCTCAAGACCAGGACTACGGTAATAAAATGAAAATGAGGATGCTCCCCCTGGTTTCGTGAGGTCATAAGGAAGTGTCAGAACAGGTTCATCTTCGGTCTCATCCTCAACCATCTTATTGCTAAATTTCGGAGAACCGCTATGCAGGTCAAGATCATTCCCGCATAGCGCCTTAAGTAATGAAAGATATTCAATACGTTCGGGATAGTTTGCAACCATAAGTTCAACGTAAGAGACATCGAGATTTGTATTTCGAAATGAATCAGCGTATGGGGGATAACTAAGGTCTCCCTGTAGTCCTTTAAAAAAAGCATCCAAAACACGATGATAACTTGTATCATGATAAAGATCGAGCAAGTCAATCCGTTTTCCTTCATGATCTCTGTAAGCTGGAGGGTCACAATAGCCTTGTGCTGCCTGTGCCATATCCCATATACCACCCAATGCCATCAACCCATAAAAGGGTGTTTCGCTGGATGTGCCATCAGGTAAATACCATCCATCAACAGTTTTATTGAAACCATCGAGTCCAAAGCGCACCAGTCCGGGATGACCAACACACATTCCCACAAGTGCTGCGGCCGTACGATTACTTACTGACTTGTTATTTATCTGCTTATCGCATACCAGAAGAATGGTGCTTTCCAGCAACAGGTCGCGTTCGATTTTACGTTTTTCATTTTCTGTGTAAACAGGACTGTTTCCCAAATTAATTGCACTACACGTAAGGTCATAAGCCGCTACTACTTTCCTTACAAAATCCGATTCTAATCCTACCCCGCTTGCCCGTCCTGCGCTCCAGAAACCTGTCCATAGACTTTTGTCAGGTTCATTTGGTGGAGGACAAAGCTCAGGATCAGGAAGGTTATTGATATTCATGGAGGCAATACGTGGATCCATGTCGGCATATTCTCCATAGCCAACGTGGACTAGCCATGTCGGATAACAATCTGCAAACCTGAGCAGTATATCCCGGCAGGCATTAGCATACTGCAAATCACCTGTTAGCAGGTATCCTTCTGCCAGAGTACGACAATAGCTGGCAATCCATTGCACTTTCCTGGAACGGATATTGGCACTGAAACTGGGTCGGCCTATGTAGCCGAAAATTTTAAAAGGATCTCCGCCACAATAAGTAAATGTCTGAGGTTTTCCCCATTTTGTCTTAAGAATGATATCCTCCGGATACTTGTAGTTAGGGAAAACTGTACTACACATATTGCACTTTAGCTGCTCAGGATTTTCAATTTCCCATGTCCATAAACCATGGGGATGGACAGATTTTTCCTGATCACGGCATGCCGGACAGGGAGTCCACAGCGGATCGCCTGGTGTGGTCTCTTCGATCATATTCTCCAGAAATACCGGAGTTATTAGATGAACATAGCGTTTGATAATTCTTTCAACTCTCGATGCATAGTCCTTCGCCCATCCATATCGTCTGATATTTTCATGGGCAAAATTAAGGTTCTCCGCTTTTATGGTCAGACAAGGATGCTTCACTGTTGTGCGGAATTCTTCCCATGCAGACCAGTCCAGCAGAGGATCGCTCTCAGCAGGAATGGTCAACCCATTCCTGCTGGCAAAAACCGGTGATATTCCGAGATACAAACCAACACCAGTTGTAGCGACACCACCGATGAATTTACGGCGAGAGAGAAACCTGAACAAATTAAGGAGTTATTGTAATTGTAATCTCCTTTGTAACAACTTTTTGCTGGTCTATATTACCATTAGCAGCAACGAAGGTAGCTTTATATGTACCGGCCTTTGCATAGGTATAACGGTATTCTGATAAAATAGGGTTAGTTAGACCTTTGATAGCTGTTGACCAATCAGGTCCTAAATCAACTTTATCAATACTTATTGCTTTACTAACAGCCCAATGTTCACTTTCGGGATCATTATTCGGGCTAGCTGGATTGAAAGGTACAAATGGTTTAAAGACAGCAGTAGGTTGATATGCAGGATCTTGAGGATCATAGATCGGATTTTTAGGATCAAAGATCGGATTAGCAGCATTAAATTGAGGTAAACTGGCGTTTAGATAGGTATTAGCTTGAAGTGTTAATCTGGTAGCTGTAATCGAAGATAAAGCCGGAGCTTTGTCTTTCAAATCATCTACAATTCTAAATCCTGTACTTGCTTGATCTGCGATAGTTAATGCAAGGGTATTATCCAATAGTTTTTTACTGTTTAAAGTAAAGGACTGAATGAACCATTGACGTGCAATACCATTGGTAGCCTGCTTCTTTGTATTATAGCGAAATGCAAAATAAATCGGCTTTCCTGCTACAATAAGATCCGATACATCAACCGTTCCTGAAGCAAGAAAAGCCGTTGTAGTACCAAGCTTATATCTAACTGTAATATCGACCCAAGTTGCAGCTTTTAATTTAGCAATACTGCTATAATCACCATTAAAGTTTGTTGAAGCGAGGAGTGAAACCTGATTGGCCTGAGTTCCCAGCTGCACACTACTCGTAAATGCAAGTGTAGCACCTGCACCGGCAACGTCAGCTACCCTTCCTGTCCTAGAAGCATAATCTTTTTTCAATTCTCCTGAATAGAAAGATATCGTTTGAGCCTCACCACCGGTAATTAAAAACTTAACTGCTTCACCGGCTTTATAGGTAGTTTTTTCGGCCGACACATCAAATGCGGGTGTCTCTGCCTCAATTGCAGGTTTTTCACATGACGCCATTATTAGCGCCGTAGCGAGCATACTATATATTTTTAGTTTCATAATTTCTATTTTATATTAAATTATTCCCAACCCGGATTCTGAGTCATTTTTAAGTTTGAAGACATTTCGTTGATTGGAATTGGCATCAAAAGATCCCTTGAACTTACGTTTGAATAGTATTTTACAAAAAATTGCCCAGGACTTTGCTGTTGTAATTTATTACCCATGTCTTGATGAACTTTGAGGAATATGCCCCAACGTAGCAAATCTGCCTTTCTCGTATTCTCATAGTTAAACTCTCTCATCCTTTCATCCTGAATTGCTTCTAAGAATGCTGCTTTAGAAGCAGGATTAAGATTACCATCAGTTGCTTTGTTGATTGTTGCAGTTGCAGTTGCACCTGAGCCAGCACCACCACTGATAGTGATTGTAGGAACTGTTGTATATTTTCCTTCGTTAAAAAAGGTCACTGCCAATGGGTCACGGTCAAGATTAATTGTGGTAACTCTTCCTCCTGAAATAGTTGCTGTTGCTGTAGCACCACCACCTCCACTGAATGTTACGGTTGGAGCTGTAGTGTATCCAGAACCACCATTTGTAACTGCAATAGTGTTGATACCTGTAGACCAGGCTCTTCTTCTAACTTTATTGAATTGTTCAATGGCATCAGCAGTTGGACCTTTTATTTCATTTTCAGCTTCAGCGTACATTAATAAAATATCAGAATATCTTAAAAGTACCATGTTAATTGGAGTCCTGGTTGGGCTCTTTGGCAATAGTGTCTCATATTCTCTTCTCCATTTTGCAGGTTTCAGAAGATTCTTTGCATGATCGTTGATAGGTAATAAACTCATGGTTTTATCGCCTGTAGCCGTATGTGTATAATGAGCAATACTAAACCATTTACGGTTATCCCCGGGCTCAAACTTATCATAAAACTCAGATGTGATGTTCATATAGGCATCGGCCCTTCCAGTTTTAGAATTAACGCCTGCTGCAGGTCCATTGATCCAGCCGATGTTTCCGGTTTCTACATATTGATCAGTAAGATTTCCGAAGAACTCAACTTCCCAGATACTTTCCTTGATATCGTATTTATCTCCGGCAAGATTCATAAAAATCTGCGGATAGCTTGGATTCAGTGAATGACCTGCTTCTGCATCATCAATAACCATTTTAGCCCATTTACTTGCTTCAGCATATCTTGTTTTATCTTTAACCGGATCACCAGCCATATGCAAATTAACCCTTGCTAAAAGACCACGAACAGCCGACTTGCTGATTGCTCCTCCAAAACCTAAAGTTTTAATCCCAGGAACAAGCTTTTCAGCAGCTTCCATATCCTTAATAATCTGTACATAAACATCTTTGGCAGATGCTCTTGATGCATCAACGTCAACAACAGAAGTAGTAGGTTCAAGCCTCAATGGAACACCTCCAAAGTACTGCACCAATGTAAAGTAATAATAACCTCTTAAGAATAGGCATTCCCCTCTGATTGCGTCACGCTTAGCCTGAGAAATGGCAGAGTTCTTATCCACATTTTTGATCAAAACATTTGCCTTATTAATACCTGACCATAGATTATTCCAAAGCCCTGCATTGTATTGATCTGCAGCAGAATAGAAATAGTTCCATGGTCCCGTTGTCAATGTGGCTCTGTTCATATATCCTTCATCTGCAGTCCATGCGAGTAAATAACTAGCATAAGTACCATGCAAACCACCTGCACCCAGGTGATCATAGACACCGGCACGTGCAAATTCCAGCTGTGCTTCGGTCTGGTAATAATTATCCGGATTCAGAAAATCCGATGGTGTTGTCTCCAGATATTTCTTACACGAGCCTAAACTCATTAAGAATAATGTTGCGAGTATATATTGTTTTATTTTCATTTTTCTTTCGATTAATTATGTTAAAATCCTGCTTTAATACCAAAAGCAATTGTTGGTGATCTTGGATAAGATGAATAATCAAAACCAGGTGTTAAGGTATTATTACGGGTAGATACTTCTGGATCCATTCCTGAATAATTTGTCCATGTAATCAGGTTCTGTGCAGAAACATTTACACTTAAATTACTCATATAAGCAGACTTAATCAATTTTGCGGGTAAATTATAGTTTAAAGAAACTGTCTTCATGCGCAAGAAAGAACCATCCTCTACTACTCTTGAAGAGTGGAAACCGATTGGCCCCTGACCTCTTGTACGGTAGTTTTCATTAGTTGGATTTTCAGGCGACCAACGATTAGAATAGCTAGCAAACTGATTGATATTCGCCCAACCATTACTATTACCTTCTAAAATTAGCCTGTTGGCATTATAAATATCATTTCCATAAGACCATTGGAAGAATACATTCAGATTGAAAGCCTTATAAGTGAAATTATTGGAAAAACCACCTGTATGAATTGGCTGCCCTCTACCGATGAAAGTTAAATCAGCATCATTCATAATTCCATCACCGTTCATATCTCTGTATTTGATATCGCCGGGGAGAATAGAATTCCGAACCGCTCCATTGGTAGGGATTGAAGGCTTCAGGATGTAAACTCCAGGTGAAGGATTGTCAAAATCTGCATACTGATAATTTCCTTCCCAGATAAACCCAATCATCATACCTGCTGGCTTTCCAACTTCAGCAACATATAATGGCTTATTAAACTGAGATACATAAGAAGAATTGCTATTGAGTGAACGTTGACCGCGAGTAAGTTCCATTACTTTGTTTCTGTTGAAACTAATATTGAAATTACTTTCCCACATAAAGTTCTTTGACTGGACGTTTACAGTGTTTAAGGTTAATTCAATTCCATCATTCCTTAATTTACCAATATTTTTAACGGCAGAGGTAAATCCGGTTGATGGAGGCAAAATTGCATTAAGCAGCAGGTCCTCCGTTGTTTTTCTATATAAATCGACTTCAACGGTGATTCTGTCTTTTAGAATACCAATTTCATAACCTAAATCTACAGTATTAACCTTTTCCCATTGAAGATCGGGGTTGCCAACTGCAGACACATAGTTTGAAGCAATTGGAGTTGAATTATTAAAGGAATAACCGTTAATGCTTTGCAATAAGCGTGCATACGTATCGAAATCACCGACCCTATTATTTCCATTACTACCATAGCTGGCTCTCAATTTGGACGTAGAAACACCTGGAAATATTTTAGCAAATAAACCTTCCTTGTGCATATTCCAAGCTAAGGCCGCTCCAGGGAAATATCCCCAGTGATTAACGAATTTAGAAGAACCATCAGCTCTGAATGTGCCGGTAACAATGTATTTCGATTTATAGTTGTAATCTAAACGACCGGCATAAGATGCCATTGTATTAGTAGTGGAACTGGAACTCTGATTATAAGCCAGACCTTCATCCAATCCATCCATTCCCAAATTCTCATTCGGCAATAACCTTCCTCCATAGCCCTTTGAATTTGAATTATTACTATTAATTGCAAATAAGCCAAGTCCGGTTATGGTATGATCTTGCTTAAATGTTTTCTTGTAATTCAAGGTTGTTTCATTTGAGAAACTATTTGAGAAAATATCACTGATGGAGCCATTCACACCATTCACGTTATTCGGACTGGGGCCACCCTGTGCTGTTCTCGAATTGTAGAAACGTTCAAGCGTTAATTTATTATGGCGGATACCTGCAGTCGATTTTAAGATCAGATCCTTGTTGATATCATAACTAACATAACCGTTTCCTTCAACAAGATTGGTAATATTATAAGAATACTGATTCTCAAGGTCAATTAGTGGATTAACCCTAAAATCTGACGCATTCATAGCCTCATTATCAACAGCATCTTCCAAAAGATTATCATTTGGATTAGGTGTAATCGGACGATATAACCAAGCTCTAGCTAAAGCAAAAGCTGTAGGGTTACCGGATGTTAATGCTCCTTGGTTGATAATTTGACCATTCTGTTTAATCCCGCTGTAATTGGCAGTAACACCAGCCTTAATTTTGTTACTGATGGTCTGATCCAACGTAACACGGCCTGAATATCTATTGAAGCCAGTATTAATAATTGAACCTGTTTGATCGAATAAAGATCCTGAAATAGAATATTTAGTCATCTCGGTACCTCCCCTTAATGCCAAGTTATAATTTTGAATATTACCTTGCTGCATTACATAATCCTGAAAGTTAACACCCGCTACGTTTCTGTAATCCTCCAGAGTTTTGCCTCCGGCAAAATATGCAGTGGTTGTTGCTGAATTAGGATTTAATTCAGTTTGGTATTTAATAAATTCATAAGGACTCATGACATCTACATACTTTGGAACAGTCTGAATACCATAAGAACTGGAAAAATTAACAGTAGATTTTCCAACTTTTCCTCGTTTTGTCTGGATTAGAATTACTCCGTTTGCAGCTCTTGATCCATATATCGCTGTTGAAGAAGCATCCTTTAGTATAGTCATTGATTCTATCTCCTCAGGATTTATTGATGCAGGATCAGGATCTTCAACCGGAAATCCATCAATAACATATAATGGAGATGTGCTTTGAGTCAAAGAACCTGCTCCCCTGATCACGATATTGATACCACCACCCGGCTGACCATCAGCTGCATTAACCTTAACACCAGCTACACGACCAGCTAAAGCTTCAGCAAATGTTCCAACTGGAGCTTTCATCATATCATCCATTGGAACAACTCCAACAGATCCGGTAAGATCCGGCTTTGCAACAGTACCATAACCAATTACTACCACTTCACTTAAAGAAGAGCTTGAAGTGAGTAAAGTTACTTCGATAGTCGTGCGGTTACCCACAACAAGTTCTCTGGTTTCCATTCCTAGAAAGGCGAAAACAATTGTTTCATTACTTGCGGCCTGAATACTGTATTTTCCATTTGCCAGAGTTGTGGTTCCTCTGTTTGTTCCTTTAACCCTTACTGTAACCCCGGGTAATGGCTGCCCTGCTTCCAGAACGGTTCCAGTAATGTTTTTTAATTGCTGGGAAATAGCCTGCTCAGAAAAGCTGAGGAAAAGCATCAGCAGAATTACTATCCCTGCTCCGGAGGGATAATACCTTTGTTTTTTAAACTTCATCATGTAAATTTTAAGCATAGTTTATAATTAATAGTTAATAATAGGCAATAAAACATTCGGGTGCGTACCCGTTTTTAAATAAAATCAATAAATCCTTATACTCTTAGTCCTAAAAAAAAAATGAAAAAAAAAGAAATTTATAGTTGGTTAAAAAAAATATGCTTAAAATTTCATTTTACAGAGCTTTTTAAAAATTAATCTTTAATTATTAAACAATCTTAAATAAAATTAAAAGGAACAATAATTATGAAAATACAATTCTAATGCTGCAACAAGATAGAAATATAAAACGTTTACGTACACTAATATATAAATAATTATAAACTTAGCATATAAATAAAAAAATATTGGGTCTGAATGTCCAAAGTTTACTCCGTTTAGTATTTAAGTGGATCAGGGATTTTTATCAGATCGGTTCTGGTAAGTCCATTTTCTGTGACCCTGGCAAGGGCATAAACTTCACCTTCTTGACCTACTGCTATCGAATTTACATATAAGGGTCGATCACCGTTCGGATAAAACACAGGACCATGATCCTGATATTTGCCTTCAGGTATGTTATAAGTTATTAAATGAAGATTCTCAAGTCCTTTCGCTGCACCTTTAGCAATATCAGATTGACCTGTGACGCGTTTACCATCAATATAAATCGGACCGCCTGTCAGATAATAAATAGTCTTCCCATCAGGTCCGAGCTGAAAACCAAGATAACCATAACTAAATTGATCAAACATTCCGCTTTTAGCTGAGGGCTCTGAAGTAATCCGTCTAACTAGTTCAATTTTTGATTTTTTGGGATCGAACCGAAATAAGTACCCGGAATTTCCATGAACACCATAAGCTAAACCTTCAGGTTTGTACCAGAAGATTTCCCGCCAGTTATAACCCATGTTACCGGGCTTGGTGGGTTCATATTTCCCAAAATAATCAAGTCTGAGATTTACATTTTCAAGTTTATTGATCAGACCCTCCTCAGGATTATAACTAAAAATATCACCTTCTGAAGTTGAAAAATGTGCAGTTCCATCGCTTGGATCAACAACAAGTGAACGGCATAAGGAACGGAAATCATCACCAGGCATGCCCCCCTCACCATTTGCGGATATCTGACCCAGGTTTTTTAATTTATTATTATCGATATCATAATGTATAAAATTACCTTTCGGCCATGATATGCCGAAAACATGGCCACGATCACAATCCATGGTCATCGAAACCATACCTTCTCCATCTGGTAATAGCGCTAGATTTTCAAATTTTCTGGTTTGCAAATCATAGGAAAGAATACAGCCGCCAGGGTATAGTTTATAACCTGTAGGGGGATTTACCGGAAGGCGTTCCATTCCCCCGATAAGTTCATAATATCCAATATGAGTTGAGAAGTATAGCTTACCATTTCTTTCATAAAACCGGGCGTGACTTTTACCTTGTGGGATAAACATTTGATCTTTTTCACCGCATATTTCAGTCAGATCCCCAAGAAATTCTGTTTTATC
>Ga0105054_10006947_pt1 | contig 15583 bp, 19 predicted proteins | sample BON02_FD_78091 | JGI IMG/M metagenome (GOLD analysis project Ga0105054, IMG submission 78091) | Freshwater microbial communities from Lake Bonney liftoff mats and glacier meltwater in Antarctica - BON-02 (megahit assembly) | ecosystem: Environmental > Aquatic > Freshwater > Ice > Glacier...
AAAAGTATGGCGTTAAATACGCCAAGGGTGTTGCCTGCCTGATCAAGGATAAGGAGGAAATACTGGCATTTTTTGACTTTCCAGCCGATCACTGGGGCCATCTGCGCACCTCACCCACCGCTGCCACATCATTGAGACTGGCAACGACAGCTATCGCTTCAAAGCCAGATCCGAGATCGTGAAAAAGAAACGAAAGGAGACACCAGCATTGACCACATCATGACGAACAAAGCATAACAAATGAGCGGATCAAATCTCGGTGACAATACCGGGTCAGTTTTGAGTGACATTCAACACTGATGGGATCGCATGGACCGATCGGCAGATCGTTGGGTTTAATACACGCAACAATTTAGCCTGGTCGCCCGAGGCTGTTTTGTTTCTTGCATATACTGGCTATGCGGAGCTGCTTTATAGTTCCGAGGATGGTGTGACATGGATACCGCGCGCCTCGCCCTATACTGGACTCGGTGCCGGCCAGATGCTGTGGTGCGCTGATCTGGCACGCTTCATCATTACCAGCACAACCAGCCTCGCGATTTCAAACACCACCTACAAACCGGCGCTGGCCACGCTGACCTGCAGCCCGCCACCGGGTGCAGTTGGCAGCCCGGATGCAGGTGGCAACGCCACCGAGCTTGGCGATCAGGTTACTGACTTCTTTGGCACGGCCGCACCAGCTGATTACACCACCTCGGTCGATGCGGAAACTGGTGCTGTCAGCCTTGCCTATACCGGCCCGGTCGGGTGGGGGTAACCAAGCTGCAATCGCCGCCCATTGCGGCGTCGCAAATGGCTATATCAGCATCCTTTACGATCAAAGCACCGCGGCAAATTTCGTGCCCGACACATTGGCCAAGCAGCCTCAGGTTTATGACGGCGGCACCGGGCTTGTGTTGACAAATGAGCATGGAAATCCGGCGTGGCATGTGTCGGATGTGTCTGAATTCACGATGAGTGGATATGTCTATACGAGCGCGCTATACACGCTCATATCAGCCCAGAAAGCCCTTGCTGACGATGCCGGTATGTTCCTGTGGCGTGGCGTGGACACGTCTTATTCGATCGTTTATCAAGCCTCGAGTACAAGCGGATTGTCGGGCAATGCCGGTTCACCCACGGCCTATATTAATGGTGTGGTGCTGAGCCCGCAAAACCGGAACGCTCTACATGACGCCCTAGATACTGGGGTTTTAACTACCAACGTGCTGGGCATCAGATCCACAACAATGATCGCCTGGACCCTTAAAAAAGTATTTGGATACTACAGCTACGGCACCGCCTTTGCGCCGGTGCTTCGGAGCTCAGACATCATCTTCTGGAAAGACTCCGAGATCACGCTAGCCAATCTCAACATCGCCGCAGGAGAGCTTAAAACCCTGCTTGAAGCCTAGCCGCAAGGTGCGGTCTGGGCTGTACCAGCAGCCCAAACGGAAGACAAAACCCTTCCACGACATTGATGGCCAATCTCGGTCGTCACACCTGCGCCAGGCGCAGGCCCATCTGGAAGGAAACTGGTTAATGAATAGTTACCGAGCCGTCGCACCGATTAATCCGGTCGCACCCTATATCGGCGGCAAACGCGGCCTCGCCAAGCGGCTGATCGCGCGCATTGATGCCATACCGCATGCCACCTATGCCGAGGGTTTTGTTGGCATGGGCGGGGTGTTCCTACGCCGCAACCGCGCGCCAAAGAGCGAGGTCATCAATGATTACGGCCGCGACGTGGCGACGTTCTTTCGCGTGCTGCAGCGGCATTATATACCGTTCATGGAGATGATGAAGTTCCAGATCACCTCGCGCGACAACTTTGCCAAGCTGACCCGGACCGACCCTGACACACTGACCGATCTGGAGCGCGCTGCGCGATTCTTTTACCTGCAGCGCACGGCCTTTGGCGGTAAGCCATCGGGCATGAACTTTGGGGTGGCGCTGGATCGGCCGGCACGGTTGGACATCACAGGGCTGGCTCCGATGCTGGAAGACCTGCACGACCGGCTGGCCAGCGTGGTGATCGAGTGCCTGCCCTATGAGCAGTTCATCCCACGTTATGATCGGCCCGCCACACTGTTCTATCTTGACCCGCCATACTGGGGAAATGAGAACGACTACGGCAAAGGTCTGTTCGGCCGAGAGGACTTTGGGCGACTTTCAGAGCGAGCTATGGTTGAATTTGGGTGACGCGCATCATCAGGCGGCGCTGGTTTCTGCGGTGCCGGTCACTTCGACACCGTCATTGAACTTGATTCCTTCCATAACTTTTGGCAACTGGTTTCTGCCTTTGAGGCGCAACCATTTCTTCGACGCAGCTTGGATAAGTGTAAATACCATCAGCTTGTCGAGGGCCCGGGTGGTGCACTGCGTTGGAGGCAGAAAGGCGAAACCGGCGAGATAGTTACCTTTGACCGGGAACCAAACACCACTGCTCTACAACGTGGTGTCGTGCGGATCATGAGTTGGCTGCCGGTCGAATGGATATTGTGAATGCGCTGCACCTGTTCCACATTCTTACCGCTCGCCGGGGCATTCACATCTCGTTTTATCCGCATAGCTGGCTCGGCCAGCAGGTTCTCCTAACTTCACATCAAAATATCTTAGCCACCAGCCACCCCCGGCCAGTTCTCCATCACCTCAAACGCCTCTTCCCCCGTTTCCACAAACCGAAACAGATTAATATCATCCGGGCTAATCGTGCCTGCATCAGCCAGCGCATCCCAGTTGATGATTTTTTGCCAGAATTCCTTGCCGAATAATAAAATCGGCATTGGCTCCATCCGGCCCGTTTGCACCAAGGTCAGCGTTTCAAACAGCTCATCCAATGTGCCAAACCCGCCGGGGAATACTGCAATCGCCTTGGCGCGCATCAAAAAATGCATTTTGCGAATTGCAAAATAGTGAAAGTTAAAACACAGGTCTGGTGTGGCATATTGGTTGGGTGCCTGTTCATGCGGCAACACGATGTTGAGCGAGATTGACACACCCCCTGCATCCACCGCACCCCGATTGCCCGCCTCCATCACTCCCGGCCCACCGCCGGTGCAAACCACCGTTTCGCGGCCATAGCTGTCAAGCGATTTCACCGTGCAAAGCCGGGCAAATTCGCGCGCCGCGTCGTAATACTTGGACAGGTCAGCCAGCGTTTTTGTGCGCGCCTTATCCTTATGCGCCGGGTCTGGAATGCGCGCACCGCCAAACAGCACTACCGTGCTTTTGATGCCGCGTTCGGCCATCGCCATTTCGGGCTTTAGCAGTTCCAGCTGCAGGCGCACGGGGCGCAGCTCATCGCGGCACAGAAACTCACTATCTGCAAAGGCCAACCGATAGGCTGGGGCGCGGGTCTGCGGTGTATCGGGAATGTTTTTGAGCGTCTTCAGGTCTTCGCCTGCATCAGGAAACCGTTCCTGTTTCCAATGGATCTCGGCCATATTCTGCCCTTTCTTCTGGTGCTTTGCCCCCATTCCTATAACCTGCCGCCCAGCATGACCAGTGACGGAGCTGTGAAAATGGATTGGACTGCCGAGATCAAAGCCGCTGCCTCGCGCATTGCGCCCTATGCGCGCCGCACACCCGTTGCGGTATTGCGCGATATTGGGCTGGATTACCCGGTTGAGGTAAAGCTGGAGCAGATGCAACACACCGGCAGCTTTAAGGCACGCGGGGCGTTTAACACGCTGCTATCATTGCCCGTGCCGCCAGCCGGGGTGGTGGCTGCATCGGGCGGCAACCATGGTGCGGCAGTGGCCTATGCCGCGCATCGGCTCGGCCATAAGGCGCATATTTTTGTGCCTGAATTTGCTGGGCCCGCCAAAATCGCGCTCATCCGCAGCACTGGGGCCGAATTGACTGTTCTGCCCGGCACCTATGCCGAGGCGCTGGCCGCTGCCCAAGAATATGAGACCCGCACCGGGGCCATGCAAATCCACGCCTATGACGCGCCTGCGACAGTGGCGGGCCAAGGCAGCCTGATGTTGGAATGGGAAGAACAGGGCCTTGAGGCTGACACCGTGCTGATCGCCGTTGGCGGCGGCGGGCTTATTGGGGGTTCAATGGCTTGGCTGGCCACGCGGCGCAAGGTTGTTGCGGTTGAGCCGCGCCTTGCCCCTACGCTCCACACCGCGTTGCAACATGGGCCAAATGCCAAGGTTGAGGTGTCAGGCGTTGCGGCCAATGCGCTGGGGGCCAAGCAGATTGGCCGCATTTGTTATGGCCTTGCCAAGGCGCGAAACGTGCAATCGGTGCTGGTTGAGGATGCGGCCATTACCACCGCCCAAACCCTGCTTTGGCAGCGCGCCCGACTGTTGGTCGAACCGGCCGGAGCAGCCGCACTGGCGGCATTGCTATCGGGTGCCTATACCCCTGCACAGGGTGAAAAAATTGCCGTGCTCATCTGCGGTGGCAATATCGCGCCCGACCCGCTGGCAAGCTAGCTGCATTGCACGCAGCTTGGTCAGCCGTTATAGCGCAGTGAACACTAATCTGATCTCGGAGAAACCACATGTCAAACGCCGCCCTAGAAACCGCCATTGACGCCGCATGGGAGGCCCGCGACACGCTGACCTCTGCTACAACTGGCGAAGCACGTGAAGCGATTGAAGACACGCTGAACGCCCTAGATAGCGGCACGCTGCGTGTGGCCGAACCCCGCGAAAACGGCGATTGGCATGTGAACCAATGGGCGAAAAAGGCCGTGTTACTGGGCTTTCGCATCAAGGATATGGCACAGCAGCATGGCGGCCCACAGGGCGGCGGCTGGTGGGATAAGGTTGATAGCAAGTTTTTGGGCTGGGGTGATAATGAGTGGCGCGCGGCTGGCTTTCGCGCCGTGCCTCACGCTGTGGTGCGCAAATCGGCCTATATCGCCCCCGGCGTTGTGCTGATGCCCAGCTTCGTAAACCTTGGCGCCTATGTCGATAGCGGCACCATGGTTGATACATGGGCAACCGTTGGCAGTTGCGCGCAAATCGGCAAAAACGTGCATCTATCGGGCGGTGTTGGCATTGGTGGCGTTTTGGAACCCATGCAGGCCGGCCCCACTATTATTGAAGACAATTGCTTCATTGGTGCGCGCTCAGAAGTGGTTGAAGGCTGCATTGTGCGGACAGGCGCGGTGCTTGGTATGGGCGTATTCATTGGTAAATCGACCAAGATTGTGGACCGTGAAACCGGCACCGTGACCTATGGTGAAGTGCCGCCTTATTCGGTGGTCGTTGCAGGCTCGATGCCATCCAAAAATAACGTCAACCTTTACTGCGCCGTTATCGTAAAGCGGGTGGATGAGCGCACACGGTCTAAAACAAGCATCAATGAATTGTTGCGTGACTGATTTTTGTCGAATTTTGATTGGGCCGTCGATTTTGTACGGTTTTCATATCAAATTTATAGGCAAGCTTATGATTGGAGTCCGCTTGGCCCCAATCATAAGCAAAGGTGATATTCATGCCACAACAACATGAGGAGGCTCGGAGCGCCATTTTGGTGCGCGCGGACATAGATCGCTTTGAGAACCCTTTTAACTTTCTAGACGCCCGTTTTGCGGTGGTGGTTTCAGCTTCAGACACCAACGCCGCTATTTGTAGTATTGACACCGACAGGTATCAGCGCGGCGGACCACCGATGCATATACACGACGCACAAGTTGAGTGGTTCTTGATCCGTGAGGGCGAATTTGACATCAGGGTAGGCGAAAAGACGCATCACCTGAAGGCAGGCGATTCCCTTCTCGCCCCGCGCGGCGTGCCACACGCCTTTGCAAATACCACTGAAAAAGGGCGGATGCAGGTTACGTTCATCCCAGCAGGGTCGATGGAGCCGTTCTTTTACGAGGCCAGCGCCATGAAGTCGCCAACGCCCCAAGACATGGCCGTAGTGTTTTCGAAACATGGGATGCGCGTTGTCGGGCCACCGCTTTTGGTTTAGCCCGCAGGACTTGCTTTTTGCCGCTAAGTCGCAAAAACGCGGGCTTTGTTAGTCCAAAGATTACCCAGTGACGACCCCCAAACCCAAACGCCCGCAACAGGTGTTCACCTTTTTGGTTGAAGTTGGCCACGGCCCGGATGATGGTATGCCAAAGGACGCCACGGGCCCACGCTGATGATTTATGCCGCTGGCATGGATGAGCGCACACGCTCTAAAACCAGTATTACTGAGCTGCTGAGGGATTAACCCAAAGCGTTCAAGCAATCCGGGAGGGTGCGGCATGGAGATCACGACTGTCACCACAGAAGCCGATGCTGACGATGTGCGCCGCCTTATTCTTGAATTTGTGGATTGGCAGCATGAACGATTTCCCGATTTGCGGGCGTATATAGATGCCTATTTCAATGGCCAAGGTTTTGATGCTGAAATGGCCAATATTACACAGGCGTTTGGCCCGCCCCATGGCACATGCCTTTTGGCCCACCTCAACGGAGAGCCAGCGGGCATTGTCATGATGAAGCCGCGCAAAATTGGTGAAATTGCCGAAATGAACCGCATGTTTGTGCGAAAATCGGCGCGCGGCCATGGCATCGGCAAAGCCCTCGTTCAGCGCCTTATCAGCGATGCCCGCGCAATGAGCTACACAAAGATGGAGCTTGAAACGCTGGATAACCATGACGAGGCGCTTGGGCTTTATGTTAGATTGGGCTTTTTCGATGAGCCAGAGCGCCCGTTGAAGCCCGGTGCTTCGCAACGCCAATGCCGACTAGCGCTAGACCTTTCGGCCTAAACCCGGCAAAACCACCAAAAATGTCGGAGCAACACGCATGACCCTCAAACCCAAACGCCCGCAACAGGTGTTCACCTTATTGGTTGAAGTTGGCCGCAGCGCCGATGATGGTATGCCAAAGGGCGCCACGGGGGCCGCGCTGATGATTTATGCCGCCGGGGTGGATGAGCAGGAGGCGGTGAATGAAACCGTCAATGTGCTTAAAACCGCCGGGCTAAACCCGCTGGATGTATCGGGCTATGGCGCATTGGATGAACGACTGGCCGACGGACATGATATTGATGACGATGAGCGCGCCTTGATGGACCGCGCCTTATCGGAAAATGCTGTCATCGTCGCCCAGATGACCCCGTTTTTTGACGATGGAAAAGACTAACCCGCCGCGCAAAATGGCCGATTTGGCTGCACGGTTGCTGGCCGAAGGTGCCACAGCGGGCAGCTTTGCAATTGGTGGCAGCGGCGCAGCGGATGACCTGCATAGGCTAATTTGTTTGAATGGCCAATATCAGGTTGCCTATATGGAACGTGGCTTAGCCCATGCTCCGGAATATGCCACCGAGGATGAGACCGAAGCCTGCACTTATTTCTATAACCTCATCAGCGCCCAACAATACTGGCATATTTGCGGGGTGTTTGTGCGGCAGGACGCTGCCAAAGTTTTGGTTGGACGGCTGGCCTTGCTAGATTTACATATTAAAACCGACAGTGTTCCCTATACCAGCACCGCGCGCTATTTCCGTATATTCGTGTTGGGCCGTGATGTGTTTGCCGCGCGCAAGCTATTGGGTGAACTGCCGATAAAGGGTAAAGGGGTTCTATGACTATTGATCCAATTAAACTGACCGCTGACTTGGTGCGCTGCGCATCCGTTACCCCCGATGAAGGTGGCGCGCTGGTGCTGCTTGAGGGGCTGCTGACCAAGGCCGGGTTTTCCTGCACACGGGTTGACCGTGGTGGCGTAAGTAACCTGTTTGCCCGCTGGGGCACGGCTGGAAATACCCGCGCCTTTGGCTTTAACGGCCATACCGATGTGGTGCCCATTGGCAATCGCGATGATTGGAGCCATGACCCATTTGGTGCTGAAATTCACGATGGTATTCTGTATGGCCGTGGATCGGTTGATATGAAATCGGGCGTCGCCGCCTTTGTGGCTGCGGCGGTCGATTTTGTGGCTAAAACACCGCCTGATGGGGCCATCGTGATTACTATAACGGGTGATGAGGAAGGCCCCTCCAAAGATGGCACGGTTGCGATACTGGATTGGATGGCCGCCAATAATGAACGGATGGACCATTGTTTGGTGGGTGAACCGACCAGCCCCAATGAAATGGGCGAGATGATGAAAATTGGGCGCCGTGGTTCGATGAGCGGCTATTTTGTCGCCAAGGGCCAACAGGGCCATTCGGCCTATCCGCACCGGGCCCGCAACCCCCTGCCCGCGCTGGCCCGGCTTATGGACAGGTTGGCCAGCCATGAAATGGACAGTGGCACGGAACATTTTGAGGCTTCAACCTTGGCGATAACCACCATTGATTGCGGTAACCCGGCTACAAATATCATACCTGCTGCCGCGCGGGCGACCGTGAATATCCGCTTCAACGACGCCCATAGCTCGGCAAGCATTCAAACTTGGCTTGAGGCTGAAGCCGCACGGATTAGCACCGAAACCGGCATCGAAGTGAGCCTACGCGTTTCAGTATCCGGCGAAAGCTTCATCACCGAACCCGGCGAATTTTCTGAATTGGTGGCCGATGCTGTGGCGGCAGAATGCGGGCGGCGGCCTGAATATTCTACATCCGGCGGCACATCGGATGCACGATTCGTAAAGGCGCATTGCCCTGTGGTGGAATTTGGGCTTGTCGGGCGCGGCATGCATCAGGTGGATGAATCGGTGCCAATCGTCCAAATCGCCCAATTAAAAGACATTTATACCGGCATCCTGCGCCGTTATTTCGCCTAAGTGATGCGCCCGCGCCTTGTTGTCATGGTGAAAGAACCGCTTGCCGGGCGGGTTAAAACCCGGCTTGGGCGTGAGATTGGCATGACAACCGCAGCCTATTGGTTTCGCCATCAGGTGGCAGCGTTGCTGCGGCGGTTGGATGACCCAAGGTGGGAGCTAGTGGTCGCGGTTTCACCTGACCATGCAGGCCTATCTAGCCGCATTTGGCCCGCGCATCTGCCGCGCATCGCACAAGGCCGTGGCAATTTAGGCGCGCGAATGAAGCGCCAAATGCTGGCCCGCCGCGCGCCTGTCCTCATTATTGGCGCAGATATTCCCGGTATTAACTGCCAATCAGTGGCGCATGCATTTGGCCTGCTGGCACGGCATGATTTTGTGTTCGGCCCAGCGCCTGACGGCGGTTATTGGGCGGTTGGTGCGCATCGTTTGGGCCGCCCACTACCCCCACAGCTATTTGAGGGGGTTCGCTGGTCTACCCAATTTGCACTGGCTGATACTTTGGCCAGTTTGGGCGGTGCCAGCTATGCTTTAGCGGCAAATTTGGACGATATTGACACGCTGGATGACCTAAAGCGCCATCAAGCGGCGCGCTAAATGCTCATCTGCATGCCCAGTTCCACAACCCGGTCCGGCGGAATGCGAAAAAACTCGGTTGCGCGCGCTGATTGATCGGCCAATGAAATGAACACGCGTTGTTGCCAAACCGGTAATGCCGAACGCGCAGCGAGCCGGATGACACGCCGCCCAAGGAAGTATGAGGCTTGGCTCGGGTCCACAGTAAGCCCAAAGTCTTCACATGATAGCAGCGCAGCGGGCACATCGGGTTGTTCCATATAGCCGAACCGCGCCACAACAAGCCAACTGCCCAAAGGCCCCCGCTTCACGCTCACACGTTGGCCTTCATGGCGGGGGAGAGGAGTGGTTTCGATGGATACGAAAATCAGAATATCATGCAGAACCCGGTTATGCTTGAGGTTATGCATCAATGCACTTGGCGCATAGCGTGCATCGGTTTGCATAAATATTGCAGCACCCGCCACGCGTGCCGGTTGGCGGCGCTCCAAACTTTCCAGCACACCTATCAATTCAGGGCTTTCGCGCAGCAGCTTGGCCGCCAACGCCCGGCGCCCCTTAAGCCAAATGCGCATGACCATTATGATCGTTACGCCCATAATGACCGGAATAAACCCGCCCGTCGCGAGCTTCAAACCATTGGCGGCATAAAACACCAATTCAATAACCAAAACCCCCATGAGCGCAGGTAAAATTAACCAGCGCCAGCGGCCCGAAACCAGCCAGAAAAACGCCAGCGCCAGCACCGTATCAACCAACATCGAAATATTCACGGCGAACCCGTATGCAGCCGCCAAATTTCCCGAAGTTTGGAAAACCAAAACCAGCAGGATAACGCCAAACAGAATAAGCCAGTTGATTTGGCCGATATAAATCTGGCCTTGTGCGGTTTCGCTTGTATGTACAATGTTCATGCGCGGCAGCAAGCCAAGCGAAATGGCCTGCTGTGCAATTGAAAACGCACCGGTAATTACGGCTTGGCTTGCGATAACCGTAACCAATGTTGCCAGCGCGACCAAAGGCACCAACGCCCAGTCTGGGGCCATCAGGAAAAACGGGTTCGAAGCTGCCTCGGGGTTGGCAAAAATAAATGCACCCTGCCCCAAATAGTTAAGTAATAATGCCGGCAGCACCACGCAGAGCCAGGCCATGCGAATGGGGCGCCGACCAAAATGCCCCATATCAGCATAAAGCGCCTCACCCCCGGTTACGGCCAGAAACACACCGCCAAATACCAATAGCGCAAGGCCCGGTCTCTCCAGCAGCATTTCAACGCCGTATAACGGGTTTAATGCATAGAAAATGGCCAGATCATCGCCAATATGCATCAGGCCCATCAGGCCGAGCATCGCAAACCAAACCGCCGTAACAGGGGCAAACAGCTTGGCAACACCGGCCGTGCCACGATATTGGAAAATGAATAGGGCAATCAGAATACCCAAAGTAAGCGGCACAACTGCGCTGCGAAAGCCCGGGTTAATAACCGCCAAACCTTCCACCGCTGACAAAACTGACATAGCCGGGGTGATCATCGCATCGCCAAAGAAAAACGCAGCACCCACTATGCCAAGCCCCAGCACCAGCGCGCTTTTACGCTTCAGCCGCGTCTCAATCAGCACAACAAGCGATAATACGCCGCCCTCACCACGGTTATCGGCACGCATTAGCATCACGACGTATTTTAGCGTAACCACGATCAGCAGCGCCCAAATTAGCAGCGAAACCACCCCCAACACGGCAGACCGCAAATCACCCCCCGCATCCACAACATGGTGAAGCGATTCCCGCATTGCATAAAGCGGACTGGTGCCAATATCGCCGAAAACTACGCCCAGCGAGGCGAAGGCGGCGAGCGTGGTGCGCTTACGTCCATGGGTATTGCTATTGGGATTTTCCATTCCGACTCATGTGGCGATGGCGGCCTTTTGGGCAGAGCCGGGTGCATACAATAATGCTGGGTGATATCGTATTTGCGACAATTAAGATTGGCAGGCGAATACGCGAATTGCACCTCGTGAGAACATAGCCGCAGCTTCATACGCCCTATTTATAGCAGAGTCCCGCGAAATAGTTTTGGCATCACTAATATTCCCCCATGTGGTTGAACAAGATAATACGCAGCAACTGTCTGAAATCCTTAAGGCAGCCAGCGACCAAACCCGCCGCTCGATCCTCACATTGCTCGTGCAGCAAGGGCCGACACGGGTGACCGATCTGGCCGAACATTACGACACCAGCCTCAATTCGGTGTCCAAGCATATTAAGGTTTTGGAGAGTGCTGGACTGGTCAGCCGCAAAACGCATGGCCGCGTGCATTTGATTGAGGCGAATATGAAGCCGATTGGCGAGATTTACCGCTGGTTTGCCCAACTCCGTTCAATCTGGGAAATGCGGCTGGAACGTCTAGATGAAATCTTACAACCCGGAGATAAAAATGACTGAGCTTTCAATGCGTAGCACGCAAAATAAATGCCCCACTCGAAGCTGTTTTCAACGCTTGGCTTGACCCAACGATGCTAGCAAAATTCATGACCCCCGGCACCTGCATGACCGCACCAAAAGCCGAGGCAGATGCCCACAAAGGTGGCCGGTTTTCCATACTTATGGCGACAAGCGACCAAGAAATCCCGCATGGCGGCGCTATCTTAAAATATCACCACATTCGCAACTTGTGTTCACCCGGGAATCACCATTTTCAATTGAAGGCAGCACTGTCACGCTCAACTTTGCACCCGGCGCAGGCGGTGGCACGGATGTTGAATTGATCCATGTTAAATTTCCGTCAGAGGAAAGCCGGGGCAACCATAAAGATGGTCGGACTATTATTCTTGGGGCGCTTGACGCCGTTTTAGCAGCATAATTATTAACGAAACCAGCCGGGCATGATATGCTTGGCCTATAGCCGCAACGGCAGATAGGGGGACGAAATGGAACTCAACTGGTTAGCAATTATTGTCGGCGCCATCGCCGCATTCATGCTGGGTTGGCTGTGGTATTGCCCCGCGGTGTTCGGCAAAAAATGGGCCGAAGGATCGGGCGTGGAACTTGGCAGCGCTTCGGCCATGCCCGTTTTCGCAATGCTAATGCAATTGGCTGCCGTATTTTTGCTCGCGCTGGTTGTGGGCACAACGGCAACAAGTGATGCACTTATTACCGCAATCCTAGCCATTCTGGCGGCCACAGCTTTTTCGGTCTCAAACGGTGCATTCGTCAAAAAATCCAACTATGTGCTGATGGTTGATGGTGGCTATATCATACTTGGCGGTGCGGTGATAATCCTAATACAAGGCCTGCTTTAGCCACTACATGCGTCGATTTGCGGCTTGCTACGCGCGGCCATTGCCCCTAGCTAGGCCACTAAACACATTGGGATTGCCATGATCGGACGCCTAAACCATGTTGCCATCGCCGTGCCAGACCTTGACGCGGCCATAGCGCTTTACCGTGATGCTTTGGGGGCTGACGTCGGCCCCAAACAAGATGAGCCCGACCATGGTGTCACCGTAGTTTTCATCATGCTCCCCAACACTAAAATCGAACTGCTTTTCCCGCTTGGCGAGGCCTCACCCATTCAGGGCTTTCTGGATAAAAACCCCTCCGGTGGCATTCATCATGTATGCTATGAGGTTGATGACATCCTAGCCGCACGTAATCATTTGGCGGCAACTGGTGCGCGGGTTCTTGGCACGGGTGAGCCGAAAATTGGTGCGCATGGCAAACCAGTTCTGTTTTTGCATCCCAAAGATTTCAACGGCACGCTGATCGAATTGGAACAAGTATGACAATCACCTCAATCCTCGTTTTACTCGCGGTCATCTGGTTCATGACCCTGCTGGTCGCCCTTCCCATAGGGTTGCGCACGCAGGGCGAAGCAAAAGATGTGGTTGACGGCACGCCAGAATCAGCCCCGGCTAACCTGAACATGAAGCGCAAACTGCTGATTGTAACGCTGGTCACCATTCCAATCTGGGCGATCATTTGCCTGATCATCCAGTTTGAGGTGATCACCGTGGCCGACTTAGATTGGCGCGGCGTGCTAAGCCGTTAACTACGATAGTTTTGGCGCAGCGGCGCATTGGGCGGGGTGGCGCTAATCGCGAACCCAGTTTGTTTTAGCAGCAATATCGGGGCGCGGGCGTTCCGGCGGGGCCGAAGATTCCGTGCCTAAATGGATAAACCCAGCCACAAATTCATGGGGTTCCAGCCCCAAACCTTCAGCCAAAAAGTCGCGATCCAACGCCATCCATCCAGTCAGCCAATTGGCACCCCAACCTGAAGCCGCGGCGGCGTTGAGCAATGACAGGCACACGCACCCAGCCGATAATAACTGCTCAATCTCTGGTACTTTTTCGCTGGGCTGTGGGGCGGCTATAACGGAGATAACAAGCTGCGCGTCGCCAAATTGGCTTTGTGCCTTGGCAATCCGCTCGGCCTGATAACCAAGTGCCGCACCGCGTGCGGCTGTTAGGGCGGCTAAGCGGTGCAAGGCCGCACCTTCCAGCACAATCAGCCGCCAAGGTTCTAGCTTGCCATGGTCGGGCACCCGCAATCCAGCTTGCAAAATTGGGGCCAGCGCATCGGCATCTGGCACCGGCAAGCCCAGCGTTTTCGCCGGGCGTGAGCGGCGGTTTAGCAAAAACGAAAGTGCGTCTTCATTAGCAACAGGCATGACATTCCCCTTAAAATTCTATTCAGTTGTAGGTTTATTGGGCAAGTTGCGCCAAAAACCGCGCCCGCAGCGCCGTAAGCCCATCCCAAGCCGCACCCTGCGCGGCAAATAATGTGGCTTGGCTGCGCAAAATCGGCTCGTCCCCGACGATTTTCAAATGGTTGGCGTCCAATGTTTCGCCCGATGAAGTGATATCAGCAATCGCCTCGGCGGATTGGTGGCGGACGGTGCCTTCGGTTGCGCCTTGGCTGTCGACTAATTGATAGTCAGCAATGCCTTTGCGGCGTAAATAATCACGCAAAATCACATGGTATTTCGTGGCTATCCGCAGCCGAAACCCGTGGCGGGTGCGAAACTGCGCAGCAATCGCGTCAAAATCATCTAAATTATCGCAATCAACCCAAACTTTGGGCACCGCCAACACCAAATCAGCATGGCCAAAACCCAATGGGGTTATCACCTCAACAACTTGCGCAAAGGCTGGTATTTTTTCATGCACAAGGTCTAGCCCGGTTACGCCAAAATGCACCCGCCCCGCCGCCAATTCACGCGGAATTTCCCCGGCGGAAAGCAGCACAAGCTCCAGCCCGTCTAGCCCATCGACCCGCCCCGCATATTCCCGGCCCGAACCATTGCGCGCAAGGCGAATACCCCGGCTGGCGAACCAGTCAAAACACTGTTCTTGCAATCGTCCTTTTGAAGGCACGGCCAAACGCATGTTCATTGCGCGCCGCCCTTTAGCGCCAAAAGCGCCTCTGGGCGAATAATGCCGCCAATGGCCGGAATGCCTTGCCCCCCACCCAAAACCGCCGTCAGGGCGTCATAGCGGCCACCTTGGGCAATTTGCGGCAGGTCGGGTCGGCTTGGGGCCTGAAATCCAAATACAAAACCATCGTAATATTCCAGCGATGTGCGCCCGAAACTAGCCTCGAATGGCAGGTTTGCGGTGTCCACGCCCGCCTCACGCAGCGCGGTAGCGCGGGCTGAAAAGCGGCGGGCAGCTTTGGCAAGTGCGGGCATATCCGCCACCAGCGCGCCAAGCCGGGGCACGACATCATCCATCATTCCAGCCAGTGCTAAAACCTTATTCAGCACGCCAACCTCAGCAGCCAATAGCGGTGGTTGGTTAGCCTCATCCAGTAAAACGGCGGCACGCGCGGCAATATCGTCTTCATCGCGCAGCCCAATCATTGGGCCCGCCTGCTCCAACACGCTCGCCAGTTCGCCAGCCTGCACAGCCGTCAATAGCGCCGCGCGGTTGTCACTTGGCGCGGGCTTGGCGCTAAACCGATCCAACAAATGCCGAAACCGCGCTGGACGCCATAAATGCCGCATAAGCGCCGCGCGCCGGGCTGGACTTGTTGTCAGCCCTTCTACCGCTGCCCGCAAAATCCCCATATCGCCCGTGGCAGGTTGTACATCAACATCACCCAAAGCGTTGCGCATTAACACAAACAGTTCGGCATCCACCTTGGCGGCATCGCCCCTATCAAATCGTTCAAACCCGACTTGCAAATATTCGTTTGGGCGGTTGGTGCCCGCATCTTGGCGCCGCCAAACCTGCCCATAATACATATAACGCGCGGGCTCTGACCCAGCTTGCATATGCAATTGCACTACTGGCACCGTAAAATCGGGGCGCAGCATCATTTCACCCTGCACTGGATCATGGGTG
>Ga0105054_10006952_pt1 | contig 15580 bp, 11 predicted proteins | sample BON02_FD_78091 | JGI IMG/M metagenome (GOLD analysis project Ga0105054, IMG submission 78091) | Freshwater microbial communities from Lake Bonney liftoff mats and glacier meltwater in Antarctica - BON-02 (megahit assembly) | ecosystem: Environmental > Aquatic > Freshwater > Ice > Glacier...
CCCATCACCGCGCGCGTCTGTCAAATCATTTTCAAGTTCCACGACTCTGTTGACGGCATGCGTCTCATCACGCGTGGATAACCCTCTCTCGCTCTCCAGCTCTGTCTGTCTCTGTTGCACCTCCGTCTCCAGTCGCAGCACTGTATCTTCGAGCGCATCGATCTCTGTCTGTTTCGCCTGCAGTTGGTCATGCATCTTGGTGTGTGCTGCTACAGACTCTCGCAGGGCCAAACGCTCTGCGAGTATCTGCGTCTTCAAATCTTGCTCACGGAAGTTGTTGACTTTGCCTTGCCCCTCCCTTTGAATATCTTTCTGTTTTATTATCTCGCTTTCAGTCTCCTTCTCCTTCTTGACTGCCGCCCTCTCTGTCTCCTTTTCTTTCTCCTGCTCCTCGCGAGTCGCAAAGGCAAGATCTCGCTCATGGAGCTCTTTCTTACAAATCTCCAACTCATCATGCAACGATTTGCTACACTCGCGTGTTAATGCCAACTCGTACGTACACGACACAAGTTCCTTCTCTGCCGCTGCCAATTTCATGCGCACACTCATCTCAGCCGCATTCTCCCCTCGCCGCTGTTGCCCATCCTCAGTCACAGTATCCGACGACACAGCATAGACAAGTGGCTCAGACTCAGAAAGTTGACCACTCCGAGAATCATGGGGCACTGCAACTTGAGAGGTATCGTGTTGCAGCACGGGAGCCATGCGTGCCACATCAGTCATTGTCGCTACCTCAAAAGTCACAACGCCTCTGTCACCTTGCGTCTTGACTGCGGTGTTGGACTCTGTAGTGACAGGCTCTATGTTGGTCAATGTGGCAGCCCCTGCAACCCCTGTGACGGCAATTGTCAGCGAAGTGCCCGCTTCTGCTACCAACACTGCTTCTCTCGCCGCCGCATCCTTCTCTGCCAATACTGCAGGTAGCTCGCGAGTCGCCAGCTCACGTTCGAGAGAAGAGATTTTTATCATGCACGAGTTCATGGTTATTTTGTTTGCCGACTCTGTCTGCTGGAGCTCGACTTTCAGGGAGACAACTTGTTGCAGCAGATGAATGATCTCGTTGCCTTTGGTAGACAGCGCTTCGTTCATCTCCTGTATCTCAATCTCATCAACATCGAGAACGTGAATCGCCTCGTCAAACTCCTCACGACACACATCATAGTTTTGCCGCATCTCCACCAGCTCTAGCTTACACGCTTCGAGTTCGTGCACATTGTCTCCCCCTCCTGTCGACTTGTTGGCCTCCACCGCCAGCAAATCGCGGAGGCGTTGCTGCTCATCAAAGGCAAGTGAGAGATGCTGCTTCATGTCGTGTTCGCGCTCAAAAATCCACCGGGCAGTGCTCTCTCTTTCTTCTTCGAGGAAAGCAATCATAGCAAGCAGCTCTTTGATCTGCAGGTTATCAGCACTGGGGTTAGTACACCCAACAATCTCCTCGTCTTCTGGCACCTTCGTAGTGCGGGGCATTAACGGCTCGTGTGACGCGACGGAATCGATTAACTTGGTAGTTTGAGGAGGTGTGCAAGAAGAGTGCTGACAGGTGAGTTCGTGCGCAAGAACTGCTTCATAGGAATCTTGAAACCCACAATCGAAATCGCAGCCGTAGTACTCGACCACCTCGTCTGTGCTGTCCCCCTTTGGAGCGTCGTCGCCAGCAACGTTCAGACCCTGCATGTAGTCAGCAGCATTGCTGATTGAGTGAGTGACATACTCTTGCAGCTCTCGACGATCCTTGGCAAGCTGCTGCTGCAACGTCTGCAGCTGCCTTCGCATCTCACCTTCGGTTTCCTTGTATGCCTGCTCTCTCCTAGTTGTACCCCCTTCACCCACGCTTTGTCGCAACGCCGTACGCCGATCTTCTTTCTCGCACGATCGCCAGCGCGAAAAACATCCGAGCAGAGAAGCTGTAGCGAAACGGCGAGCGAGCATCCAGCCAAGTTTGTCTTTGAGCACTGCGACTTCGGACTGCTCCCATGCTTTCTCTCTTCGTTGTCTCGTCGCTCGTGCCACATCTCGAACATCATCCAAATGAGTTCCACCTTCTCCAGCCAAAGGTATTGCGTGCAAATTGGCAGAGGTAGACGAAGCGCATAGCGGCTCCTGGGGGCTACGCCGTTCAACTTCATGTCCCACCCCCAGCATTTTTAACTCAACATCTCTCTCCGCATCCCACCAGGTATGTGGTGATGACGAGTCTGGAAAAGAGTGCATTCGCGGCGACGTGAAACACAAGTCCGCAGTCACCTCCAGCTCATCACGCCCACCCTGGTCCTCCTCTCTAGGAACTACGTGGTGCTTGCTCCATTGCGGAGTGATGCGATTTATAACACATGGCGCGTCTTCCATGCCGATTTCGCGTCCGAGAGATTGTCGAGTAGTAGCTCTAGTCAAGAGCTTGTTTTCGCATTCATTCTTGACGCGTTGCTGCTCCTCCTCCCTCCACTCTTGCTTCCGTCGTCGTTTTGCCTCTTTGAGATCACTGGAGACTACTTCCAGTCGCGCCGACAAGACACGGACTTGCAACTCATGCACTTGCTCCCGCTCCTCTCCCTGCTCCACTGCCTCCAGCAAACGCACAACATGTGCGTGCTCAACCTCACTCGATTTCCTCCACTCTTGAGTTTCCTCCTCTTTCAACCGACACGCCTCTTCCAGACTTTCTAGCCGCTGCCGCAAGATTCGAATAGCCAGATTATCACTCTCGTCTCGTCTCCCCCCCTCTGCCAAAGAGTGTTGCAAGCACTCTTTGTCAGATTGAAGTCCTTCAATCTTTGCTGTGAGTACACGCAGCTCTAGACTTGCATTCGTCATTGTTACTTTCTCCTTGTCCTGGAGTGCATTTAGTTCGTCAGTCAGTCTACGAACCTCTTCATCGGCGGCTTGCCTCTCTGTCTCAATCTTTGCCGCTGCAGCCTGCTCCTTGTCAGAATATCGTTTCTGCACAGCAAGTGATTCTTCCAAGAGTGATATGGTGTGCTTCATCTGTAGCTCTGCAGCGTATGATTCTCGTTTGCGGGCCCGAAGGCTTTCACGAAATTCGCTCGTCGTCCGTTCCCACTTTGCCTCTGGAGAAAACCACATTGCACACTTAATTAGTCTCGAAACCCTACCAACCCGCCCCCCTTTGCTTAAAACAAGATTCTGCCTGGAAACACGCGCATACCACTGCAAAATACCCAAAGTATGTCTGCTTACCTGTGGCAACAGTTTTCGTCTTGAGCACTTGAACCTGTGCAACGTAGTAACATAGTACACGCATCTACAATCAGCACGCTCATCATCGTGCGATATCTGCCTACACTCAACTTACGTGTATACACCCATGTTCCGCTGAACGCGGGCACAAATGGTCTGTGCCACAAGAGAACATGCGGTAGCGAAGCTTTCTACCTGTCAATTCCCCTAGCTCTCTCTTTCGGTACAAATCACAATTTCCGTATCTTAATTTCCTCTTGCTTCGGTACAAATTCGAAGATAATTGTTGGCCACATTCGATTCCCGTGAAAATGGGCGCACTCAAGACACACGTTTCGAAGCAACACACACGGACACATTCGTAGACACCATGCACAGATAGAGCACACACAAAAAACCTGCTCGACATACTCAGCGGCCTGACCAGTCAACCTCTGACATTCACAGCTCACGTTGGCCAACGTGTCTGTTAGAAGATTGCGCTCGAGCAAGGCCTCCTCCAACTGTTTCAACGCGTCTTCCAACGCCTTGATCCCCCACTTGCCTTGGTCTGCTTCCTCCTTTTCCACCTCTTGTGTTTCTATTTCCATCCCCGTGTTTGCTGTGTGCCCTACCTCTCGACCAAACAATAACGTGCCTCCCTCCCCTCCTCCATCTTCACAGCTCTTTGATCCTTCCTCTCCTGATCTCGACCCTCCCTCTCTTGGTATCGGCGCCGAAATCGGCGCTCTTTCCAGCATCTGTTTTTGCACTTCAATCACCTCTTCGAGTTGCCTCAGACGCGTAGATGCCGCAAGTAGCTGAGTTCGTGAAAGATCAACTTCGCGGTCCCTTGCCCGTCGCTCGACTCGCACCTCCTCCCGAAAGCTACCCAACACAGTATTGAGCTCCTCCTGAGCACACCGCTCTGCATCGCGCTCCCTCTCCCTCTCTTCGTCTCGTGCCCGCTCCATGTCTTGCCACTGCTCCTGCAACCTTTTGCTCAGTGTTTGGTTCTCAAGATCCTTACACTCATGCTCTGTGGATTGGCGCTTGCGCTCTTCCGTGTGTTGCTTGTGAAGGGAGTCATTGATCTCGGAAAAGGACTGCAACTTTGGGATCAGTTTTTGAGTGTAGACCGACTGCATTTCGCTATGTACATCGCACACCATCTGTGAAAGTGAATCGACCTCCTCCTCCAGCAAAACATACGTTTGCAGATCTACAACGCGAAGCATTTGCCTCTTAATGTCACTTCGACCTGCTTTGTGTATTTGTTGATCCCACATTTCCTCCTCCTCTTCTCCCTCGTTCGCCTGCACATCATCGTGTATCCTTATCACAGACCCAATCGCTGCCAGTGCCGCACACCATCGCGCAAAATTGGAAGCCAGCATCTTGAGATCGACAATTTTCCACTGAAAATTAATGCTCTGCTGCCTGCTCCTCTCCACCATCGCCTTGTCATGCCACTTTTCAAGCACCAACTTGATTGCTTGCAGTCGTCTGCTGCGTGTGATCCGCAAGTGTATTCTCATCAGCTGTACTTTCTTGGCATGCGCACACTTCCACAGCTTCCACGTCAAACACAGAGCTGTGTGCCTCACCCGCTCTGCCACTTTGGCAGAAACATTCGTAAGCCGCGTGCGCGTACTCACTATCTGATGCCACCATACCCAGCATGTAATGAGCACAGAATACGTCGTGCGACAATCTACCCGTCTGGCTGCATTAAGCAGTCGAGCGTTTGTATCGTGTATCTCAATCCACCGCCCCAACATCCTCCGAAGGATCGACCGTCTGACGCGTGACGTCACTCGAGTAGCACCGCACAATAGTGTCGCCTTTGTATGATATATCTCACGCCAACTCGCCCACATCTTCCTCACCCTTGTCCACTTGCGAGCCATGGCAAACGCAGCAGTAGCAGTCATTTGTCGTTGCTCACACCAAGACTCACGCGCATGCTGATACCATGTCAGTAGTAGCGAGCGCTTTGTTTTGTGGGAGCGCAGCCACAATGCCGCTGTTGCATTCTGCACGTGAGCTTGCTGCATGTGAATGTAGGAGCGAAGATACCAGTGTTGCAGCACGCGTTGAAACAATCGCCGCTGCCGGATCTCGACAAAAGAAGTCAGCAATATTTTGGCCTGCAAATGTGTGGTTTGAGCTCGCATTTGCATCTCATCTCTTTTTTTGGCGGTTTCTTGTGTGTGCATTTGTCTCCCTTTCTCCTTCTCATCTTCATGTCGTGATCCCTTCTCCACATCTTCCTCCTTCTCTGTTTGCTGAACGATGATTTCCTGCAGTTTCACTTCCCGCAATGCCTCCCTCTGCTCACATCTCTCTGCCTCTCTTTTCTCCTCCTCCTTTTGGTCCACGCCCTCTCTCTGATCCAAAGCTTGCAACGACGATGGCGACGCGCGATCTTTCCGCCAAACGTTGACGGCGCAGACAGCAGCAGTATATCGGCCCATCCTTAGGGCTGACGCCGCATCAAGCGCCTGTCGCTTGAGCTCTCGCGCGACATCCAAAGCTGCTCTACCAGTTGAGCACACGTCAGCCTCGAGCCCGATCTGCAGGATTATAGAGCCCGGTCGAATTCCCAAAATGTGCATCTTTTCGGGCTGCGACCCCATGCCCTCGAGGGCCCTCGACACTTGCAATGCCACTTCGTCTTTGAAGTCTTGCTCTCCGTGCTCTGAAGTGGTGTCTATGATGTCTGGCAGATGCAGATCGAGCACAAGCTCCACCATGACATCAAGGTCGCGAGGCGCTTCGCGACGTGGCAATTGTGGGGTCGACATAATGGGGTCGACAGCAGACGTGAAAGATTCCCGACAGATTTGAGTGTTCAAACTGCACTGCTTTTCGTGCAGAGAAACCGCCTCGTAATCGCCCTTGAAGCCACAATCCCACTCGCACCCCCATTGTGGCGGCTCTGTCTCAGGAGCGGGGATTCCAGAATGCCCGTGCACTGCTGCAGATGCCCCATCGCTGCCAACGGGCAGCGGCTTTGAGACACACTCTGGAGTCCTGGGCCATGTCATCACCGGCCTCCGAGACTGTGCAACAGGAGTATGTGGAGAAAAAGGAGCGTGCTGAGAAAGGGTACTCGTGACAGTAGGTAGGGGCTGCCTTGGACGTGCTAGAGGGGGTGTTCTAACCAAGACTACCCCCAAGGGCTCTGGCCGTCCTACCCCGACTTGTGCTCCTCCTCCTTCTATTTCTAGAGAAATCGATGGCACAGAAGGCAGAGCGGTCAGGTTGACGCAGTCGAGAGATGGCCGGGACGCTGCAGATGGTGACGGTTGCAACGCATGGAAGGCTGTCTTTTGTGCAGCCGTAGCAGCTGTTTGAACTTGCACAGTTGCGACGTGTTGACTTAACATCTGCTCGGTGCGCAGTCCTTCGAGCTGCATCGTGGCATCGCTCACGGCCTCGAGGAGATCCTCGAGCAGCGAAAGAATGTGTCCTATTTCTAAAGCCCCTCCAGAACGAAGGGAGTGTAACTCGCATTCAAGCGCAGAGGCCAAAAGCAGGCTATGTGCCTGAGTTTCCTGCTCTTTTTTCTTGGCGTCATGCAACTCCGTCTGAAGCGTGCGCATCTGGTAATGCAGAGACTGCTCATCCTCATCATTTTGTCTCGTACTTGAAATTTTCGTCTGTGCTTTGGCGAGCGCTACTTCGAAATATTTGGATTTTTTGGCCCACGCATCCCCTATTTCAAAACACAAGGACGTGACCTCTTCAACCTTGGCATCCATCACAGAGAGTCGTTCAAGGTTGTGGTCCTGTTGCGCGTGCATCTGAGCATTCACAGTGTCCCGAGATATTTCAAGATGCACCGACAGTTTTTCTCGACAGTCAGAGTGTGCTTGTTGAACGACACGGAGCTCCTCTTCCTTCAACATGAGCATCTCCTCTGATTTTTGCGCGTTGTTATAAAGATCGTTTTCGCATTGTTCAAGCAAATGTTGAGTCTCGGCGAGACTTTTCTGCGTGCCAACAACTGCATTTTCGGTATTCTCAAGGAGACCCCGTGCTTCGTGCCATGCAGACTGCAAATCTTGAAGGGTTGTATTCAATGCATCTCGCTCAGCACACACCATATCACGCTCTGCAGCGAGCTCTATCATCTGCCTTGTGATTTCATTCAGCTCATTTTTGAACTCTTGTTTCAACGAGGTTCGTTCTATTTCAACCTCGGAAAGTACTTTATCAGCAACCACCTTCTGTGCATCCGATTGGTGCTTGCATGCTGCCAGTTGTGCCTTGCATGCTGCTAGATCCTCATTGCTGCAAATGAGGGCCGTTGCTGAGTCATACAAATCTCGACGATTTTCATCCAAGAGCGTCTGCTCGTCGCTAAGCTCGTTTTGAATATGTGACCGATCTTGCACTGCTGTGCTTAGGTCTTCTCTGCACCTGCCGAATGGGAATACATGCAGAAAGATAAGGGAAATACTGGCAATGCAGGAATACGATACTCTTAGCAGCGCAACTCAAAGTTGCAGATGTTGGGCAAGTGCATGTGAGGAATATAAATGGCAGAGTGCAAAAGTTTGATATTCATTACTAGCACAACCTGACGTTTGCAAGGATCTATTCAGTGTTTTGATATCCAAGTGTTTGAGTTTTAGACACGAAAGTATAGTATGCACACCTTGTCAATGCTTGAAACGATCCATCCCTGGCAATGTTGGACTCATTCAACTGCCCTTCCATCGACACATGCTCACTCGTCAGATTCTCTGCAAACGCGAGGGCTTGTGCGAGTCTGATTTCGAGATCGAGCGTCAGCTGGACGTGCTGTGCTCTCTCCATTTCGGCATTGTTACTCTGAGATCGCAGTTTTCCGTCATCGTCACGCACATTATTACACACTGCCAATGCGTGCTCTGCTTGTTTTAGCGCTGCCCTGCTCTCCCTTAACTCCGCGTCTTTTGCCGACATTTGCTGCACATGACATGTTGTTAGCTGTTGTATACATCTATACTCACATGAATTCGGAAGCATATTTGTATCTGTACACGATACAAAACGACTGCGTGTCGTGTGTCGTATACAAAAACATACACACCACGCGAATATCACATGCAATTAGAGTGGGATAGAATGTTTTTCATACCTCGATAAGCAAGAGCTGACGGTCATGTTTCAGCTCAGACGCATCCATGGCAAGCGCCTTCTTCGTGTTTTCAAGTTCTTCAACACACGTTGCCAGTTCTTTTTTTAGAATCTCCGTTTCCTGAAATTTCTCCTCTGTAACCGTGCTGAGCTGTGCCTTCAGATCGTGCTCTCGTGCTGTTGCGTGTTGCACGAACGCAATTGCAAACTCTGCGTCTGTTTTCAGATTCCTTAACTCTCCTGCGATTCTTTCCAGCTCTGTCACGCTTTCTGAGCTCGGTTTCACCTTTAGTTCATTTGAATGAACTATGCCCAGGCTAACGTGCACAACATGAGCTTCCTCGAGTTCGGAGAGACACTTTTTGAGATGAGCGATCTCGGCGTCTTTGCTCATGAACGACAATGCTTCGGAGAACGGTTGCACGGCAACAGATTGATCACGAAAATTGAGGCATTTGGAAGGTCGTGGATTGAGGATGGCGCTGGACAAATCCTTTTTGTCTTCAACAATGTCAGTATTCTTGTTGTCGTTGCTAGATTCGACTTGTGACGGAACAAATGACAAAAGGGCTCCTCGAACAGCTCGCGCTCGGTGCAGCTGCTGCTGGGTACGCGGTGTGGCCGTTGAAAGAGCTCCAGCAACAGTACCTGACACCTCCTTTATATCATGCACATTTTCCAGAGACACGAACTCGCGAGTCGAGCCATCCAAATTGCGAAATTTCGCATCCAGATCATCCAATATTTGCGTATCCAACATTTGTATTGACCCACTGTCTGAATTATGCACATGTATCAACCCAGTAGAATCGAGGGTTTCTGAAAATGAATTTTCCACAGAGGAAATACCCGCAACTAGTGCACCTGCAGGATTTTGGTCGTCGCCAACCAAAACGGTCTCGCTCAAGGTCAACGCAACGTTTTTGTGTGTAGTATTGATGATATCTGTAACAGCCTTCAGCTCAAATCCACTCGCAGCAACACTATGCTGACACATGTCAATCTCGCCATTTTTCGCTGCAATTTCATCCTTGTTGTTGACCAATGATTCTCGCTGCAATTCTGACTCATTGTCAATCAGTGTCATTTGAATAATATGTGCCTCGAGCTGGAGAGCAGCAATCTCTTGATTTTTCGCCGTGACTTCATTCTGCACTGTTGCAAGTGCTCTGTTCACGTCTACTATCTCTTCTTTGAGAGCACCAAGCTCGTCCTTGTCTCTCTGACGTTCTGTCGCTCCTTCTCGATTGCTTGCAGCTGCTTTGTCGCCGATTTCTGTCAGCGTGCTGCAAGTTGCTGCAGTAGTCGTATCCAGAAATTCAAGCAAGTCCTCTAGTTGAATCTGAGCATGCGCATTTTCACAACCAGTGTTTGCTGAAATGTCCATTTGCACACGTAGCTGTTCGTGCATATGAGAAGCGTCTCTGCAGATAGCTGCCAATGATTGATGTGCTGCGTGCAGTCCGATTTCAATTAGCTCTCTTTCTTGCCCGGTTGCCATCGCCACGATCTTCTGCTGTTGCGCAACTGACGTTGCAGTATCCACCGCGGACTGTTGCAACGCGCAAATACGCTCATCGTTTCGAGTGTTTTTGTCCACCATCGTTTCGAGTGTTGTTGCCAATAAGGTTTCGAGTTGAAATGCATGATGTGCGCACGCACTATCAACAAGCTGTTGCGCGTCTGACACAGCTTGTGTAATCTCATCGACTTGTTGGCATGTGCGTGTTTGCTGCTGATCGTGTGCACGTAGGCGTTCCATCTCCATTTCAGTCTGTAGTTGGACTTGGTGCTGTCTCCCCTTTTCTCTCTCTTGCTCGTGGTCGTGCATACGTACCTGCATAAATTCGCCACAAGATATTAGTAATTTTCATCCACCCACCCACCCACTCACCCACCCACTCACCCACATATCCATCAACCCACCCATTCACCCACCCATTCACCCACCTACCAACAAACACACGCGCGAACACGCACACGCATGCACACGCACACACACGCACACACGCACGCGTACGCTTTTACACACATATATCTATTCATATGTTCACATGTGTACTCATGCATACACACATACAATCTGTAGCATGCGCACACATGCACGCACATACACAGGCGCAGCCAACGCGTGCGCGCGCGCACACACACATCTTGCCTGCTCTCGCACCACATCCATTTCACGCTGCTGCGCCCATGCCTCTCTCTCAATCACTCTCTCATTGAACGCAGCCTTCAATGCAGATTCCACCAGCTTGATTTCGCGTTTCAAGAATGAGTTTTCCTCTTCTGTCTCAGCCAACTCCCTCCCCAACATATCTGCACACACCCGCATGACATGTTGCTGCTCTTGTTCATCCTCCCGCTCTCTCTCTCGCAACATCTTCTCAACCTCTCTTGCCTCTGCCCGTGCTGCTTTCTCTCTCTCTCTCTCTCTCTCGCCTGCCTCTGCCGAAGCACCCACAGCATCCAATTCTTCCTGACGTTGTTCCCTCTCCTCCTCCCACTCTTTCTCCCTCTGTGACTCTCTATCTTCCCTCTCCCTTTGTCGGTCCACGAGTGCAATCTTTGACAATTCAATGTCCTTGTGAATTTGTTGTTCTTCGTCTTTTAAATCCTTTTCAAGCATCTGTGATACATGTACATATATGGTATGCATCTGTCAGTGCATGCGCACTCAAGGTGCGTGTGTGATCAAGCATGCACTCATCGCGCAAATATGTTGGTGTGCAGATATGCTCGTGTACCCGCAAAGCTTCAATCATTATCATGGCTTCTCTTGACCTCCTTCGTTCTCTCTCCATTTCTCTCGCCTTTTCGTTCTCCCCTTGTTCCTGAATTGCTACAATCTTCGCCTGAAGCTCCTTGGTATACTCTGTCAGCACTGCCACTTCAACACCCTGTTGTGTGCACACGTCAAGAGTGTCACAGAACATACCCTGGATATAAACATGCAATTGCGATATACATATAGATAAGAGGGGGTGTGGACTCGTGTCAGAAACCACGAGCGAGAGTGAACGACCTGCTGATAGAGAGAATCTGATAAATCCAGCGACTCCAAACGATTCTCGTAAAGTTTCTGCACAAGCTCCTCCTCTGCATTTTTTGAAATCTCTAAATCCTGCCGTGCCAACTCCCGTGTCCATTCTTCTGCAACCTGTGTGGGATACAATGATAAACGATTCGATTCAGATTCGTGGGCATATTCATTTATGCGCCCATATCATAAACATGAATATGAATGAGTCCTGGTGAGATTACTACAAAGCAGCAGCATCAGAAGTGGTTGGAACAAACACGACTACCTGTCCATCCTTCTCTGCAGCATGTAGTGCCTGCCGCTCGCGCGCACGTGCGTCTTCCACCACAAATATTGAAGCGTGCAACTGACCATCTAGAGAGTGAACATTTTGCTCAACTTTCTCCAAAATCGCGGAGAAAGCTCCAGAGACAGTCTGTCTCTGGTGCACCTGCTCTCTCTTTTGCTGCCTCTGGACGTTTGTTTTCGTTTCTTCCGAATGTCGGCAAGATTGGTCGTCAGTATTTGGTGGTTGTGTTGCATGGATGAGGGTTCATATTCAATGGCAAGGCTTATATACTTATGTATATTTACGTGTGCGTTTATATGTACATATTCACGCGTGGGTGTTTACATCTATACACACTAGTATGTGCACACATATGTTCACCTCAATTGCATGTAGCATGCGTAGATGGGCGTTTTAGAATGCATGAATACACAAAGTACTTTATGTCTACCTGATAATTGACAGGCAGCGTAGATGTGTCGGTCCAGATGTTCGACGGTAGCACACAATTCGAGCAGAGCACCTTCGAAAAATGATTGATGCCGCTGTAATAGAGATCCAAACAGTCGTCAAACCACAACAATAATTCACAATTCATGACAATCAGGCATACAAGTATAATGTGTGTCTTCGGATGTGAATGTAGGGGTGTGAATATACCTGCTGAGACATAAAGACAGTCATGGCGTTGCTTTCCACTACTCTTAATGCTCTAGTCTGATCCGCGATCACTTTCTTCTGCTCTGCAGCCTGATTTGTGAGCGCGTTGATTTGCCCCTCCATCTTGATAATCATAATCCGACTTCGTTCTACGCATCCTTCGCTCTCGGCAAACCTCTGTGCATCTTTGACACTAACATATTCTCGGGCGATCGCGTGTTGACTTTCCCTCTCTTTCGCCGCGTGCGCTAAGCTGAAGGTAGCCTCCATTTGATCAGATATCGACTCTGTTAACGGTTCCAAAAACTCGCATATTGCCAAGTAGACATCATTTTCTTGTGTCTCTCTCTCTACTCGTTGTTTGCTCTCACTCTCTCGCGCTCTCACTCTCTCGCTGTCCCACTCTTTCTCTCGCCCAGCCAGCCACTCCTGTCTATCATCTTCCGCACGCTGTTTCTCAACATCTTGTGCTTGTGCCAGCTCCTCCTGCACCTCGATCTCTCGCCTTTTCTCTTCAACCCGCTCCCCTTCTTTCTGCTCCACCAGCCGACTGTTTATTTTGCCATTCGAAGTAATCAGTATTTTTGAATCGACAGGTCTTCCAAGCATTATGGCACTCAAACACAAGAACAATTCGTACCTCATTTCCCAAACACGACGCTGTTCTTCAAGCAAATTGGTACCCATGAATGCCGTTGTACTTTCCTGTGAGTCGCACATTAGGTCAAACTGCTTATCGCATGTCTTTACTTCCGGAATGCTGCGCTTGAATGGGTTTTGGTGTGTGCACATCTTAAAGAGCATGTCTGTATTTTCGTATCGAAAAGTGGGGTTCAAAGGACTCGGGTAATGCTGTGTTAGGAAGATGCTCTTGAGGCACTTCAGAATCTGGAGCTTGCTGGAATCAAGACGACAGCTCATGACTGGAATATATACAAAAACATATGTGTATGTATACATATACATGTATAAATATATATACATGTATATATACATATACAATGTCTGCATATATACGAGCATACCAGCTTTGCTATGTGTGAGCACATGTCTTCAAGTGCATCTTCGGTTTGTCTTTTTACTGTGTCCGTGTCTCGCACTTCCTCCTCGAGGGCGTGCGACACTTCCCACCTGATGATATACATATATACAAGTACATATTCAGATATACATATATGCGAATTTAATTTTATACACGCACACACACACGTGCACACACACACACACACACACACACACACACACAAACACACACAAGCACACACATGCACACTCATACAATCATATAAACACGCACGCATGCACACGCGCACGTACACACAGATATACAAACACGTACTCATGCACGCACGCACAAAACACGCATGCACCCACATACAACCACGTGTGCACGCACACACACGCACACGCACACGCACACACGCACGCAAACACACACACACATTCGTAATGTCTGTCATTCGTATGGACTACAGGCATGGGTACATGTGTAGATGTACAAATGTCGTACACATGTATGAATTTGCGTAGGTATACATGTATACATACTGGTGTATCCGTGTATGCGAGAATTACATACACAACTGTTTCGCGATTTCATGACAAGCAGCAGCAGTAAATCATCACGTTCCACTCAAGAACAAATATGTGATCATGTTCACGCAAATCCCAACATGTCAAAACTCACCATCTCCTAGTCATTTCTTCCAACATTTCTCCGCCCCCCTCTTCCAAGCCCTTCCTTTCTCGTTCGCGATCTTGAGCTATTTGTATTGCCATCTCCATCTAACGTCGTCATGTATTCAAGTATATCAGTATGCAGTATGCACAGCAACACACCAGAAGAGAAGCACTTGTGGGTAGCAGTACCCATCCCATCACCCACTCCCACGTGCGCAAGCGCATTTTTTTTTTAAAAAAAGAGCCCATACTTAAAAAAAAAAAACCTGTGCATCTAACCACTCGACTTTTTCAGCCAATTCGTGCGCAAACAATTTGCTTGCTCTCTCAGCATCCTCTTCTGCCTGGTGTTCCAAATCTCGAGTCTGACGCTCGCTCTTCTGCGCGCTCTCGAGCTCGGCCCCGCGAGCATTGTTCAAGCCAATCGATTCATTCAGTTGAGCCTCCACCGACTGAGTCACCAACAGCATTTGATCGAGCATAAGTGTTGCCTGTTGCGAATGCACGCATCAGAACACTCCAAATATTCGCAAGCGCTGGAAGTTGGATAAATGTTTATCCAACTTCCAGCGCTTAAATGTGTGTGTATACTCACCTTTGCGACGTCACTCATTAATATCTTAATCGGCTGATGTCACATGTATATGCACCTCGAGATCGCAAGCGGTAGCAGATAGATAGCACGAAAGGTACATGACATAAAAAGTAAAAAAAAAAACAGATAACACTTGAGCCACGCGCACATGCACCTCGAGGTCGCTGCCGGCAGCAGATAGATTGCACATGAGGTACGAAACATAGAAAGTCAAAAAAAAAAAGGAAAAACACCTCTTGAGCCGCGCGCATATGCACCTCGAGATCGCCAGCAGCGGCAGATAGATTGCACGTGAGGTATGAAACATAGGAAGTCAACTCAAACTCATTCGCCTCTTCTTGCGCACGCCGCTGTCGTGTTGTCTCTCTTTCTTCCATTAGAATCATAGCGAGATGCGAATCGAGGTGCGCCATTTTGACCTACAGACAAAGTAAAGCAATACGAAAGATAGAGATTAAATGTAAGTGGTTAGGCCAGAGGAAAACAAATCAAATAGAGATTCAAATGTTGGAATCTATTTTTCCATTGAAAATGCATTGAAAATAGAGATGAGAACACGAATGGACCAAAAATACTGAAGAGAAAAAAAGAAATCAAAACATAAGTGGTTGACTGTGAAAGGATACGACTGTCATTTGGGGCAGCCCAAAAAAAGAGGAGAAGGAAAAAGTGTGTTGTATGTTTCAATCTGCAACACTATCACACTCTGCAATACATTGCAACTATGTGGAAAACCTTGAATTGGACTTTGCTTTGGGCAGTTGAGTGTCAGTGCGACACACACAAATCCACACGTACATGCACGTACACATATATATGTCTGTGTGTGCATGTATGTGTGTGTACGTGTGTGTGTGCATTTGTGCGCGCACACGTGTGCGTGTGAGAGAGTGTCGTGCGTGTGTTTGTGCGTGTGAGTGTGTACGTGCGTGTGTGTGTGCATGATACACATACACAAACGCACACACGTGTGTACACGCACACACACGTGTGTACACGCACACACATACACGCACATGCACACGCACCC
>Ga0105054_10006957_pt1 | contig 15573 bp, 7 predicted proteins | sample BON02_FD_78091 | JGI IMG/M metagenome (GOLD analysis project Ga0105054, IMG submission 78091) | Freshwater microbial communities from Lake Bonney liftoff mats and glacier meltwater in Antarctica - BON-02 (megahit assembly) | ecosystem: Environmental > Aquatic > Freshwater > Ice > Glacier...
GGAGGAGCCGAGGCTAAGCGCAAACGGCACATTGACGTTCAAGCTGATCCCTGAGGGCTATGGCAACGTGACGTTGAGCGTGACGCTCAAAGATGATGGTGGAACAGAGCGCGGGGGAGTCGATACATCGGTTATACAATTCCTTTCGCTCATGGTTGTTCCTGTGAATCAACCGCCTTCATTTAATCTCCCCAATACTCATGTCGTTACAACAGAAGATTCTGGTCTCAATCACGTCAGCCAGTTCGCTGATAGTATTTCAAGAGGAAATTTCTTCGAAGACGCTGTGCAGGTGCATTCCTTCCAAGTGGACGTGAGTAGAGTTGATCAAGATGTCTTTGTGAATCGATCCGTCTTCATCTCACTAGACGGCGTGCTGAATTTCCAGACTTTGCGGGATGCATTTGGTAACACAACATTCAATGTGACTCTAATCGATAATGGACGCGATGGCGGAAATGGTTTGTGTTCTGAGTATTGCTCTGATGCTACTAGCTCTGAGCGTTCAAATGTAATGCAGATTGTCATTGAAGTGCTCTCCGTCAACGACAAGCCTACATTTGTTCTTCCAGTACGGCACATCCTACTTTTGGAAGAGTTTGAGGACGATCCAGCTCTCAGATACTTTTACAACTTCAGCCAGCACATGAGTAGTGGTCCTGCAAATGAAATCGCACAGACATTCTCATTTTCCGTTCATCCCGCATCAGCACAAATTCCCTCGCACGGGATCGTGAGCTTTAATTCAAGCACTGATTTGAGTGTACTGTATGTAGAAGGTGCAGAAGGTCAATTATTTGCACCCGGATATTTTGTCAACTTGACCTCTAATGGTACATTGTCAGTTTTGCTGGCCAAGTTTAGGCACGGGACAGTCAACTTTACTGTCACATTAGCAGATGATGGTAGCACAGCCAACAATGGAAAGAGCCTCTCTGACGCAATCGTTTTCCAATTGGAAGTGATACCGGTAAATTCTCGCCCGCTTTTCCATGTTCCAATTTCTTCCTTGGTCTTCAATGAAACGCGTAAACCTCACGTCTACCGAGCAGAACACGCTCTTGAGGGTCTCTGGCCAGGTGGCTGGAAAGAAGAACGTGATCAGCTCCTCAGTTTTTCCATTACACAAAACTATGGTGCTGTTGGTCTTGGCTTTCTGAGTGTTTCTTGCACTCAAAAGGTTGTCAGAGGCGAGAGAGGTTGTTCTTCAGGGAGTGCTTCTCTGGACTTTCAGACTATGGATAGTCGCTTTGGAGAAGCCCGCTACACGTTGAAAATAGTTGACAACGGAGGGACAGAGTTTGAAGGCATTGACTCGAGTATGCAAGAGATCTATGTATCAGTTCAACCGATCAATGATCCGCCTTCCTTCCGGTTGTCTACGACAGAACTGCAAGTCTATGAAGATTCTTCCTGCATCATGGATATCCCAACCGACGAGAAATTCACAGGACGCGTGAGCGAAGAAATGTGTGATTACAACACACAAAATTATCGTCATGTCATTGGGCAATTTGCTAGAGCGATTTCGCTTGGTCCTTGGGAAAATGGACAGCAGGATTGCTATCCTATTGTGTGCAATTCGACTGGAACAGATTGTGTTGCCATTTCTTCCGTGTCTGGGTGCGAAACCCAAACAGGCACATTTACAGTATTGCCGATCGATGTTCATAAGGCAAACCAGATTTTTCAAAGCATGCCCACGATCAGCTTTAATGGGACGATTATGTTTGAAATTAAACACGATTCGCACGGAACAGCCTCGTTTAATGTAACACTCTCCGACTCTGGCGGTTCCGAGACAATGGGTGAATTCCTGCTGACGGTGCTTTCTGTGAACGATGTCCCGGAATTTGATATTCTGCGGAACCTCACATTGTATGAAGGGGATGGATTTACTGAAAGGAATCTCGTTACTGCGATCAACACGGGCAGCAACGAGGAGAATGATGGCCAATTGTTGACGTTTGTCATTCAGATGACGAATGCAGAGAGATCACTGTTTGTGCCTGGATCCAATCCAGGTATTAATGCTTCAAATGGCCGACTGTACCTCTCACTGGCAGAAGAATCTTTTGGATCAGCTCGTTTGCAAGTGATGTTGAAGGACGATGGTGGTGAAGAATTGGGTGGCATAAGCCAAAGCCAAAGACAGGAGCTCATACTGAAAGTGTGCCCTGTCAACGACGCTCCTACTTTTGATCTTAAAGACCGCGTTGAAGTTCTTGAAAATGCAGGCTACCAAGTTCTGACACGCACTGCAACTTCTATCAAACTTGGGCCACAGAATGAAGCATGTATGCAAGAAAACGATTATTGTGAAGTGCAGTCATTGACTTTTACCGTCACCGATTTGACAAACCCCAGTCTTTTCATCAGAGCGCCTGGATTTTCGCCAGAAGGTGTTCTTACATTCACCTCAGCACCCCATGCTTCTGGCACGTCCGTGGTATCTGTATACGCAAAAGATAATGGTCGGTCTAAGGTGCGAACAGGATGTGAATATCGTGGTGTAGATTCATCGGGGACGATAGATTTGCTCATCGTTGTTGTTCCAGTCAATGATCCACCGACCTTCACATTGCCATGGCAGATTTCTTGTGATACGATGGCCAAGGTCGCCCGATGCAGCTGTAACACCCAGGGAGGAATGAGTGAATCATGTAAGCCTAAAGAGGATATCTCAACTATTTCCATTCTGCAGACATCAGGAGCTGTACACGTCCAAAATTTTGCCTCACATATTAGTCCCGCTGTTGGGTTACTTTCTGGATCTGTGTCTTTCTTCGAACCTCTGCCCAATGAAAATGATTGTGCAGCCAGTGATTACGGACTTAATTGCAAGGAAAAGCCTCACATGCACTTTGAGGGACCGAACCCAGATCCTGTTACAGGTTCAGTTGCATTTGAGTACGCCATTTCGAACGTGAGATATCCACAAGCCCAGCATCAAGCGCGACATATCTATTCTGTGGATTTTGAAACCGACACAGTGTCAATATTCGAAAACACGAGCCAGGCCATGGTGCAGTTACTCGATCGAAGAGGTGATGGTGAAGAACGGTTGCGTTTTACTGGGTTTTCTGCATACCCAAGCTTCAACAGCGCGCCGAAACAGGTTTCAGCTGCTGCCGTGTCTGGCTTGGAATCTTTCAAGATTGACGGTCGTTACTTTGTGGCTTCGGCATCAGGAGGGTTGAGCTTACCAGAATATGTCCTGCAAGAAGCAGATGTTTGTGAAAATGAGCTTGAGACGTATGCACCGTGTGATGCTGCAAGGCAAGTCGTTAGTTCAGCAATAGGGTCATGGAACTTTGCATCTTCCAGCAGCAAAGGAGACATGTTCATCAACGGTCTCAGTGGTGAAAAAGAAAGCACATGCTCAGCAGGCGTGTGCAGTTTTTCGCGTCCTAGACGGCAAGATGCAGATTGTCAAGAGTCGTACCCAATTACCATCCGGAGTGCTACCGTCCGTGACAGCTCTAACAAGTTGGGTGCGGCCATACTGACAGGCCCGGAGTGCAACCAGGATTCAGCTAAGGACTGGGACAGACCGGAAGATGAGACTCTTTCAGTCTCCACGTTTCTCATGAATAATGGGCTCGTTGAAGCAATGCAGTTCGACGGTGTTTTGAACAGGGGACTACTTGTCGCCGACGACTTAAAAAGATTGTTGCATAACTTGCCCCGGAATGCTGTATCACTCGAGATATGGTTTGCGGTTACAAATGATGATGTTCCTTTCGGAGGATTGGTGTCACTGTTGCAGGAGGCTGGTACTTGCAGTCGCGGCTGGGGTCTCGGATATGGTCGCGTGCAAGGAAATATGTATTTCCTTCAATTTAACATTGCAGTTGCGGGCAATGCTGATCTCGATGAGAAACTTCGGAGAGTAAGCACCCAGACATCGTTTGAGTTAGGAACATGGCTGCACGTTGTTGCGACATATGATGGAGAGGAGGTGCGACTATACTTAGATTCGTTGCTGATGGCCTCAAGTCAGGCTTGTTCAACCCCACCGTGTGGTGACATACTGTATCCCATTTCCACTGAATTCATGCAATGCAGCACACCAACAAAGTTTAACATTGGAACGTATGAAAATGTTGCAACTGGTCAAAAATATCCACATGTTGGTTCTATCAAGAGTGTCCGTATCTTTGATAGACCGCTTGAAAGCATCGAAATCAGCAATCTGTTCAACACATATGCACAAGAACTGAAAGCATCCTCAATTTCACTTGCTGAGCATTGGGTGAAACAAACGACCTATGGTGATCCTGTAAAGACTGAGGTTTCACCAGATACGACTCACTCATTGGCGAGAGATGACACCAATGTTCTCAAGATTCGAGGCCGTTTTGAGGTTGCAATTTCCTACAGGTGCACGTTTCGTCACCGTCACGTGCACTCAGTTTCAACCAATGGCACGCTAGATAGCTGCCTTGAGATGAGTTGCAATAGTCTCGCCTGTACAATTCCCTTCTGGAAGCATGGATTCAAGGGTGCTGTTCTTGGGGTTCAGAGGTGGGATCCAATGGTTGGGAGATGGTCAGCTTTATGGGAACGAGTATGTATTAGTGCGCACTGTGGCTTTGTCCCAGCACAGCTGCGAAACGACAGCTGGTGGACATTTGGCAGCAAACGTTTGTTACACCCACGCATGGAGGGCACCAAGAGCATCCACCGTTTCAGAATTGAATCGCACCTTTTTGAATTCGACCATTCGACCGAAAATTTGAACGAGATATCCTCTGCGTTCCAAGAAAACATAACCACATCAGGCGACGGAAGTAACTTCCTCGTTGCGTCTAAGATTTCAGGAGCTATTTCCTTTACTTCTTTCCAATCAGGCTCTTCCCAATTTTTGATAGCTGCAAATTTTTGGGACGGAGTCGAAACAACAGCATCTTCAGTCATATTTAGATTGCGTTCAAATCCAGCATCTGCCGAAAGTATTCAAACTGTCTCTAGCGCACGAGGAGCTCGCAAATGGCAATACTTTGCAGTTGAAAGCTGCCAGTTTCTGGCTGTTGCCTCCTTCGTGGACGGTCTAACGATATTCCACTGGCATCCCGATGATCTGTCCCCTGTTGATGAGAATAGTCGAATGAGCTTTACAAGGTCTGCGGGAGCCTCTGCACTCAAGTACTTCATGCTTGCTGGTAAAGTTTATCTCGTAGTATCTCGCTTTTTTGGATCGGGATCATATGCACTCGACTCCCATATCTACCAAGTCGAATTGACAGACCGAGCCCCTTGTGCTGTTTCAGTTTCAGAAGTTCAGCAAATACACACCGTTGGCGCACATGACGTGGAATACATGATGATAGACGGCACACATTATCTTGCGTTTGCATCCAATTTTCTGGATGAACCTCTGAGGCTTTTTGGGTGGGGACCAAACACTAGTCATACGTATTCGTGGGGACAAGGATCCTTGACACCTTTTTTCAAACTGGCCCAGTCAGTGCAAACAAAGAGAGTGTTGTCACTTCAACACCTTGGAATTGCCCCGCATTTCCTAATAGTAACACAAGAGCAAGACGAAATGATTATGTTTAGATGGAACGGATCCATGTTCCTGGGGCTCTTAAATGAAAACACACTTACGAAAGACTCCGCAGGTGGGCAGCAATTCCAAGGTATCAAGTCCCAGGCCACCACTTCTTTTACTGTAACTGGAGACAACACAACATACTTGTTGGTGGGAGTCCAGATGAATGAGCAGCCAACCTCAAGCAAATGTCTTTTTTGGCGGGAACGTAAAGAAATTTTGCCACGAATTCTGAATGGCCCGACTTCTATCATCATCAGTCCGGATGGACAAGTTATTTATGTATCTTCGTTGCACTCTCGGTCGATAGCCGGATTCCACAGGAACAATGTCACTGGAGGTCTTGTGTACAACCCGGAAGCAAGCTCCTTTGGACCTTGGGGTTCCATTCGTATGATCCAAAACATGGTTATGAGCCTTGACGGCAACGACGTGTATGCGACTGCATATGCAGATAATTCTGTCATAGTTTTTGGAAGAAACGCCGGTGGAAGTTTGTACATACGCCAAATCATTTCAGACGGCATGAGCTCTCAGCAGTTGATTGTTGATGGCTTGATTGGGGCTTATAGCTTGTCCCTCAGTCTTTCAGGTGAAAGTCTGTATGTCGGCAGCTTGGAAGATCGAGCTGTAGTTCTTTTTGAGCGACAAGAGAATGGGCTTCTCCTGTATATCGACCGAATCAAAGAAGGAGAACAATTGTTTAGCTCGTTTCGGAGGGATACTGACGAGAGTATCTGGCAAATTAATTCGTCTGACTACCCGTCCGACGAATACGAGAACTTATGGAGCAAGACCCCTTTTCGGCTAGGAGGCAATGCGTTCAATCGCCCGTGGACTTTCACTGCGCAAGATTTGGCGACATTTTCCATTGATGGCGTGTTGTACATGGTGGTTGCTGCCAGTGACGTCGATGCTTATTCCGAGGGAATGGTTTCGATTTACAACTGGAATGGAAAAGGATTCTCTCTCCTGCAAGAGTTGCTATCTGAGACGGGAGCTGCTGCAGTCAAGTACTTCTCGCGAGCAACCACATATCATTTCATCGTAGTTGGAAATGGCTTTAAAGCAAAGGACATAGGCACAACAATGAAAGTATTTCAATGGGATCCTAATTCTCATCGCTTTGTGTTCGATCACGTTCTGCCTGCTCCTCAAACCCTCAACAACCGGTCCCCCTTTGCAAGTTCTTTCGAATATTTCACAATAGGCTCTGGGGAGAGTGCAATTAACTTTTTGGCGGTAGCTTGTCTATGGAATGGTGAAACCACGAGCATTCCTTCGATGATATACAGGTGGAATCCTGCTGGAAGCCGCGTCATTGATAACGGTAGAAGGTCCTTTGGTACTGGATTTGAATGGTACCAGGATGTTCCCGGCACACTTGCTGCTACAGACGTGAGCTTTTACAGGCTTGAGAATGGCGCAGGCCTTCTTATAGTTGCAAATGGCAGGGGCACATCTCAGTCTAGTGCTGGTGGTGGATCCGCAGTAATTTTTGATTTCAACTCAACCTCGCGTATGTTTGAAAAGACTCAAACACTTGAGTGTATGGGTGCAGCTGATGTTGAGCCTTTTAATATTGCAGGCGAAGGGGACTTCCTGGCGACGGCTTGTCGCCAAAGCGAAGCATTTGTCCGTCCCCCTGCTGAGAAACACCTGGATAGTGCGACATGGGACGATGAATCTTCTGTGTATGACCAAACGAGCGTTATTTGGAAATGGGATACTGTACGACATCAATTTGAAACCTATCAGCTTCTCGGCGAAAATGTGACGACAGTCTCTGACACTGGCGACCAAATTGTTGATCAATTACGAGGCGCGACCGGATTCAAAATGTTTACGTCAAGAGGAGAATTTTTCCTTGCAGTGGCCCAGTCTGTTTGTGACACTGTGCAATCTGTGGGTCGATCGGAGTGCTTGCGGCACCAAGTGCAACCAAAGTCTGCTATTCTCCAATGGAACAGAGTCGAAAAGAAGTTTGGAGAGCTACTCAGCATGACTGACTATGACAACAAGCAACTAAGAGGTGGCAAACCGGTTGAAGATGATGATTTGAATATCCACAGTTTTGCTATGCGTCTCAGCGTGGGGAGGGCTCGACGATGGGATTTTGTTGCTGGAGCGTCGGGCGATTTGTTGATATGTATCAGTTTGACGAAAGGTGTTCTTGTTTACACCTGGGACTTCGACAGGGTTGCTGGCTTGAGTTCAATCGTAGGCCTAGCCACCGATTTTGATGATCAGTATATTTATGCGGTGGCACGAGCAGATTCTGCGCTGGTTGCCTTCAAAAGAGGGGAGATACGCGACCACATCAATCGTACGGTGCACCAATGTGCAGGCAATCGGTGCTTGGTATATGTAGAAACACGCTCTGAAAATGAAATTGTCTTAAGTTCACTAAAGAGCACAGATCAATATGCAGGAACCACCGGTTTGAGCGGCGCCCTTTCGGTCAAGTTTGAGGTGGTCCCGGGCTTTCCTAGGGGAGCAATTGTTGTAAATAGTGGTCTGTTCAGAGATGAACTATTGTGTGGTCCTACTGACCCAGTTCCTAGAAACAAGCTGCACGATTTTGGTCTGCAAGCAACCTGCCAAGATGTAAAATTTAGCACCAAATCCATTTTTTTGTCAAACAGCAATTTGTTCGTGACTCTTCCTTACCTGACTGCGCATGGAACATTAGTCTTCGAAATGAACCCAACCGAAGTGGGAGAGGCAAGGTTCCTACTCCAAGTACAAGATACTGACACTGGCACACTCGGACAGAGCATTGGATTGTCGCAAGAATTCGCCATTCATGTTATTCCTGTGAATCAGCCACCGATTTTTCATATTGTTCATGATAATTTGCAGGTAGGCGAGGGTGTGGAAACAACCATCATATTTGCAGAGAAGGTAGGAGCAGGTGGTGTTGAGGAGTCAAGACAAAGCATGACCTGGATATTTTCTCACGATTGCCCAGCTCTTTTTGCTCGAGTCCCACAACTCAACGTTGTAAGGAAGCAGGACTCTCTGGTCGGGCAGATGAATGTTGTTGTGAACGAATTTCAGATGGGCGAGTGCAGCTTCAAGATTGCCTTGTCGGATGATGGTATTTCATCATTGAATGGAGATAGAAACACATCTGACGCTGTTTCACTTGTACTTCAAGTCGTGCTACGTAACAGAGCTCCTCAATTTGAGCACCTGGATGAATTGCGAATCAACACATCAACGCATCCTAAGGCTATTCCTGAGTTTGCTCGGATCATTTTCACTGGCTCTTTCTATGAACTGAACCAAAAAGTAAGCTTTCAACTGGTGAACGTCAGCCTAAATGGGAGAAATGTACCTGAGCTTTTTGACTTGTTCATGCTGGATGCCAACGGCACCCTGATGTTCCAAGAAAGAGCAAATGCGATTGGAGACTACGTTGTAACGTTGAAAGCAGAAGATGATGGAGGTGTTATCAGAGGAGGTGTCAACACCAGCTTCTCGAGCTTCCTCGTCCGCCTGATGTTCAGCGACAGCTTGCGTCCTGTTATTGCATCGCCTGGCAGCCTCGAAGTTTTTGAAACAGACCTTGCAGTCGAAAAGGTGTTCATCAACTTTTTCCAGGTGGTGAATATTGGTAATATCTCACACTTAGAGACTGCACTAATGATTACTGACGTTTCTGATCCTAATCTTTTCCTCACGATTCCACGTGTGGATGGTGAACGTTCGTTGATCTTTGAGCTGAAGCCGCATGTGTTTGGAGAATGCACCGTCACTGTTACGTTTGTTGTAGGGGATCAGACTTGTGCAGGTGGGTCAACTCCCAACTCCTGTATTTCTGCTTTACCGCACGTCGTTACAGTCAAGATTCTTCCGTGGAACAGGCCCCCATCGTTTGATGTTTTGGACTTTGTTGGATCTGTGGAAGATGCAGGTGAAGATGTGCTATTTGGCTTTGTCAGCCAAATCATTGCAGGGCCTGCACGTGAAACAAGTCAGAGCGTGCGTTTCGAAGTGTCAGTATCTGGTGACACTGACAACTTTTTCATCAGCTTGCCGCAGATCACCCCGGAGGGTGACTTGCGCTTCAAAGCAAGCCCAGGACGGCATGGTGTCATCAGTTTGAGCATAATCGCGATGGATGATGGTGCTTTGACGATGGATGTCAATGCGTCGTCTTCCCCTGTTGTTGCGATTCTGAAGGTGTTTCCCAGACCACGTCTGGCATCTGTCGTGCCAAAGATTGGCCCGTTGACTGGTGGCAATATCATAACTGTGCATGGTATGCACTTTGGATCCAAGTACAGTCGAGGTTATGAATCGGATTTACATGGAAACATCAGTGTATTTGTAGGAGGAGGGCAGTGCGCAAATGCAACCTTTATTTCAGATCAAGCAATTGTATGCGTCACGCCACCTGGTGTCGGCCAGAGCACTATCTCGGTCAACATCAGTGACGGTAGTGTAACGCGGAGCGGCTTTCTGGAATCAGGATATACACACAATCTTTTTTATCTTGGAGGTACGATGACGCAACCAAGGTCGGCAGGATTTGTAGCTCATAGCCCACTCTTCGCATCCTCTGGTCTTGCTGGCGACGACAATCCTTCCATTGGAGCAACAAATCTTGTTGCAGCAAAGACTGTCCGTGCACTTGCCGTCTTCCAGGGTTTCTTGTATGCGGGTGGGGACTTCATGAGCTTGAATGTTGCGGATGCCAGATTCGTCTTTGCGTGGGATGGAACAGCTGTCACTAAACTAGAAAACGGTGTCGATGGTTCCGTTTTGTGTCTCCTTCCTTTCAATAATCACCTGGTGGTTGCAGGCGCCTTTACGCACGTTTTCAAACAGTGGGGATCTATCCGAACAGGAGGCCTTGCCATGTGGGATGGCAAGCAGTGGAGCGAAGAGGGATTTGGTGTTGTCGTGAATGGTGTCGTGACTACTATGGCAACCAACGGTGCCATCCTCTATATTGGTGGTAGATTTAAGAATGTTGGCAGCATTGCTACAGACGGTGTTGCCATGTGGGATGGCCAAATTTGGCACGCGCTGCGTCCTCAAGGTCTATCTGGCGAGGTCACAGCCCTAACGGCGTCTGCATCGCTGCTGTATTTAGCTGGAAGTTTCAGATCATTGATTAATCCAGAAGAAGAAACGACTCAAGTACTACGCTGGTATGGTGGAAAGAGTACGAGGTGGTATTCACTTGGAGATATTCATGGCCGTGTTGACAGTCTGGTGGTGCATGCTGAATCGCTTTACGTGGGTGGCGATTTCAGCATGGCAGGTCTTGTGCCTGCTGCCAATTTGGCGGTATTTCACGCCGGGCGTTGGGCAGCATTGGGTGGCGGGCTCAACGGCGCTGTGAATGCAATGCTGCATTCCAACGGCTGTCTCTACATTGGGGGTGCTTTCACCGCAATCTACCAAGACAGGCCCACTCGGGGGCCCGAGGCATTGGGCTCTGAGGTACCTGAGTCATTGGGCTCTGAGGTACCTGCCTCCTTTGCAGCACGCTGTTGCAATGCTGCATCTCGAGATCAGTTGCGTCGATTTGAGGCTCTGGAGTCGTTTTCTGGCTTGGGTGCCGTCCACGCCTTGGCGCATGCTTGAGATCCAAAGGAAGGACGGAGGGACTCGGTCATAAATATCGACTGTCGATATTCATCGACTGATCCCTCAGATCTCCATATTCTTGTCACCACTTGCAGACGTAGAGAGACACAACTGTCACGAACAAATCTGAATAAAGCAAATATTCAAGGGTGTGATTTTTCGCCCTTCTCTTTTATTGTTTAGCTATGTGGTTATTTTAAGCTCAGGGTGCATAACAAAGAAATTTGTGGCCAAAAAAACATGAAAGAAGCTGTTTTGCGAGGGTTGCCCTGGCCCCTAACGATCGTGTCTATTTTGGTGAACCAGAGAGTGCCCTTATTTGCAGTCTCAAATAGACTCTAAATATTCTCAGCAGCCCATCAGGGTCCCCGAAACAGTGTTGTTCAAATCTGTTCAAGGCACTTGTGCTACAGGGTGGCGAAGACTCATAGGATCCCCTAAGTTGCAGATCATTTTCCACAAAAGAGCCACTATAAATAGGTCACTTTTGCAGAAAACGACCTATAAAGATAAGGGATCCTATGAGTCTTCGCCACCCTGTAATCCCGAACATGAACTCATCGCAAAACATCGTACGGCATGCAGAAAACTCCTCCCTCACACGGAAGAAGGCGCCTCCCTCCACCACTGTTCAACACATACTGCGTACTTCGCGGGCCAGTTGCCATGAATACTTATACGATCTCATGTAAATATGATCATGTGTATGCATGCGCGTGCGTGCGTGTGTGCGCGAGTAGGTGTAAACAAGAACGCACACACAAAAGACCTACGATAGGGGCTCAGTCGACTTTGTGTGCGACATGACTCGTTTGTGTGTGACATGACTCATATCCGTTTAGCATGACTCATTTCTATATGTGATGGCTCAATTCTATGTGGCACGACTCATTCACATGTGATATGACACATTGTTGCGTGACATGACGTATCTGTGTGTAGTGTGACTCATCTCTGCCTCACATGACTCGTCTAGAGAGAGAGACTTCATATTAGCGCTATATTTCGTGAGCTCTGGGCGAGGATCTCAACTTTATGTATGAATGTGTAATATATGTATGTATATAAGAGGTATGTATGAAAAAATATATATATATAATGTGTATGTATGTGTATGTATATAAGATATGTATATATATATATGTATATATATATAAGATAGATATTGCACAAATGCTGCATCTGAGTTCTCTCAGTATGTATATATGCATACATGTAAAATCCGTATGTATGTGTATGTATGTAAGATATGCATATATATATATAGATACATAAGATAGATATTGCGCAAGTGCTGCATCTGAGCTGTCTGAGGTCTACTCAACCGATGTCGTCTCTTCCTCCTTCTGCTCAGGGAGTTGACCCGTCAGAATACTCGCGTGAAACTCGCGATACTTGTCTCCTATCTCTGATAGATACGAAGGCACATAACACAAGACGGCACTATGAGCATACCTTGGCTGAAGGAGCTGTTGCTTTGAGGTTAGGCGAGCGGTGATTTGGGGAGCGCGACGGGGAGGCAGTTCTAGGAGGAGTCAGCGATCCAGAGATGTGCTGCTCGAATGCCCTGTTCATCTCCCGCACGCTGTGCCCCGCAAACATAATCGTCGCACACCAACACCAACACCAACACCAACACCAACACCAACACCAACACCAACACCAACACATCATACACAAAAAATCCCTCCCACAGATTCAGATCACGAAATTTTGTAATGTATCTGACAAGCTCTTGTGTGAGGTGAACAATTAAAATACAGATTGTCCACCTGTTTTCTTGATTTTTAACGTCAGCATGTGCTCTTGCCTGAGCTTGCATCTAGAATAGCCTAAAGAAAGTGTTCCAGGGCATCTACACACATTCACACTCAGGCTTATATGCATCATTCTATTTGCCCATACTTTACGTATGGGCTACCTACACCAATACCAGATGAGCCCACGTTGAAGAGCACACTGCAACACACTGCAACACGCCGGACGAGCTCCCATTCAAGAGCACACTGCAACACACTGCAACAACACACTGCAACACGCCGGACGAGCTCGCGTTCAAGAGCACACTTCAACACACTGCAACACACCGGACAAGCTCGCATTCAAGAGCACACTGCAACACACTGCAACAAACACACTGCAACACACCGGACGAGCTCGCGTTCAAGAGCACACTGCAACACACTGCAACAACACATTGCAACACACCGGACGAGCTCGCGTTCAAGAGCCATACGGTGCTTCTCGGCAGTGCCAATGTCCGGCGACACTCTGCTTATGAATGGGTCATGTCACGTACGCGAATGAGTCACGTGACCTACATGAACGAGTCGTGTCACGTATATGACTGGATCATGTTATATTTACAAAGAAGCGCTTTCTCAAATATTCAGCAACACTCCGAGTGAGAACCCAAAAGAATTATTAGTCATCTGTTATATGAGTTTTGTGCGAGTGGGAGCGGGGGGAGGGGTGGGGGGAATGCGTGTGTAAACACAAGCTTGTGCAGTATACAAGCACGTATGTAATTCGTGCAAGTTTGTCAGAATTAATTTACACCTGCCACATGTCTTATGTGTCTTATGTGTGCTACATGACTTAAAGAGCGAGAGAGAGTGAGAGAGAGCAGGGGGGGTGGGGGGAGGGTCAACCGGGAGGTAGTCACGGCCGGCGACGAAGACGAAAACTCCTTGTACTCCTTCGGTGACGAAAATTCTTTTGGCGACGGGTACTCCTTGGGCGCAGGAGTGGCGATTCCAGTGCTTGCAATCGCCTGAGCCTCAGAGATGAGATCATTGATCGCAGAGGGGAATTGCTCATTTGCAGCCTGCAAGGTGCAGTTCGAGTGATGGTCCATGTATTTGATAGTATATGTAGTGGTTTGTGTGTGTGTGTGCGTGCACGCGCGTGTGTGTTTATGTAGTGGTTTGTGTGTGTGTGTGTGTATGTGTGCGTGGATTCGAGTGGTGGAACATGTATTTGATAGTGTATGTAGTGGTTTGTGTGTGTGTGTGTGTATGTGTGCGTATGTGTGTGTATGGTACATGTATGCAGGCGAAAGAGTATATGGATTGTTGTGTGAGTGTGCGTGTGTTTGTGTTTGTGTGTGTGTGTGTGTGCGTGTGTGTGTGTGCGTGTGGTAATCATGTATGCACGCGAGATAGTATATGAAGTGGTGTGTGTGTGTGTGTGTGTGTTTGCGTGTGTATGTGTGCGCGCGTGTGTTGGTGGGTGGGTGTGAGTATGTGTACGCGCGTGTGTTGGTGGGTGGGTGTGAGTATGTGGATAGTGGTAGTTCAAGTGGTATACGTAGCATATATATACAGGCACAGTGGAGATCACCGCACAGTAGTGTAGTATCAAGTGGTATACATATACACACGTCAAAACAAGTACACGTAGTTGTGCAATGAGTCCTGCATATCGTATAATTAAACTCATTGATACATGTGACATGATCCATTCGTCTGTGTACGCTCAAGTGATTTCCTTACGTGTAACAGTACATGTAAGTGAGGTAGTACGTTAGTGTGCGTGTGAGTGCCTGCACGTGTGTGTGTGCAACCCCAAAACCCTGAACTCAAGTCACGAACTCCGATTTTCCTTTGACGCTGCAACACAATGCAACACACTGCAACACTCCAGCGCCGACGAGGCAAGGAGTTTGTAGTACGGCAACAGGCTGCAATAAACTGCATTGCAATACACTGCAACACACCGGCGTCGTCGAAGCAAAGAGCTTATAGCGCGGCTCTGGGTCCGGAATGTAGGGGCGTGTAACAAGAGTGTGGGTAGGAGGCGAGTTGGCGTAGCCGCTGCTGCGCATGCGACGATCTGCTGACGCACATATTTCCTGTGTTGCAGTGTGTTGCAGCGTGTTGCAGTGTGTTGCAGTGCGTTGCAGTGTGTTGCAGTGTATTGCAGTGTGTTGCAGTGAAATGGCGTAGCCGCTGCTGCGCATGCAACGATCTGCTGACGCACATATTTCCTGTGTTGCAGTGTGTTGCAGAGTGTTGCAGTGTGTTGCAGTGTGTTGCAGTGTGTTGCAGTGTGTTGCAGTGTGTTGCAGTGAAATGCAGTGAAATGGCGTAGCCGCTGCTGTGCATGCGACGATCTGCCGACGCGTAGAATTCCTGTGTTGCAGTGTGTTGCAGTGTGTTGCAGTGTGAAGCCAAGTGTTGCGGTGAGTAAGCATAATGACCACTACCTGCCGACGCACGTGTTTCCTGTGTTTTGTCAAAAAAGCCTTCTACACTGCAAGAAAGATTGTTTGTGGGATGCATCTTTCCTACGTATCCTACAAACAATCTCATATATGTAAATACATAAATGTACATATATATATACATATGTTTGTATGTACGTATGTATGTATGTATATACATATATATATATATATATATATATATGTA
>Ga0105054_10006968_pt1 | contig 15559 bp, 18 predicted proteins | sample BON02_FD_78091 | JGI IMG/M metagenome (GOLD analysis project Ga0105054, IMG submission 78091) | Freshwater microbial communities from Lake Bonney liftoff mats and glacier meltwater in Antarctica - BON-02 (megahit assembly) | ecosystem: Environmental > Aquatic > Freshwater > Ice > Glacier...
AAAAAAAAATGCTCGGTGGGGTTGGCCTCAGGTGGGTCATGGGGTGGGGCCCCCCCCCCGCCGGGAGGGAAGGCCCCCGGGGGACGCACCCCAGGGAGTATTTTGGGGGGGGGGGGGGGGCTAGGCGTGGGGGGCATGGGCGGACATGAGTGGGTTATATGCATGGATATGGGTACACGCAGGGTTTTGCGGAGCAACACAAAACAGAATGTTGCAATGCTTTGACACTCAAATATCGTTTACTAAAAACAACTTGTGCAGACACCAAAAACTTCATAACCTTGTATTGCCTTTTGATGCAAGGCACAATGCCAAAAAGTGTGACAGGCGCCGTTGGGGGGGCAAAATAGTGCACCCATAGTGATACCAAACAAATAACTCTGACAAACCAATGTTTATTCAATAAAACTTTGGCAAAGCATTCCTGTCACTATTCAGCACAGTCTGATATGTGTCATGTGAGTCACATGTGGGGTGCCCCCAGATGGCCCTACAGGGTTTTTCGTTCAGCCCCCAGATGGCCCTACAGGGAACTTATCAAGTACCCGTGTCTTTATATCCAATGCTCATGTTCCACTGTCTTCATATCAAACTATCATCCAACTTGGGCAGACACCCAAAAACTCACAACCTTTGTATGACCTTGGATGGCAGACAAAATGTCAAAAGCGTCTGTTGGACAGGCAATACATGTGCTAACACAACCCCATACACTCATAAACATATTGTTTACATTGTCCAGAGATATTCCACCTTGGCCCTTCGCAAATTTTATTGAGTCTGTCTTGGAAATTCCAAAAGCATCGTGATTTTATTTTGGCAACAACTTGTGCAGACACCAAGATTCGCATAACCTTGTATGCCCTTGGATGGCTGACATAATGTCCAAAACGTGTCTGTGGCATAGGCAATACACGTGCTGACGCAACCCCATATACTCATAAACATGTTTTTCACATCCTCGAGAGATATTCCACCTCGGCCCTTCACAAATTTTCTTGAGTCTGTCTGTGTGTCTTTTGGAAAGTCCAGAAGCATCGTGATTTTATTTTGGCAACAACTTGTGCAGACACCAAGATTCGCATAACCTTGTATGCCCCTGGATGGCTGACATAATGTCCAAAAAGTGTCTGTGGCATAGGCAATACATGTGCTAACGCAACCCCATATACTCATAAACATGTTTTTCACATCCTCGAGAAATATTCCAGCTCTGCCCTTCACAAATTTTCTGTGATAATGCAAATCGAGTCCCCGCAGACACCCACGTTTCGTTTTTATCAAAGCGTATGCTATATGAGAAATTGCATATATGACAAGCATCGCACACATTGCAGAACAGAAAAGTTTCGCTAATGCCCAACGACACTGAAACCGTCGCCGTGACCGCGTCCCAGGTCAATGTCAAGTTCCAGTCCAGCCCCATGCAGGATGTGCCGAGTTTCTCTGGGACAGTCACCGTGCCCGGCGTGGGCCCGGAAACCGCGAAAAAACTACTGAAATGCAACATCAAGAACCCCTGTGCCCTCCTCGAACAATTCATGGTGCATTTTCAAAGTCCTGTCGTTGCTGTTGTGTGTTGAGCTCTTTGCTTGCATGTGCATGCACACTTGGCGTTGTTTTTATGCGCAGTTGGGCTGCAGGTACTGGATTACAACAAGGCTCAGATGAATGTGTGGTTGTGTGGTGTTGCTCGCGTCCGGCCACAGGAAGCCACCGTGATCATCGCAGCGCTCCTTGAAAAATGCGGCAAATTTTTTGCTGTCTAGATCGGGCAAGATTGTCGTAGGCAAATACAAAGTAGCAGTCGTGTAGGATGCCGTGATTGAATGGAGTTTCATTATTCTCAAGTTTTGAAATAAACATCGCAATTCGAGTCTACAGTCATGGATGACCATTAAGAAACGCCAGCATTAAGAAAAATATGACAACATTTCTGATATACGTCTAGATATATGAGTACTATACCTTTGTGCACGCATAGATATATTGGCTAAAGAAACTCATGCTGGGCTGAAATCTCTGTTTTCTTAATGGTCATCCATGACTGTATCCCATCAATGTCGTGTCATTTTTTTTGGTGTTTAGTAGGTTTTATCAAGCCAGAGGTTTGTAACATATGTTTCACGCTCTTCTGAATTTCTGGGCATCCAACAGATAGCCCCAGAAGTAACACACGCACTGCATTGGCAGCACTTTTCAGGCCAGAACGCCCTTTGTGGAGGTGAAGAGCATCCGCCAATGCATTGACTGATTTTGCAAAGCCGATACTCGCGTAATATTCGTCGTGCTCGATTTTCCATACTTGGGCCAAAATGTCACACGCAATGTTCACGCAGGCCTTTCTTGTGTAATGCAATGTGACGCTGGCCTGTATGTTCAGCCATGCATTTGAGTGCATGTGGCACTGCATGACGTCCGCAAGTGCCACCGAAAATTTATCGCATTTCTCTACGCTGCAGCTGGAAATGTTTTTATATCGGAAAAATTGGTGGTTTTTATTGATGCGATAGATAAAGCGCAGCAACGCCGATACGGTGTTCATATCGCTTCTGTGATGGTACAGCGCGTCCGTCAGCATGGGCAGTTGCAGGCTAATCTGTGCGCAATCCCGGCTCGCATGGCTCTGAATGTCCGTCAGGATGCCGCATCCGTGCAGCACAATGTCGCTGTTTTTGATGTGACACTGAATCGCCCTGATGCAAACATCCCCCAAAAGGCATATGGCCTCGTGGAACTTGTGCGTGATGGAGGTCTCTACAGCCAAGATAATGTCATCCACTTTGGTGCGCATGTGGTAGAAAATTATCCCAACGAACCTCTCGTCGAAACAATAATTCTCCTGCAACGTACGAAATACTTCTGTCCTCGTGATGTATCTAAGCTTCCTGTGTATCAGAGGGTCTTCTTTGGTGCCTGCGCCACCATTTATGTTTAGCAACACCTCGTTGTCAGTGATACCACTCGTCCTCGCGTGTAGCATGGTAAGCCAATGTGGAATTTCTTTTTGTCCTGGCTGCAGCATAGTGTCGATTATGCTTTTGACATGGGTACAGGTCAATCGCAAACGAAGAAGCGAAGCGAAACTGTCAACCAACGCGTCGCACTGTTCGAGAATTTGACGTAAGACGTCTGCATTTTTGGTGAAATCCCTCTTCCCCGCCATTGTACTGTGTAGTAACGCGAATTCGGCACAGTTTTGTAATAGCGATTTTTTTTTTACTGCCCACCTCAACACCATCACTGTTTTCATCGCACAAAATAGCTACCCTAAAGGTCCTTTGACGGATGCACGCATGCGTGGTATACATTGTCTGCTCGCTTAGTTGTAGTCTACCCCACACCCACAAGTGTTGCATATAACCATCTTGAGCTCCAGATGGGTTTGCCCTCAAGATGGGCAATACATGTGCTAACACAGACCCATACACTCATGAATTTGTTTTTCACATTCGAGAGAGAAATTCCACCTCGGCCCTTCACAAATTTTCTTGAGTCTGTCTGTCTGTCTTGGAAATTCCAGAAGCATCGTGATTTTATTTTGGCAACAACTTGTGAGACACCAAGATTCACATATCCTTGTAATACTCATAAACATGTTTTTCATATTATCGAGAGATATTCCACCTCGGCCCTTCACAATTTTTCTGGAGTGTGTCTGTCTGTCTTGGGAAATTCAAGAAGCATCGTGATTTTATTTTGGCAACAACTTGTGCAGACACCAAGATTTTCATAACCTTGTAATACTCATAAACATGTTTTTCATATTATCGAGAGATATTCCACCTCGGCCCTTCACATTTTTTCTGGAGTGTGTCTGTCTGTCTTGGGAAATTCAAGAAGCATCGTGATTTTATTTTGGCAACAACTTATGCAGACACCAAGATTTTCATAACCTTGTATGGCCTTGGATGGCAGATATAATGTCAAAAGCGTCTAAATGCTAGGCAATACAAGTGCTAAAGCAACCACATATACCACAAACATATTTTTCATATTGTCGAGAGATATTCCACCTCGGGCCTTCACAAATTTTTTTGGGTGTGTCTGTCTGTCTTGGGAAATTCCAACGTGTTCTGATACCAAGATTCTCATAACCTTGTATGGCCTTGGATGCCAGACATAATGTCAAAAACCAGCTACGGCGCACACACACTTGGAACCACAACAACCCACATTTTATTGAATAATCCACTTTTAAGTTACAATGGCTTTTCGCACTGTGACAGGGCAATTCCTCGTCCCTCTGAGCTCAATCGGGCACTATAGCCCACACAGACTCTAAATGTCCAATATCATACACCTGTGCGCTTTTGCCAAGAGCGTGAGTACAGTCATGGATGAGCATTAAGAAAACAGAGATTTTAACCCAGCATGAGTTTCTTAAGCCAATGTATCTATGCGTGTATAGAATTACAATACTCAAATATCTAGGCGTACAAGAGAAATGTTAGCATATGTTTCTTAATGCTGGCGTTTCTTAATGGTCATCCATGACTGTAGTGTCAAGACCCACAAGCCCTCCCCTCGCCCGCACCACATCCGTGGGGTTGTGGGTGAGGGAGATGGGCCCAAAGGAGACGTACAAAAGTCAAGGCATCCTGTGCTTCTACAACACCCTTTACTACACCCCATAAGTACCTTGTTCGAGCCACAGCGGGCCTTCATGTACTGTGATAGTGTACATGTTGTTGGTGGCATGCATGGGCTATATATTCACGGGAGACCATTGTGTAATTTCAACGCAATACAACACAGGAGGGTATACACGAAAAACAATGGCAGTGCAGTCATTCCAAAATCACAAATGTGCACATACAATCTTAGATTCAGCGCTCGTCATTTCGCGCGGCACTTCTTCGTGGCTTCCTACGCGAACGCGTGTGTGCTTCATGATTTCTGTCTTATCAGCTTGATTGGTGGCAGCAGTTAACAAGAGGTGCATACATTCTTTGGTTTGCATGCGCACAAGAGCATTGCGCAGTGTGATCACAGCACGTTGCGCACGAAGCGCACCCTTGACATATTCTTTGGTGTGCTTGACTTTATCAGGAATATTCACGTGCATTCCATCGAGACGTCCCGGTACAGCGCTCGCAATCTCAAGCAAGCTGGTGTGGAGATTGTGCATGCGAGTGCGACTAACAGCCATCACTAGGACTTGCATGCAGCCAACGTCAATGCCAAAGCAACTGATCTTTTTGTAAGCATTGACTGTTTTGAGCCTCATTACAATTGTGATCCCATTTCTAGGCATTTCCATCATACCCGTTGGTGTTAGCATGCACAGCTCCAATAGAGTCAAACACAGCTGTACCACAGCGTCACTGGGCTTTTGGTGTTTGCTATTTTCCAGGACGCACTGCATATACGTGACAAGACAAGTGATGATGAGCTGTGTCAGGGTGTATTCCTTGCGACTAACCATGTCTGTGCGAGTGCTATTCCAAAACTTCGTTGACAGCAAGCTCAGAAAGGGCATGGACGTGGTGGTGGTTGCTTCATCAAACGTTTTGCCACAGAAAAACTGATTGTCAACACAGTTTTTGCGCTTTCGTTCCTTGTGCGACAGAATATTCTCCATCATCACGAAGGTGGCCATCCAAACAGAACTCGAAAAGTTGATACTGCTGATTTCGTTGTGCATGAGGTTACAAGAGAATGTGGCTCGCTTAATTATGTTGACACCATTGGCGTTGATGAAGCGCTTTGTGTTGATCAAATTGTCAAAACACACTGCTTCCAACGCTTGGATGACAACAGCAGCTGTACTCATTGGCCAGGCAAAGTGCGATTTGGCATACGAGTTCAAGCCAGCTAGCCTAAGCTGCACCACGCCAGCGTTGCCAAAAAACTGCTGTTTCTGCACATGAACACCAACACTGTTGCGCGAAAAATTGCGCACACCTAGCGCTTTCACAGGCATCATGGCAGAGGCATGCAAATTCTTGCCTGCAGCAAACATCTGCATCCAATTCACAATGCTGGCAATCAATTTGCGCATCTTCGTGCCTGAGCGTGTGCAGATTGTTCGCAGCCATGTATGCCAACGCCTGGCATCCATTCACAACTATCTTGTGCGACCTCTTGTGAGTGTGCATTACGCGCAGCAAGTCGTTTTCGACTGTCTCCTTCCACACATCATCCACGAGCTCGCGTTTGTCCTCTCTGTACAATGGTTTGAGCTGTTTCACCCAATTTGAAGCTGTCACCTCTTTGATGACGGTGACTCCACGCACTTGGAAATCCTCGTCACCCGCGAACATACGCATGGCAGCCAAAATATGCGCAACCGTGTTGTGTGGTGAGTGGTTGAGCATTGCATTGGGTGTCAGTCTCTGTTTGCAAATCACATCCAAAATGTCCACAGTAACAGACTGGATTGTCTGATCGGCAGGGAACATGTACATTGCATTGACAACAGCACTGGAAATGCATGCATAGTGTTTTTGACAGACTGGTTCCGTGGGCAAAAGCTTGAAGACAATGCCGAGTCCCATCTTGACAATGTCAACCTAGTTCCTGTGAAAGTGCACAACCTCAGCAATAACATTGCTGCGCAGGAGTGGTGGATTGCCAGGCACTTCAGCTTTCAAGGCAGCCATGCAAGCGGGTTCCTTGGTGTGTGCGTCCAGAGAGGTCAGCGCTTGTTCCTGTACCATCAGATTGATCCGTGCGCAACGCATGCCATCAAAGAAATCAACATACGAGTGTTTTGCCAACAAATTATCAATCACCAAGCCGTATTTGAGCGCCTCTGTGCTCACGGGAGCTAGCCAAGTTTTGTCCGCTGAAAGTTGTCGAACTATGGCAGTTTCAAACAACTTGCACACCTGTTTCAGCTGGCAAATATCATTCACGTCCTTCCATGATGCAGCGTGGTAAGCATGCAACAAGAAAGCCTCGACAACGTCTTCGCATTCAAACGCACTGTATGGAGTTGACACACCAACGACACAGCCTTGACAGGACAACATCTCCTTCTTGCTGTTGTGGTGGTGCAGTCATGACAAAAAAACACGGGTGCACAATATGTTGTGGGCAGTACGCAGAAGACGTGTGGGCGTCTGAGTTGAAAAATTAGTCGACTTTATAATGAAATTTATGCGTTTTAACACTAAAATGCCTATTTTGGGCAAAATGGGCATTTTGACGCTGACGTGTCACGAGAATGATTTGGATGATCCCGCAGCTGTGTGACGATCACGACAAGCATTGTTCTTCTCCTTCTTAGCAAGTGCCTTGTTGGGGTTGGCCGTCGCTTTTCGCGTTTGTTTTTCTTTCTTCACCTGCGAATCTGGTTTCTTGTCTTTTGCTTGCGGAAGCTTGTTTTTGGGAGGCACTGCTGCCAAGGTACTCTACTGTCTGGCAATCAACGTTTTGTCCTCTCACATTGTGCGCATAATTTTTTCTTCAGTGGAAATGTTGTCAACGCGAAGGTGTTGCAACAGCTGCCAACCCTGTTCTCGACATAAATAGACACACACTGTTTTGTAAAGCACTGGTTTTGAAAACTCAGACTGCAAAGATTTGTGTAATCATAAGGTCCACACAAACACAGTCTGCGAATACATGAGCAGAAAGGAAAACTCCTCTTAAGAAATACACCACACAAAAGGAAAACTGCTATGAAGAAATTGGCAGTGATTGATGCGTGTGACATCATCAATCTATTGATTTCACACCGAAAGATGTGATCGTTGCACTTAGAGGCAATCAACGTCTATGTACATCGAGAGAATCGGGATGTTTGTGGACTTGAGCGTGAAGTTGCGTCACATTGTCCTTGGGCGCATAATAATGTCATACTTGGTTGGTACATGCAGGCGATCTGTCTGAAAAAAATAGATGGTCTCTGCAAGCTTGACGACGGACTGCTGGTTGGGAAATATGTGCGACAATGAACAGATGGAATATTCATCTTGAACAATGTGGCAAATGCTCTGCTCTACAAGAAGGCCAAACACACAGACCAATGGGTTAACAATGTAAACCAAGTACATCCAAGTGTTGCCCCTAGCCTAACGTGGATACACAACTGTCGTAATAATGTGAGTTTATGGTCATCTATAAATCTGTTGATTGTTGCGTTGAGGATACAAGCTACCCCACCAAATACACATTACTAAAGCAATTTCTGTCTATTCATGTAGGGCACAGGGAAGCTCGCTGTCGAGGACTCGTTTGACATAATGAAACTCCCCAAAATGAAATCAATTCTGTGGTATCGTGCAGAACAGACATGTTTGGATGCAGAAAAGTGTGTTCCATCCAAAGACAAAATACCACAGGTGTCCTGTAATACACAATGCCTTGTTGACAAGACTTACAAGTCAGTGCCACAGCTTGAGGAAGTACAGCATTATAAGGACATGGCCAAATTTTTTCAGGATGGCATGCATGTTGCAAATAACAAGCTGAAAGTTGCAAATGACACACTAAACGCTACGAAACGCACACTAGACGTTGCAAACGACGCGTTAAACGCAACAATTAACAGACTCAAATCATGTATCAGTGCGAACAGCCACCTACTGGCAATATCCAAAGAGTTAGAAAAAGAGCTGAGTGATGTGCGTGCGCAGTTATTGCAACAGAAGGAGTGTGAAAATGTCTTACCAGATGACATAGTTGCAGAGATTGCTTCAACTACCAAGGGTATCAACGAAAAGCAAAATGTACACAGGCAGACAAATTGTGGTAATGAAATTGAGTTGCAAGTTCGTCAGACGACCTTGTGCAATAATGAAGCGATGAAGCGTATCTTTTCAAGTGTCAACAATACAATTGAAGAGTGTGAAGTAGCGTTGATGCCACAGCACAAGAAAATGAAACAGGAATGTTTATGCCCTTGTGTGAAATTCTGCATTTTTTTCAACTTACACAGTGCAAGCAAACTGCTTGTGTTGTGCAAATATGTTTGTGTAGTGTTAGATAACGATGAACACTGTGTCACTCCTTTCGTCAGTAGAATTCCAACTGCTCCACGGTCCAAGTGTCTACCATCATACGACTCGAAACGCTTGTGCGTAATGCGATCGACGCCATTTTCAATGGATTTATTCACAACAAAACGATGTGTACTGGCAGACTCCACTCCCATCACAACCGACGCATCGACCACCGTCTTCTCATATGCAATACAATATTGGCGATTGAGACGGACGAATACGCACATAGGTCTTACACAAATACCAGCGAGATGGAACGATATCATGACTTCATGCGGTCTTTTTCGTATAAATTTGTATTCATTAGATTTAACCCACACGAAAATATGGAGAAATGTGGTGAAAAAAACGACTTCAAACATAAACTTCGTGTACTCATGCATAATATTACTATTCAAATGGATCGCATTCGAAGGGGGCAAAATACAAAGAAGCTTGAGATTATCAAAATGTTTGGTGAGTTTTATGGCATCTTGAGCAGACATGTTTTAATGTTTGAATTAAAAAAATATGCATTGACAAAGAAGGGTGGTGTATGTTACCAGTGGACAAGTAAATCTTCACTGATCACCTGTCCACATGGACACACAATATCGTCTCCGGAGACCTACAATGCATCCAATGTCTCGAAAGTGCTTCTCGAGGACAAAAACAACACGGCTGTGTCGGAGATGGCAAACAAACCCTGGTATCGCAACTGAATCGTGATTGGCTCATACGTGCCAACATCTACTCTCAACCAAGTCCCATGCCTTGGTAAATTGGAGAGTGCAGTCATTAATCCAAACAAATTGCGCCGACTTGGGCCGGGACAAACTGAAGATGGACGCGACATTGGTGGTTTCTATGTTCTGTTGGACGTTGGAGGCGTTTGGTTATTTGAAGAGCCGAAAAATGCTCACAAATGGACCAAACAAATTGATCCCACTCTGGCGCCGAGTCTCATATGGATTGATAGCGGAAAAGGAAACGTGGGTTTGAATGGTGTTTCTGTTGTGTCTTGAAGTATATCAAACACATGGAAAAATATTCAAATTGTTGAGTTGACTTAAACCTGTGACATTTGAAAAAACTGTACCAGTTTCCTGGCGGTTTTCTCGATGAAGCTGGTACAGTGTGATTAACATTTTGGTACTATTAATTTACTCATATTGCAATGGTACTAATATTGTTATTTGAGAAAATGTATTACGTTAATCTATGTCATTATGTTTATGTGTGTATATTCACAGGGGACCAAGTTAGCTGTCGTCTCGGCCGAAGACAATATCACCATCCTTGCTTCCAATTCGCAAATAAAATCACTGCTATGTGAAACTGCCAACGCATTTGTTCAGCGCGAAACTGGGATCGAGCGTGCAGTACGAGCTGCGACCGCTCCTACTCTGGGGCAGCAGATGCTTCAGAGAGGGTCACGTGGTGCAATCGCGAATGGAACTAGCCGTGGGGAGTCGTCTGTGTCTGTGAATGCGGAGGGAAAACAGGTCGCAGAACGACTGGTGGAACGTGGAGTGCTACTCCCAAACGGACAAGGCGTTCAGATTCAACAGGTGGCGCAACAGGTGGTTTTGGGTGATTCAGAGCTGGGCAAGCGCAAGATCCAAGATGATTTGGAGCGCGTTGAGATTCATTTGCGCAACCTCCAGTGCTAGAAATTGGAAATAGAACAGGAGCAAATGGAGAAGCAGTTTTCCATTGACAACAACCAGCTGATGATCAAGCATCAAATAGACAACGAGCAGAAAAAAATCCACAACAAAATATCCATTGTGAACAGCTTTGCAACAACGATGGAAATGCTGAACCCACAGTGGAGAGATGACAAAAGGCTGGTATTGCAAGCAAAGGATTACCTGAAAAAAGGCATTTTCAATGGATCTTCAGCCCTACAACTGGAGAATGACAGGTATTTGGTGTTGTGTGCGAGAGCACTCCACCAACCGCGTCATCTTATATACGAAGGCAGAGAGCGCGCGACAGAGAGAATAAAAAACACTCAAGTTTGTCATATATACATATATATATATGCGTGATTCAGATAGCATGACATAATTCTGTTTGACAGTTTTTGCGGTCCTCCGCACGAGAGCACACTTTTTCCAAGAGTAATATTATTGTTTATTATTACAACTCAACTCAAAATGACGCTCGCTATCAATGGTTGTGCCCCTGCTTGCGAGCGAGAACCCCAGCAGCGGCCTCAGCATTGGCAAGTCGCTGAACTGCGAAACCTGGACTTTGAAATCACACTGAAACGTTGTTGTAGAACACTATGGTGTTCTGTAAGATTGGCCAATACTCGCAGTGTGTCACTTCATCGTCCACCTGTATCATGTCCTCTTGCACCTTGTTTAACATCACCCAAATTTCGCCCATGGTCTTGTCCAGCACCACTGAGTGGTGGTTGCTGTGCAAAGAAAGACTTCCTGTGGGGTCCTCGAGATTTGCCGTACCTCATCGCGCATTGCCCAAACGACCATTCGCGTGCTGTTGTCCTGACGCAATTTTAAAGTAAACGGCGAGAAACCGCAGAACCTGATGCATTGTCTTGCTGACATGCACCATGAGATCCATGTAAAAGTTGACACTGCAAGCAGTGTCAACTTTTACTGGTCATCGAGCGGCGATGACCAGTATAATGTATTCATCATTGTCATCTGCGTCTTGGCGAAAGACGCAGGAACCCATGTGATCATTGTCAAGCAGAGGCACTGTTGCAATGCCTCCTGCAAAGATGCCACCATTGACAGTGCTCTTTGCATCGAGGTCACCACCACCATTGCCCCAGTGCTTTTCAGCCGCAGACTTGAAATTGGGTTCCGCGTCGATCCACAATGTGGTGTGCCACCACCATCTGCTTGAGCGAAACCACATCTCGAACACGAAGAGAAAGTCATCAGAAAAGGGGTCCTTGGCGCTTCTTGCCAGCATAATCTTACCGTCAATAACGAAGGGTGCAGATAAAGCAACAATATGCACAAGAATGGCAGGTTCAACGGATTGTCCGTACAATGAGCGAGCTCCCTCGATGCTGACGGCACACAATAATTCCAATGCATTGCTTCTGTACAAAACGAGAACATCTGCAACAGGACTGTGAGGTTTGAAGGCGTTTGCAGATTGTCGCGCTCTTTCATGGGTGCCACCATGACAGGTGTCAGAAGTCTGAAGGAAACCATTGTGCAGAGTGCAGACAACGTGCTGCAAACGTGTTGTTGGTGTGCGTACGATTCCTTCCGTGGCAGTACTTTGCAAGGAAATATCTCAGAACCCCATGCAAAAAACACCCTTTTACTGGCATTTCTATTTGCGGGTATTTTGAGGCAAATTTTGCTCATTGCATCCGCATCACGAGCGTTGGTATCCGTGTACACAAGCAACTGCTCGCAAGTAGATTTATTCGACTTGGTTCTTGCATATTTGTTTGTTGAACACATCTTGTTATTAAGTGGCATCGTGTGTCTGCTGCTTGTGGTCATATATAAAACCAAGAGAATTCAGTTTTCACTTTCAATGTCGACTGCAAATAAATATACACATATTCTCAAAATGGGGTACAAGCCCTCAGACCCAATTGATTTCGATTTTCTCATGGCAGTACCTGGTGGAGGTCTCAATCCCCAGTCAATCTACAATGTGCTATGTGTTTTGCATAAGCTAGATAACTTGCATTCCATTGGCATCACTACGATCCAACAGCTGTCCATATCAATCAAATCTGGGACAGTTTGTGCAAAGTCTTGACCCGCTTTGAACAAAGCCCACACGTCGTGGTGCATGGTCGCATTGCCCACACGACAAAACATCCTGTTTACAGACATGGAATTGTGTATGGCCTTGCGGTTTTGTTGCGATGTTGGAAGTTGCTGTATGATATAAGATACCAAACTTCTGTCATTCATGACTGTGTTGCGACTGCTTGGTGCGTTCGCCATGGTTGTTGGTCGAATCACACTCGCTGACCAAACTTATATATACATGTCCACAGGGCAGATGGACAGCGTAGGGTTAAAGTTTGATAGGGACAACTGCAAATAAGGCTGCATTTACACACACGTTGCGGAATAGGCTTCTTTTTGACTGTGCCAAGAATAGCAGCATGCAGTGTGTGGAAATGCTTTATGAGTGAGAATATTCCATAATTCAATAGCAAGAGTGTGATATGCCACTTTTGGCCATTGGCCTGCTTTGTTTGGAGCATGTGTTTTGCATGCTGGATGCAATCAAAAAATACTCGAAGCCCTTGCAGGTCGCGCGCAAGGATGGCAAAATCTGGAGTTTCCTGTATGTGAGCTACGACACAGACACGTGCATGCGGCAAGCGCTTGGTGATGTACAGCAGTATGTCAGGGATGCGTGGGGTGTTTACGCAAAAGGACGCCCATTTTTGTGCGCGGCTGAAGACGTGGAGGGTATGATTTTCAAGGTGTTTATCAAGGATACCCCCATGGAAATGCATAGTAGAGACATTGTGGCGCACTTTGAACGCAATACTGACCTGCTCGCGTGGAACGAAATCAAGGTGGTGCGCAACCTTGGTGGCTTTTTCGTCAACTGCATCGACTTTGAGGATGCCATGAAGTACGTGCGACGTTCCAAACAGCGCCAGCTTTTCGTGCAGGGCAGGCACATGTATGCACGACCGCAGATGAACCTGGTTGTGGCGCTCAAGCTTTTTGCGAAGATGCAAAACACATCGCGTACATGTGTCAGTATCCAGGACATCCGCGATGTATGCTTGCGTTTTGGAAAGTGTATTGACAGCACACAGCTCGAGTCCATCATGCAGAGCCTGTGCACAGTGTTTGAGAAAGTCACATCAGATGTGCCATCCATAAACATGGACAGTGCCTTTTTCTACCGTCTCCACGCCCACAAGGAAGTTTTGCTGAACACGTACAGCATGCACTGTATTCAGCAGCTTGAAAGCAAAATGGAGGGGCTACTGCCAGGTCACGAGTCTGTGCGCCCTTTTCCAGCTAGTTTTACGCACAATTTCGCTGCGGGAAGGCGTGGACCAGGACGCAACATTTGACAACACCAGTCCTGCAATGAAGATTATGCTGCAAGAATGTATGATTTTGTTCCAAAATGAATGCACAACCTGGACAACGTCGCAGGTTATTGTGTGTCTGTGCACCGAGAGCATCCGCACTGAAATGAAGACAATCCCCAACATTGCTGAGGACAAGACATGCGCGCTGTGGGGAGATTTGGCCAAGATTTTGCCGCAGGTCCTCGTCGGCGAGAATCTCATCTCGTACAAGAAAATTCGCTGCACTGGCTATCAGGAAATGCTTAAAAATCCTAAAGGCAACCTTGTGTGCGCGATGAAAGCATTGCACATTTGCCTGGACATTGTAACGTGGAACGCATATGTTACATTCCCCGCTTTCGAGTGTTTGTGCAATATTATCAAGCACAGCAATGATGTCATCATGGCCGTGGTGCAAGGCGCAGCCCCTGCAGATGCGTGATGCACCCAGCATACATGCTTTTTATTATGTGCAAATGGGTGGTCAATACAGGCAGGCGCGCCCGCTCTTTGTGTCTACACAATTGCCGTTGGAAATGAGCTTGACGTACATGAGTGCCAGTAGGCTTTTAGAGGTGATGCTGAGTGTTGCGTATAGGACGCTTGCCATCAGCCATATATGTTGTGTTTCCTCTGTTGGTGCAATCAGCACACTCAGAACCTGCAACAAAGGTACAGCCCCAAACGCAGAGAATAGGATATATTGCAACGTAATAATGTCCCCCACTATGCTCTGGAAAGCCCCCAGACTGAGGTCGCACTGTTGCAGGTTTTGCTCGTGCTTCTTGTACACGGCCATTATGATGGACCAGATCACGTGATGCGGGTAGATGGAGGCCGCGAAAACAGTCGACATCTTTGTGAAAATGGTGTTGAAGGGGGCTGAAAACTTGCCGCTTTCGCGTGCGGCGATCACTTGCAAATCGCCGGCGATTTGCAAGTGAGCTCTGTTGTCCATCCACAGAGGGTCAGTGTGCCTTGTAGCGTGCTGATCAGAGCAATCTGCTCGCTGTTCCGCATATACACTGTGCCACACACAACAATGATTTGCATAGGAGACGTGATCGTGTACTCGAGCCAACGTGCGAAATCAGGCCTCACGATGCAGTACGCCAGTTCTGGACACAGCTGCTGCTGCTACACACTGCCATAGTGCTCGATTGCTACAGGTTCTTCCAGTGGCTCGTAAAACGCCGCCCTCCAGACGTGGAATGCACACGAAAACAACAAAACCAGCACCATCAGCACCACACTATTGTATGTGTTTTTGGTGGAGGTGCAGAAGACACTGCCACGCAGGGTGGTCGACTTGAGAGTGAACGAGATGGATGGCAGCGCCATGCGGGGCTCGTCGTGCTGGCCGCACAGTGTGGTCAAGCTTGTGTTTGTTGCCGCAATGGTATCTGACATGTTTTGATTGCCACCAAGCACGACACTTTCAGACCATGTTTGAAAAGCGCTGTTTTTTTGGGCTGTCCACATCAGCCAGCCCGAGAGCCCAAGAAATACGCATGCCGACAAAATGTTTATGTAAAAAACAAGCCCGCCAGCATGTATACTATATATATATATA